>Ga0247828_10000417_pt1 | contig 14597 bp, 12 predicted proteins | sample 12C_Control_Day3_FD_192425 | JGI IMG/M metagenome (GOLD analysis project Ga0247828, IMG submission 192425) | Soil microbial communities from agricultural site in Penn Yan, New York, United States - 12C_Control_Day3 | ecosystem: Environmental > Terrestrial > Soil > Agricultural land | place... | reverse complement strand
CCGTCACCAGCCGGTGCAGCTCCACCAGCTTGGCGACCTCGCGGAGCTCCTTGTCCCGCCCGACCAGGCTGGTCAGGCGTTCGGGCAGGTTGTGGCGGGGCTGGCCGCCGTCCGCGGCCGCCAGCTCCAGGGCCGGGTCCTGGACCAGGATCGCCTGGTGGAGGCGCTGCAGCTCCGGCGACGGGTCGATCCCCAGCTCCTCGGCCAGCACCTCGCGGGTCTGCCGGTACACGCCCAACGCGTCGGCCTGGCGGCCTGACCGGTACAACGCCACCATGAGCTGGCCCCGCGGCCGCTCCCGGGTCGGATGGGCCGCCACCAACCCCTCCAGCTCCCCCACCAACCCGGCGTGGCCGCCGGCGGCCAGGCGCAGCTCCACCAGGGCCTCGACCGCGGCCAGGCGCCGCTCCTCCAACCGGGCCGCCTCCGCCTGCGCCCACGGCCGATCCGCGAACTCGGCCAGCGCCGCCCCCCGCCACAGCCCCAGCGCCTCCTCCAGCAGCCGGGCCGCCCGCGGAGGCTCCGCCGGGGCCAGGGCGGTGGCCTCGGCGACCAGCCCCTCGAAGCGGCCCGCGTCCACCCCCTCCGGGTCGACCTCCAGCACGTAGCCGGGCGGGCGGGTCACCACCAGCTTCGACCCGGCCGACCCCAGCGCCCGGCGCAGCGCCGACACCCGACCCTGCAGCGCATTGCCGGGATTGCCCGGCGGCGTCTCGCCCCACAGGTCCTCGACCAGCCGGTCGGCCGACACCACCCGGCCGGCATGCACCACCAGGTCGGCCAGCAGGGCCCGCTCCTTGGCCCCCGGCACCCGCACCAGGGCCTCGCCGTCGCGGACCTCCAACGGCCCCAGGATCCCGAGCTCCATCTCCGCCTTCCCGCAGGAAACCCGCAGCGCCACATCAGCCAGCCGGCCCATCGTGGCATCAGCACCCGCCAGCGACCAAGGAGGACGAGCAAGATGCAGGAGCACGAGGTGCGCGAGCTGCTGGACCGGCTGATCGAGGCCATGGACCCGGCGCTGGAGTACGAGGCCCGCCACGAGGACTTCACCGTGGAGTTCCCCCAGTCGGGCGAGCGGATGGACCGCGACGGCCTGCGCAGGCTGCAGGAGCATTTCCCGGACGGGGCGCCCAGGATCCAGCTGCGCCGGCTGATCGGCGCCGGCGACCTGTGGATCGCCGAGACGGTCATCCACTACACCGACGGCAAGGTCTTCCACGGCGCCAACATCGTCGAGTTCCGCGACGGCAAGATCTGGAAGGAGACCCGGTACTACGGCGAGCCGTTCGAGGCCCCGGCGTGGCGCGCCGGGTGGGCGGAGCGGATCGAGGAGCCGGTCGGGGGATGATCAGACGAAGGCGCTGATCCCGGTGATCGCGCGGCCGACGATCAGGGTGTTCATCTCCCGGGTGCCCTCGTAGGAGTAGATCGCCTCGGCGTCGGCGACGAAGCGGCCGACGTGGTGCTCGAGCAGGATGCCGTTGCCGCCCAGCAGCTCCCGGGCCCAGCCGACCGTCTCGCGCATCCGCACGGTGCAGAACGCCTTGGCCAGGGACGAATGCTCGTCCCTGGCCAGGCCGGCGTCCTGGAGCTGGGCCAGCCGCGCGCACAGGGCCGCCGACGCGGTGATGTTCCCCAGCATCCTGACCAGCAGGTCCTGGACCAGCTGGAACCCGCCGATGGGCCGGCCGAACTGCTCACGCTCGATCGCGTAGGCCAGGGCGTGCTCGTAGGCGCCGCGGGCGCAGCCCACCGCCATCCAGGCCACCCCGGCCCTGGTCATCCGCAGGACCTCGGCGGTGTCCCGGAAGGAGGTGGCCTCCTGGAGCCGGTTGGCCTCGGGGACCCGCACGCCGTCGAGGGTGATGAGGGCGTTCTGGACGACCCGCAGCGCGATCTTGTCCTCGAGGTTCTCGGTCGTGAACCCCGGGGTCCCGGCCTCGACCACGAAGCCCTTGACCTGGCCGTCGGTGACGTCTCTGGCCCAGATCACGGTGAGGTCGGCGAAGCTGGCGTTGCCGATCCACTTCTTGCGCCCCTCCAGCACCCAGCCGTTCCCGTCGCGGCGGGCGGTGGTGGCCAGGCCCCGTGCCGCCCCGGAGCCGACCTCGGGCTCGGTGAGCCCGAAGGCGCCGAGCTGCTCCATGCGCGCCATGGCCGGCAGCCAGCGCCGCTTCTGCTCCTCGGAGCCGCAGAGGTAGATCGAGCCCATCGCCAGCCCACCGTGGACGCCGCTGAAGGTCGCGATCGACGGGTCGGTCCGGGCCAGCTCCATCGCGACCATGCCGTCCAGCAGCGGGCTCTTGCCGGGGCAGCCGTAGCCGGCGTACGGCAGCCCGGCGATGCCGAGCTCGCGCATGCCGGGCAGGATCTCGTGGGGGAACTTCGCCCGGGTCCAGTAGCGGTTGATGATCGGCTCCACCTCCTTCTCCATGAAGGCGCGCACGCGGTGCAGCAGGGCCCGGTCCTCGGTGTCGAGCAGCAGCTCCAGGGCGTAGAAGTCGGCGTCGGCGGGCATGGCGCAACCTCCTCGGCGGGTCAGGCGGAAGCCTCGGTCGGGCGGGAGCCGCGGCCCAGGAACCGGTCGACCACGGGTGCCAGCTCGGCCGCCTCGGTGAGCAGCCCAAGGTGGCCGCCATGGTAGACGTGGAGCTCGGCGTCGGGCAGCAGGCGACCCATGATGCGGGCGTTGACCAGCGGCACGATGGGGTCGTCGTCGCCGGCCAGCAGCAGCGTCGGCTGCCGGATCCGGGGCAGCAGGGGCAGGCTGGTCCAGCCGGCCCCGGCGGCGAGCTGGTAGAGGTAGCCGCGCCGGGGGCCGACGCGGGTGTGGCCGTGCAGCAGGGCCCGCGCCCGGCCCGGGTCGGCGCGGATGGTCCCCCCGTACAGGTCGGCGCTGACCCGCTCGGCGTAGCCGGGGTCCAGGTAGCGGCGGGGGGTGGCCATCCGCGCCAGCACCCTGGGCCGGCCGGGCACCATCAGCGCGCCGGTGCCGGTGGCGACCAGCACCAGCCGCCGGCAACGCTCGCGCTGGCCGAGGGCGAACTGCTGGGCCAGGCCGCCGCCCCAGGAGATCCCCAGCATGTCCACCCTCCGGTAGCCCAGCCGGTCCAGCAGCCGGGCGACCAGGCGGGCCAGTCGCGGCAGGCGGTAGGGGATCCTCGGCAGGGGCGAGCCGCCCACGCCGGGGACGTCGAAACGGACCACCTCGATCGAGGGGTCGAGGGCGTCGACGAACGGTTGCAGCAGCTCCAGGCTGGCCCCGATGCCGTTGGCGAGCACCAGTGGGGTGCGGGCGCCGTCGCCGGGACGGACGGCCACGCGCAGCTGCTGGCCGCCGACGGCCACGGTCCGCATGGTCCGCTCCACCGGGCGCCTCACCGGTCCAGCACGTAGGTGCCGGGGGCGGGCTCCATCGGGGGGAGGCCGGCGGCACCGAGGCGCCGGGGCCGGGCCTTGTCGCCGCCGCCGCGCCGCTCCAGCCAGCCGACGTAGTCGGGCCACCAGGAGCCGCGCTCGGTGACCGCCCCGTCCAGCCAGTCGGCGGGGTCCGGGGGGGTATCGGGCGCCGTCCGGTAGCTGGCCTTCCCGTTCCCCGGCGGGTTGACCATCGAGGCGATGTGGCCGCTGCTGGACAGCACGAAGCGCGAGCGGCCGCCGAGCAGCTGGGTGCTGCGGTAGCAGGACTGCCAGGGGCAGAGGTGGTCGGCGACACCGGCGACGACGTAGGCGTCGGTGTCGAGCCTGGCCAGGTCGACCGGCGAGCCGAGCATGGCCGCCCCACCGGGGCGGATGAGGGCGTTGTCGACGGCGAGCCGGAGGAAGTCGCGGTGGAGGGCCGCGGTCATCCTGGTCGTGTCGGCGTTCCAGTAGAGGATGTCGAACGGGGCCGGGGTGCGGCCCTGGAGGTAGTTGTTGACCCAGTAGCTCCAGATCAGGTCGCCGGGACGCAGCCAGGCGAACACCTCGGCCAGGGCACGGCCGTCCAGGTAGCCGCGGGCCGCCGAGGCGGCCACGGCCGCCCGGGCGGTCCGCTCGTCCAGGAACGCGCCCGCCGTCCCGGCCCGGGCCTGGTCGAGCACCGCCACCGCCAGGCCGAACCCGGCGACCCGTTCCTGGCCCCCGGCGGCGGCCAGGTGGGCCAGGGTCATCGCGGCCAGGACCCCGCCCGAGCAGAGCCCCAGCAGCAGCGACCGGTCCACCCGGCAGATCCGCCGGGTCGCCTGCAGCGCCTCCAGGATCGCGCGCCCGTAGGCGTCGGCGCCCCAGTCGCGGTGGCGGGCGTCGGGGTTGCGCCAGGACACGACGAAGACCTGCTGGCCGCTGGCGACCAGGTACTCGACCAGGCTGCGACCGGGGGCCAGGTCGACGATGTAGTACTTGTTGATCGTCGGCGGGACGACCAGCAGCGGCACGCGGCGCACCCTCGGGGTCTGCGGCCGGTACTGCAGCAGCTCGAACATGGGCGTGCGCAGCACCACCGCGCCCGGGGTCACCGCCAGGTCGGCGCCCACCTCGAACGCGTCGGGCGTCACCGTCGACGGCACCCGTGGCGGGGTGGCCAGGTCGGTGGCCAGGTGCCGGACGCCGCGAACCACGCTGGCGCCGCCCGAGGCGGCCAGGGCCCGCCAGAAGGCCGGGCTGGCGGCCGGGAGGTTGCTGGGCGCGAGCGCCTGCACCAGGTTCTCGACCAGCAGCCGCATCCGCTCGCCGTCGCGCCACTCCAGGTCGGCGTCGGCCACCAGCCCCTCGGCGGTCCCCGCGGCGGCGAGGTGGGCCTGGACGAGGCGGCGCAGCAGCGGGTTGGACGTCCAGGCGGGGTCGCTGAAGCGGCGGTCGCCGGGCGCCGGGGCCAGGGTCGAGCGGCCGGCACCCACCCGGGCGAGCTCGCCGGCGAGGGAGGTCGCCCGCTGGGCAAGCCGGTCGGGCCGGCGGGCCAGGCCGGCGGCGAACCGGGCTCCGGCGCCCCCGGGCAGCAGCCGGCGGGCCGGCCCGAGCGCGGCCGCGGCCAGCAGCAGGTCCAGCGGCGCGGCCGCGTCGGCGGGCTGGCCGCTCACGGTGCCAGGCCCTCGGGGGGGACCACCTCGCGGCGCAGCACCTTGCCGGTGGCCGTCTTGGGCAGCGCCGCCTCCAGCCACACGTGCCGGGGGTACTTGTAGGCCGCGACCCGCTCCCGGCAGAAGGCCCGCAGCTCCGCCGGGGTCGCCTCGACACCCGGCCTGAGGACCACGGCGGCGCCGACCTCCTCCCCGTGGGTCGGGTGCGGGATGCCGACCACGGCGGCCTCGGCGACCGCCGGGTGCTCGTAGAGGACCTCCTCGACCTCGCGCGGGTACACGTTGTAGCCGCCGCGGATGATCAGGTCCTTCTTACGGTCGACGATGAAGAAGTAGCCGTCGGTGTCCTGGCGGGCCAGGTCGCCGGTGCGGAGCCACCCGTCGGGGATCGCCTCCCGGGTCGCCTCCTCGCGGCCCCAGTAGCCCTTCATCAGATTGTGGCCCCGGACCGCGATCTCGCCGACCTCGCCGGCCGCGACGTCGCCGCCGTCGGGCCCGACCAGCCGCAGCTCCACGCCCTCGATGGGGGTGCCGATCGAGCCGGGCTTGCGGTCGCGGTCGGGATGGTTGAACGAGGCCACCGGGGAGGTCTCCGACAGCCCGTAGCCCTCCAGGATGCTGCAGCCGAAGGCGGCCTCGAAGCCGCGCAGCACCTCGACCGGCAGCGCGGCGCCGCCCGACACACACACGCGTAGCGAGCGGACGTCGGCGTCGCCGGGGCCGGGATGGTTGAGCAGGGCGACGTACATCGTCGGGACGCCCTCGAAGACGGTGACCCGGTCGCGCTGGATCACCTCCAGCGCCTTGCCCGGGTCGAAGCGGGCCAGCAGCGTCAGGCTGGCCCCGGCGCCGACGGCCGCGTTGAGCCCGCAGGTCTGGCCGAAGGAGTGGAACAGCGGCAGGCAGCCCATCACCACGTCCCCGGGCTCCAGGCGCAGCAGGGTGGTCGCCATCACCGCCGCGTTACGGGCCAGGTTGGCGTGGGTCAGCTCGGCCCCCTTGGGCCGGCCGGTGGTGCCCGAGGTGTACAGGATCACCGCGGTGTCGTCGTCGGCGCGGGCGGCCACCGCCGCCATCGGGGCGTGCCCGGCCAGCAGCTGGTCGAGCCCGCCGGGTGCCACCGGGACGAAGTCGGCGCCGGCCGCCTCGGCGCCCTTGGCGGCCTCGGCGGCGGCCCCCTGCCAGGCGAAGACGACCCTGGCGCCGCTGTCGGCCAGGTAGTACTCGATCTCGCGCGCCTTCAGCAGCGGGTTCATCGGGACCACCACCGCCCCGGCCCGCAACACCCCGTAGTACAGCACCGGGAACTCCGGGATGTTCGGCAGCATCAGGCCGACCCGGTCGCCGGGGGCGACGCCACGGGCGGCGAGCAGGCCCGCCACCCGTGCCGACCGCTCGTCGAGCTCGCTGTAGGTGAGGGCCAGCTCGTCGAGCCGCACCGCCACACGGTCCGGGTACATCTCCTTGGCTTCGACCAGGTTGAGGGCCAGGTTCGCCATCGTCTCCTCCGCACGTCGGTGGCTGGCCCCCAGCGTCGGCCGTGGTGGTGCCCGGGCACAATGGCCGGCCGGACAGCATCTACCCCTGGACGGTTGTCCCCGGCGACAACGGCGGCCCGGGCGGGCCCGGCTCCTGCAGGAGCCGCAGGGCGTCCAGGGCGGCCAGCAGCTCGGCCACGGCCTTGGGATCGTCGAGGGACCGTCCCGTGTGCTCCTGCAGCCGCCGCAGCCGGTACCGGACGGTGTTCGGGTGCACGTAGATCCGCTTGCCGGTCTCGGCCGCCGAGCCACCGGCGTCGAACCACGCCCGCAGGGTGCCCAGCAGGCTGGAACGCTCCTGGTCGGGCAGGTCGAGCACCGGTCCCAGCACCGTGCGCACCAGCGCCCCGGCCGCGTCGGGGGCGGCGGCGGCGAGCACGCCGAGCGGCGTCTCCTCGAACTGGACCACCGCCGGGGCGCCGGCGGGCAGGCTGGCCAGCACCAGGCGGGCGTAGTGGACGGCGCGGGGGGTGTCGCCGAGGGCCGGGTAGGCCGGGCTGACCCCGCAGCGGGCCCGGACCCCGCGCCGCAGCAGCTCGAGCAGGACGGGGAGCGCGTCGGCGTGCCGCAGGGACACCACGCCCATCTGGATGTCGGGGTGCAGGTGCCAGGCCGAGCCGATCCCCCGCCCGGCCAGGAACGCCTCGGCGTCCGGCAGCCCTTCCTGGGCGAGCCCGGGCGCCTCGACGACCACCACGACGAAGACTCCTTCCCAGGGCAGCCGGAGCAGCTTGGCCGCCTCCCACAGGGTGTCCCGGTCGGGGATGCCCCCGGTGAACACCGCCTCCACCAGGGCCGAGCGCTCCCGGGCAGCGGCGAGCAGGAGCTCCGACGCGGCCTCCCGGTAGGCCACCGTGAGCTCCTGGGTGTACTCGCCGATGAGCCACCACACGCCGCTGGCGGCGTCGACGAGGGTGTCGGGTGTCGCCCTCGTGCTCCGCCGGCCCTCCTCGACGATCGCCTCCCAGAACTCGGTGAAGCCGATCCGGTAGGCGTGGAGGATGTCGGCCAGGGGCGTGCCCTGCTCGGCGCGGCGGCGGCCGGTGGCGCGCGGCGCCGACAGGTCGGGCGGCTGGCTGGTGGTGAGCTCCCCGGCCATCGACTCGAGGTTGTTCCTGACCGACCCTCGGATGTCCTCCGGGCCGATCACGCCCAGGTCGCGGTAGAACTCGATCTCGGTCAGGATGCGCCGGACGACCCGGTCGACGAGGTCGGGCATCCGGTTGGTGATCGACCCCGCGATCTCGGCGATCTCGGGGGCGAGCACGACCCGCGGACGCCCCTGGTCGCGGCCCGGCCTGCTGGTCATCTCAGCCGGCTGCCGCCAGGGCGCCATCGTCGGCGCTGAAGTCGGCGTCCGCGTCCGCCGGCGGGTTGGCCAGGTGCCAGGCGACCGAGCGGGCCAGCGCCTCGTGGCGGTCGGTCTCGGTCCAGCCCAGCAGGTCGCGGGCCTTGGAGGAGTCGACCAGGAGATGCTGGGCGACGGTGCCCAGCGGCTTGAGGTCGTCGGGGAGGAGGACGTCGGGGACCCGGGCCAGCTCGGCCTCGGAGCCGGCGGCCTCCAGGACGTGGCGGGCCCACAGGCCCATCGACCAGGTGCGGGCCTCGCCCAGGTTGAGCACCTCGGCCACGCAGGCGTCGGACTCGAACGCCAGGCGGATGCCGGCGGCGATGTCACGGACATAGCCGCGGGTCCACAGCCAGCTGCCCGACCCGGCCGGGATGCGTGTCCTGCCCGCCCGGACCCGGCGCAGGATCGGCTCCTCGCGGCGCTGGTGGTCGCGTTCGCCGTAGACCATGGGCAGCCGGCACACGGTGGCCTCCCTGGCCAGGTAGGCGGCCTCGACGTCCAGCTTCTCGTAGGTGTCGGCGTCGGTCGACTCGAGGACCCTGCCCCGGTACGGGTAGCGCTCGGGGCGGACCGGTGAGGTCTCGTCCACCGGCACCGGGTCGGTCTCGGTCCCGGCCAGCACGGCCCCGAAGGCCCGGTACACGTCCATGCTGGACACGACGAGCAGACGGGTGTCGCCGCCGATCGCGGCAAGGGCCGTCTCGGCGTCGGCGGCCGAGAAGGCGCTGTTGTCGACCACCGCCTCGGGGCCGAACTCGTCCACCGGGCCGCGGAGGTGGGGCAGGTCCCGGCGGTCGGCGTGGAGATGGTCGACCTCGGGCAGGTCGGCCGGCTCGTGCTCGCCCCGGTGCACGACCAGCAGCTCGTGCCCGTGGGCGTACAGCTCCTCGACGATGGCGGCGCCGATGAACCGGGTCCCGCCAAGGACCATCACTCGCATCCGCACCCTCCTGTTGCCGGTCAGAACCCTAGGCGGGAGAGCTGGCGGGGGTCGCGCTGCCACTCCTTGGCCAGCTTGACCCGCAGGTCGAGGTAGACCTGGGTGCCGAACAGGGCCTCCAGCTCGGCCCGGGCCCTGGTGCCGATCTCGCGCAGGACCGAGCCGCCGCGGCCCAGGACGATCGGCTTCTGGCTGGCCCGCTCGACGAACAGGAACGCCCGGATGACCAGCAGGTCCTCCCGCTCGGGGTCGGGGCCCATCTCCTCGACCAGCACGGCCACCGAGTGGGGCAGCTCGTCGCGGACCAGGGCCAGGGCCTTCTCGCGGATCAGCTCGGCGACCAGGTGCTGCTCGGGCTCGTCGCTGGTGTGGCCCTCGGGGTACAGCGGCCGGCCCTCGGGCAGGTGGCGCAGGATCAGCTCGACCAGCAGGTCGAGCTGGGTGCCCTTGCGGGCCGAGACCGGCACCACCTCGGCGAAGTCGGCCAGCCCGGCGGCGGCCTGCAGGGCGGCGGCCATCTTGGCCCGGGAGGCGACATCCATCTTGTTGACCACGCACAGCTTGGGCGTGGCCACCTTGGCGACCTCGGCGGCCAGGAAGCGGTCGCCGGCGCCGACCCCGGCGGCCGCGTCGACCAGCTGGACGACCAGGTCGACCTCGGACAGGGTGCCCCGGACCAGGTCGTTGAGCCGCTGGCCGAGCAGCGTGCGGGGCTTGTGGAGGCCGGGCGTGTCGACCAGCACGATCTGGCCCTCCGGCCGGTGCAGCACCCCCCGCACGGCCGAGCGGGTGGTCTGCGGCTTGTCCGAGACGATGGCCAGCTTCTGGCCGAGGAGGGCGTTGAGCAGGGTCGACTTGCCGACGTTGGGCCGTCCGACCAGCGCGACCAGCCCCGACTTCATCGGAGGTTGTCCGGCCCGAAGCTGTGGGGGAGCAACGCCCCCAGGGTGGTGGTGAACAGCGCGTCCCCGGACTCGCCGGCGCACAGGACCTCCAGGTCGGCGCCCCTGGGGAACTCGCGCAGGACCTGCCGGCAGGCCCCGCAGGGGGTGACCGGGTGGGGGCCGTTGCCGGCGATGGCGATGGCCAGGAAGTCGCGGGAGCCGGCGGCCACGGCGGCCACCACCGCCGACCGCTCGGCGCAGATGGCCAGGCCGTAGCTGGCGTTCTCGACATTGGCGGCGGTGATCACGTCGCCCTGGGCGGTGAGCAGCGCCGCCCCGACCCGGAACCCCGAGTACGGGGCGTACGCGCGGTCGCGGGCGGCCCGCGCGGTGGCGACCAGCTCGGCGGCGGATGGCCGGTTCATTGCCGGCGGGCCTGGGCGGCGATGTCCTCGGCCGACTCCGACGGAGGCAGCCGGTGGATGCGGACCCGGCCGATGCGCCGGCCCTGGACCCGCTCGGCCCGCAGCCGCAGCCCCTGGAACTCGACCTGCTGGCCCTCCCGGGGCACCCCGCCGACCAGGTTGAACAGCAGCCCCCCGATCGTGTCCCACTCGGTCGCCGGCAGCTCCACGTCGAGCAGCTCGTTGACCTCGTCGATGCCGAGGCGGGCGTTGACCCGGTAGTCCCCGTCGGGCAGCGGCTCGATGTTGGGCTCCTCGAGGTCGTACTCGTCGGCGATCTCCCCGACGATCTCCTCCAGCAGGTCCTCCAGGGTGACCAGGCCGGCGGTGCCGCCGTACTCGTCGATCACGATGACCATGTGGCTCTTGAGCTTGCGCATCTCGCGCAGGCACTCGGCGGCCCGCATCGACTCGGGCATGAAGGGGGCCGGGCGCAGGATGTCGGCCAGGGGCTTGTCGGCCTGGCCGTCGTGGAGGCGGCGGAGCACGTCCTTGGCGTAGGCCAGGCCCACCACCTCGTCGACGGTGCCGTCGTAGACCGGGATGCGGGAGTAGCCGGTGCGCAGGATCAGCTCGAGCACCTGCTGGAGCGGGGTCTGGAGGGGGACGGCGACCATGTCGGGCCGGGGCACCATGACCTCGCGCAGGATGGTGTCGCCGAACTCGAAGATCGAGTGGATCATCTCCCGCTCTTCCTCTTCGATGACGTCGTCCCGCTCGGCCTCGTCGACCATGGCCTTGATCTCGTCCTCGGACACGAACGGGCCGCTCTTCAGGCCCTTGCCGGGGGTGACCACGTTGCCGATGGCGATCAGCAGCCGGGTGAGCTGCCCGAGGCCGGGGAGGCGGGTGAGGAAGTACACGAACGGCGCCACGAACAGCGCCGCCCGGTCGGTGTGCTGGACGGCGTAGGTCTTGGGCGCGACCTCGGCGCCGATGAAGGTGATCACGGTCATGACGACGGCCGCGATGACCACCCCGAGCCCGCCGCCGACAACCCTGCTCATCACCGAGGTGAACAGGGCGGTGGCGAAGAACTGGACCACCAGCACCAGCAGCAGGACCAGGTTGAGGAACCGGGCCGGCTGCTCGACCAGGGCCAGGAGCTGGACGGAGCCGCGACGCTGCTCCTCGCGCAGGTGCATGGCCCTGGCCCGGCTCATGCGGGTCAGGCCGGTCTCGGCCGCGGCCAGGAAGGCGGCGATCCCGGTCAGGCCGGCCACCGCCACCAGGCTCCAGATGTCGGTGGTGGTCAGCCGGTTCAGGTTCACGGCCGCTCACCGGCGCGCCAGGCCGCCAGCAGCTCGGTGGTGCGGGCCTGCATGGTCCGCTCCTCGTCGGGTTCGGCGTGGTCGAACCCGCACAGGTGGAGGATGCCGTGCACGGTCAGCAGCTCCAGCTCGGCGGCCAGGCTCTGGCCGTTGCGGGTCGCCTGCTCGGCCGCGTAGGCCGGGCAGAGCACGATGTCGCCGAGCAGCCAGGGCGCGTCGTCGTCCTCCTCGTCCTCCAGGGCGTCCTCGTCGTCGGCATCCCCCAGCCGGTCGGCGGCGAACCCCCGCGGCCCGGTCGGCCCCTCGGGCGGCCCCGACGCCGGCGAGGGGCCGTCGATCGGGAACGCCAGCACGTCGGTGGGCCGGTCCTCGCCCATGTAGCGCTCGTTGAGGTCGGTCATCACCGACCGGTCCACCAGCAGCAGCGAGATCTCCGACTCCTCGACCCCTTCGGCGTCCATCACCAGCCGGGCCAGCCGGGAGAGGGCCGGCTCGTCCACCCGGTAATCGGCCTGTTCGTTGGCCAGGAACACACTCATCCCCGGCCTCCCGGAACCGAAGGGGCCGCGCGCGGATGCGGGGGTTCGGGGGCCACTACGACCGGGCCTCGTCGTAGCGCCGGTAGGCCTCGACGATGTCCTGCACGATCTTGTGCCGGACCACGTCCCTGCTCGACAGGTACACGAACGACAGGTCGTCGATCCCGGTGAGGATCTCCCGCACCACGTTCAACCCCGAATGCTGCCCCCCCGGCAGGTCGATCTGGGTGATGTCCCCCGTCACCACCGCCTTGGAGTTGAACCCCAACCGCGTCAGGAACATCTTCATCTGCTCCGGCGTGGTGTTCTGCGCCTCGTCCAAAACGATAAACGAGTCATTAAGGGTTCTACCCCGCATATAGGCCAAAGGGGCCACTTCGATCGTGCCGCGTTCCATCATGCGGCCGATCTGCTCGGCGTCGATCATCTCGTAGAGGGCGTCGTAGAGGGGACGCAGGTACGGGTCGATCTTCTCGGAGAGGGTGCCGGGGAGGAAGCCGAGCTTCTCGCCGGCTTCGACGGCCGGGCGGGTGAGGATCAGGCGGTTGACCTGCTTGGCCATGAGGGCCTGGACGGCGACGGCCATGGCCAGGTAGGTCTTGCCGGTGCCGGCGGGGCCGATGCCGAAGACGACGGTGTGCTTGCGGATGGCGTCGACGTACTTCTTCTGGCCGACCGTCTTGGGCTTGATGGAGCGGCCGCGGCTGGTCAGGACCGAGTCGCCGAAGACCACCGAGGGGCGGGCGGTGCCGTCGCCGCGGATGATGTCGATGGACCGGCCGACGGTGTCGGCGGTGAGGGCGTCGCCCCGCTCCATCAGGGTGATGAGCTCCTCGAAGAGGCGGGCGACCCGTTCGGCGTCGGTCTGTTCGCCGGTGATGGTGATCTCGTTGCCGCGGACGAAGACGGTGCTCTCGAAGGCGGCCTCGATCAGCTTGAGCAGCTCGTCCCGGGTTCCGAGGAGGCTGACCATCGAGTGGTTCCCGGGGACCAGCACCTTGACCTGGACCTGTGTTGGTTGCCGCACGCTTGCCGTTCGCCCCTCCATGTGGGGATGGCGCCAGAGGCCGACCGCCGGTGGTCGGCAGGTTCCCGAGTATAGCGAGCCCTGGGGCGACCGGTCGGGAGGCTCCTACAGGTGGGCGATCCGGACCGGTTCGACCGGGTCGGCCAGGTCGAAGCCGAACACGCGGCTGTAGAAGTAGAGCTCGGCCTCGAGGGCGCGGCGGATGTGGGCGGCCTGGCGGAAGCCGTGCTGCTCGCCGGGGAAGGGCAGGTAGGCGTGCGGGATGGCCTTGGCGTCGAGGGCGGCGGCCATCATCTCGGCCTGGGCGGGCGGTACGACCTCGTCCTCCAGGCCCTGGAGCAGGATCACCGGGCACGACAGCCGGTGGGTGTGGTGGATCGGCGACCGCTCCCGGTACAGCGGCTCGGCCTCGGGCCAGGGGCCGATCAGGCGGTCCAGGTAGCGGGCCTCGAACTTGTGGGTGTCGCGGGCCAGGGCGGCGACGTCGGCCACCCCGTAGTAGCTGGCCCCGGCGGCGAAGTCGTCGCGGAAGGTGAGGGCGCACAGGGTGGTGTAGCCGCCGGCGCTGCCGCCACGGATGGCCAGGCGGGCCGGGTCGACGTCGCCCCGCCCGGCCAGGTAGCGGGCGGCGGCCACGCAGTCGTCGACGTCGACGATCCCCCACTGGCCGTCCAGGCGCCGGCGGTAGGCGCGGCCGTAGCCGGTGGAGCCGCCGTAGTCGACGTCGACCACGGCGATGCCCCGGCTGGTGAAGAACTGGTAGCTGACGTGCAGGTCGCTGACCACCCCGGAGGTGGGGCCGCCGTGGCTGGCCACCACCAGCGGCGGCCGCTCCCCCTCCGGGCCCTGGAAGTCGCGGTTGGCCGGCGGGTAGTAGAGGGCGTGGGCGGTCCGGCCGCCCTCGGTGGGGAACTCGATCGGCTCGGGTACCGACAGGTAGCCGGGGTCGAGCGCCTCGTCCTCGCTCGACCGGAGCACCTGGACGCCGCCGCCGGCCGGGTCGATCACGACCACGGCCGGGGCGTCGGTCGGGCTGCCGGCGATGCAGGCCAGCCGGTCGCCGTACGCCCGCAGGTGCGGCGGGTAGAAGGACGTGAACGGCAGCTCCAGGTCCCTCAGGGCGCCGTCCGGTTCCAGGACGCCGAGGCGCTGCATGGGGCCGCGGCCGTGGATGCAGGCGATCCGGCCGCCGGGCAGGAACGCGTAGGTCGACATGCCGAAGACCCAGTGGGGGGTGCCGAACTCCTCCGCTGCCGGGGCCAGCGCCTCCAGCCCCCCTTCGGCGCCCACCCGGTACAGGTTCCACCAGCCGGTGCGGTCGCTGACCAGGTGCAACACGCCGTCGGGGCTCCACTCGGGCTGGACCACCGACTCCTCCGGCCCTCCGGCCACGGTGGCCGGGTCGCCGGCCAGGGCGCCGCCGGCCAGCCCGGCCAGCCGCAGCTCGGTCCCGTCCCAGGGCATGTTGGGGTGGTCCCACTCCAGCCAGGCCAGCCGGCGGCTGTCGGGGCTGACCCGGGGGC
>Ga0247828_10000416_pt1 | contig 14607 bp, 11 predicted proteins | sample 12C_Control_Day3_FD_192425 | JGI IMG/M metagenome (GOLD analysis project Ga0247828, IMG submission 192425) | Soil microbial communities from agricultural site in Penn Yan, New York, United States - 12C_Control_Day3 | ecosystem: Environmental > Terrestrial > Soil > Agricultural land | place... | reverse complement strand
TGCTTTTTCTCGCACTGGGCGGGTCTGGCGAGATCGGCATGAACGTCAATCTCTACGGCTGCCGCGGCAAATGGCTGATGGCCGATCTCGGCCTGACCTTCGCCGATCCCGACTATCCTGGGGTTGAGCTGATCCTACCCGAACTCGAATTCATCGAGGAACGGATGAAGGACTTGGTCGGAATCGTACTGACGCACGGCCATGAGGATCATATCGGCGCGCTTCCCTATCTCGCGGCCGACCTCAAGGTTCCGCTCTACGCGACGCCGTTCACGGCTGGCCTTATCGCCGGAAAGCTGGAGGAAGAGGGACTGACTGGCCAAGTCAGCCTGCGCGTCATTGACCGCGGCGGATCGATCGATCTCGATCCTTTCCAGGTGACTTATGTGCCGTTGGCCCACTCGATCCCGGAAGGGAACGGCCTCCTCATAGAAACACCGTTCGGCAAGGTCTTCCACACTGGCGATTGGAAGATCGACGAGACGCCGGTACTTGGGCACCCGAGTTCGGCCGAAACGCTGACGGGGATTGGAGACAGCGGCGTTCTTGCACTGGTTTGCGACTCCACCAACGCTTTCGTGAACAGCGCCTCGGGCAGCGAATCCTCGGTGCATGAAGCCCTTCGCAACGAGGTGATGAAGGCGCGGGGACGTGTGTTGATCACTACCTTCGCTTCTAATGCGGCGCGGCTCGAGACGATTGGCCGGGTGGCGATCGAAACCAACCGGAAGGTCGTGGTTGCGGGCCGCAGCCTCGATCGCATCCTGAAAGTGGCCAAAGCGACCGGTTACCTACTCGATTTCCCCGAAACCCTGCGCTTCGACGAGGCGATGACGCTTCCGAAAGAGGATGTGCTGATCATCGCCACCGGCGGGCAGGGCGAGTCCCGCGCCGCTCTGGCCCGCATCGCCTTCGGCCAGCATGAGCTGAAGATCGGCGAGGGCGACACGGTGATCTTCTCGTCAAAGCAGATCCCGGGCAATGAGATGGCGATCGGTCGGATCATGAACGCGCTCAGCGATCTTGGCGTCATCACGATCACCGAGCGGCAGGCGCATATCCATGTTTCCGGACATCCAGGCAGGCCGGAACTTGCGGCCATGTATCGCTGGATACGGCCGGAAATACTGGTCCCGGTCCATGGCGAGATACGCCACATGCGCGAACAGGCCCGTCTCGGCCTAGCCGAGGGCGTCCCCAGCGCGATCGTTCAGAAGAACGGAGACCTGATCCGCCTTGCTCCCGACGGGCCAACAAAAATCGGTGAGGAGCGGGTCGGCAGGCTGGTGCTTGACGGCGATGTCATTCTTCCTGCCGACGGCACGACGATCAACGAGCGCCGAAAGATAGCGCATAACGGGTTGATGGCGGTCGCCCTTCCGGTTGATTCCGAGGGCCGCCTGAAGGGTAAGGCGCAAATCCGGCTGTTCGGCGTTCCGGTCGAACAGGATCGCGATGACTTCCTGGCGGATGCCTGCGATGCGGCGGAACGCGCCTACGAACCGACGCGCGAAATCGAGAAGGTGCGGGAAGCGGTTCGGCTGGCTGTTCGCCGCTGCGCAACCCTGTGGACGGGTAAGAAGCCGATTGTCGACGTGATGCTGGTCGAGGTTACCGCATGAACTGGACGTCGGTCCTTGCCATCTACTTCCTGATTTTTTGCCTCACCACCTTCATCACGCTCCCGTTCGGGGTGAGGACGGCGGAGGAAGCCGGAACGGAGCGAGTCGCGGGCCAGGCCGATAGTGCCCCGCACCGGTTCGACTTGCCCAAGCATCTCATTCGCGCAGCAGCGATCGCGGCTCTTCTGACCTCGCTATTCGTTGCGAATTACCAGTTCGGCTGGATCACCGTCGACGATCTCGACTTTTACAACTGATCGGCGGCTTACAGCTTTTTCTCTACGGACTGTGCCAGCGCTGCGTACAGCTTGCCCATGTCGCTGGACATAAGCGTGACTGCGATCATTCCGCCGTCGCGCTCGGCCAGGACGCGTCGCAGCATCGCCTCGAAATCCTGGACATAGTGATTGACCGCATTTCGGAACTCGGGATCGGTGTCATATTGTCCAACGATCGCCTTGGTCTCTGTACCACCGAGTAGCCGAACGGCCCGACGCGTGAACACGCCGCGATTGCCCTTCAGATAGTGGTTCCACGCCTTGTCGTCGATTTCGTCGCTCAGGATTTTCTGAACGTCGATCGCCGCCGAATGCATCGAATCCATCAGCAGCGACACGCGCAGCGCGAACTCTTCGCCGCTATCTTTCAGATGCGCCTCGCGCGCCCGTTCGATATGAGCTTCCAGCGCCATCGCGCTCTGGCCGATCGACAGCATTTGTGCGGTCAGCCGATCCGACGCCTCGCGGGCGGTTTCGACCGCGCGTGCTGCAACGGTATCGAGTTCGATCAGCTTGGCCTCGACGCTTTCGCGGACAGCCTTTTCCAGCGCCTCGCGGGTCGCCCTGCTCATTTCGCTGGCGCTTTCCGGGATGACCTTGGCGATGGCTTCGCGGGCGCGCTCTGCCGCATGGGCCGCGGCCTCGCGAACCTGCACGAGCGCATTGACCAGCGCCGGCCCGGTCTCGTTCGACAGGCGTCCGGCTTCCTGGCTGGCGGCGGCAATGGAAGCGCTGAGTTCGGTGAGCCGCTCTTCGGCCTGGCTGACGCCGAGGTCGACGGAAGTCATCAGGGCGGCAAGCCGTTCCTGCTGGGCTTCTACATTGGATGCGCCGGATTCGATGCGGTTGGCAGCTTCGATTGCAGCGTCGCGCATCTGCTCGATATTGGGTCGTGCAATTTCGGCGGAAGCTAGCAAACGCGCAGCTCCAGCTTCTGCATTCGCCAAGGTCGACGTCATCTGGCCGCTCAGCATCATGCCCAGCTCATCGAGACCCGTCCGGAGCCGCTCGGTCCGATCGGCAAGCCCATCAAGGTTAGAGTCATGGCCTGCCGTGGTGGCGGTCAATTGTTCCAGTTCGCCGCGCAGCCGTCCCAGTGCGGTCTGGATATGGCTCGCGCGCTCATCGCCCGATCGCGCAATGTCCGTGAACCGTTCGTCGAGGGCAGCGAGACCAAGGTCGAGATCGGCGACCAGGCGCTGGGAGGCGCGTTCCTGCTCGGCAATGCGGGCACTGAGCCCATCCAATGCAGATCCGGCGCCGGCTAATCTTTCGCCCAACAATTCGGCCGCATCGATCCCGGCGCGGCCGATGCCTGCCTGGCTTTGCGCCACCAGTGCCGAAACAGCCGCCGCCTGTGCGTCGACTCCCGTCCGGATCTCCGCGAGGGCTTCGGCCGAACGTGAAAGCAGCTCGTCGACAGTTGCACGGGTTGCCTCGCCGGCCTGGGAAACGCTGGCGGTAGCTCCGCTTCCAGCCGCTTCGATCTGGCTGAGGTTGGCAAGCAGGCGCTGGGATGCTTCGCGCACGATCGCATCAGCTTGCTCGGTCTGCGCCGATAGCTGACCTACCTGGCTTTCGAATTGTGCTGCCTGCTCAAGGGCGGAGCGGCCGGCATTTCGCAGGCTTTCGGCCATGCGCCGGGCGCTGTCCTCGGCGTGAGGAAGGTCGGTGAGCAGGACACCAATGTCAGTACGCGCGGATTCTGCCGCACGGTCCAGCGCTTCGCCATGTTCGGCCAGTATCCGTGACCCGTCGTTCAATTGCGCGGTGATGGCGCCGAGCCGGCTGGCCGCCTGGTCGCCGAGTCCCATCAGATCGCCAGCCATGACACCGAGCGAGCGGTGATTCTCGGCAACTTGCTGCTGCAATGCCGCCAGCACGTCCTGTAATGCCCGGGCCTCCGTCCGCATGGTGACCACGGAACGGGTGAATTTTTCCGCTTCCTTCCGGCGGGTCCGTCCGAACATCAGCCACACAAGGCCCAACAACGCCAACGGCCCCGCCATGATCGCAACCCACTGGGCAATCTGCGGACTGGTTAGCGGTTCGGTGGCGAGGGCGCGGCCTGCAGACCAGGCGGTATAGCCGACCCAAATAAGTGCCAGGATCGACAGCGACCAGCCCAGTACCTGCCGGCCCCCTTCGGTCGCGATGCCGTGGAGTTCGCGGGTTTCCGCCCAACTCATCCGGTCGAAGCTTGGCCCGCCGTACACCTCTTCGCCTTCGATCGTGGGGATATCCTCCGCCTGGTCGTGGAGGGACTCATGCTGGGCGCGGTGCGGGCTGGTGCTCATGACTGGGGAGTTTACCACCTTTGTTCAGGGGGAAAAGCGACAAATGGGCACAGTCGAGGGTAGAAATTCTCAGCGTTGCTGCCCTATGGTCTGTGGCTTCAGGGGGAAATTTCAAGTCAAGCGGGGTAAGCCATGGCGCTCGGCGCCTTGATCGGTGCCTATCAGGAAGACGATTCGGGGGGGCTTCGGGCCCTGCTTCCGCTTGCAGGCCGCACATTGGTTGAATTTCAGGCCCGCTGCCTGGCCGCTTCCGGCGCCGCTCCGCTGGTCGTGCTCGTCGAACGCGTTCCGCCTGCACTCAACGAGGCGTTCGACCGGCTTCGGACCGAGGGCATCTCGGTAATCGCAGTCAGTGACGGCGGAGAAGCTGCCAGCCGCTTCGAAGCGGGCAGCGATCTTATCATCCTGGCCGACGGCATTTTGCCGGACATGGGCGACCTGGAACGGCTCCTCGAAGAAGGCGGAAGCGCAATACTGACGGTGCCGGACGACGAGTCCCATTTGGAATTCGAACGGATCGACGGAACGAACCGTTGGGCGGGCCTGGCGCGGGTCGATGCCAATATGATCGGGGCTACAGCCGCCATGCTGGGCGACTGGGACCTGCAATCGACCTTGCTGAGACGCGCCATCCAGGGCGGCTCGCGGCTACTCAAGTCATCCGACGCAGAAGGGCGGGGGCCATTCCTTGCGAAGAATGAAGATGGAGTGGCGAGCTATGAGCGAAGGCTCATCGTCGCTTCACGCGCAGTCCGCGAGGACTGGGTCAGCCGCTACCTCCTTCCAATAATTGAGGAGTTCGCGACCGAGAAGCTGATGGAAACCGCGGTCAGGCCGAGTTGGCTGGTCCAGGCGGGACTGGCGATGACCGTTGCCGCCGCTTTCTGCTTCAGTCGCGGATGGCATTGGGGAGCGCTCGCGCTGTTGCTGCTGTCGACGCCGCTCGACCTTGTCGGCCAGCGTCTCGCAACACTGCGCTTGCAGCCCTTGAGCCCGGCAATGCTATCCCGACGGCTGTTATGGCCTGCTGCCGGCCTGGCCCTGCTTGCGCTTGGCTGGTTCGAAATGAACCACGGATCGGGGTGGGGAGCGTTGATGGCGGCATTGGGCGCAGGCGCCTTTGCCGAGGCGGCGCGGGTAGAGCGTTCGGGACGAACCCTTCCGGGAGGCGAATGGCATTTATCGCGGCGTTCTGCGATCTGGCTGGCATTGCCGTTCAGCATCGGAGGCTGGTGGTCGGCCTATCTCGGCTTGCTCGCCCTCCATGCTGCGACCAGTTTCTTCATTATCCAGCATTTCCGCCACTCAGTCGAACGCGATTGACTGCGCGTTAACCCCATCTGTTTTATGACGGCAGGATGATGCCCGTGGAATGGCCGCTCGCTGCTGGTGCAGCCGACCGCCCGGTCGACCCCGCGCGCCTCCACGCGGGTCGCGACCGGCTGCCTGCGGTCATGACCGATTTCTTCCTCGATGAAGCCAGCCGGTTGACCGATGAGGAGCGGGCGCTGATGGCCGCCATGCTCCGCTCGCTCGTGCTCGAAGTGGCGGACGAGCTGATTGCCAAACTACCACCGTTGCTCGCGGCAAGGGCCGAACTGCTCCGCGACGGCCTCTATCGGCAACTTCGCAACGCCGGCCTTCTCGAACGGCAGGGACTGGTCAGCCTTCTTCTGCGAAGGGCGGACGAACAACAGCTTTCGGGTCATGCGCATCGCGGAACGTCGACGCTAGGAGCGCTCGTCGGGGACGAGGATGGCTCGATTGCCGAGGCGGCCATGGCATTGACGCTGGCGCGGGGCCGCCGGCTGGACAAGTTCGGTCGGCTTGGTGCGGAATTCGACGATGCGGCTGCAGAAGACGCGGTCTCGCTGGTCCATGCCGTTGCGGCGGCCTTGCGGCAAGGATTGGCCGGCGAATCAGAAAAGGCGCTGATCGATGCCGCGCAGGCCGCCCTTGCGCGCCATGACGAGGGCCGAAGGCTGGAAGCGGCCGTTGCGGCGCTGGCCCGGGCTCTCGAAGCGTCGGGCCGCGGCGACGATGCCATGGTCGCAACGCTCGCGGGGGAGGGCGATGCCGCGCTGCTCGCCGGCCTCCTCGCTCGCCGTTCGGGCATCGATCCGGACGACGCCTGGGGCATGTTTACGGGCGGAGAAGCTATGATGCTGGCCCGGCTGGCCGGATGCGAAAGGGCTGCTGCGGCGCAGATTCTGGCAGCGTTCGAACCCATGTCGGGCGCCCATTCCGCGGAGCGGTTTATCGACCGCTTCGACTTGATCGACGATGCCTCCGTGGAAGAACGCCGCAACTGGCTGCGGCTGGACCCCCATTATCGGGCCGCGCGCGAGGCCTTCGGACCGTCCAATGGCTAGCGTTCCCTCCGACTTCGGGCCGGTCACCGGGCGTGTCGATCGCGACGGCCGTCTGGTCGAAGCAGATACGCCCCTGCTTCGCCTGCAGCAGGAGGCGGGATCAAAACTCGGCGCTCCGCTTGCGCTACCGCAATTGGCGGCGGTGGCCCGATCGGCGATCAAGCTCGGCGTGCCTCTTTCCAGGGCCGTGATAGCGGCTTCGAACGATCAGGACATCGATCTGTGGGTTCGCGCCGACCCAGATTCCGAGGGTGCGCGGCTGACGATTGAGGGATGGAAGGCCCGTCCCCCCGCACCGCCGCGCCTGACGCTGGTCGGCAGCGAGCCGTTGCCCGACGATGCCGAAGACAGCGAGGCGCTGGGCTTCACAACCGACGCCGAACTCAAGATCACGCGGATCAGCGCGGCCCTGGCGGAACGGCTGGGCATGGATGCCGCTACCGCTATTGGCGATTCGCTGATGCGCCACTTCCTCCTAAGCGACGACGGCAATGGCATGCCGCTTCTCTCGGCAATTGCTGCTCGGCGCGATTTCACCGGGCAGCGAGCCAGCTTTCGCGGGCAGAGCGATATCGAGCTGACAATGGAGGGCGTGGCCCTGGTTACCTCCTCCGGACTTGCCGGATATGAAATTGAAGTGGCTCTGGACGGCGAAGACCGTCTGCAAGGAGGGTTGGCCCTCGACCCGTCGCTTGACGAAGCGCTACGCTCGCCGCTCGACCGGATCATCGCCGCAGCGGAACGCATCGTCGACCGCAGCGAAGGTCCGCTGAGGAGCGATTACGCGGCTTATGCAGGGGATATCGCCGCCGCCGGACGGCATCTGTTGTCCGTCGTCCATTCCATCACCGACCAACAGCAGCCCGTTTCGCCCGGGCAGCTCAACCTAGTCGCCTGTGCGTCCGAAGCGATGCAGCTGGTTCAGCCTCGTGCCGAGGAACGATCGATTCACCTCGAACGGATTGGCGCGGAGGAGCCGCTCATGGCCAGCGCGGAACCGCGCGGTGTGGTCCAGATCCTGGTTAACTTGCTGAACAATGCCGTCCGCCATTCGCCCGAAGGCGCTACGATTGCGGTTATCGCCGAGCACCAGGGAGACAAGGTTGCCGTGACCGTCGCCGACGAAGGTCCCGGCGTTGCGGAAGCCGACCAGGAACGGATCTTCGAACGCTATGAACGGGCCCACAACTCGCCCGAGGGAAGCGGACTTGGCCTGGCCATCTCGCGGCGCCTTGCCCGATCGATGGGCGGCGATATCGAATTGCAAAGCACGCCCGGACAGGGCGCGCGCTTTACCTTGGTTCTGCCGGCAGCCTGAGCGCGCTAGCGCTTGCCGACCGGTACGTAATCGCGCTGCGTCGCACCGACATAGAGCTGGCGAGGACGGCCGATCTTCTGCTCGGGATCGGAAATCATCTCGTTCCACTGCGCGACCCAGCCGACCGTGCGGGCGAGTGCGAACAGTGCGGTGAACATCTCCGTCGGGAAGCCGATCGCGTTCAGGATGATGCCCGAATAGAAGTCGACGTTCGGATAAAGCTTCTTCTCGATGAAATATTCGTCGCTGAGTGCGATCTGCTCCAGCTCCCGAGCGACATCGAGCACCGGGTCCGAAAGCTTCAGCTCCTTCAGTACCGCCTCGGCGGTCTGCTGCATCACCTTCGCGCGCGGATCGTAGTTCTTGTAGACGCGGTGGCCGAAGCCCATCAGGCGGAACGGGTCGTTCTTGTCTTTGGCGCGGGCGACATATTCCTTGATCCGCTTCACGTCGCCGATCTCGCGCAGCATGTTCAATGCGGCCTCGTTCGCGCCGCCATGTGCCGGGCCCCACAGGCAGGCGATGCCGGCGGCGATGCAGGCGAACGGGTTGGCGCCCGAGGAACCTGCCAGTCGGACGGTCGATGTCGACGCGTTCTGCTCATGGTCGGCATGGAGGATGAAGATCCGGTCCATCGCCTTTTCGATGATCGGATTGACTTCATAGGGCTCTGCCGGGACGCCGAACGTCATCCGGAGGAAGTTGCCGGTGTAGCTCAGGCTGTTGTCGGGATAGAGAAACGGCTGGCCGATTGAATATTTGAACGCCATCGCCGCGATCGTCGGCATCTTGGCGATCAGTCGGTGCGAAGCGATCAGCCGCTGCTGCGGATCGGTGATGTCGGTGCTGTCGTGATAGAAGGCGCTCAATGCTCCGACGACGCCGCACATGATCGCCATCGGGTGGGCGTCGCGCCGGAATCCGCGGTAGAAAGTCGCCAGCTGCTCATGCAGCATGGTGTGGCGGCTGATGATGTAGTTGAACTCTTCCAGCTCCTTCTTCTTCGGCAGGTCGCCGTGAAGCAGAAGGTGGGCAACTTCCATGAAGCTCGATTGCTCGGCCAGCTGGTCTATCGGATAGCCGCGGTGGAGCAAAATGCCTTCGTCGCCGTCGATATAGGTGATCGCGCTCTGGCAGCTGGCGGTCGACGTAAAGCCGGGATCGTAGGTAAACATGCCGGATTCGCCGTAGAGCTTCCGAATATCGATCACGTCTGGCCCGACCGATCCCTCGAGCAGCGGATAGGTGAGCTCGCCGCTACCAGTGGAAATTTTGGCGGTCCTGTTGGTCATTTATTCGGCTCCAGCATTTGGTCGGCGATGCGGGCCAGGCTCTCCTCCTTGCCCATCAGGACGAGGACGTCGAAAATACCCGGCGAGGTTGTCTTGCCCGTGAGCGCCGCGCGAAGCGGCTGGGCAAGCTTGCCTAGCTTAAGTGAGTTGCTTTCTGCAACCTCCCGCACTGCAACATCCAGCGCGTCATGCTCCCACTTCGGCACCGCAGCAAGAGCGCTGTGTGCAAGTGCGAGATACGAACGGGCTTCGTCTGTAAGCAGCAACGCGGCCTTCTCATCCATCTTCAGGGGACGCTTGTCGAACAGGAAGGAAGCGCCGTCGGCCAGTTCGTTGATATTGTGGGCGCGGGCCTTCAATTCCGGCATAGCGCGAATGAGCAGCGTTAGTTCCTCATAGCTGAGGCCAAGCTTCGGCGACACGAGCGAGGCGAGGCGAGGATCCTCGGCTTCCCGAATGTAGTGGCCGTTGAGATTTTCCAGCTTTTTCAAGTCGAAGCGAGATGGGCTCTTGCCGACGTGATTGACGTCGAACCATTGGATCGCCTGCTCGCGGCTGATGATTTCATCGTCGCCATGGCCCCAGCCGAGGCGGAGCAGATAATTGAATAACGCTTCCGGCAGGATGCCCAGATCGTCGCGATAGGCATCGACGCCGAGTGCGCCATGGCGCTTGGAAAGCTTGGCGCCGTCAAAGCCGTGGATCAGCGGCACATGGGCATACGTTGGAACCGGCCATTCCATTGCATTGATGATCGCAAGCTGGCGGAACGCATTGTTGAGGTGATCGTCGCCCCGGATGACATGGGTTACGCCCATGTCGAAGTCGTCAACGACGACCGCCAGCATATAGGTGGGCGATCCGTCCGAGCGGAGCAGGATGAAATCGTCAATCTCGGCATTGGCGACAGTAACCCGTCCCTGGACAAGGTCGTCGATGACCGTCTCGCCCTGCTGCGGCGCCTTGATGCGGATGACATAGGGCTTATCGGCAGGCCAGTCGGTCCGGTCGCGCCACTCGCTGTTGATCCGGAAAGGCTTCCGTTCGGCCTGCGAACGTTCCCGTGCCACCGCCAGCTCTTCCTGGGTCATATAGCAGCGATAAGCCGCTCCCTTTTCGAGAAGCTGGTGGGCGACTTCGGCGTGGCGCTTTTCAAACTGGGACTGGAAATAAGGCTCGCCGTCGCCGCTGATGCCCAGCCAGTTAAGGCCATCAAGGATCGCGTCGATTGCTTCCTTGGTCGACCGAACCTTGTCCGTATCCTCGATGCGCAGCAGGTATTTGCCGCCATGGTGACGAGCGAACAGCCAGTTGAATAGTGCGGTTCGAGCGCCGCCAATGTGGAGGTAGCCCGTCGGTGAGGGGGCGAAGCGAGTTACGACGCCCGTGATCCTGTCAGTTTCGCTGGTCAATTTTGTCGCTTGCGCTGCTACGCGCTTTCCTCTTGTCTGATGGGGCCGATGGACTGGACGAGCGCCCCTAACACAGTGGACGCGCCGCTGGAACCGGCGCGATCATCCTTTTTGGCCCAGCGGATTTCCGCCGTTTCCGGGCAGATCGAGCAGTTTCTGGAGGCGGAACGGGCGCAGCTGCCGCTGTGGTTTGCAGTGGCCTTCGGAACGGGCATCGCGGCGTGGCTGTGCCTCCCCGGCGAACGCGAGTGGGCCGCGTTCGTGGCCCTCGCGATCGGATTGGCATTCGCAGGCCTGACGCTCGGTCCCGCGAGGAGCGGTCGCGCATTGCTACTGGGCGGGGTGGCGATGGCTGCGGGCTGCGCGCTTATCTGGTGGCGGAGCGAGACGGTCGCCGCGCCAAGGCTGAACCGACCTGTGATCGCTACCTTCGAAGCCGTCGTGGAACGGGTGGAAACGCGGGCCGCGAAGGGAGATCTGCGGCTCACCTTAGGCACAAGCGCTGCGGGCCTTCCTCCGCGGATCCGCATATCCTTTCCCGGGGAAAATCCTCCGAATGGCTTGGGGGAAGGGGCACTCGTCCGCCTTCGTGCCCGGTTGCAGGCGCCTCCGCCCATGGCGTTGCCGGGCAGCCACGACTTCGCCCGCGATGCATGGTTCCAGGCCATCGGCGGCGTTGGGCGTGCAATCGGCCCGGTGGAAGTGCTGAAGCCGGCAACGGGCGGCGGAGTGGATGCGATGCGCGAGCGGCTTGGTCGGCACATCAGGGATCGATTGCCCGGCAGCGCTGGCGGTATCGCCACGGCGCTTGCGACTGGCGACCAGGCCGCGGTTACCGAGGAAGATGCCGAGGCAATGCGCCGATCGGGGTTGGCCCATCTGCTATCGGTGAGCGGTCTTCACATCGCAGCGGTCGTCGGCGCCGCGATGCTTATTGCGCTTCGGACGCTTGCGATATCCGAGCGGCTGGCACTTCGCTTCAACCTGGTCCTTGTCGCTGCCGGCTTCGGCGCGCTCGCGGGGATTGCCTATACGCTTCTCACCGGAATGCAGGTGCCAACCGTTCGCGCCTGCATTGCCGCGCTGCTGGTGCTCGGTGGAATTGCCCTGGGTCGCGACGCGATGAGCTTGAGGCTGGTCGCTGTCGGCGCGTTGGTCGTCCTTGCTGCACGGCCGGAGGCATTGGCCGGGGCGAGCTTCCAGATGAGCTTCGCGGCGGTCACCTCGATCATCGCGCTACATCGCTGGTCGCTGGTCCGCACATGGCTTGCCCCAAGGGAAGAGATATGGCCGATGCGGTTCCTGCGCGGCGTTTTCGGTTTGCTGCTGACCGGGCTGGTGGTCGAAATCGCACTGATCCCCTTTGCGCTATATCATTTCCACAAGGCCGGCCTTTACGGCGTTTTCGCCAACCTCTTCGCAATCCCTCTCACGACATTCGTCATCATGCCGTTGGAGGCAGGCGCACTGATGCTCGATACGGCCGGCCTCGGTAAGCCGCTGTGGTCGGCAACGGGCCTCGCTATCGGCGTGATGTTGGATCTTGCGCACCGCATCGCGGATGCCGAGGGCGCGGTTGCAATGCTGCCCACCATGCCCCGCTGGGCATTTGCATTGATGATCGCAGGGGGTCTTTGGGCTTGCATATGGATCGGCAAGATTCGCATGTGGGGGCTCGCGGCCTTCGCTGCGGGCGCCGGTGGAGCTGCGCTCGCGCCAGTGCCGACATTGCTCGTAACCGGCGATGGGCAGCATCTTGCGGTGGTCCGGGACGATGGCACGCCCGTATTGCTCCGCAGCCGAAGCGGGGATTTCGTGCGCGACTTGATGAGCGAAGCGGCCGCATTCGACGGCGAGCCGGCGCACCTCGAAGAGCAGCGCTTTGCGCGATGCGGCAACGATGCCTGCATCGCCGATATCATTCGCAATGGGCGGGCCTGGCGACTGCTTGCCATCAGGAGCCGCCACCAACTGGATTGGACGGAGCTGACCCGAGCCTGCGCCGATGCGGATGTCGTAATGGCAGATCGCCGCTTGCCGCGCGCTTGCCAGCCCCGCTGGCTTAAACTCGACCGGCCGATGCTGGAGAGAACGGGCGGCCTGGCCATCTATCTGGATGGCACGCCTCATGTCTCGACCGTCGCCGACCTCGTTGGCCGGCACCCGTGGAAGCTGGATCAGACGGCGATGTTACCGCCTAGGCTTCCTGCCAGACAGCCAGCTCGCTTCCCGACGGATCAATGAAGTGGAAGCGGCGTCCGCCAGGGAATGAGAAGATCGGCTTGGCGATGATCCCGCCGGACTTCATCACCGCGTCGAAGGCGGCCTCCAGATCCTCGACCCGGATGACGGGGAGCGGCGCTGCAAGCGCTTCGCTAGGCTGCCCATTGAGCCCGAGGCCGACATCGCCGCTGGTCGTTGCGGCATAGTCGGGGCCGTAATCGGTGAAGGTCCATCCGAATGCTTTGGCATAGAAGCCGCGGGTCAGCTCATGAGCAGTAACGCTCGGCAGCTCGATATAATCAATCCGTGCGGGCATCGCTGCGCTCAATACCGGCGAATGAGGCCGGCGAGGCGGCCCTGGATGCTGACCCTGCCTTCATCGTAACGCTGCGGCTCATAGGTCCGGTTGGCAGGATCGAGCCGGATCATCTGTCCCTCCCGGCGATAGGTCTTGAGCGTCGCTTCCTCATTATCGATCAAGGCGACGACGATTTCCCCGTCGCGCGCGGAATCGACCTTGCGGATAAGCGCGAAATCGCCGTCCAGGATACCTTCCTCGACCATCGAGTCGCCCGATACTTCCAGCGCGTAATGTTCGCCGGGGCCAAGCAGCGCGGCGGGGACCGAAAAGCCCTCCGTTCCCTGCAGCGCTTCGATCGGGGTGCCGGCGGCGATCCGTCCATGCAGCGGGATTTCAATCGTGTCATTGGCAGCGGCGGGGATGACGGGCCGCGGCGCCGGTGCAGTCGCGGCGGTCGGGATCGCGACATCAGGCATCCGCACTACTTCAAGCGCTCGCGCGCGATTGGGCAGTCGGCGGATGAACTGGCGTTCTTCCAATGCGGAAATCAGGCGGTGCACGCCCGACTTCGACTTGAGGTCCAGCGCCTCGCGCATTTCGTCGAAGCTCGGGCTGACGCCCGTCTTCGCCAGGCGTTCATGGATAAAATTCAACAGCTCATGTTGCTTGGCGGTCAGCATCTGCCCCTCCGTAAGGAACGAACGGAGAACGTGTAGGAAACGAAATGGATTTCGTCAAGCCGGAACGCGGGAAATGTCGAGAAATGCCGACAGCAGTTCCTTACCTTGTTCGGACGCTATGCTTTCCGGGTGGAACTGAATTCCGTGCACCGGCGCATTTTCGTGGCGCATTGCCATCACCGTTCCGTCTTCGCTCCACGCATTGGCGATCAATGGGGGCTGCGGATCGGGAACGGCGAGCGAATGATAGCGTGTAGCGGCGATGGGCGAGGGCAATCCCCGAAACAGCCCGGTCCCGTCATGCCGGACCTTGGCGACCTTGCCGTGAATTGGAACGGTCCGCTCGACTCTGGACCCGCAGGCGATGGCGATCGCCTGGTGCCCTAGGCAAACGCCAAGCAAAGGGAATTTTCGCTCGATGCAGGCCGCGGCGAGGGCAACGGAAATCCCGGCCTGTTCCGGAGCGCCCGGTCCAGGCGAGATCAGGATTCCGTCTGGACCCGATGCAAGCGCTTCCTCGACCGCAATTGCATCGTTGCGCTTGACCACGACTTCCGCCCCAAGCGCCAGCAGATAGTCGGCCAGCATGAAGGTGAAGCTGTCGACATTGTCGACGACGAGGATCCGCGGCGCGTTCAGCGGCCGCTATCCTTACTGTCCGGCGCCAGCGATGCGCCGCTTGGCCGCCGTAATCTTCTCCTCGTTCCGCTTCACGCCCTGATCAAGCTTCATCGCGACCAGCATCTGCTGGCCCAGTTCGTTCGACGCGGACTGCTGGAATTCCGCCTGGGTCTGCGCAATCAGCATTGGGC
>Ga0247828_10000414_pt1 | contig 14678 bp, 15 predicted proteins | sample 12C_Control_Day3_FD_192425 | JGI IMG/M metagenome (GOLD analysis project Ga0247828, IMG submission 192425) | Soil microbial communities from agricultural site in Penn Yan, New York, United States - 12C_Control_Day3 | ecosystem: Environmental > Terrestrial > Soil > Agricultural land | place... | reverse complement strand
AACCCCCAGTCGAGGCTGGCTGCGAACGCCCGAAGCTTGGGCAGCGGATCGCGCGACCATTCCGACTTGACGGTTTCTTCCGACTTGTAGGTTTGCGTATCCTGGTAGCTATGGCCTTCCAGCCGCGGCACTGTGAGGCGGATGAGCGCCGGTCCGTTACGCGAACGAACATGACCGATCGCTTCCCCGATCAGTCGCTCCGCTTCAGCCGGCTCAGTGCCGTCACCATTCCAAATCGCCAGATTCTTGAAGCTTGCGAGGTTCGCGGCGATGTCCCGTCCCGGCGTCTGGTAATCCGACGGCACGGAGATGCCATAGCCATTGTCTTCGATGTAAAATAGCATTGGCAAAGATTGCGTCGTAGCAATTGTTAGCGCCGACCAAAATCCACCGGTCGCACAGCTTGCGTCGCCGCCAAGGACAACCGCAATGGCGCCATCGTCCTTCTCGCCAAGCACCTTGTGCTTGTAGGCGATTGCCTGTGCCCAGCCGGCCGCCGGCGTATATTGCGCACCGACGCCGCCGCACATTGGCAGCGCATGGGCACCGCCCGGATTGGGATAATTGAACACCACGCCGATATCCCGGCCGTCGGAATAGCCGCCCTCACGGCCCATTCCCGATCCCAGCGCATCCGCCAACGGAACACCCAGCGCCAGCAGCATGGGCCGAGAGCGGTAATAGCCGCATGCTGCGTCGCCATCCCGGAGATGCATGCCCAGGATGACCTGGGCCATGTCGTGCCCGCGGGCCGAAAATTGATAGAGAACCTTCTTTTCCGGGACGAGGCGGGTTTCTTCGAGCTCATCCATCGCCCGGCTGGTCAACACGAGCCGCGCGACTTCGGCCCAATCCGTCCCCGTGCCGGGCCTAAAGTCCGCGTCCGGATCGGCAGCCATCACGTTAGCCATTCATCGACTCGACGACGGCGGCAATGAAGCGATCGACCGCATGGTCGGCCATGCCGATGACATTGAAGCGGCCGCTGTCGGCCATGTAGATGGCGTGCTGTTCGCGAAGCTGCACGACCTGCTCCTTGCTGACCGGCAGCATCGAGAACATTCCGAACTGCCCGCCGATATAGGCCAGGCGCGGGTCAGCGGCTGCGATCTGGGCACGGATACGATTGATGCGCGCCCGCATCTCGCCGACTTCGGCATCCCAATCGGCCCGCAATTCAGGCGTATCCAGCACGATGCGCACTGCTGCAGCGCCATGATCGGGCGGCATCGACCACATCTCGCGCGCAATCTGCACGACATGGTCCATCGCGCGCTTGGTCCCCTCGGCCTTTGCGGTCTTCAGGAACATCGACCCGACGCGGTCGCGATAGACGCCGAAATTCTTGTCGCAGCTCTGGGCAATGACGACTTCGTCGCAAGCATCGAGCAGGAGGTGTAGGCCGGCCGCATCCTCGGCGAACCCACGGCCCAGGCCCTGGTAGGCGATGTCGACCAGCGGAATCAGCCCGCGCGAAGAGACGATTTCGACAACGTCGCGCCATTGGCTCTCATCCAGGTCCGCGCCCGTCGGGTTATGGCAGCAGCCATGGAGGAGGACGACGTCGCCCTTCTGCGCCGCGCCGAAGGCGGCCATCATTTCGTCAAATCGAATGCGCGTCTCGAGCCGGTCGTAGAAGCGGTATTCGGAAATATTAAGGCCAGCCGCTTGAACGACCGGAATATGATTGGGCCAGGTCGGCGTCCCGACATGCACCTTCGCGTCCGGATGCGCGGTTGCGATCAACTTGAAGCCAAGGCTCAATGCACCGCAGCCGCCAGGCGTGTGAAGGCCGGCTATCCGATCATCATCGGCATGCCGACCAAGGACGATCGGCCGAAGCAATTCGGTGTAGCGCTTGTCGCCGAACCCGCCGATGTAGCTCTTGGTCTCCTGCTGCTCCCAAAGCAGCTTCTCCGCCGCCTTTACCGCACGCAGGATCGGCGTGTTGCCGGCACCGTCGCGATAGACGCCGACACCGACATCGATCTTGTCGGCCCGTGGGTCCGCATTGGCCATTGCGATCAAGGCGAGCAGCGAGTCGCTCTGAACGTCGCCAAGTGCATCGAAGAATTGGGCGCCCCCGTTTTGCCCGGTCACGGTCGGATGATCCAGCATGCTGGCGGGACTAGCTTATACTTAAGCCGCAGTCACGCCCAAGCGTCAGGAGTCGTAATCGACTGCAACGCCCTCTCCCAGCGGCACCGACTGGCAAGTGAGGACATAGCCGGCGGCGACTTCATCGTCGGTCAGACCGTATCGGGCCGCCATCTCGACCTTCCCCTTGGTGACCTTGGCTCGACAGGTCGCGCAAACCCCCGCCTTGCAGGCGAAGGGAGCGGGAAGGCCCGCTACGCGAGCGCTGTCGAGGATGTTAGCCTCGGTGAACTCCACCTTGCGGGTACGACCGTCCAATGTGACGCTGAGCGTCAGTCCCGCCGCCTTTTCCTGGAGCTGGGCCATTTGCGCGGCGAGCGCGGCCGACGGACGGCCAGCGAGGAAGCGCTCGATATGGACCCGCTCCTTGACGACTCCGCGGTCGGTCAGCGCCGCTTCTGCGGCATCCATCATCGGTCCGGGACCGCAGATGAACCAGGCATCGACGGCGGCTACATCTTCGACCAGATGCTCTATCGCCTCGTCGCAGGTTTCGCGGTCGAGCATCCCGTTGAACAGGTCGACGTCGCCTTCCTCGTCGCTGAGAAAGTGGTAAAGCTCAAACCGGCCGAGATAGCTGTCCTTAAGCGCTGCCAGCGCCTCCAGGAAGATGATCGAGTTGGCATCGCGATTGCCGTAGAACAGGGTGAATCGGCTGTGCGGCTCGGTGCCGAGCGCGGTCTTGATCAGCGACATGACGGGCGTGATCCCCGAACCGCCAGCGAAGGCGACATACCGCCGCTTGGCGGCCGGATCGAAGTCGACGGTGAACGATCCGTGAGGCGTCATCACATCGAGCGTATCGCCGGCCTTGAGATTATCGCCGACCCAGTTAGAAAAGACGCCGCCCGCGATCCGCTTGACGGTGACTTTCAGCTGCTCCTCGCTCGGCGCAACGCAAAGGGAATAATTGCGCCTCACCTCCTCGCCGTTGATCTCGGCACGGACCGACAGATGCTGACCCGCCTTGAAGCGAAACACCTCTTCAAGACCTTCCGGCACCTCAAAACGGATCGAATTGGCTTCGTCGGTTTCGGCCACGATCTCCGCGATCCGTAGCTTGTAGAAATGTTCGGCCATCAGCCTACCACTGCGCGTCGGGATAGGTACGTGGCAGGAACTGCATCACGGCCAGCAAATGACCGAGGTGCTCGCTGTGATGGCCGCGACGACCACCCAAAATCGCGCGTTGGTCGGCCGGTACCTGCAGCTTGGCTTCACCAAGAACCATTGTGATTGCCGATCGATACTCAGCCTCGAATGCGCGCGGATCGACAGCGATGCCATCTGCGATCAGCCCTTCAAGCGCCTCGTCGACTTCGAACAGCTCCGGCACGAAACGCCAGCACCAGTCGAGTCCTTCGGCCATCCGCCGCGCGCTTTCGTCGGTTCCGTCGCCGAGGCGGATCGTCCAGTCGGCAGCCAATTCTCGGTGGTAAGCGACTTCCTTCGCGCCCTTGGCGGCAATGGCCGCGACCCGTTCGTCAGCAGATGCCGATAGCCGCTCGTAAAGCATGTGTTGCCAGGTCGAGAAGAGCAGCTGCCGGGCAATGGTTTGGGCGAAATCGCCATTGGGTTGCTCGACCAGCAGGCAATTCTTCCAATCCAGAACGTCGCGGTGGAAGGCGAGCTTGTCCGCATCTCCCGCCAGGCCAAGAAAGTTCGTCCCCTGCCCGATGAGGTCTAGCGCCAGATTGGCAAGGCTAAGGTCGACTTCCAGCGCAGGCGCATGACCACACCATTCGCCGAGACGCTGGCCGAGGATCAGCGCGTCGTCGCCGAGCCGCTGGCAATAATCTTCCAGTGCCGGGATCATTTCGGGCGTAACGGGATCCGTCCGGCCGCGCTTCACCAAGTCGGCGTCAATCTTCGAACGAGTGGCCATCAGATGTGCTTCACCACGTCGGGGATGTCGTAAAACGTCGGGTGGCGGTAGATTTTGTCCTCCGCCGGTTCGAACAGCGGCCCGCTATCGGCCGGATCACTGGCAATGATCGACGCCGACGGCACCACCCACAGGCTCACGCCTTCGAGCCGCCGCGTGTAGGTGTCGCGGGCGTGACGGAGCGCGAGCTCCGGGTCAGGAGCATGAACGCTGCCAACGTGGCGATGGCTAAGACCGCCCTTCGCACGGACAAAAACCTCCCAAAGCGGCCAGTCGTGACCTTGGCTCACAAAATTTCTCCGTCATTGCGAGCGATAGCGAAGCAATCCAGCTTCGCATCCTCGTCTGGATTGCTTCGTCGCTGCGCTCCTCGCAATGACGAATGCTAAATTCAAGCCGCCGCGCGTTCGCGCCGCTTTTCTTCATAGGCCGCGGCGGCATCGCGCACCCAGGCACCATTGTCCCAGGCCTCGCGCCGTGCCTTCATCCGCTCCTTCGCGACCGGACCCTCACCGCGCACGACGGCGTAGAATTCTTCCCAATCGACTTCGCCGAAGTCGTAGCCGCCCTTGGCTTCGTTCCACTTCACTTCAGGGTCCGGGACCGAGAGATTGAGGAAATCCGCCTGCGGCACGCTGATGTCCACGAACTTCTGGCGAAGCTCGTCATTGGTCTCCCGCTTGATGCGCCAGCGCATCGAGCGCTCGGTGTTGGGCGAATTATCGTCGGGCGGCCCGAACATCATCAGGCTTGGCCACCACCAGCGGTTAAGCGCGTCCTGCGCCATCCGCTTTTGTTCGGGCGTGCCGTTGGCCAGCGCGATCATGATTTCATAGCCTTGGCGCTGGTGGAAACTTTCTTCCTTGCACACGCGGACCATGGCTCGGGCATAGGGCCCATAGCTGGTGCGCTGGAGCGGCACCTGGTTCATGATCGCCGCGCCGTCGACCAGCCAGCCGATTGCACCGATGTCCGCCCAAGTCAGCGTCGGATAGTTGAAGATGGTGCTGTACTTTGCCTTCCCCGAATGAAGAGCCTCGACCATTTCTTCGCGGCTGGTGCCGAGCGTTTCCGCCGCGCAATAGAGATAAAGTCCGTGGCCGCCCTCGTCCTGCACCTTGGCAAGCAGGATCGCCTTGCGGCGGAGCGACGGCGCGCGCGTGATCCAATTGCCTTCGGGAAGCATGCCGACGATCTCGCTGTGCGCGTGCTGGCTAATCTGACGGACCAGCGTCTTGCGGTAGGCGTCCGGCATCCAGTCCTTGGGCTCGATGAACTCGTCCGCAGCGACCCGCGCCTCGAACGCCGCAACCAGTTCGGGATCTTCAGCCGTTTCGATCGGCTTGACGTTCTTGCTGAGCTCTGTGGTGTACATGCCACCGATGTAGCGATTTAAAGCGCCACCTTCCACCCTGCGGTCATGTCATTATACTCGTCGGCGCCGAACAAAGGAGGAAGCGATGCTCCAGAAAGTCGCGTTCACCATGTATCCGGTCAAGGACATGCAGCGCGCCCGCGCCTTCTACGAAGACACGCTGGCGCTCGGTCCGGGGAGCGGAGGACCTTCCAGCCCATGGGTTGAGTTCGATCTTCCGGGCGGCGGCTGCCTCGCCATTACCACCGTGTCGAAGAGCCAGCCGAGCTCCGCTGCGGGCGGCACGATTGCCTTCGAAGTGGACGACCTGCCGGCAACGATCGCCGACCTGAAGGCTAAGGGCGTGAATTTCGTCGCGGACGATATCGACAGTCCGGTCTGCCGGATGGCCATCGTCAACGACCCCGACGGCAATGCCATCATCCTGCACAAGCTCAAGACTGCCGAAGAACGGGCTGGCTGAGCCAACCCCAGCGATTATTGATACTCGACGGTGACTTCCACATTGCCGGAATAGGTTCCGTCCGCCGTCTGAGGCACGGCGATCGAGCCACCGACGTTGAAATCCTTGCCGGGTGCGCCCGAATTGGTGAGCAGAATGGTTGCGGGCGCTTCGGGCGTGAAGGGAATCGAGCTCCCGTCCGCTGCGTTCACCAGATTGGCGTTGGCAACCGTGATCCGGACAATCTGGGCATTGGAACCCTGCACATTGAGAATGGCAGGCCGCGCAGCGCCGGCACAGGTGGCACCGGTAGGACAGCTGAGAGCGCCGGCCATGCTAACGCCGACGGTGATCGTGCCAGGAGTTCCGGAAAGCGTGATCGTACCGAAATCCAGGCTTTGCTTCGCCGTCAGGGTCAGCGATTTCACGATCTTTGCGTTCGCCTGGATAACGGTTGTTGCCGCATGGGCGTGGCCAATCGGCAGCAGGCTAGCCAGGCCGATTAAGGCAGCTTTGTAATGAAGATTCGATGCAATATTCACAGGCTGTCCAGTCCAGTTCACGCTGCATCGCTAAAGGCTTGTGGTAAAAAAGCCGTTAACCAGAGGAGCTCACCGAGCCTCGGTTAAAACTGCGGCCCTCATGAACCCCCTGTCCTACAGGCTGTGCCTTATGCTTTAGACTCGACGATGCGCCGACTCACCGCCCCTCGCCCTGCCCGCCGCCATGACGGCTGGACGCCGCAGCGCCAGCTCGACTTCCTCGAGATTCTGTCGGGTACGGGCAGCGTGACCCGGTCCGCCCGCGCAGTGGGCATGAGCCGGGAGAGCGCCTATCGGCTTCGCTTGCGCGAACCCGATGGCCTGTTCGCCGCTGCCTGGGAACGGGCACTAACGCCAATTCAGCTTCTCGCTGTGAACAAACGGAAAGTTGATGAAGGTCACGTCCGGGCCTTTGCAGCCGCGTGCGGTTTGGAGGAGCAAGGCACCCGGCACCGCCCTGCCGGACGATCAACATCGTGAACTTGCCGCCGCACATCTGGTGATTGCGGCGCTGCTTCGGACCACCCTATAGGGTGGGAGGAATTTTGGTTTCGCCCTGCCTACCGGGACAAGATTGTTTATGCACCTCAGCAAGCCGTTGCTGCAGCTTCCGATTCGTTTCGACGCCGAACGGCTAGCGGCGGAAGTGAACGCCTTGCCGGCTTCCGCATGGCTGCCGCACCCCACGGGCTTCGTCGGCAACGAAGCCGTACCGCTGGTTTCGCCGGGCGGGCTGCCGAACGATGACTTTGACGGACCGATGGGCCCTACCGAGAGTCTCCGGCAATGCCCGTACATCATGGAAGTGATGGCGGAGCTAGGCTGCGTGTGGGGCCGAAGCCGCCTGATGGCGCTGGCGGCGGGCGCCGACGTCCCGATTCACATCGACGTTCATTATCATTGGCGAACGCATCGCCGCCTCCATATTCCGGTGGTTACCAATCCCGGCGTTCTTTTTACCTGCAACAACGAAACGGTTCACATGGAGGCCGGCGAATGCTGGCTGTTCGATTCCTTTTCGCTCCACAAGGTCCAGAACAAGGGATCGCAGCGGCGCATTCACCTCGTCCTCGATACGGTGGGCGGCCAAAGGCTGTGGGACCTGGTAGAGGCCGCAGAGGAGGCCGAGCATCGCGAGCTCCCGATCTGCAGTGGTAATCCCAGCTCGGATAGCCGCCCACTTCTTGCTTTCGAGCAGTTCAACAGGCCGAAGATCATGTCGCCATGGGAGATGAAACAGCACATCGACTATGTGATGGATCACGCGCCGCCCGAAGCGCGAGGAGGTGACGTGGAGAGGCGGCTGGATCGATTTCTCGCCGGCTGGCACGCGGCCTGGGCCCAATTCGGCACCAGCGACGAAGGCCTTCCAACGTACCAGACGCTAATCCATCAAATGAGGGCTGAGCTTACGTCGCTGAACGCCCAACAGGTGAAGCTGCAGAACGAACAAGGGCTCGGCTTCGTGCTCGAAGCACTGGTCTTGTGGAATGCGGTTGCGCCGCCAGCGATGCAGCAACCTGTGCGGGCGCAGTGATTGCGCCGACGCTGACTGAAAGCAACGGAGACTTCCCCGTGACTTATGAAAACATCCTGTTCGAACAGTCCGACGGAATCGCCCGGATCACGCTCAATCGTCCCGACCGGTTGAACAGTTTCACGCGGGCGATGCACGCGGAGTTGCGCGATTGCCTTCAAAATATTTCAGGTTCGCGCGTCGTGATCCTCACGGGTGCGGGACGAGGTTTTTGCGCCGGCCAGGATCTCAACGACCGGGCCGTTGCGCCCGGAGAGGCCGTCGACCTCGGCGAAACCGTCGAGGAAAGCTGGAACCCCTTGGTTCGGGCTTTGGCCGACCTTCCCCAACCTGTGATTGCCCGGGTGAATGGAGTGGCCGCGGGAGCCGGCGCCAATATCGCCCTGGCTTGCGACATTGTAATTGCCGGTAAATCGGCAAAATTCATCCAGAGCTTTTCAGCACTGGGGCTAATTCCGGACAGCGGCGGGAGCTGGCATTTGCCTCGCCTGGTGGGACAGGCGCGTGCGCTGGGTTTGGCGCTCACGGGAGAGCCGCTCGCCGCCGAAAAGGCCGCCGATTGGGGGCTCATCTGGAAGGCCGTCGAAGACGATCTGCTCGATTCCGAAGTGGATGCGGTCGCAACGAAATTGGCGGGTCTTCCCCCGCTGGGATTGTCGGCGATCAAGCAAATTATCAGGACCTCGTGGAGCCGCTCGCTTGACGAGGAGCTGGATCTCCAGCGCGACGAAATGCGCCGGTTGGGCTTCACAAACGACTATCGCGAAGGGGTCGCCGCCTTCCTCGAAAAGCGGTCGCCGACGTTCACCGGCAAATGATTATATCAACGCTTCACGAATTTCTGTTCGTTGCGATTCCGAAGACGGGGACTCATTCGGTTCGTCAGGCGCTTCGGGAACATATGGGGCCGCAAGACCTCGAGCAGGTCGGCCTGTTCGTGCAGAAGAAATTCCCCGTGCCGGAACTGGCCAAGCTGCAACATGGTCATCTCACTCTTCAGCAGATCCGCCCTTACTTGCAGCCGGAGGAATGGCGATCCCTTTTCAAATTCGCCTTTGTCAGGAATCCATTCGACCGGTTCATTTCCTATTGCGCCTTCATGACGCGGGCTCAGGGCGATTTCGAACGGGATCCCCAGCGGGTGATGCGACATTTCCTGTTCGAAGCGCCGCCGCACGGGCATTTGCTGTTCCAGCCGCAGCACAGCTTCGTAACCGACGCGGACGGAAGCCTGCTTTCCGACCAGATCGGCAGGGTCGAGCAGATGCAGGAAAGCTATGACCAGATCGCCGAAAGGATCGGCATTCCGAGCCGCCCGCTCGACAAGGTCAATGCGACCAGTCGGCGCGCCTATCGCGATTATTATGATCAGCAGCTGATCGACGGCGTGGCACGAATCTACGCCCGGGATTTGGAACTGTTCGGCTATCAGTTCTAATTGGGGGTCCATGGAACCGAATCCGCGAAAGACGACCTCGATCAGAAATCTCGGCGCCGTAGAGATTGGTCCTCTGCGCGAAGCCGTACTCGCTTTGCCCGAAGCCGTTTGGGAGGCCGAGAATGCGGGCAAGCCGAACAGGTTCGGCGCGCTCGACGCCACGCAGCACATCATTTTTCGGTTCGTCTCCAACTTTGCGGACTGGAGGCAGAGCTACGAAACGCCGCTTTGGAGCGAGTGGAAGAGCTTGCTGGAACCGGTGCTTGCCGAGGCAACTGCCGCCTTCGGTTACCGGCGCGGCGACTATCCGCGGGTGATGCTGGCGCGCATGGCTCCCGGCGGCGTGATCCACCCGCATAAGGACCAGAACCCGGCCGCAAAGTGGCCGCACAAGGTCCATGTCCCTCTGGTCACGAACGAGGGAGTAACCTTCTTCGTCGATGGAACCGGCTATCACCTGCCGGAGGGCCAGGCGGTCGAGGTGAATAATATGGGCCTGCATGCGGTCGCCAACCGCGGCGAAAGTCAACGGATTCACCTGATCTTCGAATATTATGACCTCGATCAGCCGGAACCGGCCTGGCTTGCCGGTTTGCAAGCGGCGGCACCCTTACCGGGCAGTTAAGTCAGGCCACCAGTTCAGCGAATTTTGCTAGATCGATATTGCCGCCCGAAACGATGCAGACGATCGGGCCGTCGCCGGCTTCGCCGGTCAACGCGGCAGCAAGCGCCAGCGCGCCCGCCCCTTCGGCGATCGCGCGAGACTTTTCCGCGATCAGCTTCATTGCTTCGCGCGTTTGATCAAGGGTCACCGTAATCGTGCCATCGACGATCGGCTGCATCCGCTGCCACATCCGCTCAGTCACGCTTTGCCCGCCGGCGCCGTCGACGAACGATGTCTGCCAATCCGGAAACTTGCGCGGCCCGCCCTCGCGCAGCGAATAGGCGTAGGGCGCGGCGGTTTCCGGCTCCGCCCCAAATACTCGCACATCCGGTCGAAGCGCCTTCACTGCGCTTCCGACACCAGTAATCAGCCCTCCGCCGCCGATGGCAGCGATCACGGTCTTCACATCCGGCGCGTCCTCGATGATCTCTAGGCCCATGGTGCCATGGCCAGCGATGAAGTCGTGATTGTCGAACGGATGTATGAAAGTGCCGTCGAGGCCTGGGAATGCATGGGCCTCGGCAGCCTTCCAGGCTTCCGCGTAGGACACCGGAACGATGGTCGCGCCCAGCGCCCGCATCCGGTCAAGCTTGGTTTGCGGAGCGGTTTCGATCGCGACGACCGAGCATGGAATTCCAGCAGCGCGCGCGGCATAGGCAACGCCCTGCCCGGCATTGCCGGCGCTGATCGTCCAGACGCCCTTCGCCTTATCCTCGTCCGACAGATTGGCAACCGCATTCGCAGCGCCGCGGATCTTGTAGGCATTGGTCGGCTGGAGATTTTCAAGCTTGAGCCGGATGTCCGGACCGCCCTGCCCAAGGTCGAGGCGGACCAAGGGCGTCCTGAGCACCATCCCCGCCACATTGAGCCGCGCTGCTTCGATATCACTGAGAAGGATCGGTTTCACCGGTTGAATCATCCCTGCCTCGCTATTCTGCGTCACCCTGAACTTGTTTCAGGGTCCATTTTCGTGAAGGGCTGCTTGGTTTCCAAAATGGATGCTGAAACAAGTTCAGCATGACGAGGTCCCGATGAAAACCCCCCAACTGCTCAATTTCGCTTTCGACCAATGGGTGCAAGGTCAAGGCGATCTTGCCGAAATCCAAAGCGCAATCGACGGATCGCTGATCGCCCGGACCGGTTCCGGCGGCCTCGATTTCGGCGGCATGCTGCGCCACGCGCGAGAGGTAGGCGGCCCCGCCCTTCGCAAGCTGACGTTCCACGAGCGGGCTCGGATCATCAAGGGCCTCGGCCTCGCAATCCTCGCCCGGAAGGAAGAACTTTACGACCTTAGCTACCAGACCGGCGCGACCCGCAAGGACGGCTGGATCGATATCGAGGGCGGTGCCGGTACCCTGTTCAGCTTCTCGTCCAAGGGTCGGCGCGAACTGCCGGATGCGCATGTCCTGCTGGACGGTTCCGTCGAGCCGCTGTCGAAGACTGGCAGCTTTATCGGGCAGCACATCTACACTCCGCTGCAGGGAGCGGCCGTCCACATCAACGCATTCAATTTCCCGGTGTGGGGAATGCTCGAGAAGCTGGCGCCGACGCTACTCGCGGGCATGCCGGCGATCGTGAAACCGGCAAGCTCAACGGCATATTTGTGCGAAGCCGCAGTTCGGGTGATGGTCGATTCCGGCTTGCTGCCGCCCGGCTCACTTCAGCTGATTGTTGGCGGCGTCGGCGACCTGTTCGAACATCTGACCGGCCAGGATGTTGTCAGCTTCACCGGGTCGGCCTCGACGGCCCTCAAGCTTCGGTCGCACCCAGTAGTACAGAGGGAAAGCGTTAAGTTCGTCGCCGAGCAAGATAGCCTCAATGCCTCGCTGCTCGGACCCGATGCTCTGCCGGGCACTCCGGAATTCGATCTATTCGTCAAGGAGGTGGTCAGTGAGATGACCGCCAAGGCCGGGCAGAAGTGCACCGCGATCCGCCGCGCCATGGCTCCGGCCGAGCATCTCGACTCGGTTGAGGCCGCGATCCGCGACCGGCTAGCCGCCGCGACGGTCGGCGATCCTCGAGACAAGGAAACCCGCATGGGTGCGTTGGTCTCGACCAGCCAGCGGGACGATGTGCGGGCGCAGATCGGCAAGTTGACGGCCGCCGGGGCCCGCATCGTGGCGGGCAATCCCGATGCGAGCCCCGGAATTGCGGGCGGAGCATTCATGGAGCCGATCTTGCTCCGGACCGACGATCCCTGGTCGACCAGCGCGGTCCATGACGTCGAGGCCTTCGGACCGGTCTCGACCGTGATGCCTTATCGCGACATTGCGGACGCGATCGCGCTCGCCAATCGGGGCATGGGAAGCTTGGCGCTGTCCCTGTTCACCTATTCGCCCGACGTGGCGCGCGAATTCATCCAAGGGGCAGCCGCCTATCACGGACGGATGTTGGTCTTGAACCGCGACAATGGAGCCGAGAGCACCGGTCATGGTTCGCCGCTGCCCGTGCTGGTCCATGGCGGACCGGGGCGTGCAGGAGGCAGCGAGGAGATGGGCGGCGTCCGTGGCGTGAAACATTATATGCAGCGCACCGCGATCCAATCGACGCCGTCAATGATTGCCGCGATATCTGAACAATATATTCCTGGCGGTCCCAAGCATGAGGTCGTCCAGCACCCCTTCCGCCGGAGGATGAGCGAGCTCAGCATTGGCGACACGCTGAAGACCAAGTCACGCACAGTGACGCTCGAGGATATCGAGCATTTCGCCCATTTCACTGGCGACACCTTCTATGCCCACATGGATGATGAAGCCGCCAAGGCTTCGCCCATCTTCGAAGGTCGCGTCGCCCACGGCTATTTGATCCTGAGCTTTGCGGCGGGCCTGTTCGTGGACCCGGATCCGGGACCCGTCCTCGCCAACACCGGCCTTGAGAACCTTCGGTTCCTGACGCCGCTTTATCCTGAAGATTCTATGCGGGTGGAGCTGACTGTCCGATCGAAATCGTTGAAGAGCGAGGACACCGGCGTCGTCCGCTGGGCGGTCGAGATCTTCAACCAGAAGGATGAATTGGTCGCGACCTACGACCTTTTGACGGAGAATGTTCCTTAGGTTCTGGAACGTGCCAAGGGAGGCGTTCGTTGGGCGGTCGATTCCAGACGAAGGAGGCCCCCATGAAGATTAGCGAAGTCATGACGACGGATGTTGAGACTGTAAGCGCCGACCAGACTGCACGCGAGGCCGCAGCATTCATGCTGCGCGCGGACGCAGGCTCGATCCCAGTGTGCGAAGGCGATCGGGTAATCGGCATGATCACCGACCGTGACATTGCCGTGCGCGGTGTCGCCGAAGGCCGCGGGCCGGATACGCCGATCAGCGAACTGATGAGCGACGGGATTGTCTGCGCCCACGAGGATGATGATATTCAGGCGGTCGCGCAGCGAATGAGCGAAGAGCAGGTCCGCCGCATGCCGGTCCTCAACTCAGAGCAAAATTTGGTCGGAATTGTCAGCTTGGGCGATCTCGCACGAGAGTCGGCCGGCCAAGCCGCAGAGAAGGCTCTCGAAGGCGTTAGCGCCCCCGGTGGCCAGCACCAACAATAGGAATAAAGCCCGACTTCGGTCGGGCTCTTCTTACTTCAGCGAGGAAATTGCCTGGTCGACCAGCTTCTTGTCGGCGCCGGCATCGCCGCGCTCGGCAATGAGCTTGGCCGCCGCTGCCGTTGCGGCGCGAGCGGTCGTTGAACGAAGCTCGTCGATCGCGGCGCGTTCTTCCGCGGCGATCTTGGCTTCCGCCATGGCTTTGCGGCGCTCGACCAGCGCTTCGGCATCTTGGGCGGCCTTGGCGACGATGGCTTCAGCCTCATGCTTGGCGCGCTCGACCATGGCGGCCGCTTCCTTGTCGGCAGCAACCGCCTTGGCTTCATACTCCGCCTTCAGCGCTTCGGCGTCCTTGCGGATCGATTCCGCCTCATTGAGCTGCGCGCGAATCGCCTCGATCTTCTTGTCGAGGCTGCGTCCGATCGCCGCCGGCACCTTCTTCCAGATGAGGAAGAGGGCAACCAGGAAGACGGCCAGCGCGACAACCACCGGAGCGGTGACGACGCCGAATGCCGCCGGCGGAGCTTCGTGGCCACCAGGCACTTCCGTGTGAGCGGTAGGCTCAGCCATTAGCTAGTTCCTTGGCGACGGCGGCGCGTGCCGTGTCGGTATCGATGTTGAGGCCGGCAACGCGCTGAATCATCGCCTGCGCGGCATCGGCAGCTACTGCCTCGATCTCCGCGCGTGCCGAAGCGCGCGCTTCCGCGACCTTGGCGGTCGCCTTTTCGATCTTGGCGGCAATCGCCTTGTCGGCCTTGGCCACCGCCTTTTCGGTGTCTCGGATAGCGTCGGACTTGGCGTCGGCGGAGAGCTTCCCCGCTTCCGCCCTGCCCTTGTCCATACCGGTCCGATAAACCTCTTCCAGCGCGTCGGCGGCAGTGCGGGCTTCGTCCGCCGCCTTGAGGTCGGCGGCGATCTTGTCGTCTCGCGCGTCGATAGTCGCCTGGATCTTGGGCAGCATGCCCAAACCCACGATGACGAATATCGCACCGAAGAAGATCACCAGCCAGAACAGCTGTGACGCGTAGACGTCAGCAATTTGATCTATTTGCGGCATGGCCGACCCCGGACTTCCGTTTCGGTCGCTGTTAGGCGAC
>Ga0247828_10000413_pt1 | contig 14686 bp, 14 predicted proteins | sample 12C_Control_Day3_FD_192425 | JGI IMG/M metagenome (GOLD analysis project Ga0247828, IMG submission 192425) | Soil microbial communities from agricultural site in Penn Yan, New York, United States - 12C_Control_Day3 | ecosystem: Environmental > Terrestrial > Soil > Agricultural land | place... | reverse complement strand
GACGCGATGCGAGCCGCCCTCCTGCACCTGGAGCAGGAGGCCCGGCGGGAGGCGGAGGCCGCGAACCACGCCAAGGACGAGTTCCTGGCGGTGCTCTCCCACGAGCTGCGCACGCCCCTGACGGCGATGCTGGGCTGGACGTCGATGCTGGCGAGCGGCCGCCTCAACGCCGAGGCCACGGCCCACGCCATCGAAGTGGTGGACCGCAACACCCGTCTGCAGGCGCGTATCATCGAGGATCTGCTCGACGTGTCCCGCATCATCTCGGGGAAGATGACCCTGCGGCTGGAGGATGTCTCGCTCGGCCCCGCGCTGGAGGCAGCCGTCGACAGCATGCGGACCGTCGCCGCCGCCAAGGGCGTAGCGCTCGAGATCCGGCTGGAGGCCGGGATAGGCATCCTCAGCGGGGACGCGGGGCGCCTGCAGCAGGTCTTTGCCAACCTGCTCTCCAACGCGGTGAAGTTCACGCCGGCCGGCGGACGGATTGTCGTCACGGCCACCCGCAACGCCGAGTCGATCGTGGTCGCCGTCTCGGATACCGGACGCGGCATTCCGACCGATCTCCTGCCGTTCATCTTCGAGCCGTTCCGCCAGGCGGAAGGGGCCCAGCGGCGCACCCACACCGGGCTCGGCCTGGGGCTCGCGATCGTGCGTCACGTCGTCGAGCTGCACGGCGGGCGGGTCCACGTCGCCAGCGAGGGGCCGGGCCAGGGCGCGACGTTCAGCGTTCACCTCCCGGTCGGCGCCCGCCCGGTCGAGGGCGAGGCTTCTCCAATCCGCGAGGACGGACGGTGCGAACCGGCCCCGGCGTCGCTACGCGGGCTCCGGCTGCTGCTCGTCGAAGACGATGCCGACACCCGCGAGGTCGTGGGGACCCTGCTGGGGCAGGCCGGAGTTGAGGTGATGACCGTGGGCAGCGCCGAGGCGGCGCTGGCGGCGATCGGGTCCTCACCGCTGGACGTCCTGATCAGCGATGTGGGCATGGCCGGACGGGACGGCTATGATCTCATCCGGGAGGTACGCCGGATTCCGTCCGACCGCGGACGGATCCCGGCCATTGCGCTGTCGGCCTTCGCTCGCGAGTCGGATCGGCAGGACGCGCTGGCCGCCGGCTACGACCGGCACGTGGCCAAGCCGGTGGAGGTCGAGCGGCTCCTGGCCGCGGTGGCCGACGTGATGGGCGTCCGAAGCCGTTGATCGCTGTAACATTTACAGGCCGGTAGGAACAAGGTTTCCGGAGGTAAATGGTTTGATCTTCCCAGCAGTTCACCGACTCCTTATACTGCGGTGCAGGGTTGCCGCCGGCGGCGACTAGACCGCTCCCACGGGACGAATGCGAACGGATTTGCAAGCAACCAACGGCCGGGCCAGCGGACTCGTTGACGTCCTCGACCGCGTCCTCGACAAGGGCCTGGTCGTGGCCGGTGACATCAAGATCTCGCTCGCCGAGGTCGAGCTCCTCACGATTCGTATCCGTCTCATCGTGTGCTCGATCGACAAGGCCGAGCAAATCGGACTGGACTGGTGGCGATATGACAGTCACCTCGCGCCCGGGCGCGATCGGCTGGCGATCGAGAACCAGGCCCTCAAGAAACAGATCCGCAGCCTCGAGAAGCGAGTCGCCGCGCGCAACGGCAAGCCCGGTGGCCGCGGACGTTCGACCCAATGACGGGAGCAATGGGGTTCCCGGGGAGAGATTGAGCGATGCCTGTTGAGCGGACGACCGGTGGCACCAGCCTCATCGACGTTCTCGATCGAGTCCTCGACAAGGGGATCGTGATCGATGCGTGGGTGCGCGTCTCCCTGGTCGGGATCGACCTGATCACCGTCGAGGCGCGGGTGGTCGTCGCCTCGATCGACACCTACCTGAAATACTCCGAGGCCGTCGGCTCGGCCCCGCCGGTGGGCAAGCCGGCCGCCTTGCCGGAGTCGGCGTTGATGGCCGAGAACGCGGCGCTCCGGGCGCAGCTGGCGGCGTCGGGGCGCAACGGCGGCCGCCGCCGCCGCACGCCCGCGATGGCCAAGGCGTCGGCCAAGACCTCTTAGCCCATGGCCGTGGCGCGGATGCGCACGGCGCGTACCCGCTCCCGACTCCAGCCGGTCGGGGGAGCGGAACGGCGGCTCGAGCTGCTCGAATCGCTGCTCATGGCCGCGAACCCCGAGGAGTGCGCGCGACGCGCGCTGGCCTGGCTGCAGCGCCGGGCCGGGATCCGGCGCGCCGTCTGCCTGGCCACCCGCACCAGCGAGGGCCCCCGCCTTGTCCCGCTGGCGAGTACCGGGGTACCGGCCGCGCGCCTGAGTGGCTTCAGCGTGGATCTGGAGGCGCGTGATCACCCGCTCGCTCAGGTGCTGTTTTCCTCGCGGCCCATCGTGCTCGCGTCGAATGGTCATGCCCCGGTCGCCCCGCTCGGCACCACACCGATCCAGGCCATTCCGCTGCGCGCCCTTGAGCCGAACGAGCCGCCGGCCGGGCTCTTGCTGTTGACCCCGCTGTCGCCGGCCAGTGCCGTCGACGCCCAGTGGCTGGGACGCGTGCTCGGACCTCGGTTGGCCGCGCTCACCGCGGCCACGGATCTCGAGGAAACCGGGCAGCAGCTGCGGCGCGAGCACACGCTGCTCTACAGCATCATCAACACCGTCACCGACCCGATCCTCCTCACCGACGCCGACGGGCGCATCATGATCGCCAACGCGCGGGCCGAGGCCCTGCTGGCGACGGGCGAGGACCAGAGCGAGGGCCGGCGCCGCGCGGTCGCGCTGAACAACATGCTGTTCTCGGCGGTGCTGTCGCGCCACGCGCTGGAAGGCGCGGGGGCGCCGCGCCGCGAGGTGCCGCTGGCCGATCCGGTCGACGGCTCCGATCTGCTGTTCGAGGTGCTGAGCTCGGTGACTAGCGATGCGCGCGAGGGCACCGGTATCGTCTCGGTGCTGCGCAACGTCACCGACCTGCAGCGGGCCACCGTCGAGATCGAGGAGAACTACCGCCGGCTCCGCCAGACCGAGTCGGAGGCCCGGGCCGAGCGGGATCGGTCACGATGATGGGATCGGCCACCGAGTCGATGACGAGCTCCAGCCGATCCCATCATCGTGACCGATCCCGGCGGCAACATCGTGATGATGAACGTGCCGGCCGAGCGCCTCTTCACCGTGCCCGACGCCGGCGGCGAGGAAGCCCAGCGCATCGTGCAGGCTAACGACGCCCACTTCTCGTCCTTCGTGTCCAACGTGTTCTTCGAGGCCGACGCGCGCCGCCGGAGCGGCAGCATCAGCCTGGTGGATCCGCGCACCGGCATCGCGCTGCCCATGGAGGCGATCTCCGGCAAGATCGTGTCCGAGCACGCCGAGGTCACCGCGGTGGTCACCATTCTGCACGACCGCACCGAGGAGCTGGAGCGGGCCCGCCTCTACGAGGAGCTCAAGAAGGCGTCGGCCGAGCTCGAGCGCAAGGTGCGCGAGGCGACCGCCGAGCTCGTGCACCAGAACGAGCTGCTGCGGCGCTCGCACATCGAGCTCGAGCAGGCCTCGACCCTCAAGTCGCAGTTCCTGGCCAACATGTCGCACGAGTTCCGCACGCCGCTCAACGCCATCCTGGGCTACACCAGCATGCTGCTCAAGGGCGTGTCGGGCGAGATGACGGCCCAGCAGCGGCGCAACCTCGAGCGCATCGACTCGAACTCGCAGCACCTGCTGTCGATCATCAACGACATCCTCGACATCAGCCGGATCGAGGCGGGCAAGATGCCGCTTACGGTGGCCGACTTCACCATCCCCGAGCTGCTGCGCGAGGTCCTGGCCGAGGTGGAGCCGCTCATCGCCCGCTCCCGGCTGACGGTGTCCGCCGATCTGGCCGAGGACCTGCCGTCGGTGGGCAGCGATCGGCAGAAGGTCAAGCAGATCGTGATCAACCTCTTGACCAACGCGCTCAAGTTCACGCCGCAGGGGTGGGTCAAGGTGGCCGCGGTGTGGGATGGCGCCGGCGAGCGCGTGACCATTGCGGTCACCGACAGCGGCATCGGCATCGCCAAGAAAGACCAGGACGTGATCTTCGAGGACTTCCGCCAGGCCGACAACTCGCCGACGCGGCGCTACACCGGTGCGGGTCTGGGCTTGGCCATCTGCCGCCGCCTCGCCTCGATGCTGGACGGTGAGCTGGAGGTGCGCAGCGCGCTGGGCGAGGGCTCGACCTTCACCCTGACGATCCCCCGGACGCGGAAAGGCGAATGATGAGTGAGCCCGGCCAGCAGGGCCCGCTCGTGCTGCTGGTGGATGACTATCCGGACAACCGGGACATCTATGTGCAGTTCCTCACGTACTCGGGTCTGCGGGTCGAGGAGGCCGAGAACGGTTACGAGGCGCTCGACAAGGCCTTCGCGCTCCGGCCCGACGTGATCGTCATGGACCTGTCCCTGCCCGGCCTGGACGGCTGGGAGGCGACCCGGCGCCTCAAGCGCGATCCGCGCACCCGCCACATCCCGGTCGTCGTCCTCACCGGCCATGCCCTGGCCGGCCACTCGCAGGGCGCCATGGACGCCGGGTGCGATGCGTTCATCACTAAGCCGTGCCTGCCGGAGCGGTTGTTCGAGGAGATTCGCTCGATCCTCGACGCCGCGCCGCGGCCGCGATCGGGAGACCTCACGTCATGAGCCCCAGCGCCAAACCCTCCGCCAAGCGCTCCGCCGGGCGCTCCAGCAGTGCTCGGAGCGCCCGCCGGCCGGTGCGCGCCACCCGCACCGCCGCCGCGGAGTCGTCGTCCCGCGCGAGCGCCGCGTCGCGCGTCATCCGGGAGCAGACGCCGGGTGCGCAGCTGCCGGCCGGCGCCACCCGAACACCCGGTGCGCCGCCCGCCTCGTCGGACAAGCGCGGCAAGTACGTCTACTGCATCATCCATGCGGACGAGCCGCTGCGGTTCGGTCCCATCGGCTTCGGGAGCCCGGCGGGCGAGGTCTACACCGTGCACTACGAGGACATCGCCGCGGTGGTGGCCGACGCGCCCATGGAGGTGCTCGACGCCACCCGGGAGAACGTGCTCGCCCACGAGCGCGTCAACGAGGCGGTGATGAAGTTCCAGACGGTCATTCCCATGTCGTTCGGGACCGTGTTCAAGACCCGCGACGACATCGTGGAGCTGCTGCGCGGTGCGCACGGGGCGTTCCAGGACGTGCTGGCCAAGATGGAGAACAAGGTCGAGTTCGGGCTGAAGGCTCTGTGGGACCGCGAGGAGATGATCCGGCAGATCGAGCACGAGGACGAGGACATCCGCCGTCTCAAGACCGAGATCGCCGCCCAGAAGGGCTCGACCTACTTCGCCCGCGTGCAGTACGGCCGCCTGGTCGACGGCGCGCTGCAGAGCCGCTCCGAGCAGTACGTCAGTGAGATCTTCGAGGCGCTGCGCGACGTGTCGGTCGCCTCGCGGGCCAACAAGCCGATCGGCGACAAGATGATCCTCAATGCCGCCTTCCTGGTGGATCGCACGCGCGAGTCGGGTTTCGACGCCCGGGTCAAGGCGCTGGGCGCCAAGTACGACATGCTGACCTTCCGCTACACCGGTCCGTGGCCGCCGTACAACTTCGTCAACATCCGGCTGAAGCTGGAGCGGGCGAAGTAGGGCCGAGCTCAGGCGGGGCTCCCGTGATCGTCCTGGACACGCTGCTCATCGGGGGTATCAAGTTCGTGCTCCGGCGGATCGCCGAGGCGGTGGACGCGCAGCTCAACGACGTCGACACGCTCCGCCAGGAGCTGCTGGCCGCCCAGATGCGGGTCGAGCTCGGCGAGATGACCGACGCGGAGTTCGCCGAAGTCGAGGAGGCGCTGCTGGCGCGGATGCGCGAGATCCAGGAGCGGGCCCGGGAGGAGGGCGCGGGCGCGATGCGCATCGCCGGGGTGGACGTGAGCGTCCGCGACGGCGTGGACGACGAGCCCTCGGACGCCGCCCCGTCGCGGTGAGCGGCCGCCGACGCTCCGGACGCCCGGCGGCCGGCGCGATCGACGGCACGCCGACATATCACTTCTTCGCGGGCAAGGGTGGGGTGGGAAAGACCACGTGCGCCGCGGCCACCGCACTCGCCCTTGCCGAGGACGGCCATCGCGTGGTCGTCGTCTCGACCGATCCCGCGCATTCCCTCGGCGATGTCCTCGGTCGCCGGCTGGGCGCCGCGCCGCGCGCCCTGAGGACGCGGACCGGATCGCTCCACGCGGTCGAGCTCGACGCCGATCGCGCCCTGGCGCGCTGGCTCGGGCGACGGCGCGCCACGCTGCGCACCATCGCCGAGCGCGGCACCTACCTCGACGACGAGGACCTCGGCCGTCTCCTGCGCCTGTCGTTTCCGGGGGTGGATGAGCTGATGGGGCTCGTGGAGCTGACCCGGGTGGCGCGGCAGGGGCGCTACGAGGTGGTCGTGGTGGACACCGCGCCCACCGGACACGCCCTGCGCCTGCTCGACATGCCGCAGACGCTGCGGCGCATCGCCGCCGTGCTGAACGACATGTACGCCAAGCATCGCTTTCTCGCCGAGAGTCTCGGGCGCGGCTATCGCCCCGACGGGGCCGACCGGCTCATCGACGAGCTCGAGACCGATGGCCGCGTCCTGACAGACCTGCTGCGCGCCGCCGCGCGCTGCCGCTTCACCTGGGTGCTGCTGCCCGAGCGGCTGGCGCTGGAGGAGGCGCGCGACGGCGTGGCCGCGCTGGCCGCAGCAGGCATCGGCGTGAGCGAGGTCCTGGTCAACCGCCTCACGCCGCCCTCGGCCGAAGCGTGCGCGACGTGCGACGGCCGTCGGGCCGCCGAAGGCCAGATGCTGTCCGAGATTCGCCGGGCGTTTTCCGCACACCCGATCCGCGTGCTCACCGCGCTCGACGGCGAGCCGCGCGGGCTCGCCGGATTGCGCACGGTCGGCCGACTGCTGAGACGAGACGGCCGGGCGCCGAGCCGGGCGGCGGTGCGGGCCCGTGGGGCTCGCTCGCTCGGCCGGACCGGGCGCGGACGATCGGCCGGGCGCCTGCCGGCTCGGATCCCGGCGACGCTCGTGCCACCTGCGGTGCGCCTGCTCGTGGTCGCGGGCAAGGGGGGCGTGGGCAAGACCACGGTGGCGGCCACGATCGCGCTGGCGCTGGCGAGCGAGCGGCCGCGGGCGCGCGTGCTACTGCTGTCGGCCGATCCCGCGCATTCGCTCGCCGACGTGCTCGACATCCCCGTCGGCGACGACGAGACGCCGGTCCCCGGGCTGCCGGGCGGGCTGAGCGTGCGCGAGCTCGACGCCGACCGCGCGTTCGCGCGGACGCGTGAGCGCTACCAGCGCACGGTGGAGGAGACGTTCGACTCGTTGCTGCGCGGATCGCGATTCGACGTCGCCTACGACCGCGAGGCCCTGCGAGGGCTGATGGACCTGGCCCCGCCCGGGATGGACGAGCTCTTCGCCATTCTCTCGGTGATCGAGGCCCTGCTGGAGCGCGAGCCGCCCGTCGACGTGGTCGTGCTCGACACGGCGCCGACGGGGCATGCGCTCCGGCTGCTCGAGATGCCCACGGCCGCGCTCGGCTGGGTCCACGCACTGCTGGCGATCTTGCTGAAGTACCGGGACGTCGTGGGCCTGGGCGACATTGCCGCCGACCTGGTCGCCACCGCCCGTCGGCTGCGCGAGCTGATCGCGCTCTTGACCGATCCGGCGCGCGCCCGCGTGATCGCCGTGACCCGCGCCGCCGAGCTGCCGCAGCGCGAGACCGAGCGTCTGCTGGATCGTCTGCGGCGACTGGGGATCGCGGTCCCGGCCGTGCTGGTCAATGCGGTGACGCCGCCCGGCTGTCGTCGCTGCGAGCGGGCTCGGCGCCACGAGCGGCGGTGGCTGTCGCGGTTGACCGGCCGGACGCCGCGACGGCGGCGAGCGTGGAGTATCATCTGTTCGCCTGCGGTCACGCCTCCGCCGCGCGGCGCGGCGGCGCTCCGAGCGTGGTCGCACGCCTGGGACGCTTCCGAATGAAGACGAGCCGCGACTCCGCCACCTACCTCTACTGCCTGGTCCAGGCCGACCGGCGCCCGTCGGTGGCCGGAGCTCCGCGCGGGCTCCCGGGCACGAGGGCGCTCCGCTTGCTTCAGGCCGCCGGCGACCTGTGGCTGGTCGCCGCCGACGCGCCGCTGACCCAGTACGGCGGCGCGCCGATCGAGCGCGGGCTCCGCGATCTCGACTGGGTTGCGCTGCGGGGGGCCGCCCATGCGCGGGTGGTGGAGCACTTCGCCCGGCGTCGTACCACGCTGCCGATGAAGCTCTTCACGCTCTTCACCGAGGATGCGCGGGCGCTGGCCGACGTCGGGGCCGGCGAGCCGCGGATCCGCCGCGTGCTCGACCGCGTGGCCGGGCGCCACGAGTGGGGCGTGCGGGTGCGCCTGGATGCCCAGCTGGCCCGGCGTCACCTGCGCCCCCGACCGTCCGCGCGGCCATCGGGCGCTCAGGCGGGAACGCGATTCCTCCTGGGCAAGAAGCACGAGCGCGACGCGGCGCAGGCGCTGCTGCGCGAAGGGCGCGCGGCGGTGGAGGCGGCGTTCGAGGCGCTGGGCCGTCTGGCCGACGCCACGCGTCGGCGCCCGGCCACCGAGCTGGAGGGCACGCGGCTGTTGCTCGACGCGGCCCTCCTGGTCCCGGCCTCCCGCGCCCCCGAGTTCAAGCGCCTCATCCGTCGCCGCGCACGCGAGCTGGGGGCGAAGGGGTATCGCCTGGAGCTGACCGGGCCCTGGCCTCCGTACAGCTTCGTGGTGGACGCCCGATGACGACGCCGACGCGCGCGACGGCCCGCGACGTGCTCGACACGACCGACAGCTCGCTCCTCGACCTGGTCGACAACCTGCTCAATCGCGGCGTGGTGATCTCGGGCGAGGTGATGCTGGGCCTGGCCGGGGTGGATCTGGTTTATCTAAGGGTCAGCGCGCTGCTGTGCGCCGCCGACCGGATCAGCGACGGACGCCCGTGAGCGGCGTGTATCTCTACGCCCTGCTCGGCGCGAACCCGGCCACGAGCCCCGGCGTGGGTGTGAGTGACGAGCCGCTCCGGACCGTTGATCTCGGCGGGCTGTTCGCGCTGGTGGGCGACGTGCCCGCGGCGCTTGCTCCGAGCCCGGCCACGCTGACGGCGCAGGACGCGGTGCTCCGCCGGCTCGCGACCGGCGTCGATGCGATCCTGCCCGCGCGCTTCGGCACGCTGGTGGCCGACGACGCCACGCTGGTGGAGTCGTTGACGGCTCGGCGGACCGAGCTGACGCGCGCGCTGGCCCAGGTCTCCGGCTGCGAGCAGATGACGCTGCGAGTGTGGGGCGAGCAGGCCGCACCCCCGGCTGACGCCGGCGTGACCGATGCCGGTCCCGGTGCGCGCTACCTGGCCGCGCGCCGGCGGGCGCGTCAGGTTCCGGAAGTCGACACGCTCCGCCGCCGGCTGGGCGCCCTCGTCAAGGCGGAGCGTGTCGAGCGACACGACCGGCCACCGCTGCTGGCCACCGTGCAGCATCTCGTGCCTCGGGGCGAGAGCGCGCAGTACCTGGCGGAGGTGGAGGCGGCGGGAGCGCAACTGGCGCCGTGGCGGGTGACCGTGACGGGGCCGTGGCTTCCCTACGCCTTCGGCGGGGCGGCGTGAGCGAGCGGCGGCCGCCGATCGAGGTGCGCGAGATCGAGTCGCTGCGCGCGGAGCTGCAGCGGCAGTCGAACGCGCCCCGCTGGAACGCCGATCCCCAGGACGTCCAGCGCTCGGTGGCCCAGCTCGTCCTCACGCTGGTCGAGTTCCTGCGGCAGCTGCTCGAGCGGCAGGCGATCCGGCGCATGGAGCGCGACTCGCTCACGGCGGAGGAGACGGAGGACATCGGGCTGGCGCTCATGCGCCTGGAGGAGACGGTTCGCGAGCTGGCGGACCGGTTCGGCCTGCAACCGGAAGACTTGAACCTCGACCTCGGACCGCTCGGCAAGCTACTGTGATGACCGCGACCTGGTCGCGGACGCTCGCGCGGTGGCTGTTCGCAGTGGCGATGCCGGGCATCGCCCTCGGCATCGCGCTCCCGCTCAGCGGGTCCATCGATCAGGTCCCCAGCCCCCCGTTCGTGGCGGCCATCTTCGTCGTCGCCTGGTTCAGCGGATTTCGCCCGGCCGTGCTGAGCATCGTGCTCAGCGCCACCGCCATCAACTGGTTTTTCCTCTCCCCGAGGGGCTCGCTCGATATCCACGCCACGGACGCGCGATGGCTGGCGCTCTTCTGTGCGGTGTCCCTGGTTATGGCCTGGCTCATCCTCGGGCGAAGCCGGGCCCAGGGACGGGCCGACGCCAGCGCTCGCCGGCTGCGCATGATCATCGACGCGGCCCCCACCCTGATCTACTACGTGGACCGGGAGGAGCGCGTCCGTTTTGCCAATCAGGCGTTCGCCGAGCGGTACGGGGTCTCGGTGAGAGACCTCGTGGGCCGGCCGGTCGCCGAGGCCATCGGCGCTGAGCGCGCGCAGAGGATCGGGCCGCACCTCCGCGCGGCGCTGGCCGGGACCCCGAGCACGTTCGAGACGTCCGATGCCACCGCAAGCGACGTCCGTCAATTCCAGGTGAGCTACGTCCCCGACGCCCCGGACGGGCACGTGCAGGGCGTGATCGCGGTGGTCAGCGATCTCACCGAAGCGCATCGGGCCGAGAGCGAGCGTGGGCGGGTCCTCGATCTCGAGCAGCGCCGCCGTCACGAAGCCGAGGCGATCGCCGACCTGGGCCGACTGCTGACGCAGCGACTCGAGCTCGACGCCGTGGCCCATCGGATCGCCGAGCTGTCGCGGATCCTGCTCGGCGGCATCGCGGCGACTGCCTACCGGCTGGACGAGTCCGGCGCGCTGGTGGCGCTCGCCGTCTCGGGCGACATGGGCGAGTTGAAGACCGGCGGCGTCGTACCGCCCGGCGCCGGCGTGGCCGGCCTGGCGATCACGCGGGGGTTGCCGGTGACGAGCGCCAACGTGCTCGAGGATCCCGACGTGAGCCTGCCGCCCGACACGCGGCGGTGGATCGAGCTGGCCCCGTATCGTGCGGTGCTGGCGGTGCCGTTCAGCGTGAATGGTCGGGTCATCGGGGCCTTTGCGATGGTCGACCGACTCGGTCGCGTGTTCGGGCCGCCCGACATCCGCCTGGCCCAGGCCTTCGCCGACCACGCCGCCGTGGCGCTGGAGAACGCCCGGCTCTACGGCGAGGCCAGCGCCCGGCGCCGCGAGGCGGAGATGCTGGCCGACCTGGCCCAGGCCGTGAACGGCTCGCTCGATCTCGACACGGTGCTGGGGCGCGTGACGGTGGCGGCCAAGGAGCTCTGCGGCGCGGACCTGGCGCGCATCGCGCTGTGGGACGCCGCACGCGGCGGCATGGTCTACCGCTACACGGTCGGCACGCGCGTCGGCGGCCACGATGACGTGCTGCTGACCGCGGGCAAGGGCCTGGCCGGCGCGGTGCTGGCGACGGGCCGCCCCGTGCGCACCGACAACGTCCTGAACGATCCACGCCTGCACCCCGACTACGCGGAGATGATCCGCGAAGAGGGCAGCGTGGCCGTCGTGGTGGCGCCGATCCGGATGGGCTCGCGCGTCGAGGGGTTGATCTATTGCGACAACCGCTCGCCCCGCCCGTTCACCGAGCGTGACGAGGAGGTGCTGGTGCGGCTGGCCGACCACGCCGCGATCGCCGTGCACAACGCCGGGCTCTATCAGCAGGCCGAGCGGGCCCGACAGGAGGCGGAGAGCGCCAACCGCGCCAAGGACGAGTTCCTGGCCGTGCTCTCCCACGAGCTGCGCACGCCGCTGACGTCGATGCTGGGCTGGCTCCGCCTGCTGCGCGCGGGGCAGCTGACGCCGGAACGGTCGGGCCAGGCGCTCGAAGTGGTCGAGCGCAACACCCGGATCCAGGCCCAGCTCATCAACGATCTGCTCGACGTGTCGCGCATCATCGCCGGCAAGCTGCAGCTGGACTGCTACGAGGTCGAGCTGGCGCCCATCGTCGAGGAGGCGGTGGAGTCCTCCCGCAGCGACGCCGAGGCCAAGGGCGTGGTTCTGAAGATCGCGCAGGACGCCGGCGGCGCGGCGGTGCTGGGCGATCCGCTCCGTCTGGGCCAGATCGTGTCGAACCTCGTCACCAACGCGGTGAAGTTCACCCCGGCCGGCGGTGACGTGTCCGTGCGGCTGGTCCGGGAGGGTGCCGAGGCCGTCCTCACGGTGAGCGACACCGGCATCGGGATCGAGCCGGGCGTGCTGCCGCAGATCTTCGACCGCTTCCGTCAGGCCGACAGCACCATCACGCGGCGACACGGCGGGCTGGGGCTCGGTCTGGCGATCGTGCGTCACCTGAGCGAGCTGCACGGCGGACGGGTGAGCGTGACCAGCCCCGGGGCAGGGCAGGGAGCGACGTTCAGCGTCTGCCTGCCGGTCGCGGTCTCCACGGCCCGCGGCCGCACCGCCCCGGTCGTCCCGGCCGAGGTGCCGCCGGTGGCGGGCCGCCCCACGCTGGCCGGGGTGCGCGTCCTCGTGGCGGAGGACCATGTGGACACCGCCGACCTGATGCGCACGGTGCTCCAGGGCCGCGGCGCGATCGTGCAGATCGTGGACTCGATCAGCGCGGCGCTCTCCGCGCTGGCCGACTCCCCGGTCGACGTGCTGGTGAGCGACATCGGCATGCCGGACGGCACGGGCTACGACCTGATGGCGCGCGTGCAGGAGCGCGCTGGCACCGCGGGTCGCGCCGCGCCCCCGGCGGTGGCGGTCACGGCCTACGCCGGCGCCGACGATCGCGAGCGGGCCCTGGCCGCGGGGTTTCTTGGCTGGGCGCCGAAGCCGATCGATCCCGCGCTCCTCGTCGAGGCGGTGGCCCACGCTGCGCTGGCCCGCTTCGCACGTCGCTGAGCGCCGAGCCGCCCTCCGCCGATCCTTGACTTTGCGCGCATCGGCAGCCACGCTGGCTCGCGGCGCTGACATCCGCGCCGGGAGGAACCCGTGAGCGCGAGCCGTGTCCCGATCCAGGTCAATGGCCGGACCTACAAGTGGCCCGACCGTCCGCTCGTGGTGGTGTGCGTGGACGGGTGCGAGCCCGACTACATCCACCGGGCGGCGGCGAGCGGGGCGGCGCCGTGGCTCGGCTCGGTGCTGGCCGGCGGCACCGCGCACCTGGCCGACGCGGTGGTCCCGACCTTCACCAATCCCAACAATCTCTCGATCGTGACCGGCGCGCCGCCCTCGGTACACGGTATCTCGGGCAACTACTTCTACGATCCGGACGCCGGCGTGGAAGTGATGATGAACGACCCGAAGTATCTCCGCGCCGAGACGATCCTGGCGACCTTCGCGCGGGCCGGCGCGTCCCTCGCGGTGGTCACCGCCAAGGACAAGCTGCGTCGCCTCCTCGGTCACGGCATGCGGGGGGTCTGCTTTTCCTCCGAGAAGGCCGAGGAGGCGACGCGCGAGGAGCACGGCCTGGAGGGGGCGCTGAAGTTCGTGGGGCGGCCGCTGCCCTCGGTCTACAGCGCCGACCTGTCGGAGTTCGTGTTCGCCGCCGGCGTGCGGCTGCTCGAGTCGCAGCGGCCGGACATCACCTACCTGTCGACCACGGACTACGTGCAGCACAAGCACGCGCCCGGCACGCCGGAGGCCGACGCCTTCTATCACATGATGGACGGCTACCTGGCCCGGCTGGACGCGCTGGGAGCGACCATCGCGCTGACCGCCGACCACGGGATGAACGCCAAGACCGACGCCCACGGCGCTCCGCAAGTCACGTACCTGCAAGATCACCTGGACGAGTGGCTGGGGGCGACGCGGGCGCGCGTGATCCTGCCCATCACCGACCCTTACGTCGTGCACCACGGCGCGCTCGGCTCCTTTGCCACGGTCTATCTCCCTGCGGGGGCGGATGCCGCCGGGCTCGGCAAGCGGCTGGCCGCGCTGCCGGGAATCGAGGTGGTCCTGGATCGCGCTCAGGCGTGCGCCCGGTTCGAGCTGCCGCCGGACCGGATGGGTGATCTCGTCGTGATCTCCGAGCGGCACACAGTGGTCGGCACCGCGCGAAGCCGTCACGATCTCTCGGGCCTCGACGCCCCGCTGCGCTCGCACGGCGGTCTCACCGAGCAGCAGGTGCCGCTGCTCCTCAACCGTCGGACAGCCGCACCGGTGCCGGGCAAGCGCCTGCGGAACTTCGACGCCTTCGACCTCGCCCTCAACCAGGTCAACTGAAATGGCTGAACGGGAATGGATTCTGCTCAATCCCGGGCCCGCCAATACGAGCGGGCGCGTCCGGCAGGCGCTGCAGACGCCTGATCTCTGTCACCGCGAGCCCGAGTTCTTCGAGGTCATGCGCGAGTGTCGTCAGCGCCTGGTCGGCGTGCTCGGCATCGAGCGGACGTTCAGCGCCGTGCTCTTCACCGGCTCCGGCACGGCGGCCGTGGAGGCGGCCCTCACCTCCGTGGTGCCGGCGGAACGCTCGGTCCTCGTGATCGACAACGGCGTGTACGGCGACCGGATGCTGCGCATCTGCCGTGCGGCGCGGATCACCGCGGAGACTCTGCGCTACGACTTCACCACGCCGGTGAGCCCGGCGGACGTCGCCCGCCGGCTGCGCGAGCATCCGGAGATCAGCCACGTCGCGGTGGTGCACCACGAGACGACGACCGGCCTGCTGAACCCGGTGGAAGCGCTGGCCGACGTGGCGGCCGCCGCC
>Ga0247828_10000411_pt1 | contig 14725 bp, 17 predicted proteins | sample 12C_Control_Day3_FD_192425 | JGI IMG/M metagenome (GOLD analysis project Ga0247828, IMG submission 192425) | Soil microbial communities from agricultural site in Penn Yan, New York, United States - 12C_Control_Day3 | ecosystem: Environmental > Terrestrial > Soil > Agricultural land | place... | reverse complement strand
CGCCGGCACCGAACGCGCAGCCCCCCTCCATCGGAGGGGACGCTCGTCCTCAATCGGTAGGTTGGGCGTCCGCGGAGCGCCCCTTAGCCTTTGCGCAAAGGGGTGGCGCCGTGCAGCGATGGCAGCGACCGCCCCGGATCCGCATCTTGGGGAGGGGGTTCCGATGTCGATGGCCAGGCCTGGCGAGGCCGCGCTCGTGCGCGCTTCGCGCTCCACATCCGTGGCGGCTGCCGCGCCGGGCGTCGTGCGGCGCGTGAGGGCGGGCCGGTGAACGGCGACCTGGCGCTGGCGATGGTCGCCGAGCTGCTGCGGCTCGGCGTGCTGCTGTGTATGCCGCTGCTGGGCATCGTGCTGCTGGTCGGCCTGCTCGTCAGCGTGCTGCAGGTGGTCACGCAGCTGCAGGACCCCTCGATCGCCTTCGTGCCGAAGCTCGCTGCCTTCGTCGTCGCGCTGGCGCTGCTGTCGCCGTGGATGCTGGAGCGGCTGACCGCCTACGCGAGCGCGGTCTTCGCGCGCATCCCGCACCTGGCGTGAGGCGAGCCGCGCGCACCGGACGCCGCCCATGAGTCCCGACGCCTTCGTCGCCTGGCTCGGCACGCTGCTGCTGCTTTCGGTTCGCATCGGCGTGGCGATCGGCCTCTCGCCGGCCTGGTCGGCCTACGGCGTGCCCGCCGCGGTGCGCCTCGTGCTGGTGCTGGCGCTTGCCGCGCTGGCCGCCGGCGCCGCGCCGGCCGTTTCGCCGCTGATGGCCCTGGAGCCTTCGGCGCGGCTGTTCGAGGCGCTCGGCGCCGAGCTGTGCGTCGGCGCGCTGCTCGGGCTCGGGCTGCGGCTGGCGCTGGGTGCCTTCGCGCTCGCGGGCCGGCTGCTCGACGTCCAGGCCGGCTTCGCCATCGGCTCGCTGTTCGACCCGGTGGCCCAGGCCGGCGCGAACGTGTTCGGCGCCTTGCTGGGGCTGCTCGGCGTGGTGCTGTTCTTCGTCACCGACGCCCACCTCGCCATGGCCCGCATGGTGACGATCTCCACCGACGCCCTGCCGGTCGGCGCCTGGCCCGACTGGGGCGATCCCCTGCGGCTCGTGGCCGGTGCCGGCGCCCTGTTCGCGCTCGGCCTCGCATTGGCCGCGCCGGTGTCCCTGGCGCTGCTGGTCACCGACCTCGCGCTCGGGCTGGCGGCCCGCAACCTGTCGCAGCTCAACCTGCTCGTGCTGGGCATGCCGGTGCGCGTCGCGGTCGGCACGCTCGCGCTTGCGCTGTCGCTGCGGGCGGGGTCGCCGCTGGTGGAGCGGATCCTCGCCCTCGCCGTCGACCTGCCGGGAGTGCGGCGATGAGCGAGGCCTCGACCGAGCTGGACCGCAACGAGCGCGCCACGAGCCACAAGCTCGAGAAGGCGCACCAGCGCGGCGCGGTCGCGCGCAGCGCGGAGGTCGTGTTCCTGGGCATCCTGCTCGCCGCCGCGGCCTGCGTCCACGGGCTCGGCGTGCGGCTGCTGGGCGGGCTGGGGGCGGTGCTGGCCCGCGGCCTGAGCGGTGCGGGTCGCGGCGGGCTGGGCGCGGCCGCGGCGCTGCACGAGCTGCGGCATGGCCTGCAGGCCGGCGCGGCGCTGGTGGCATCGATCGTGTTCGCCGTGTGGGTGGCGGCGGTCGGCGCCGCGGTGCTGCAGGTGCGCGGCGTCTTCAGCGCCCATCCTCTGCGGCCCGACTTCTCGCGGCTGAGCCCCGCCCACGGCCTCTCGCGCATGTTCGCGCTGCGCAGCCTGCACGAGGCGCTGCGCGCCGTGCTGAAGCTGGTTGCGGTGGCCGGCGCCATGGCGCTGTGGGGTCTCGACCGGCTCGGCGAGCTGCGCCATGCCGCGCTGCTGCCGGCCCCGGCGCTGGCACGCCAGGGGCTCGCCACCGTCGGCTCGCTGCTGACGACGCTGGCGGGCGTGCTGGCGCTGGTCGCGCTGCTCGACTACGCCGTGCAGCGCTGGCAGTTCCTGCGCCAGATGCGGATGTCGCGGCGCGAGGTCCGCGACGAGCACAAGGAGCGCGAGGGCGATCCGCGCGTGCGCCAGCGCCTGCGCGAGCTGCGCGTCGAGTGGCTGCGGCGGGCGCGATCGCTGGCTCGTGTGCGCTCGGCCGACGTGGTGCTGGTCAACCCGACGCACGTCGCCGTGGCGCTGGAATACCGCCACGGCGAGATGCCGGCGCCGGCGATCACGGTCCGCGGCGCCGGCGAGATGGCGCGGCGCATCAGGCAGGAGGCCCATCGCCGCCGTGTGCCGGTGATCGAGCATGCGCCGCTCGCTCGCGCGCTGTTCGCGACCGACGCCCGCGAGCGCTACGTCCCCGAGGCCTGCTTCGCCGACGTGGCGCGCATCCTGCGCTGGGTCTATGCCGCGCGCGGGTGCGGCGCCGGCGGGAGGGCCGCATGAGCGGGCCGGGCGAGGGCGGCGGACGGCGCGCCGGGCTGGCCCTGGCCGGCGGCGTGGTCGGCGTGCTGGTCGTGCTGTTCGCGCCGATCCCGGCCGGCCTGCTCGACGTGCTGCTCCTGCTGAACTTCAGCCTCGCGCTGCTGGTGCTGCTGCTGACCTTCTACGTGCCGCGACCGGTCGAGTTCTCCACCTTCCCGGCGCTGCTGCTGATCGCGACGCTGTTCCGCCTGGCCCTCAACGTCTCGGCGACGCGGCTGATCCTGTCGGAGGGCGACGCAGGCCGGGTGATCCAGGCGGTCGGCAGCACGGTGGTCGGCGGCAACTACGTCATCGGAATGATCGTGTTCCTGATCCTGGTGGTGGTGCAGTACGTCGTCGTCACCAGCGGCGCACAGCGTGTCTCGGAAGTGGCGGCGCGCTTCACGCTCGACAGCCTGCCGGGCCAGCAGATGAGCATCGACGCCGACCTGAACATGGGGCTGATCGACGGCGACGAGGCGCAGCAGCGCCGCCGCCGGCTCGAGCGCGAGGCGGCGTTCTACGGCGCGATGGACGGTGCCAGCAAGTTCGTGAAGGGCGACGCCATCGCCGGCCTCGTGATCATGGCCATCAACATCGTCGGCGGCCTGGTGATCGGCGTGCTGCAGCACGGCCTGCCCTGGGGCGAGGCGCTGCGTCACTACACGCTGCTGACCATCGGCGACGGCATCGTCACGCAGATTCCCGCGCTGGTGATCGCGGTCGGCACCGGCCTCATCGTGACGCGCTCCGCTTCCGATGGCGAGCTGGGGGCGGAGGTCGTGCGCCAGCTGTCGGCCTCGTCACGGTGCTTCGCGGTGGTCGGCGCGGCGCTGCTGGGTGTCGGCGCGCTGCCCGGCATGCCGCTCGGGCCGGTGCTCACGCTGGCGGCTTGTGCCGGTGCCGCCTGGGCCTGGTGCCGGCAGCGTGCCGGCGCGAAGCCGGGCGGGGAGTCCGCCCCGCCGCCGCCGGCCGCCGCGGACGACCCCTACCGCCTCCATGACGTCGAGGCGGTGGAGGTGGAGCTGGGCGCGAGCGTGGCACGCCACGTCGGGGGCCTGCAGGGCCTGCTGAGCGAGCGCGTGGCGGCCTTCCGGGCGCAGTTCGCGCAGGACAGCGGCTTCGTCATCCCGACGGTGCGCTTCCGCGCCGGCATGGCCCTGGCCGACAACGCCTATCTCATCGCTCTGCTCGGCGAGCGCGTCGCCGGCGGCGAGATCGTCCCGGATCGCTTCCTCGCCTTGCATCCGAGCGGCGAGCCGCCGCGGCTGCCCGGCCTGCCGGCCAGGGAGCCCACCTACGGCCTGCCCGCGCTGTGGATCGACGAGGCCACGCGCGCGGCGGCCCGCGCGCAGCGCTGCACGCTGGTCGATGCGACCACGGTGCTGTTCACCCACCTGGCCGAGACGCTCCGCCAGCGCGCGGCCGAGCTGCTGACGCGTGCCGAGACCGAGCGCATGCTGGCGCGCCTGCGCGAGCGCCAGCCCGGCCTCGTCGAGGAACTGGTGCCGACGGTGCTGAGCGTGGGCGACGTCCAGAAGGTGCTGCAGAACCTGCTGCGCGAGAAGGTGCCGGTGCGCCAGCTCGCCGCCATCGTGGAGGCGCTGCTCGAAGGCGCGCGCGTCTCCAAGGACCCGGCGCTGCTCACCGAGGCGGTGCGGCAGCGACTCGCGACCAGCATCTGCAACAGCCTCAGCACCGACTACCGCACGCTGCATGTCCTCACGCTGGATCCGGGCGTCGAGCAGCGGCTGCTGGCCGGCACGGAGCGCGACGCCGGCGGCGACCCGCGGGCATGGGACAGCGTGCTGCCGCGGCTCGCCGCCGCCGCCGAACGCATGCTCAAGAGCAACCTCGTGCCGGTCGTGCTGTGCACGGCCGAGGGGCGTCGCCACCTGCGGCTGCTGTGCGAGCGCGCGGTCCCGCACCTGCGCGTGATCTCGGTCGCGGAGGTGCCGGCCGGCTTCGAGCTGCGTGCCTTCTCCTCCATCGGAACGTCCTGAGGGCCCCTCCGCCATGAACGACCTCTACGGCATCGCCCGCATCGGCTTCGACCACGGCCGCGAGCGACTGGAAGCGATCGGACTCAACGCCGCGAACGCGGCCCGTCCGGGCTACCGGCGCCAGTTCGCGCTCGACGGCGCGCCGGCCCCCGAGCCGTCGGCCGGCACCGGTGCGCGAGCGCTGCACGCCGTGCGGGAAGGCGGCGGTCCGGTCGATCTCCGGCCCGGTGCGCCGATCGGGACCGGCCGGGCGCTGGACCTCGCGATCGAGGACGGGGAGCTGTTCTTCGCCCTGACCGACGGCGAGCGCACCTGGCTGACGCGGGCCGCCTCGTTCCACCTCGACGCCGACGGCGTGCTGGTCGGCGAGCGCGGCCTGCGCGTCGTCGGCCGCGACGGCGACATCCGCCTGGACGGCGAGGACGTCGAGATCCGCCGCGATGGCCAGATCGTGCGCGACGGCGTCGTCCTGGGTGCGCTGCAGCTGTTCCGGCCGAACGACCGTGCCGGCCTGCGCGCCGCAGGCGGCGCGCTGCTGAGCGCCACGAACGGCGAGCATGCGGTGGAGGCGGGCACCGGCCGCCTGCGCAGCGGCTTCCTCGAGGGCTCGAACGCGGAGCCGGCGCGCGACTTGGTCGAGCTGGTCGCCCTGACGCGCCAGTTCGAGAGCCTCGCGCGCGTCACCCAGGGCTACGACGAGCTGCTGGGCCGCACGATCCAGCAGCTCGGCACGCTGTGACGGACATGCTGGACGCCCTCTACATCTCGGCGGTCGGTCTGCAGGCGCAGAAGGCGCAGCTCGACGCGGTGGCCGGCAACTTCGCCAACGCCAGCACCACCGCCTACAAACGGCAGAGCCTCGACTTCTCCGCTGCGCTCGACCGCGTCGTCGCCGCAGGCCTGGCGCCCGCTGCCACGGAGGCGTCCGGTGCCGCCGGGGCGGCCGCGGCCGGGCAGGCGTGGCGCGTCGATCTCGCGCAGGGCGAGTTGCACCCGACCGGCCGTGCGCTCGACGTGGCGATCGCCGGCCCCGGCTTCGCGGAGGTCGAGCTCGGGGAAGGCCGCGTCGGCTATTCGCGGCTGGGTGCGCTGCAGGTGTCGGAAGACGGGCTGCTGACGCTCGCCTCGGGCGTGCCCCTGAAGGCCGACGTGCGCGTGCCGGCCGATGCCGCCGCGATCGAGATCCGCCCGGACGGCGAGGTCGTCGCCTCGCTGGAGGGGGAGCGGGCGCCGGCGGTGCTCGGGCGCATCGAGCTGGTCACCTTCGCCCAGGCGGAGGCGCTGCGCTACCGCGGGGAAGGCGTGTTCGTGGCGCGCGACGCGAGCGTCGAGGCGCGCCGGGTGGAGCCCGGCGAGACGGGCGTCGGCCGCCTGGTGGCCGGGCAGCTCGAGGGCTCGAACGTGCGGATGGTCGACGAGATGGTGTCGCTGCTGCTGATGCAGCGGGTCTACGAGCTCAACGCCAAGGTCGTGCAGGCGGCCGACGAGCTGATGGGTCTCGCCAACAACCTGCGGCGCGGATGAGGCCGGCCTTGCATGCCCTGCATCCCGGCCGGCGGCCCGCCGGCGGACTTGCGGCGGCAACGCTCGTGCTGCTGGCCGCCGCGGGCGATGCGTCGGCGGCAGGCGGCGCGTCGGCCGTAGGCGGCGCGTCGGCCGAGGCGGGCGGCGAACGCCTGCGGCCGAGCTCGCAGCTCGAGCTCCGCGAGGCCCTCATCGCGCTGGCCGAGCGCCGGCTCGCGGCCAGCGGCCTGCACGTCGATGCGGCGCGCGCGCGGCTCACGTTGTCGCGGCCCCTGCGCTTCGATGAGCCGCTGGAGGTCGTCCCGCTGTGGCGCGCCGGGCCGCGCCCCGCGCCGCTGCCGCTGCCGCTGCGCTTCGCGCTGCGGCGTGACGGTGGTGAGGGTGGTGAGGGGGGTGACGGGGCCCTGCTGGCGACCCTGGCCGTCCCGCTGCAGGCCGAGGTCTGGACCGTGTCGCGCCCCGTCGGGCGCGGCGAGCGGCTCGCCTGCAGCGATCTGCAGGCGGCCCGCCGGCCGCTGGCCGCGGTGCCGGCCGATGCTCTGGACGCGCCGTGCCGGCTCGCCGCCGGCGCGGTCACGCTGCGGCGGCTGTCGCCTTCCGACGTCGTGCGCGCCGGCGACGCCGGCGAGCGGCCCGCCGTCCTGGTCGACGACGCGCTGCAGTTGCGCGTGAGCCAGGGCGCGGTGGCGCTGCAGGCCCGCGCCGTGGCGCTGTCCGACGGCCGGCTCGGCGAGACGGTGCGCGTGCGTGTCCCGGGGCGGCCCGCGCCGTTCCGGGCGCGCATCACGGCGCAGGGCGTCGCCACGCTGCTGGAGGAAGGCCGGTGAGCCGCGTCGCGAGGCGGTGCGCGCATGCGATCGCGCTCGCACTGGGCGCGCAGTTCGCCGCGGGCTCGGCGCACGCCGACGACGCCGTCTCGATGTTCGACGAGCGCAGCTATCGTTCGCTGGTGGCCGAGGCCAAGGCCTTCCGGCCGGGGGACGTGCTCACCGTCCTGATCCAGGAGAACGCCAGCGCCGTCAGCAGCGCCGACTCGCGCGCGCAGCGCAACACGGCCGTGACCGGCACGGTCGGCTCCACGGACACCGGCCTGCACACCGGCCGCGCCAGCGCCGGCACCGACAGCGACGGCGGCGGCCGCACCCAGCGCAGCGGGCGCCTGCTGGCCACGCTCAGCGTGCGCGTCCTGGAGGTCGGCCCGCAGGGCGAGCTGCTGGTGCAGGGCCGCCAGGACCTGCGCATCAACGGCGAGACGCAGGCGATCACGCTCAGCGGCGTGGTGCGGCCGCGCGACATCGCGGACAACAACACGGTGCCCTCGAGCCGCATCGCCGAAGCGCGGGTCGAGTTCGACGGCGAAGGCTTCGTCAGCGACAAGAGCAAGCCGGGCTGGATCTCGCGGCTGCTGTCCGCCCTGGGGCTGTGACGGTGCGTGCCGTGATCGCGACGGTCCTGGCGGTGGCGTGCCTGCTGGCGGCCGCCGCGGCGCGCGCCGCCGTGCCGGCCGGCGGCGCCCGGATCAAGGACATCGCCCGCCTGCAGAGCACGCGCCAGCACGCGCTGGTGGGCTACGGTCTCGTGACCGGTCTGGCCGGCACCGGCGACTCGGCCGGCAACCGTGCCACCCGCCAGACGCTCGCCAACCTGCTCGCGCAGTTCCAGCTGAGCCTGCCGCCCGAGTCCGTCAGCAGCCGCAACGTGGCCGTCGTCAGCGTCAGCGGCAGCCTGCCGAATTTCGCGCGGCCCGGCGACGGCATCGACGTGACGGTCACCTCGCTGGGCGACGCCAAGAGCCTGGTCGGCGGCAACCTGCTGCTCACGCCGCTGAAGGGCCCGAACGGACGCGCCTACGTGCTGGCCCAGGGCCCGCTTACGGTGGGCGGCTACCGCTACGAGGCGAACGGCACGGTCGGCCAGAAGAACCACCCGACGGTCGCCACGGTGCCCGGCGGCGGCCTGGTCGAGGTGGCGCCCCCGGCGCCCGAGCTGGCGGAGGCGCGCGAGTTCTCGGTCTCGCTGCTCGAGCCCGATTACACCAACGCTGCACGGGTCGCCGAGGCGATCAACGGCGCGCTGGGCGCCGACTGCGCCAGCGCGCGAGACCCGGCCGCGGTCAGCGTCGCCGTGCCCGAGTCCTACCGGGGGCGCTTCGTGGAGCTGATGCGGCGCATCGAGGCCCTGGAGATCACGCCCGACCACCGGGCGCGCGTGGTGGTCAACGAGCGCACCGGCACGGTGGTGGCGGGCGCCGGCGTGCGCATCGCGCCGACCGCGATCTCCTACGGCGACCTGCGCGTGTCGATCGTCACCGACAACGCGGTGTCGCAGCCGCAGCTGCTGGACGACCCGGGCGATCTGGTGCGCACCGCGCGCGTCAGCAACTCCCGCATCGATCTGCAGGAGCAGGGCGGTGCGACGCTGACCACGCAGCCGGGCGGCACGGTGGCGGACCTGGTGCAGGCGCTCGGCCGGCTGCGCACCAGCGCGCGCGACGTCGTCTCGGTCCTCAAGGCCCTCAAGGCCTCCGGCGCGCTGCACGCCGAACTGATCGTCCAGTGAAGGAGGAATCGCCCATGGCCCTCGGCACGCTCGCCCTGATCGACCAGGCCGGCGCGGCGCTGTCCGCGGCGGCGCTGCGCCACCGCGTGATCGTCGACAACATCGCGCACCGCGACGCGGAAGGCTACCGCCGGCTCGCCGTGCGCTTCGATCAGGCCTGGGGCTCCAGCCCGGCCCACACCACCGAGACGGCGCGCGTCGTGCCCGAGCCGCGCGGCGCCGAGGCCTCGCTCGAGCGCGACCTCGCCTCGATGGCCTCCAACGCCCTGGCCTACCAGGCGCTCGCGCGCTCGCTCGGCGCCTACTTCGCGCTGCTCGGCAGCGCGCTCGGCGGGAGGACCTGAATGGATCCGTTCCGCCTCGCCGAGGTCAGCACCGCGGGCCTGCTGGCGCAGAAGGCGCGCGTGGAGGCCGCGGCCGCCAATCTCGCGCACGTGCATGCCAGCAGCGCCGATCCGGCGGCGCGCTACCGGCCGGTGGCCGCCGTGATCCAGGCGACGCCCTCGCGCTTCGGCATGGCATGGCACGCGGCCGGACCCACGGTCCACATCGTGCCGAGCGACGGGCCGCCGCGGCGCGCGTACGAGCCGGGCCATCCGCATGCCGACGCCGACGGCATCGTCAGCTATCCGGGCGTCGATCCGACGCGCGAGATGCTCACCGTCATGGGCGCACTGCGCGCTTACGAGGCCAACCTGGCGGCGCTGCAGGCAACGCGTTCCCTGGCGGCGCGCGCGCTCGACATCGGAGGCCGCGCATGATCGCCGCGCTCGACGGCGTTGCCCTGGCGCGGCCGGCCGACGCGGCGGACGCCACGCCGGCGTCCACGGCGCCTGCGCGGCTCGTGGGGCTGTTCGAGCGGCAGTTGCTCGAGCTCGACGGGCAGGTCGCGGCGGCCGAGGACGGCGTGCGCGCGCTCGCCGCCGGGCGACCGGTGGAGCTGCACGACGTGATGATCGCCCTGGAGCGCGGGCGGCTCGCGGTGCAGACCTTCGTGCAGGCGCGCAACCGGCTCGTCGAGTCCTACCAGGACTTGATGCGCATGCAGCTGTGAGCCGCCGATGAACGCCGTGTTGCTGTGGAACGGCCTCGGGGCGCGTCAGCGCCTGGGCTTGGCGCTCGCCCTGCTGGCGATCCTGCTCGGCGGCGTGGCCGGCGGCGCATGGCTGCTGCGCGACCCGCTGGTGCCCCTCGCCGGCGAACTGGATGCCGAGCGCGTCGCCGCGCTGTCGCAGGCGCTGGAGCGCGACCGCGTGGCCTATCGCGTGGCGGACGACGGCCGCGGCATCGCCGTGCCGCGCTCGCAGCTGGGCAAGGCGCGCGCCGCGGCCGAGGGCGGCCTCGCGTTGCCGCCGAGCGTCGGGCTCGAGATGTTCAAGGACACCGACTTCTCGACCACCGACTTCGCCCAGCGGATCAACTACCAGCGTGCCCTGCAGGGCGAGCTGACGCGCACGATCGAGACCCTTTCGGGCGTGCGCAGCGCGCGCGTCCACGTGATCCTGCCCGAGACGGGCTTGCTGCGCCGCAGCTCGACCCGTGCCAGCGCCGCGGTGGGCGTGGCGATGCGAGAGGCCCGCGCGCTGTCGCGCGCGCAGGTGCGCGGCATCCAGCGCCTGGTCGCGGCCTCGGTGCCCGACATGCGCGCCGAGGAGGTGGCCGTCTTCGACGCGTCCGGCGCCACCCTCAGCGCTGCGCCGTCGGGTGAGGGCGAGGCCTCGACGGCCCAGCTCGAGCTCAAGCGCCAGGTCGACGGCTACCTGGAGGCCAAGCTCGCTCGGCTGCTCGACGAGGTGGTGCCCGGCGGCACTTTCGGCCTCGCGGTCGATGCCACGCTCGACGAGCGCCAGCTGCGCGTCACGACGGAGGAGCCGCTCGCCGCCGTGGCGAAGGACGCGGAGCGGCCGGCCGGCGTGCTGAGCCGGGAGCGGCAGGTGGACCACGGCGCGCCGCCGTCGTCGGCGCAGGCGGGCGGCACGGCGGAACGCAGCGAATGGGAGCTCGAGTACCGGGTCGGGCAGCGCGTCGAGCAGACGCTCGCCGCGGCCGGCTCGATCCGGCGGCTCAGTGTCGCGGTCGCGGTGCGCGGCGGGCCCGCGGACTTGCGCGCGGCGGCGATCGAGCAGCTGGTCGCGCACGCCGTGGGGATCGACCGCGCTCGCGGCGATGCCGTCACGGTGCTGCTGCTGCCGTCGCCCGCGCGCGAGGCGGCGGACGCGGCAGCAGCCTCAGCCGCCCGCGCGACGGTGCCGTCGGCGGGGCAGGGCGGCGCTGGCGGTTTCGCCGTGCCCCCTGGGGGGGCCGAGGCTCCTGCCGCGGCAGTTGGCGGCGCCTCCGCCTTGGCCGAGGGCGCCGGTGGCGGAGCCGCCTCCGCGGCGCCGGTGGCGGCCGGCGACGGCCCGTCGCTCGAGCCGCCGCTGCTCGCCGGCCTCGCGGGGCTGGCCTGCGCGGCGGCCGTGCCGCTGGCGCTGCGCCGCCGCGCGCGGCGCTCGGGGCCGAAGGACGAGCTGGACGCCGAGGCGATGGCGCGGCGGGTGCGCCACTGGCTCGACGGGGAGGAACCCGATGCAGACCGGTGAGACGCGGGCCCGCGAGGCGGCCCTGCTGCTGCACGGCCTCGTCCCGGCGCAGCGCGAGGCCGTGCTGACGCGGCTGGCGCCCGGGCACCTCGCCCGGCTGCGGCCGCTGCTCGACGAGCTGGCCACGCTGCGCATCCCGCCGTCGCTCGCGCACGTGCAAGCCAGAGCGCACGGCGGCGCTGCCGCTGCGCTGGCGGCTCGCGCGGGCGGGGCGCCGGCCACGCCCGACCCGCAGCGTGCCGGGCGTGCGCTGCGCGCCTGCGCGGCAACGACCGCGGCGGCCTTGCTGCGCGACGCGCCGCCCGCGTGGCGCGCGAGCGTGCTGGCCGAACTGCCGCGCGATCGCCGCCGCGACATCGTCGAGCGGCTCGGTGGCGCGCCGGCCCTGCCGCCGCGGGTGGCGGAGGCATTGCACCGGCGGCTATGCGAAGAGACGGCCGGCCGCCTCGGCCGGGGCCGGACGGCGGAGCGTTGCGCGGCATCCGGGGGCTGGAAGCGGTGGCTGCGATGGACCCGGTGATCCGCGCGCCGCGCATGGCGGCCGAGCGCACGCGGCTGCGTCCGGCCGGCGCCGCGTCCGCCGCGGACGGCGAACGCGCCCGAGGCGTCGCGTCGGGTCTCACTGCCGAGGAGATCCTCGCGCTGCAGCATCGCGAGCTGGAGGCCGGGATCCGCGCCGAGCTGGCGGCGCGGGCGGAGGCGGCATTCGCGGCCGAGCGCGAACGCGGCCGCGAGGTGGGCCGCGCCGAGGGCCGCCGAGAGGGCCACGCCGAGGCCCGCGAGGCGGCGCTGGCCGAGGCGCGCGCGGCGCAGGCCCGGCGCGACGAGCGCCTGGCGCGCGCGGTCGAGGCCCTCGTGGAGGCCCAGCGGCGGGTCGAGCGGCGCCTGGAGGCGGCGCTCGGCGAGATCGCCTTCGCCGCGGTCTGCCGCCTCGCCGGCGAGGCGGCCGCGAGACGCGACTGGATCCAGGGCAGCGTGGCGGAGGCCTGCGCGCAGCTGCACGGCGAGACGCAGGCCCGCGTGCTGCTGCATCCCGCCGACCTGTCGTGCCTCGACCCGCAGGGCCACGGCGAGCTGCGGCTCGCGGGGCTCGTGCTGCGGCTGGCGGGCGACGCTGCGCTCACGCCGGGTGGCTGCCAGGTCGAGCTGCGGCTGGGCGGCGTGGACGCGACGCTGGAGACGCGGCTCACGCGCCTGCGCGCCACCTTGTTGGCCGCCACCGAAGACGGAGGTCCTTGACATGCATCCTCTGGCCCAGGCGGTGTCGCGCAGCGAGCTGATCGAACGCGTGGGACGCGTCGTCGCGCTGCGCGGGCACGTCGTCGAGTCGGCCGGGCCCCGGGTCCGGCTCGGCGAGGTCTGCCGCATCGCCGCCGCCGACGGCGAAGTCCTCGAGGCCGAGGTGCTGGGTTTCCGGCGCGACGCCACGCTGCTCATGCCCTCGGGGCCTGCGGACGGCATCGCCGCCGGTGCCCGCGTCGTGGCGAGCGGCCGGCGCGCCGGGGTGCCGGTCGGGTCGGCGCTGCTCGGGCGCGTCGTCGACGCGTCGGGCCGGCCGATGGACGGCCGCGGGCCGCTGCCGGCGCTCGCGCAGCGCGAGCTGCATGCCGCGAGCCCCGCGCCGATGCAGCGCGGCCGCGTCGCGGCGCCGCTGCAGACCGGCCTGCGCGCCCTCGACGGCCTGCTGCCGCTGGCCCGCGGGCAGCGGGTCGGCCTGTTCGCCGGCAGCGGTGTCGGCAAGAGCTCGCTGCTCGGCGCGCTCGCGCAGGGTGTCGAGGCGGACGTCGCCGTCGTGGCGCTGATCGGCGAGCGCTCCCGTGAGGTGCGCGAGTTCGTCGAGGACCGGCTCGGCGCGGAGGCGCTGCGGCGCACGGTCGTCGTCGTGGCGACCTCGGCCGAACCGGCCGTCGTGCGCCTGCGCGCCGCCTATGCCGCCACGTCGATCGCCGAGCACTTCCGCGACCAGGGTCGCCATGTGCTGCTGCTGATGGACTCGCTCACCCGCTTCGCGATGGCCCGCCGCGAGATCGGCCTGGCGGCCGGCGAGCCGCCCACCGCCCGCGGCTACACGCCCTCGGTGTTCGCGGACCTGCCGCCGCTGTGCGAGCGCAGCGGCCCGGGCAGTTGCGGCGGTTCCATCAGCGCCTTCTACACGGTGCTGGTCGAGGGCGACGACCTCAACGAGCCGCTCTCGGACGCGATCCGTGGCCTGCTCGACGGCCACCTGGTGCTGTCGCGCGAGATCGCGCAGGCGGGCCGTCACCCCGCGATCGACGTGCTGCGCAGCGTCAGCCGCCTGCAGGGGACGGTCAGCACGCCGGCGGACCTCGCGGCCGCGCGTCGCATCCTGGCGAACTGCGCGCTGTTCGAGCGCAACCGCGCGCTGATCGAGGTCGGCGCCTACCAGCCCGGCGTGCGGGCGGAGCTCGACCGCGCGGTCGAGGCCGCGCCGCGCATCGAGGCCTTCCTCGCCCAGCCGCCGAATGGACGGGTGCCGCGCGAAGAGGCGCTCGCGCAGATGCGGGCGCTCGCCGCCTCGCTGGAGACCGGCCATGTCGCACGCTGAGCGGGCCCTGCGGACGCTGGGCATGAGGGCGGAACTCGAGGCGACGCGACTCGCCGCCGAGCTGCGGCACACCGCCGAGCGGCTCGGCGCGGCGGCGCGGCACGAGGCCCGTCTCGTCGATCGCCACGAGGACTGGTGCGAGGCCCTGCGGGCCTGCCTGACCGCGGCGACGATCGACCCGCGGCGGGTCGGCGAACTGGACCCGCGCCGCCGCGCGGCGTGGGCGTCGCTCGAATCCGCCCGACGCGAGACGCAGGCGCTGCGCGAGCGAGACCAGGCGCTGCGACGCGCCCGCGCGCACGCACAGCACCGCGAGGACGGCCTGCGGCGCGCCGCCCGGTCGCTGGAGACGGCCGAGCGAACCCGCCGCGCCGATGCGGCGGCGCGCGAGTTCGAGGACGCGTGGAACGCGCGCGCGCCAGGAGCGGGCGGATGAGGCCGATCGACGGTGACCCGGGCGCCGTGCAGCCGGGCCGTGGGGCGGAGGCCCGGACGGACGGGCTGCGCACGCCCGGACTCGACGTGGCGGCGCTGTGGCGCGAGGTCTTCGCCGTCGAGGCGGGTGGGGCGGGTGAGGCGGGTAGGACGGGTGGGGCAGGTGAGTCGTCGAGCGTGCCGCCGAGTGGCGTCGCCGTGACGAGTCCACCCGCGGCGGTCGGCCGCGGGATCGCAGCGGCCGAAGGAGCCGGCGGCGCCGCGCCGCAGGCGGCGGGGCATCGGCCGCCGCTGCGTCGAAACGCAGCCATCGCGGCGCCCGCCGTGCGGGCCCGCGCCGCCGGGGCGGGTGCGGAGACCGGGTGCGCCTCGACCGCCACGCCGCTCGCGACCCCCGACGCGGCCGCCGGCATCCCGGCTGCAGGCGGGAACGTGCCGGGTCCGTCGAGCGGCCGCGTGCAGTCGACGGCGAGCGGCGAAGCGCTCGGACCGAGCCCGGCATGCCCGCCCATGACGGCCGGCCGCGAAGCGGCCCTTCGCGAGTGCACCGACGCGGCGTCGAGCGCGGATCGCACCGTCGCTTCCACGGGGCGGCCCGTCGACGCCGAACGTGCCGCGCCCACGTCCTG
>Ga0247828_10000409_pt1 | contig 14799 bp, 40 predicted proteins | sample 12C_Control_Day3_FD_192425 | JGI IMG/M metagenome (GOLD analysis project Ga0247828, IMG submission 192425) | Soil microbial communities from agricultural site in Penn Yan, New York, United States - 12C_Control_Day3 | ecosystem: Environmental > Terrestrial > Soil > Agricultural land | place... | reverse complement strand
ACTGTATGCGGTATCTCTCGGTGGACCAAAGGCAAGCCCGGCTACTGGCAATGGACCTTGAGAACTCAACAGCGTGTGTCACATGGATGACGCCACCCCAAGGGGTGGTCCGTCATCCTGAGGGACCTTAGAAAGCAACCACTCCAGTAGGCGGGGCTCTATGCCGCCGACCGGGACCGTGGAATACACAACCACTCTGGGTGGGACACGGGGCTTTCGAGTACGGCCCTGAGATCGCCTGTGAAGACAGGCTGACAAATCTCCGAGAAATCGGGGGTTGACACACGCTGAAGAGTTCGAGAGGGTCCTCCCAGCAACACCAAGCACGGGGCCTTTACGGCCCGAGGAAAGACCGAAACAAGGGTCTTGACTCAGACAGGGAAACCTGGAAGAGTCGGGGCCACGGAGAGCTAGGACAGTCTCCACCGAAACGAAGAACCACCACGATGCCGGGAACATTCCCGGATAGGTGTGAATAACTGAATCCCCCGGAGATGCGTGTCATCACTGTCTTCCGCTACCCGCTCACCGCAAGGTGTGGAGCTGAGGTCCACTAGCTGGACTAGGGCGAGGATATGGAGCCAGGAAAGCCGCTCAAAGGCAGGGGATGGACCTTGAGAACTCAATAGTGGGCTACGAATGATCGTAGAGCGTGTACCAAAAGCGTAGATCCATCCTTATGGATGGCTCGTGACCTGTCCGTGAGGGCACGCTGGGGGCTTAGCCCCAGTAAATTCGGATCATTCGATTTCTTTCCTTTCCCTTAGCTTCATGATGCAAGGCGTAGAGGTTCAGATACCTAGCCACTCGGCCAAGCCTTGTGGATACGTCTTGCGTCATGGGCACCCGCCTAAAGCGGGTGGCTGTGAAAGGGGAAAAATGGAAGACGAGACCTACGTCAAGGTCGTCAAGACCTGGAAGTGGTGGGACGGTGATTCCGTGCCCTACTCCTGGATCCCGATCGGCAACGAATCTCTGGTGTTCTCCGACAGTCAGTTCTTCCCCGCGAGGGACGGATCTTGGCTGATGGTGGACTGGATGTCCAAGTCGGGCAACTGGTACGTCACTGAGGTGGCGTCCTGATGCTCTACGAGAATTCTAGGGCATCGGCTGTGCGTAGCTGTGGCTGTGTCGGATGTTTCGACCTGGTCTACGGCTACGACGAAAACCAGTGCTGGGCATGCGATGAAGCCGGATGTTTCGGCTACGCCGACTGCCAGCGTGACGACATCGACGAGGAGTGCTGATGACCAACGTGAACACGCCTGGCTACTACTCCGTCATGGCGGAGGTCAAGCTCACGCATGGCAACGGTGACCCGTGGGGAACGAACATCTCATGGATGTTCGCCCTTGCGGACTACATGTGGTACTGGTGTGGCGAGCTGCTGCCCGGCTACCGCCCGTCGCCCATCAAGTTCGACATGAGGGATATCTCCTACGAACTCCAGGTCCTTATGGACATCCTGGACGAGTGGGAAGACGACGACATCCGTCAGGTCTACAAGGTTCTCAGTCGTTACAACGACTGGCTCAAGGCCGCAGGGATGGACTACTGAAGTCGTTAGGGCGACTCTAAACAGTGACTTAAGCCCTAAGCGTCCATCGGCGCCCTTTCGGGGGTGCCTTTGGGGTGTCATGCAGCCGCATGGCTATGAAAGGGGAAAGAAATGGACAGCGTTTACTCCACGTGGTGGACCTCTGACATCTGCGGTGTCGTAAAGACCCGCAACGAGGGTGAGAACATCATCCTTGACCTCGCCGGTCCCCACGAGGGTTACTGCTGTGTCTTCGGTGACCCGGAGCCGGAGCGGGGAGAGTTCGACACCCACTCCACGCTTCAGGGATCGTGGGTTCACTCGCTGAACACCAGCACGGTTCTCACCGCGCTCGACAACACCGGCCTGATCGTGGACTACCAGGAGACCATCTGCCCCGAGGGGCACACTGTCTTCTCGTGGACTGTCCAGGGGAGCTGACATGAGCCGCAAGGATCGTGAGCGTATCTACGCAGCCGAAGAAGCTTTCGGTGAGATTACCGGGGAGGGTCGTGAGTTGATCACGTCCGCCTCTGAGCCGTCGTTCGAGTTCTACGACGGAGAGATCATCAACGGCTACGAGGCTGCGGCAGATCGGGCCGAACAGCACGTCCGCAACATCGGTAAGGGTGAACGGTAAAGGCCGTCCGCCGGGGTTCGAGGCCCCGGCACTCACTGGAGCGCTCACAGCGCTCCTTCTGAAAGGGGAAAGAAACGTGAAGAAGCACGAAATCAAGAGGATCATGCACGTTCGTCGTCTGGGTACCAGCCTTTACGGCAACCCTTACTTCGAGCTGATCTTTGATGACTTCACCTCCGCCCGGACTCAGATCAACGCGTCCATCAACTACGAGATCGAGAACAAGGATCTCTGGGAGACGGACGTCGCGATCTTCACCACGAAGGCCGGGCGCGTCTGGAACATCGTCCCCGTGGACAAGCTGCCGGACGACACCAAGTACCGATGGATCGCCTACTTCCACAATCCGCTTGGCGGATTCGATGTGGAACGATACGAGAGCATCGAGGCGGCCAAGGCCGGACTGGTGAGTTACTGCCAGGACACCGGCTTCTACCACGATCTCCAGACCAGCGGCCAGTACGGCTGCTCCGGCGCTCTCCACCCGTACTCCAAGGAGGACTGGGCGGAGGCGAAGGAGTACGAGGAGATCGGATGCCCGTTCGACTGCCCGTCCAAGGTGATGAGCCGTGGCCCCATGGGTGGCGTGAAGGTGGAGAACGCATGAAGCAGACGATCAGATACGCCAAGGCTCGTCTCGTTCGATTCGAAGCGGTCAAGGCGTACACCTACTCGTCCTGGTTCTCCGGCGTCCGTAAGATTGGGTATCCGGTAATCAGGGCAGGCGTCACGTCGTTGCGGCGACGCTAAACCGACTTAAGCCGCAAGCGTCCATCGGCACCCCTTCGGGGTGCCTTTGGGGTGTCACGAAATACGTGGCCGAAAGGGGAAAGAAATGTTCGACAACACCGTTGACTGCAAGTACAGCGAGTCCTGCGGTCTGCACCACCGTGTCAATCAGGTGGTTGCGGACATGGAGGACTTCCTCGCGGTCGAGTACATCGGTGACCACGCGATCGTCACGACCTTGACCTCCGACATTGAGGTCATCTCCGCGATGCTCTCCGGGCAGCCGGTTCTCGACGCCCGTACGTTCGTCATCCGCGTCGGCTCGGGCTCCATCGAGAGCCTGGGGAGCATCGAGAACCTGAACGCGGCCCGGGAGCACACCTGGGACATCCGGTTCGGTCCCGAGGTGGTCGAGGCCATCGACAACGACGATGACGAGAAGTTCGCGGAGGCCTACAATGACCTCCTCAAGCTGACGCACGGTGAGAACATCGAGCGCTTCAAGGCCGAAGTCCTCGGTCTGTAGCACGCTTCCGTCACGGGGCTAGCCTCACGGCGCAGCCGTGGGCAACTGCGAACATCTTTGATGTCTCGCTACGGCCCCGTGCGGTAGAAAGCCACACACAGCACAGGCTGTAGCCAGATGGGTGAACATCAAGGGCTCTAAGGGGTAAAACTACGACCCCGACGCCTGGACCCGCTGTCGCCTAACACCCTTTAGCGGGTCGGCTGTGTGTGGCTCTCTACTGTAGGGAGACTCCCCGCAGTGAAGGAAGGGAACATCATGGACTCTGCATACAAGGCCGAACTCGTGGCCCTCGGTCTCCCCTTCGAGGAGATGGACGCGGAGATCAAGGCGCAGTGGCTCACCGAGCTTCGGAGCGGTGAGCGTCAGCAGGCCAAGGGCACGCTTCGTGACGGTGGCGAGGTTACTGGCTTCTCCTACTGCTGCCTCGGTGTGCTGTGCGACATCATCTACCCGACCCAGTGGACGATCGATGGTCAGCACGACGGCTCGGTCGGCACCCCGAGCATGGGTGTCCGTGACGCCGCCAAGCTCCGTGACTACCACGGAGAGATCTGGGTTACGGATGGGCTTCTGGAGCGGTTCGACATCAGCGGGGCCTACATCGGCCGGAGGGGGCACATGACCCCGTTCGGTGGATTCATCGAGCAGCGAACGGTGTACCTCACCGAGCTGAACGACTCGGGCGAGTGGTCGTTCGAGCGGATCGCTGACCTCATCGAGTTCGCCCTCTAACTAGCAGAAAGACCCGCACTTGGCGGGTCCATGAGTCGTCTGGGTATTCTTCCCCTTTCCCCAGGCGGCCCAGGACCAATCAAGGAGGTTTTATGTCCGAGCCCAAGTACAAGGTCGGCGACAAGTTCAAGTTCGGCAGTGGCGGAGATCGGGAGATTATCGCCGCGCACGTCGACGCCGAGGGTGCAGTGAGGTACTTCGTCGACTTCAACAATGGAGACACTTGCGATCTCCTCACCGAGGAGTACATCGAGCTGCGGTACAAGAAGATTGAGCCGTTCTTCGAGGTGGGTAAAACCTACGCCTGGAAGAACGCTGCTGAGGAGGGTGGCAAGTACTCGACCTGGTACATCGAGCAGGTTCGCGAACTCCACGGCTCGAAGTACGCCGTGGCCGTTTTCACGCCCAACTTCAAGGTCGCCCAGGAGATGGCCATTCTTCGCCGCTACAGCTTCGCCGACATGACTGAGGTGTGACAGTAGGCCCCGCCGAAAGGCGGGGCACTCTGTGAAGTCTCAGTAAATGCTCTCCTGATAAGCAAGAGCCTGTGCGTTAGACATCGGTGCCCGCTCACCGTTGGTGGCATAGACACCCTCACGGGCGTCCCAGGCGTTCCGCATGTCAGCAAGGGACTTCTTACCAAGCTTCTTACGTACGGCCTCCACAGCGCGCTTCTCGCGCAGCCTGGCGGCATTCTCGGTGATGCCCAGTGCATCCGCGATGATGTCCCAGTCGAGGTGGAACTCGTACCGCCAGTGGATAAGCTCCGCCTGACCCTGGGTGAGCTGGTCCACTGCCCCCTTGACATCGATAAGCATATCGATGCGGTCAGAAGTAGGGTTCTGACGCTTAGACTTCGGCTGTCCATCTCCGAACGTAGAGAAAGACTGCCAATCCTCGTAGCTGAACACGTCTTCAAGGAGTGTTCGGACTACGGCGGTACTGTAGTGGTACACGTCATCTAGCGAGTAGCCATTGACATCCGCCTCATGCTGCTGCATGAAGGCGTGAGCAGTCTTGGCCATAGTGGAAAACAGCATCGGCTGCCACGACTCGTTGTTACGGATGAGATCCGTAACCGTGTGCTCGTTATCCAGGTACCAAACCCAAAGGTGCTGCGCCACGTCCTGTGGATCAATGTATGAGGGATAGGAGTTGGACGTGGACGCAGCCACCTTCTGGATGAACTCGTTCATACCGTCATCACTGATCATGTTCCACCCATCGTTCGTAGTCTTCTTCGCTCCAGTCGGGAGCACCCTGAACCTTGAAGTAGGGCCCGACGCCCCAGGAGTAACACGTAAGGCAAGCGAATGGCCACCACCGTGCGTACGGATCAACCGAAGGTCCCTTACGTACCTCGTGACCGACGTGTGACCACATCAGTACCTCTTCCCGTTGACGTAGAACTTCCTGTCTGTAGCTGTAACAAGCTCGGGCCAAACCCTCTTCCCGTCATCGCGAAGAATTGCGAATGACATAACCCACGAGACCGCTCCGTCCTTGACGTAGCTAGCGGCGACCGGGTCCATAATACTTCCCACGTTCATCGTGAATCGTGGGCTGACCTTGCCTTCGTATCCGAAGGCTCGGTGAATGATGAATGGTTGGTGAGTATGTCCGAAAACGAAGTTCTTGTCGGACCCGTACCGCTTCTGGAACTTGAGGTCCCAGGCGGAGGGGGTCGCACTGTAGCCGCCCGACTCGTGACCGTGAATAGCGTAGGTGTTGGTGGCTACGCGGATCGGGCCGTTTACATACGACACGGCGAGATCGTCAAGCTTGAAGAGCTGTGGTACTTCAAGGGCCGTCAGGCTGGTCAGTGGGAACGCGTAGCGTTTGATGAAATCCCGAACGCGAAGGTCGTGGTTGCCCTCCAGCCAGGTTATTTCAGCGTTCGGCGCGACATCCCGCAAGGGAACGAGGACTTCGCTCCGATAGCCGTCTATGTGCTGCTGTAGATCCGTGGCGTACTCCCCCGCATTCCCCTTGCTCCACTGGGAAACCTGAGGGAAGTCGATTCCATCCCCGATCTGAACGATCTGGTCCGGCTGGATTTCCTTGGCGACGCTGATGAGCTTCTTGAGCATCAGTGCGTCATGGTATGGGTACTGAATGTCGGGAATTATCAGCGTCGTCTTAGTCATAAGGAGATCATAGCATATGGGACAAAGGTTCCGGCGAGAGCGCTTCTCTTACTGGCGGGAGCGTGGGTACTTCTACAAGCGCTCCAAGAATGGAGGAGTCATCGGTAATTCCCGGATCGTCCCGCATCGCTACATGGACGAAGGCGACAACGGTCCGGCTCACCGCAGGGAAATCAAGCGGCGCGAGAAGCGCCTCTGGAAGAAGGAGATTGAGGACTGATGGATCAGCGCAAGAATCTGACGTTCGTCGCAGTTAGTCTCGCGTTCCTCGGGCTCGCTGGAGCCGCTACCGATTTCGCTCAGATGCGGGAGATCGAAAACCTCAAGAAGCACCCCACGTATCACTGCGACGGCAGCACAACCATGGGGTACGCCGTTCCGGGTACGCCGGAAGCGGCTGCGTGCTGGATCGAAGGCGGAAGGAAGTGAGATACGACATCGAAGGACTCGGTATTTGCTTTCTGCATCCCAAGCATGCCGATAACTTCATCGTCAGCCCTAGATGGGTGTGGCACATCGAATACCCGAATGGGTGGATCCGTCGCAGTACCGCCAACAAGGACGGGCAGGTCATCTACACCCGTTGGATCAAGCCCGAGGAGAAGTAATGCGGAGGGTGACCATCGTCCGTCGGGACTGGAATTGGAACCCGCTGTACTCCAACGGGGACTACGCATCGTTCCGCTATGAAGCGGAGCTGATCAACGTTCTCCGTGTTGATGGCAAGTGGATTGGGATCGTCGTCTGGTGCGACGGTTCCGGTATCACCGAAGTCGACATGACCGAGGTTGAGCAGTGGCACCTGTTTGACGAGTCCAACAACAATCCGCCGGGATGGTAGGAGGAATCATGGGTGAAGTGTCCGACCAGGCGGAGCGCGAGATGCGCGAGTACCTGGAAGAGCAGAAGCGTCTTCGCGAGGAAGCCAAGGAGAACAAGTGATCGAGACCTATCGCAGGGTCGCGAAGTACGAGCAGAACTGTTCGGTGTGCTTGGACAAGATTCTCAAGGGTGACTCACTGACTGTCATCATCGGTGGGACTGCCATCTCGCACAAGAAGTGCGAGCCCATGGCTATCGAGCGTGAAATCCAGCGCCGCGAAAGGCGGAACCAGAAGTGATGCAGCACGAGATCGATGACCTCTACCGCATCCGCGCCGTACTTGAGGACAAGTGGTGGAGCTGCGCCACGACCGAGGCCGAGGACTTCCTGAGCGGCCTGATCGACCGCGTGGACACCAAGCTGCGCGAGGTGGAGGCGAAGTGAAGCTCCAGGATTACCCCGAGGTGGCCGTAGAAGGGGCCCCTGGGTTCGTGAACCACCTTGGGTGGCTGGTTGCCACCTTCCCCACCTCCGAGGGCCGTACGAAGGCTGTGGTTCTCGCGGAGTGGGACGGCAAGATGGATGTGCACGTGTTCGACATGACCTACATCAAGGAGATCTGATGATCAACACCGCCATGTTCCAGAAGATCGTCGACCAGATCGAGGCTCACCCCGAGCTGCACAACCAGGAGGACTACACCAACGAGACCCAGTGCGGCACGGCACACTGTGTCGCTGGCTGGGCGGTGTTCCTGTGGGGTGAGGAGAACGGTATCGAGCCCTCCCCTTACAACCAGCTCGCGCTTGATGCACTGGCCAAGAAGTACGGCTCCACCACCTGGGGGGACTCCTTCGAGGGTGGCCGTCGGGTGCTTGGCCTCACCGGCGTGCAGGCCAGTGCGCTGTTCTACAACATGGACAACGACGACGCGCTCCGCATGGCCAAGGAGTACGCCGCCGGTGGGCGACCGGTCAGCCAGTACGCCGAGCCCGACTGCGACTGCGGCTGCCGGGACTAGTGACGCAGGTCACATTCATCATGGGAAATTTTTCCGGGATCCCGGTTGTTTCCCTTATATGTACAGCTCAACAGGGGCTCGACCCCTAGGGAGAGACCCCACGGTGGCCTTGATGGGAACCACGGGGAGTCTTCTGTAGTCAGTGAACCAGGGTGGCCCTTACGGGGGCCACCTTTGGTAATCCATACGGCATGCTCCCTAGGGGTCGCAGCCTTGATCGCGGGTAGAGAATGGGAGGGGGTTTCATTGAGACCCATCGAGGAACTTTGGCAAGGCAAGGCGATGTGCACGGGGAAGTCACAGATGTTCGACATCCTCAAGACCGAAGGTAAGCCTTACTCTGAGCAGAAGAAGATCAAGGCTGAGAACACGGAGAACTTCCGCAAGGCTGAGATCCTGTGCTCGTACTGCCCGGTGATTGAGCAGTGCTACCAGACGGCAACCGAAGATGACCTTGCGTACACGTACCGTGCTGGTCTTGTCCCGACCAACTTCAACCCCGCCGTACGGGGTCGTCCGGTCAAGCCCTTCGAGCCCGCCAAGGATCTCTCTGGCAAGGAGTGCAGCAAGGGGCACGTTGGTTTCTACGCTTACCGCACCCGCGAGGGTCGTAGGGTTCCTATCTGCATGGAATGTAAGCGGATCAACGATCGGCGTAACTGGGCGGAGCGGGAAGCTGCGAAGCCTAAGCCTCCTCCGGCGCCAGAGATTCCTATGGACCAGCGTGAGTGCCCGAATGGGCACCTGGGTTTCTATAAGGTGTATGCCGACGACAAGCCACGTTGCTCCGCGTGCCGCACGTACGCCTTCAAGAAGTCCAGGAGTGGTAAGATGAATGCATGAAGCATATCTCTTACTCGCAGCACTCTTCCTATTCCAAGTGCCCTCGGTCTTGGTACCTTTCCAAGGTGATCAAGGCGCCCGAGCGCCCGGCCTGGTACACGATCATCGGGTCATCGGTGCATGCCATGATTGAAGACTGGGTGAATCCTGACATCAGTTTCAATGGTCGTGATTCCATCTCCGCCGACTCGTACTTCCACCCGCTAGTTCTCTCCGCCATGGAACGTGAGCCTGATGTAGATCAGTGGATGCATTCTCTTGACGGTGATGGTGTCCCGCTCGTGAAGGAGCGGGCACTGGAATTCGTGAAGGTCGCATTCGAAAGGGCTCTCGACTTCCTTGAGGATATCGATGTGTGGGAAGTAGAGTACGACGCATCGGGCTATCTGCCCGGATGCGAGCCTGAGATCAAGGCGTTCGTGGACATCATTGGTGAGCACAAGAAGCGTGGCCCCGTGATCCTTGACTGGAAGACCGGTAAGCATAAGGATCCCTTTCAGCTTGAGACATACTCCGCTCTGCTTCGGCAGCCCAAGCATCAGATGTTTCCTCAATTCGGATACTTCGCGATGCTCGCCCCATGGGCCCCGCAGAGCCGCTACAAGGACCTTTCAGGCGTTGATCCGGCTGCGGTTGGGGCGAAGTACCAGGAGACTTGGAGCGCCATACAGGCGCGCTTCTACAAGACCACTCACACCGAAGCCATCTGTGGCTTCTGCTTCCAGCGAGACAACTGCCTGCTGCGCTCTGAGAATAAGGAGCGAGCTGAGTACTATGACAGGAGTGCTGACGATGGCTTCCCTTTCTGAGCACCACGAGAAGATCCAGGCAGCGATCGACGCCGCCAAGGGTGCGGGCTATTGGGTCAGCGCAACGACCTGTTGCTGTGGTGAAGGCCTGATCATCGAGGAGCCCTTCGAGGGAGGGTGTGATCTTGAGTTTGACTTGGACTAGCCTGGCTCAGGCGATGCGAGAGGATGGGTACGTGAGCTACGATCGGTACCTCAGCCGCGACTACGGTCGCTGGCTGGTGCTAGAGTGTGAAGAGTGCAACAACACTCTGAACGACGACGGCTGGTGCGAGTACTGCATGGAGGACGAAGATGAGTGAGTTCAAGTACGAGTTCCACTGCGGCATCGGATTCGTCGGTGCCGAGCACGTCGAAGAGTTCGACCTTGTGGATGACTTCGGTTACGAAGAGGGTCAGCTTGAGATGATGGCTCCCGAAGATCTCGAAAACCTCGTCGAGGATGAGGTTCGCGAATGGCATCATCAGTATGTCGAGTACTGGGCGGAGAAGCTGTAGTGGCTAAGGTAACGTGGTCCGTCCAGTGCATCCCGTTCAGCACGAATCTTTTCGAGGGTGAGTTGGATTATGACCCGATGCGAGACCCCGGACGTTACGGCCGGGACTACGCCGATTGGACGGCGGCCGTACTCCGTGGCTTCGAGGCCCGCGTAGAGGACATCCGGACCGGTGCGGTTAAGCTGGTCAAGGATACACTGGGGGCCACGGAGATGGGCGAGGAGCCCACTCCGGAGCACAAGCACACGTACGTGTACGGTGATGACAACAACGGTCACTCCGGCAGCTTCTGTGAGTGCGGTGCGGAAGAGCCCAACGAGAACACTCCCTCATGGGATCGTAAGGTAGAGAAGTCCGAGCCGTGGAAGTCCAGCGGCCCGGTGAAGAAGCCCGTAAAGGTCAATTGGAACTAAGGGGAAACCTGTATATGGCTACGTACGACGAGATCTTCGGCTCCGGTGCCGGTGGCAAGAACTGGCTGGCGATCAAGAACGAGGACGAGAGGGTCGAGGCGATCTTCCTCGGCTACGACAAGGTGCCTGACCGTGGTCAGGACGGTAAGCCCAAGTTCATGGTGCAGGTGGAGGAAGGCGGGGAGTGGAAGCCCAAGTCCTCCGCCGAGTTCAAGGAGAGCGAGGTTCACGCCTCGTTCCAGCTCAAGCAGATCGAACTCAAGCTTGAGGTGGACGGTGTGGTGAAGTATCACACGCTCTCGAAGACCGCCGAGGACGCATTCAGGGATGCCCTCAAGAAGGCGGGTGGTGTGAACGAAGGTGACACCATCGGTATCTGGCTGGTGTCTACCGCCAAGAAGCCGTACACCTGGAAGTACATGATCGTCCCGCAGGACTAGCAGAAGGGCGCCCTTCGGGGCGCCTGTCCAGGGCTGAGTGGTAGTGCGGGAGGTTCGACTCCTTCCCAGCCCACGCAGGTTAAGTTACCAACGAGTAAGGAAAATCATGGAGATTGTGGCGAAGCCTGACATGGTTGAGATCCACGTCAAGGTCACTCGCGAGGAGCTTGGCATGCTCGTTCGCGACATGAAGCAGGACTGCACCAATAGCGACCCGTACGCCGTCACCCGTGAGTTCCTGAACCACATCGCTTCCCTCTAAGGAGAGTCATGCGTATTCTCAACCAGCCTGAGAAGCCCGAGAACGCCGAGGTTCACGTCATCCTCTCTCGTCAGGAGCTTGAGCGTCTGCTCTACGACATCGAGAACGAGACCAGTTTCTCCAGCTTCTACACGTCGTCGCAGGAGTTCGTGTCTTACCTGCGGGCCCTGTGATGAGAGACCTGACTGAAGACCCCGACGACATCGAGATCCACGTCTCCTTCACCCGTGACGAGCTGGAAAATCTCGTTGATGACATGAACCACTACGGTCTCGCCGATGTGACCGCTGACCTTGTCGCTCTCTTCAAGAAGAAGCTTGCGTGAAGAGTCTCCACAGGACGTTCAGTCGAGGGGTTTCGTCAGGCGAACCCCTCCCTGATCCTTTCGAAAGCCTGGCTGCACACAAGGCGACGTTCCGTCGTGGTTCTGTGGTTCTGATTGCCGCCCCTCCGGGCGGCATGAAGACTGTGTTCACGATGAACATCGTCAAGAACATGAATGTCCCTACGCTGTACAGCTCCTCCGACTCCGATGACTTCACCATGACATCGCGAAGTCTGTCGATGCTGACTGGCGAGGGAACCGACGAGACGGAACTCTGGGTTCTCACCCAGAAGTCCGAGGCGTATGTTCGTCTGCAAGAGATGAACCACGTACGCTGGTCGTTCAAGTCGTCACCGACACTTGAGGACATCGCTCTTGAGGCCGAGGCATTCTCGGAACTCAGAGGCGAGTACCCTCACCTGATCGTGATCGACATCATGATGGACGTGGATTTCGAGGGTGTCGCGGAGCAGAACTACTGGGCTCTAATGGCTGAACTCAAGGACATGGCGCGGGAGTATGAAGCCTGCGTTCTGGTGGTTCACCACACATCCGAGTCTGCCAAGCCTGGAACTCCTCCTCCCCGCTCCGCCATCATGGGCAAGGCGAACCAGCTTCCGACCCTGATCCTCACGCTGTGGGGTGATGCGGCTATGAACAAGCTGCTGGTTGCTATCGTGAAGAACCGCTTCGGTCCTCAGGATCCCACGGCTGGACGGTACTTCGAGATGTACGCGGATCCCTCGATCTGTCTGATTGAGGATCCTCACGAGGAAGAGAATCCCCTCGTATTCCGTGACGGGCCGAAGGTGCCCGAGTCGGAGAAGATAGATTGGACCAAGGCCGATGCATGAGATCAAGATCCAGCTTCCCGAGATGGATCGGGAACAGTTTGATTCCGTGTGGAACGAGCTGGTGAACGTGCTTCACAAGAACATCTACGCAACCGACTGGAACATTGAGGAGCTGGACAGGTGAAGAACATCGAGATGATGAAGCGCATCAAGGCTGTCTGGGACAACACTCCCGAGCGGTTCGATATGGGCACCTGGGAGACTCCGGAGGGGAGCTACATCGAGGAGATCAAGGAGGGTTACCTTGACCCTGACACTACGATAGAGTTCTTCAACCCCGAGACCGATGACCACGACATCGAGGTACGGGCCGACGAGTGCGGCACGACTCGATGCATGGCTGGCTGGGCGATTTACTTCAACGCCATCGATAAGGGTCTCGACCCGAACCAGCCTCTCGAGCTCCTGCTGTACAAGGCTCACGGCACCCACTACAACTACAAGACTGCCGGTGCGGAGATCCTGGGCCTGACGGAGGGCGAGTCCGGAGTGTTCCTGGAGTCTTCCAGTTACGCCTACGGCCAGCTCGCGGAGTGGATCGAGGAGGGTGGGATCAATGGCTGATGTCGAGCGAGTGGATATCGTCAAGCTGACGATAAGTAACAAGGAGTTCGAGATCATCAAGGCAGCCCTGACCGATCGGGCGCAAGGCTACTGCACCGGCAACTCGGCCGAGGAGGCCGAGGCGTACAAGCTCCTCCAGGAACTTGATGGCTAGCGTCAAGCTGGTCAAGCAGATCGCTGCGGTGATCGATCCGAAGACGGCGGAGTACGAGAAGATCAAGCTGTTTGATCGTACCGATGAGCAGTCCCGAGACCTCTCGGATCTGTACGCCGACTGCGAGGAGATCATCGAACTCGTAGAGGATCATCAGGCTACGACTCGACGGCTTCTGATCGTCGGACAGATCCGCTACGATGGCTCTGAAACGCTCCACACGGTAGCTCTCGGGCCCTACGGGGCCCGGGGGGTACTCTCCGATGACGAGAAGTTCCGCAAAGCCGCAGAAGCCAGCACAGCGGCTCACGAGGCAGGGGGACGACTTGCCTGGGACACACGAACCGGCAAAGGTAAAGGGCGGTACATGGTTGTACCGATATTCCGCACTCCTCGTGATGCTTGGGATTTTTATCGGGCTGATTCTGATGTCAGTGAAGATGAACTGACAGGGCAGATCGAAGTGGCCATCGAGCGTGAGCCGTACGAGATCGTACCCGCATGCATCTGCGGTCACAGGTCCAAGTCGAAGTGCTACCGTCACAACAAGGAGCAGTAATGGAAACCACGAGTAACGGCTGGTGCCACTGCGGCAAGCCTTACCCTTGCTACGATCACTGATGGTTGACACTACGATCGTGGCTGTCGCGTTCATTCTCGGAATCCTGATCGGAGTGTCGCTGTTTGTGACGCTCTACAAGAACGGATTCCTTGATGGCGACGAGTAAGAAGCCGTGCAAGGACTGTGGGAGCGTCACCCGCAAGGTGACGCCTCCCGGTCCTCGGTGTGCTACGTGCCACCGTGACGAGAAGGCCCGCAAGAAGCGGGCCGCCTGGGCCAACCACATCTACAAGACCTACGGGCTGACTGCGGAGCAGTACGATGACCTATATGAGCGACAAGGTAGAGTTTGTTACATATGCCAACGAGCTACAGGAAGTTCGAAGCGTCTGGCGGTCGACCACGATCACGCTAGCGGATTTGTACGAGGGCTTCTCTGCGGACCATGCAACAAGGTACTTGGTCACCTTCGAGATGACGATCAAGCCTTTGCCCGAGGAGCCTTCTATCTCCGCCAGCCACCCGCACACCGATGGATCGGAAAGGTAAAGCCCGATGCCTAGTATTCTGATCGGTGGGTATGTTCACACCGATGCCCTCGTGCTTGAGCTTCACGACAAGCTTACCCGCGAAGAGGCCATCCAGTTCATTCTTGACCTGGACCTGGAGCATGCGGATCTTCAGTTCACCGAGACTTTGTATGCACGTCTGGGTGACGTGCTTCGAGAGGAGCTTGAGTCTGATGAATGACGAGGTCACGTACTCGATGGCGATGTTCAGTGAGATCGAGAACATGGTGGACATGGCCAAGCTAGTCGAGTTCACCTACGAAGAGGCCCTTGAGGACATCATGCGCGTGGCTATGACTCGCGCTGAGATAGGCGCTGAGATGGGCATGATGGATCGAAAGACCGCCG
>Ga0247828_10000399_pt1 | contig 14983 bp, 9 predicted proteins | sample 12C_Control_Day3_FD_192425 | JGI IMG/M metagenome (GOLD analysis project Ga0247828, IMG submission 192425) | Soil microbial communities from agricultural site in Penn Yan, New York, United States - 12C_Control_Day3 | ecosystem: Environmental > Terrestrial > Soil > Agricultural land | place: USA... | reverse complement strand
TGTGTTCCAGGACCCGTACGCCTCGCTGAACCCGAGGATCCCGGTCAGCGACATCGTGGCCGAACCGCTGATCATCCACGGGCTGTTCAAGCGCCTGGGGCGGGAGCGGGTCAGGGAGCTGCTCACCGTGGTCGGCCTCAACCCCGAGCACGGCAACCGCTACGCGCACGAGTTCTCCGGTGGCCAGCGTCAGCGCATCGGCATCGCCAGGGCGCTGGCTCTCGAGCCCAAGGTGCTGGTCCTGGACGAGCCGGTGTCGGCCCTGGACGTCTCTATCCAGGCCGGCGTGGTCAACCTGCTCGAGGAGCTCCAGGACCGACTGGGCCTGTCGTACCTGTTCATCGCCCACGACCTGTCGGTGGTGCGGCACATCTGCGACCGGGTCGCCGTCATGTACCTGGGCAAGATCGTCGAGACCGGCCCCCGCGACAACATCTACGAGCGGGCCAGCCATCCCTACACCCAGGCCCTGCTGTCGGCCGTGCCGATCCCCGACCCCAAGCTGGAGCGCCAGCGGCGCCGCATCGTGCTCGAGGGCGACGTGCCCAGCCCGGTGAACCCGCCGTCGGGCTGCCGCTTCCGCACCCGCTGCTGGAAGGCCCAGGACATCTGCGCTGAGCAGGAGCCGGCCCTGGTCGACCGCGGGCAGGGCCACCCGGTGGCCTGCCACTTCGCCGAGCCGCGCAGCCTGCTGTAGTTGCGGCGGGTGCGGCCGGCCCAGGGCATCATGGTCGGGTGATGAAGTCCGCCAGATGGCTGTCGCTGCTCGTGGTTCTCGTCCTGCTGGCCTCGGCCTGCGACGACGGGGGTGGCAGCGGCGACGACCGGCCGACGCGTGGGGTCAAGCGCGGGACCCTGCGGGTCTACAGCCACACCGACGTCGACGCCCTCGACCCGGGGGTGGCGTACGCGGCCTTCGACTTCGCCCTGCTGCGGGGGATGGTCAGGGAGCTGTACTCCTTCGACACCCGCGTCACCGGCGAGCGCTCGCTCCAGCCCGTGCCCGACCTGGCCGACGGGCCCTATACGCTCTCGGACAACGGCCGCACCTACACCTTCCGGATCCGCCGCGGCGTCAGGTACGCCCCACCGGTCGACCGTGAGGTCCGGGCCAGAGACTTCATCTACGCGGTCGAGCGCCAGCTCGACCCTGACCAGCCGTCGCCCGGGTCGCCCAACCCGTACGCCAGGCTGATCACCGGGGCCGGCGACTTCGCCGCCGGCAGGGCCAGGTCGATCTCGGGCATGCGGGCGCCCGACAGCCATACCCTCCACATCACCCTTGACCGGCCGGCCAGCGACTTCCCCAGCCTCCTGACCCTGCCGTTCTTCTCGCCGGTCCCCTCCGGATGGGCCTCCAAGTACCGGCTGGGCCGGGACTACGGCCAGCACCTGGCCGCCTCCGGGCCCTACCGGATCGAGCAGTACCTCCCCGGCCGGCGGATCGACCTGGTCCGCAACGAGAACTGGGACCCGAAGACCGACCCGCTGCGCAGCGCCTGGGTCGACCAGATCAGCGTCACCATCGGCCAGAGCGAGACCGAGATCCAGGATGAGATCGAGGGCGGAGGGGCCGACCTCAACCTGGATGCCGTGTCCCCGCCCACCGGCGACCTCCAGCGCCTGTTCGACGACCCGACGCTGCGCCGGCAGCTGGCCGTCGAGACGACCGGCTGCGTCCACTACCTGAGCTTGCAGATGGACGCCGGGCCGACGAGGAAGCTGGCTGTGCGCCAGGCGGTCAACTACGCCATCGACCGCCAGGCGGTGGTGCTGGCCATCGGGGGCGCGTACGCCGGCGCGCCCGCCACCACCGTCCTCTCCCCCACCCTGGCCGGCCACAGCACCTTCGACCTGTACCCGTCCCAGGACAACGCAGGCGACCCCGACAAGGCCCGGGAGCTGCTGGCCGAGGCCGGCTACCCCAACGGGGTCACGCTCACCTACGTCGGCCAGTCGACACCGAAATGGAAGGCCCTGTACGAGGTGCTGCGGTCGTCGCTGGGCCGGGCCGGGATCCGCCTCAAGCCGACCTTCTACAAGGGCCTCGACGCCTACAGCGAGTCGCTGCGCGTTCGGGCCAAGCGGGACGAGCACCACCTGGGGGCGGCCCGGGTCTGCCCCGACGTCCCCGGCAACGGCAGCCGCTCGATCATCGGGGTCCTGCTCGACGGCCGCACGATCACCGCGACCGCCAACAACAACTACGGCGACTACAACAACGGCAAGGTCAACGACCTGATCGACCAGGCCTACGAGGCCCGCGACGACCAGGCCGGGACCGCCCTGTGGGGCCAGATCGACCGGCTGGTGATGGAGGACGCGGCCTGGGCGCCGCTGGTGTACGACCGGGAGACGTTCTTCTGGTCCTCCCGGGTCAGGAACTGGACCTTCACCCCCTGGCTGGCCAACCCCGACATCACCAACCTCTGGCTCGACCCCAACACGCCGTGAGCGCGACGGCCGGGCCCCGGCTGGACGACGTGTTCGCCCACGTCGACGCCAACCGGACGTCGTTCGTGGAGCGGCTCGCCGGCTGGGTCCGGACCCCGAGCGTGAGCGCCACCGGCCAGGGCATGCCGGAGGCGGCCGGCCACGCCCGCGACCTGGTCGCCGCCGCCGGCCTTGAGGCGACGGTGGCCGGGACGGACGGCTGGCCGCTGGTCCTCGGCCACCGCGCCGGGCCGCCCGGCGCCCCCACCGTGCTCGTCTACGGCCACTACGACGTCCAGCCTCCCGACCCGGTGGACGCCTGGGCCAGCCCGCCGTTCGAGCCCGAGGTCCGCGACGGCCGCCTGTACGGGCGCGGCGGCGCCGACAACAAGGGCCAGCACCTGGCCCAGCTCCTGGCCGTCGAGAGCCTGCTGGCCACCCGGGGCGAGCTGCCGTGCACGGTCAAGGTGCTGCTGGACGGCGAGGAGGAGATCGGCTCGCCCCACCTGGCCGGGTTCGCGGCCGCCCAGCGTGAGCTGCTCTCCGCCGACCTGGTCGTCTGGAGCGACGGGCCGGTCGACCCGGGCGGCGGCTGGCGGCTGGTGTTCGGGGTCAGGGGGATCGCCAGCTTCGAGCTGCGGGCCAGGGGGGCCAACCGCTCGCTGCACTCCGGCAACTGGGGCGGGGTCGCCCCCAACCCGCTGTGGACGCTGGTCCACCTGCTGGCGACCATGCGGGACGCCCAGGGCCGCATCACCGTCGACGGGTTCGGCGACGAGGTCGAGCCGCTGGGGGCGGCCGAGCGGGCGGCCCTGGACCGGCTCCCAGTCGATGTCGAGGCGGTCAAGGCCGACCTCGGCCTGGAGCGGCTGGACGCACCGGTCGACCGGGGCTTCGCCGAGCGGCTGGCCGCCTGGCCGACCCTGACCATCAACGGCCTCCACGGCGGCTACGGCGGCCAGGGCACCCAGACCGTCCTGCCGGCCGAGGCCGTGGCCAAATGCGATGTGCGCCTGGTCCACGCCCAGCGGGCCGACGACGTCTACGGCAAGCTCGAAGCCCACGTCCGGCGGCACGCCCCCGGGGTCGAGCTGGTCCGCCAGGGCTCGATGGAGCCGTCGCGGACCCCGATGGACTCGGCCTGGACCGCCCCCATCCGCGCCGGCATGGCCGCCGCCCAGGGCGCCGAGCCGCTGCTCGTGCCCGTGCTCGGGGGCAGCCTCCCCCTGCACGTGTTCACCGGCGTGCTCGGCCTGCCCACCTTCGGGATCCCCCTCGGCAACCCCGACCAGGCCAACCACGCCCCCAACGAGAACCTCGACCTGGAGCGCTTCCACACCGGGATCAAGACGGCCGCCGCGGTGCTGACGAAACTCGGTTTATTGGAGGGGAGCTCTTCCGGCACCATGGCCGGGTGAGCACCACAGCCCCCACCGCCCCCCAGGGACGCCTGCTCCGGCGCGGCCTGCACGTGATCCGCCGCCAGGTCGCCCTCCATCCCCGCCCCTTCGTGGTCGCCGTGCTCGGGGCGGCCATCTACGCCATCGGCACGGTGGCCCAGTCGTGGGTGCTCGGCCAGGTGGTCGACCGGGCGGTGACGCCCCGGTTCGAGACCGGCCAGCTCAAGGCCGGGGTGGCGGTGGCCGCGGCCGCCGCCATCGTGGCCGTCGGGCTGGTCAAGACGGTCGGCATCATCACCCGGCGGATCGCCGCCACCATGGTCCACGCGAACGTCCAGGCGACGCTGCGCGACGGGCTGGTCGAGCGCTACCACCGGCTGCCGCTGACCTGGCACCACGAGCACCCGGCGGGCGAGCTGCTGTCGCGGGCCGAGGGCGACCTGGAAGCCGCCTCCGAGATCCTGTCGCCGCTGCCGTTCGCCACCGGGGTGCTGACCATGCTGGGGGCGGCCGCGGTCTGGCTGTTCCTGGCCGACCCGGTCCTGGCCACTCTCGGCCTGCTCGTGGTCCCGGCCATCCTGGTCCTCAACCTGGCCTTCCAGCGGCGAGTGGAGCACCCCACCACCCTCGGCCAGGAGCGCCTCGGGGACATGTCGGCGGTGGCCCACGAGAGCTTCGACGGCGCCCTGGTCGTCAAGGCCCTCCAGGCCGAGGAGGCCGAGGGGCGGCGCTTCGCCGACAAGGCCGAGCTGTTGCGCGACGCCCGCATCGAGGCCGCCCGGGTCACGGCCAACTTCGAGGCCAGCCTGGACGCCCTGCCCGCCCTGACCACCGTCGGCCTGCTGGTCATCGGCGTCTGGCGGATCGAGCAGGGGGCGATCACCGCCGGCACCCTTGTGGGCCTGATCAACCTGTTCGCCCTGCTGATCTGGCCGCTGCGCCTGATCGGGTACGTGCTCGGTGACATGCCCAGGGCGGTCGCCGGCTACGAGCGGGTGGCCGAGGTGCTGGCCGAGCCCCTGCCCGGCCCCGCGACCGGCGGCCGGGAGCTGCCCACCGGGCCGCTGGAGCTGGCCGTGGACCGGCTCGGGTACGGCTACGAGCGGGGCGCCGAGGTGCTGGCCGAGGTGTCGTTCCGGGTCCCGGCCGGCAGCACCGTGGCCCTGGTCGGGCCGACCGGGTCGGGCAAGTCGACCCTGGCCCTGCTGCTGGCCCGCCTGCTCACCCCCGACCGGGGCGCCATCCGACTCGGCGGCCGCGACCTGGCCGAGCTGGAGAGGGGCGAGCTGGCCGCGGCCGTGTCGATCGCCTTCCAGGAGCCGTTCCTGTTCTCCACCTCGGTGGCCGACAACATCCGGCTTGAACGCCACCAGGGGTTCGGGGGGCTCAAGACCAGCCCTCCGATGAACGGGGACGGGGTCGCCGAGGCGGCCCGGCTGGCCCAGGCGGACGAGTTCGTGACCCGCCTGCCCGACGGCTACGACACCGTGGTCGGCGAGCGCGGGGCGACCCTGTCGGGCGGCCAGCGTCAGCGGGTCGCCCTGGCCCGGGCTCTGGCCGGCCGGCCCCGGCTGCTGGTCCTGGACGACGCCACCTCCAGCGTCGACCCGGTGACCGAGGCGGCCATCCTCGGCGCCCTCGAGAGCCACCTGCCGGCCACCACCACCGTGGTGGTCGCCTCCCGGCTGGCCACCATCGCCCTGGCCGACCGGGTGCTGTACCTGGAGGAGGGCCGCCTGGTCGCCGAGGGCGACCACGACCGGCTGCTGGCCACCACCCCCGGCTTCGCCCGCCTGGTCCGCGCCTACGAGCAGGCCGAGGCCGCGGAGTGAGGCACGGGAGCGAGGTCGAGGCCCGGCAGATCCCGGCCCTGCAGCTGCTGCGGCGGGGCCTGGCCGCCTCGCCCGAGCTGCGCAAGGGGGCCGCCCTCACCCTGTCCCTGGCCCTGGTCGCCGGGGGCGGGCGGGTGGTCACCCCGGTGCTGGTCCAGCAGACCATCGACCGCCACATCATCGGCGGCGACGCCCACCTCTCGGGGATGCTGGCCCTGGCCGGGGCAGGGGTGGCGCTGATCCTGGTCGCGGCCTGGGCGGCCCGGACCACCAACCAGCGGCTGGCCACGGCCAGCGAGCGGGCCCTGTGCGGCCTGCGGGTGCGGGCCTTCAACCACATCCACGCCCTCAGCATGGCCCACCACACCGAGGAGCAGCGCGGCACCCTGGTCTCCAGGGTCACCTCGGACGTGGAGACCCTCGGCCAGTTCTTCCGCTGGGGCGGGCTGGCCTGGATCCTCAACAGCGCCCTGATGCTGGCCGCGCTGGTGGCCATGGCGGTCTACGACTGGCGCCTGGCCCTGGTCGCGGTGGCCACCGTGCTGCCCCTGGGGGTCGTGCTCCGGGTCATGCAGCGCCGGGTGGTGGTGGCCTGGGACCTGGTCCGGACCCGGGTCGGGGAGTCGCTGGCGGCCATCTCCGAGTCGATCCAGGGGGCGGCCGTGATCCGCGCCTACGGCGTCCAGGACCAGGCCCAGCGCCGGGTGATGCGCTCGGTCGACGGGCGCCGGCGGGCCGAGATCCGCGCCGGCACCATCGGCGCCTTCTTCTTCCCCTCGGGCGAGCTGTTCGGCGTCCTCACCACCGCGGCCGTGCTCCTGGTCGGGATGGCCATCGGCCCCGAGGGCGGCCTGACCGTCGGCACCCTGGTCGCCTTCGCCTTCCTGGTCACGATCTTCCTGGAGCCGGTGGCCGAGTTCACCGAGATCCTGGACATGACCCAGCAGGCGGTGGCCGGCTGGAAGAAGGTCCTGGACGTGCTCGACACCCCGGTCGAGGTCGAGGACCCCCGGCCCGGGCTGGCCCTGCCCGCCCGGGCGCTCGACATCGACGTCGACCGGGTGTCGTTCGCCTACCACGGCGGGCCGCCCGTCCTGACCGAGGTCAGCGTGGCCATCCCCGCCGGCACCCGGGTGGCCCTTGTCGGGACCACCGGGTCGGGCAAGACCACCCTGGCCAAGCTGCTCATCCGCCTGGCCGACCCGGTGGGTGGCAGCATCCGGGTCGCCGGGACCGACCTGCGCCAGGTCAGCCTGGCCTCGCTGCGCTCGGCCCTGGTCATGGTCCCCCAGGACGGCTTCCTGTTCGACACCAGCGTCGCCGGCAATGTCCGTATGGGCCGGCCCGAGGCCGGCGACCGCGAGGTGCGGGCCGCCTTCGAGGCGCTGGGGCTGGACGGCTGGGTCGAGGGGCTGCCGCGGGGCCTGCACACCCGGGTCGGCGAGCGCGGCGAGTACCTGTCGGTGGGCGAGCGCCAGCTGGTCGCCCTGGCCCGCGGCTACCTGGCCGACCCGGGCTGCCTGATCCTGGACGAGGCCACCTCGGCCGTCGACCCGGCCACCGAGGTGGCGCTGCGGAACGCCATCGCCCGGCTCACCGAGGGCCGGACGGCCATCACCATCGCCCACCGGCTGGCCACCGCCGAGCACGCCGACCTGATCCTGGTCCTGGAGCGGGGCCGGCTGGTCCAGCGGGGCACCCACGCCCAGCTGCTGGCCGATCCCGACGGCGCCTACGCCCGGCTGCACGGCAGCTGGCTGGCCAGCCTGGCCGCCGGCAGCGAAACCGCGGCTGCGTGGTAGGGTCGAAGGCATGCAGCCAAGCGATCTCGCGCATCTGCGCACCCCCTCGGCCCCGACCCTGACCCCCGACGGACGGCTGCTGGTCGTGGCCGTCGGGCGGATCGACCTGGAGGCCGACGAGTACCGGGCCGACCTGTGGATCATGCCCACCGACGGCTCGGCCCCGCCCCGCCGCTTCACCTCGGGCCGGCGCGACGTGCGCCCCCGGTTCTCCCCCGACGGCCGCTGGCTGGCCTTCCTGCGGGCCGGCGACGACAAGCCGCAGCTGCACGTGATGGCCACCGACGGGGGCGAGCCGCGCCGGCTGGGCGAGCACCCGCTCGGGGTCGAGGCGTTCGCCTGGAGCCCCGACTCGACCCGGATCGCCTACGTCGCCCGTGTGCCCGAGGAGGGCCGCTACGGCACCGGCAAGGACGGCGCCGGCAAGGACGTCCCGCCGGAGAAGGAGCCGCCGCGGCGGATCACCGGCTTCCAGTACCGGGTGGACAACCTCGGCTTCACCTTCGACCGGCGCCCGCACGTGTTCGTGGTCGACGCCCTGGCCGAGGACGCCGAGCCGGTCCAGGTGACCCGGGGCGACTACGACCACGGCGAGCCCGCCTGGAGCCCGGACGGGGCCAGCGTGGCCTTTGTCTCGGCCCGCCACGACACCAGGGACGAGGACGCGATCAGCGACGTGTTCGTGGCCCCGGCGGCCGGCGGCGACGCGGTCAGGGTGACCGCCACCGACCTGGCCGTGGCCCGGCCGGCGTTCTCCCCCGACGGGTCGACCATCTGGTTCGTGGCCGTCGAGCCCGACCTGGCCGGGCGCCCGACCATGCTCTGGTCGGTCCCGGCCGACGGGTCGGGCAAGCCCGAACGGCTCACCGACCCCGAGCGCTACGACCACGACCCGGCCTTCGGAGGCGGGGTGCTGCCCCTGCTGGCCGACGAGGACGCGGTCACCACCATCACCCTCGACCGGGGGGCGATCCGGCTGCTGCGGTTCCCGGTCGACGGCGGCGAGCCGACCGAACTGCTCGGCGGCCGCCGCAGCGTGCACGACTACGCCGTTGCCGGCGGGGTGGTCGCGGCCGTGGTCAGCCACCCCCTGTCCGCCGGCGAGGTCGTGGTCGTCGAGGACGGGCCGGAGCGTCGGGAGCGGACCCTGACCGACTTCGGGGCGCTGCTGGCCCGCTCGGCCTCGCTGCGGCCAATGGAGGAGCTGGAGGCGACCGCCCCCGACGGGGCCAAGGTGCACGGCTGGGTGCTGAAGCCGGCCGGCACGGGCCCGTTCCCGGTGGTGCTGATGGTCCACGGCGGGCCGTTCGCCCACTACGGCTGGACCCTGTTCGACGAGGCCCAGGTGTACGCCGGGGCCGGCTACGCGGTGGTGATGGGCAACCCGCGCGGCTCGGCCGGCTACGGCGAGTCCCACGGGCGCTCGGTCGTCGGCGACTTCGGCAACCTGGACAGCCAGGACGTGCTCGCCCTGCTGGACGCCGCCGTCGAGGACCCGGACCTGGACGGCGACCGGGTCGGGGTGATGGGCGGCTCCTACGGCGGCTTCATGACCAGCTGGCTGGTCAGCCACACGGACAGGTTCCGGGCCGGGATCAGCGAGCGGGCCTGCAACGCCTTTGACAGCTTCGAGGGCTCGAGCGACATCGGCTGGTTCTTCGTCCCCCAGTACAACGGCACCGACCCCGAGCGGGTGCTGGCTCAGAGCCCGCTGTCGTACGTCGACCGGATCCGCACCCCGATGCTGCTGATCCACTCCGAGCAGGACTGGCGCTGCCCCGTCGAGCAGGTCCAGCGCCTGTTCGTCGCCCTCAAGCAGCGCAAGGTCGAGGTCGAGCTGCTGCTGTTCCCCGGCGAGGGCCACGAGCTGACCCGCTCCGGCCTGCCCAGCCACCGGGTGGCCCGGTTCGAGGCCGTGCTCGACTGGTGGCGCCGCCACCTCAGCCCGCGCTGAGCAGCCCTCGAGCCTCCAGGTCCCGTCGGAGCTGTGCCGGGCTCGTGAACCGGACGGCGTCGAACCCGAGCCGGTCGGCGGCGGCCACGTTCGCCGGGCTGTCGTCGATGTAGAAGGTGGCCCCGGGGTCGAGGCCGAACCGGTCGAGGAGGAGCCGGAAGATCGCCGGGTCGGGCTTGATCATCCGCTCCTCGCCGGAGACGAGCACGCCGTCGAACCACTCCAGGAACTCGAAGCGCTCGCGAGCGATCCCGAAGGTCTCGGCCGACCAGTTGGTGAGGGCGTACACCGGCACGCCGGCCGCGCGCAGCTCGGCCAGCACCTCGACCGTGCCACCGACGGCTCCGCCGAGCATCTCCGGCCAGCGCTCGTGGTAGGCGGTGATGGCGGCGGCATGCACCGGGTGGCGCTCGACCAGCTCGGCCACCCCCTCGGCGAACGGCCGGCCCCGGTCCTGCTCGGCGTTCCACGCCGGGGTGCAGACCGTGGCCAGGAACTCCTCCACCGCCGCCTCGTCGTCCAGCAGCTTGCGGTAGAGGTAGCGCGGGTCCCAGTCGATCAGCACCCCGCCCAGGTCGAACACGACCGCCTTGAGCGGCACCAACGTTCCTCCTGTCTCGAACCCTCTCCTGGTCCGGACACTGTAGAGCTGAAGCGCTAGCGGCCGACCGCGTAGGCCTGGCGGCCGCGCGGGTTGGCGGCGGCGACCAGGAAGCCGGTCGCCGGGTCGCGGCCGGCGGCGCAGGTGCGGCCGAGCGACCAGTGGTCGGCCACCTCGACCAGGTGGCCCCGTTGCCGGAGGCCGCCGATGGTGGCCGGGTCGAGGCCGGCCTCGACGACCAGCTTGCCCGGGAGGGCCCGGCGGGGCCAGAACGAGCTCGGGAAATGGTCACTCTGGAAGCTGGGGGTGTCGACCGCCTGCTGGAGGTCGAGGCCGAACCGGGTGTGGGCCAGGAAGAACTGCAGGGTCCACTGGTCCTGGGCGTCCCCGCCCGGGGTCCCGAAGGCCAGGCAGGGCTCGCCGTCGCGCAGGGCCATGGACGGGCTGAGGGTCGTCCGGGGCCGGGTCCGCGGCCGCAGGGAGCTGGCCAGCCCCTCCTCCAGCCAGAGCATCTGCGCCCGGGTGCCGAGGCAGAAGCCGAGGCCGGGGACGATCGGCGAGCTCTGCAGCCAGCCGCCGCTGGGGGTGGCCGCGACCAGGTTGCCGTGCCGGTCGGCCACGTCGACGTGGCAGGTGTCGCCGAAGGTCGGCTCCCCGGAGCCTTCGAGCTCCTCCGCGGTGGGTGGCCCGGTCCCGGCCGACGGCAGGCGCGGGGCCCGCCCGTCCGGCGACCCGGGGCGCAGCTCCAGCGACGCCTCGGCCCCGACCAGGGCCCGGCGGTCGTCGGTGTAGGCCGGGTCGAGCAGGCCGCCGATGGGCACGTCGAAGGCGGCCGGGTCGCCGTACCAGGCCTCCCGGTCGGCGAAGGCGAGCTTGGCGCACTCGGCCACCGTGTGGACGTAGCCGGCGCTGCCGAGGCCCATCGCCGCCAGGTCGAAGCCCTCCAGCAGCCGCAGCTGCTGGAGCAGGACCGGGCCCTGACCCCACGGCCCGGTCTTGCAGACCGTCCAGCCGTGGTCCTCGGCCGACACCGGCGACTCCACGCTGGCCCGCCAGCCGGCCAGGTCGTCGCCGTCCAGCAGGCCCTTGTGGCGGCGGCCGCTCACGTCCAGGACCTCGGCCGTGGCCAGGTAGCCGGCGATGGCCTCGGCCACGAAGCCCTCGTAGAAGGCGGCCAGGGCCGCCTCGATCTGGCCGTCCCGGTCCGGCGAGGCCGCCTCGGCCTCGTCCAGCAGGCGCCGCCAGGTCGCGGCCAGGGCGGGGTTGCGCAGCCGCCCCCCGGGGGCGGGCACGCCGTCGGCCAGCCACACCTCGGCCGAGGTCGGCCACTCGGTGCGGAACAGGCGCTCCATGGCCCCGATCGCCCCGCCGATCCGGGGAACGGCCGGGAACCCGGCCTCGGCGTAGCCGATGGCCGGCTCCAGCACCTCGCGCGGCCGCAGCGTGCCGTGGTCGCGCAGCAGCAGCATCCAGGCCCCGAAGGCGCCGGGCACACAGGCGGCCAGCAGCCCGGTGCCGGGGATCAACTCCAGCCCGAGATCCTTGAACCGGTCGATGGTTGCCGCCGCTGGGACCGGCCCCTGCCCGTTCACGACCAGCACCCGGCCCTGCCCGGCCGGGGCGGCCAGGATCGGCACCTCGCCCCCTGGCCCGTTCAGGTGCGGCTCGACAACCTGGAGCACGAACCCGGCGGCCGCGGCGGCGTCGAAGGCGTTGCCACCCCGCTCCAGCACCGCCATCCCGGTCGCCGAGGCCAGCCAGTGGGTCGAAGAGACCATGCCAAAGGACCCACGCAGCTCGGGTCGGGTCGCAAACATCCCCTAAGCATAACCACCGACCCACCAGGGCTGTGGACCAGCTCCAGCACCGCCCAAGCGGGGGGCTGTGGACAACCTCCAGCACCTCGCGACCCGCTGGGCTACGCTCCCCCACCGGGGGACCCGGCACCCAAGGGTGGGGTTGACGCACGCCGGAAACGGGTGGGCGACGCCCGCAAGTGGGGTTGGCCGACGCCGCAAGTGGGGTTGGCCGACGCCGCAAGTGGGGTTGGCCGACGACCGGGAACGGGGTGGGCCTACGACCGCAAGCGGGTGCCGAGGGCCTATTCGCTTGCGGGTTTGGCGGGGGCACGCCGATCATCGGGGTGGACCCGTACCCGGATGAGGACCTGCTCGCCATGCTCCGCGTTGTCGATCTGACCGTCGAGGTCGGTCACCGTCTGCTCGTCGCCGAGGCGAGCTTCACGGTCGCGCCCGGGGACGTGGTCGGGCTGGTCGGGCCCAACGGGGCCGGCAAGACGAGCCTGCTGCGGTCGGTGAGTGAGCGGGCCACCTCGAAGCGGGACCCGGCCGTCACTCTGGTCGGGGAGCTGGCCTGGCTGCCCCAGGAGTCGCCGCCGACCACGGCCTCGACCGGGCTGGCCCGGCTGCTGTCGGCCCGCGGGCTGGACCAGGCGCGCCACGAGCTGGAGGAGGCCCGGCGGCGGATCGACCAGAGCGCCGACAACCGGGTCCGCGACCGGGCCATCAAGCGGTTCTCCGGGCTCCAGGAGCGGTTCGAGGCCGAGGGCGGCTACCGGGCCGAGGCCGAGGCCCGGCGGGTCGCGGCCGGGCTCGGCATCCCGGCCAGCGGGCTCGACCGGCCGTTGTCGGGGCTGTCCGGTGGCGAGCGGCGCCGGGTCGAGCTGGCCCGGGTGCTGCTCAGCCAGGCGACGACGCTGCTGCTGGACGAGCCCACCAACCACCTGGACGCCGACGCCAAGCGCTGGCTGGCCGGGTTCCTGGCCGACTTCACCGGCGGCATCCTGCTCGTCTCCCACGACCTGCCCCTGCTGGACCGCGACGTCACCGGGGTGCTGGTGCTCGACCCGCTCACCGCCTCGATCGAGACCTACAAGGGCACCTGGACCCAGTACCTGGCCGCCAGCGAGGTACGGGCCCGGTCCGAGGCCAAGCACCGAAAGGTCCTGGAGCGCGACATCAAGCGGCTCTCGGCCTTCGTGGAGAAGTATCGGCACTCGAACGAGGACATGGCCCGGCGGGCCATGGTCACCGAGCGCCGGGTCGAGAAGATGAAGGCCAACCTCACCCCCGAGCGCAGGTCGGGGCGCAAGGTGGCGGTCCGCTTCCCCGACCCGCCGCCCTCGGGCCGGTTCCCGCTGGACGCGGTCGACCTGTCCCGCTCCTACGGCGGCCCGCCGGTGTTCAAGCACGTCAGCTTCGACCTCCAGCGGGGCGAGCGGCTGCTGGTGCTGGGGCTGAACGGGGCCGGCAAGACCTCGCTGCTGCGCATCCTGGCCGGGATCGACACCCCTGACGAGGGCGAGGTCCGCCTCGGCCACGGGGCCGAGCTGGGCTACTACGCCCAGGAGCACGAGGGCCTCGACCCGGCCGCCACCGCCATGGAGTCGCTCCGCGAGGTCGCCAAGGCTCCCGACGACGTGCTCCGGGGCGTCCTCGGCCACTTCCTCCTCGGCGGCGACCAGGCCTACCAGCCGGCCCGGACCCTGTCGGGGGGCGAGAAGACCAAGCTCGCCCTGGCCCGCCTGGTCCTTGGCCGCCACAACGTCCTGCTCCTGGACGAGCCCACCAACAACCTGGACGTCCAGGCGGTCGAGGCCGTCCGGGCGGCCCTGGAGACCTACAGGGGCTCGGTGATCCTGGTCAGCCACGACACCCCGTTCGTCCAGAGCTTCGAGCCCGACCGGGTCCTGCTCATGCCCGACGGGGCCCTGGACGTCTGGAGCGAGGACTACCTGGACCTGGTGGCCCTGGACTGACCGGCTGTTCGCGAGGGCGTGACGGGGCAGGAGGTTGACGTGGCCACCGTGGCCATCCTGGGGGCGGGGGCCATGGGCAGCGCCCTGGCCACCCCGGCGGTCGCCGCCGGCAACCGGGTGCGGCTCTGGGGGACCTGGCTGGACGACGCCATCCTGGCCGAGCTGCGGGCCGGCCGGCCCCACCCCCGGACCGGCGTCCGGGTCGACCCCCGGGTCGGGCTGCACGACGCCGGCGGCCTGGTCGCAGCCCTCGACGGCGCCGACCTGGTCGCGGTGGCGATCAGCTCCGACGGGGTGCTCGAGGTGGCGCGCCGGGCGGCCAGCGCAGGGCTGACGCCGGGGACCCCGCTGCTGCTCTGCACCAAGGGGTTCGGGCGCCGGCCCGACGGGCGGGTCGGGCTGCTCCCGGCCCTGGTCACTGCCGCCCTGGGCGACCAGCTGGGGGCGAGCTGCCCGGTCGTGGCCGTCGGCGGGCCCTGCAAGGCCAACGAGGTCGCCTCCGGTCGGCCGACGGCGGCGGTGTTCGCGGCCGCGGACGAGGCGGTCGCCGGCCGCTGCGCGCTGGCCCTCGGGACCCCCGCCTACCGGGTCGAGCCCAGCGGCGACCTCGACGGGGTGGAGGCAGCCGCCGCCACCAAGAACATCTACGCGATCGCCGTCGGCGTCTGCCACGGCCTCACCGAGGCCGGCGGCGAGCCCTGGCACGACCTGGCCGCCGCCACCTTCACCCAGGCCGTGGCCGAGATGCGGCGCCTGGCTGTCGCTCTCGGGGGTCGCGAGGAGACCGTGCTCGGCCTGGCCGGGGTCGGCGACCTGGAGGTCACCTCGCTGTCCGGGCGCAACCGGGTGCTCGGCACCAGGGTCGGACGGGGCGAGCCCCCAGGCGAGGCCATGGCCGCCATGGCCGCCGCCGGTCAGACGGTCGAGGGCGTCCCCGCGGCCCGCCTGGCCCGCGAGCTGGCCGCCCAGCTCGCCCCCGGGCCGCCCGGCGAGGCCGGCGACCCGCCGGTCGGGCTGCCACTGCTCGAGGCGGTCAACCGGATCCTCGACGGCGCACCCGACCCGGCCGCCCTACTCGCCGGGGCCGTCCTCCCCCGGTGACGGCGCCGGCAGGCGGCCGGCCCGGCGCAGGCTCTCGCGGAGCAGGACTCGATCTGGGCGTTCACACTGCGCAGGTCGTCGG
>Ga0247828_10000397_pt1 | contig 15013 bp, 12 predicted proteins | sample 12C_Control_Day3_FD_192425 | JGI IMG/M metagenome (GOLD analysis project Ga0247828, IMG submission 192425) | Soil microbial communities from agricultural site in Penn Yan, New York, United States - 12C_Control_Day3 | ecosystem: Environmental > Terrestrial > Soil > Agricultural land | place... | reverse complement strand
CGCCATCACGCCATCCCGACATCCCTGCTTCCGCGGGGCGGTCGCGGGCGCTTTCACGTCGCTCGTCTCCGCTCTACCGGCCCCGGCCGCCCCGCCCCCTTGACGCCCGCGCCTTCGAAGGCGCGGTCCCCGGAGGAATCCCGATGAAGAACAAGCCTGCCCCCAAAGCCGCTCTGTCGCGCCTGCAGCTGCTGTCCTCGCCGGCGCGCCGCCGCCTGCTGCGCGCCTTCGGCGCCGCGGCCGGTGTCGCCGCGCTCGGCCGCTGGCCGGCGGCGCACGCCCAGTCCGCCGGCGCGCGTGAAACGCTGCGCATCGGCTACCAGAAGTACGGCACGCTGACGGTGCTGAAGGCGCGCGGCGACCTCGAGAAGCGCCTCGCGCCGCTCGGCCTCGACGTGCAGTGGACCGAGTTCCCGGCCGGGCCGCAGCTGCTCGAGGGCCTGAACGTCGGCTCGATCGACTTCGGCACCGTGGGGGAGGCGCCGCCGATCTTCGCCCAGGCGGCCGGCGCGCCGATCGTCTACGTCGCGCACCAGCCGCCCGCACCGACCGCCGAGGCCATCGTGGTGCCGAAGGACTCGCCGCTGAAGCGCGTCGCCGAGCTCAAGGGCAAGCGCGTCGCCTTCAACAAGGGCTCCAACGTGCACTACCTGCTGCTGCGCGCGCTGGAGCAGGCCGGCGTGGCCTACGGCGACGTGCAGGCCGTCTACCTGCCGCCGGCCGACGCGCGCGCCGCCTTCGAGCGCGGCAGCGTCGACGCCTGGGTGATCTGGGACCCCTTCCTGGCCGCGGCCGAGCGCCAGCTCGGCGCGCGCGTGCTCGCGGATGGCACGGGCCTGGTCGCCAACCACCAGTTCTATCTGGCCTCGCGGGCCTACGCCGGGCGCCGGCCGGACGTGCTGAAGACGGTGATCGAGGAGCTGGCCCGGCTGGACGCCTGGGCCGTCGACCATCCCCGCGAGGTGGCCCAGCTGCTCGCGCCGCAGATCGGCCTGGACCTCGAGATCACCGAGCGCTCGGCGCGCCGTTTCGCCTATGGCGTGCGGCCGGTCGATGCCGAGGTCGCCCGCCAGCAGCAGAAGATCGCCGACGCCTTCCACGCGCTGAAGCTGATCCCGAAGCCGCTGAAGATTGCCGACGCGCTGCCGGCCGGCGTGCGACTGGCGCAGCAGTGAGACGGGAAGACGGATCATGAGCCATCCCGGTTTCGCCACCCGCCTGCTCTGGACTGCTGCGGCGCTGGGAAGCGCGCTGCTCACGGTCGCGGCGCGCGCCGCCGAGCCGGCGCCCGCCGCGCTGCGCATCGGCTTCCAGAAGAGCGCCGTCAACCTCGTCATCCTCAAGCAGCAGGGCGTGCTCGAGCAGCGCTTCCCTGCCACCCGCGTGCAGTGGATCGAGTTCCCGGCCGGCCCGCAGCTGCTCGAGGCGCTGGCGGTCGGCAGCCTGGACCTCGGCCTGACCGGCGACTCGCCGCCGGTGTTCGCGCAGGCGGCCGGCAAGGACCTGCGCTACGTCGGCGCCGAGCCGCCCAAGCCGCGCAGCTCGGCGATCCTGGTGCGCGCCGACTCGCCGATCGCGACGCTGGCCGACCTCAAGGGCCGCAAGGTGGCGCTGCAGCGCGGCTCGAGCGCGCACTACCTGACGCTGCGCGCGCTGGCGAAGGCCGGCCTGGCGTGGAGCGACATCCAGCCGGTCTGGCTGTCCCCGGCCGAGGCGCGCGCGGCCTTCGAGCGCGGCAGCGTCGACGCCTGGGCGATCTGGGACCCGTTCTACGCGGCCACCGAGATCGACCTGAAGCCGCGCGTGCTGGCCACCGGCGAGGGTCTGTCGGGCAACAACTCCTTCTACCTCGCCTCGACCGCCTTCACCCGCGAGCACCCGCAGGCGCTGCTGACCGTGTTCGAGGAGCTGACGCGCGCCGACGCCTACCTGCAGTCGCACCGCAAGGAGGCCGCGCAGCTGATTGCCGGCTTCAGCGGCCTGCCGCTGGCCACCGTGCACCGCTTCATCGAGCGCCGGCCGCGCGCGCCGACCGGTCCCGTGCCGGCCGCGCTGGTGGCCGAGCAGCAGCGCGTGGCCGACGCCTTCGCCGGGCTCGGCCTGATTCCGAAGGCCGTCACGGTGAGCGACATCGTGTGGCAGCCGCCGGCCGACACGGCCGCCGCGCGCGCCACGCGGCGCTCCGCCGTCGCCCGCGTGGCCGCGCCCTGAGCCGCCGCCCGCCCCCGATCCTCGACATCCACCGACCGACGAGCCGCATGAAACTGCTCTGGTTCATTCCCACCCACGGCGACTCGCGCTATCTCGGCAGCGCGCAGGGCGCCCGCGCCGCGAGCTTCGACTACTTCCGCCAGGTCGCGATCGCCGCCGACAGCCTCGGCTACGAGGGCGTGCTGATCCCCACCGGCCGCTCCTGCGAGGACCCGTGGGTCGTCGCCGCCAGCCTGATCGAGGCCACGCGGCGCCTCAAGTTCCTGGTCGCGCTGCGCCCCGGGCTGATCGCGCCCTCGCTCGCCGCGCGCATGGCGGCGAGCTTCGACCGCCTCTCGGGCGGCCGGCTGCTGATCAACCTCGTGACCGGCGGTGATGCCGACGAGCTGGCCGGCGACGGGCAGTTCCTCGACCACGCCGAGCGCTACGCGCAGAGCGAGGAGTTCATGCGCATCTGGCGCGCGGTGCTGGAGCGCTCGCACGGCCGGGCCGACGACCCGTCCGGCGCCGTCGAGGGGCTGGACTTCGAGGGCCGCCACCTGAGCGTGCGCGACGCGCGGCTGCTCTACCCGCCGCTGCAGCGGCCCTATCCGCCGCTCTACTTCGGTGGCTCCTCCGAGGCCGCGCACGAGCTGGCGGCGGCCCAGTTCGACACCTACCTCACCTGGGGCGAGCCGCCGGAGGCGGTGGCCGACAAGGTGAACGACGTGCAGCGCCGCGCCGCCCGCCACGGCCGCACGCTGCGCTTCGGCATCCGGCTGCACGTGATCGTGCGCGAGACCGAGGAGGAGGCCTGGCGCGCCGCCGGCGAGCTGCTCTCGCGGCTCGACGAGTCCACGGTGCGTGCCGCGCAGGCGCGCTTCGCGCGCATGGACTCGGTCGGGCAGCGGCGCATGGCCGAGCTGCACCGCGGCCGCTTCGACCGCCACGACGTGCGCGGCCTCGAGATCGCGCCGAACCTGTGGGCCGGCGTCGGCCTGGTGCGCGGCGGCGCCGGCACCGCGCTGGTCGGCAACCCCGAGCAGGTGGCGGCGCGGCTGCGCGAGTACGCCGCGCTCGGTCTCGACACCTTCATCCTCTCCGGCTACCCGCACCTCGAGGAGGCGCACCGCGTCGCCGAGCTGCTGTTCCCGCTGCTGCCGCTCGAGCGCGCGGTGCCCGACGCCGCGCGGCCGGTGCTGAGCGGGCCGTTCGGCGAGATCGTCGCCAACGGCATTGCGCCGCCGTCGCGCGCGGGCGGCCGGCCCGCGGGCGCCACCGCGCCGTCCGGCACGCCGGCGCCCGCGGCGCTGCATTCCGCGAGCTGAGCCGCGCCATGACGGTCCTCGTCCACGCCGTCGACCACGTGCAGCTGCCTCTGCCGGCCGGAGCGGCGGACCGCGCGCGCGACTTCTACGAGGGCGTGCTCGGCCTGCGCCCGCTGGCCGACGGGCCGGCGCCGGAGCGGCCCGGCACGCTGCGCTACCGGCTCGGCCCGCAGCGGCTCGACCTCGCCGAGGGCGCCCACGCCGGCAGCGCGCCGCAGGCCCACCTGGCGCTGCGGGTGCGGGACGTGGCCGCGCTGGCGCGCCATCTCCGCGCGCGCGGCGTGCCGGTCGACGGGCCGAGCGCGCTGCGGCTGCCGGCCGACGCCGCGCCGCGCCTGCGCCTCTACGTCGAAGACCCGTTCGGCAACCGCCTCGAGATGATCGAGGGCGACCACCAGGATCCGCACGATGCCAGCCTCCTCCACTACGCCGTCTGAACCTCCCGCGCCGCGTCCGCGCCGGGGCCTGCGCCTCGCGGCCCTGCGGCCCTGGCTGCTGCCCGTCGGCATCCTGCTCGCCTGGGAGCTCGCGGCGCGCGCCGGCTGGCTGTCGACGCGCATCCTGCCCGAGCCGCTGGCGGTGCTGAGCGCCTTCTGGACGCTGTCGGCCAGCGGCGAGATGGCGCAGCACGTGGCCACCAGCACCGGCCGCGCCTTCACCGGCCTGGCCATCGGCGGCGGCCTCGGCCTCGCGCTCGGGCTGCTGACCGGCAGCCTGCGGACGGCCGAGACGCTGCTCGACTCGACGCTGCAGATGGTGCGCAACATCCCGCCGCTGGCGCTGATCCCGCTGGTGATCCTGTGGTTCGGCATCGACGAGGCGGCCAAGCTGTTCCTGGTGGCCTTCGGCGTGTTCTTCCCGATCTACCTCAACACCTTCCACGGCATCCGCGCGGTCGACCCGGCGCTGATCGAGATGGCGCGCAGCTACGGCCTCTCGCGCTGGGCGCTGTACCGGCAGGTGATCCTGCCGGGCGCGCTGCCCAGCATCCTGGTCGGCCTGCGCTTTGCGCTCGGACTGATGTGGGTGCTGCTGATCGTGGCCGAGACGATCTCGGCGCAGGCCGGCATCGGCTACCTCACGATGAACGCGCGCGAGTTCCTGCAGACCGACGTGGTGCTGGTCGGCATCCTGCTGTACGCGCTGCTCGGCAAGCTGGCCGACGTGCTGGCGCGGGCGCTGGAGCGCTGGGGCCTGCGCTGGCATCCCGGCTACCAGCCGGTGCCCTGAGGGCCGCCCGCCCGTGTGCACCGCCCTGCTTCACCGGCGCGCCGCCCTGCTGCCCTGCGCGCCCCGACCGATCGACCGCGAGCCGACCCTCATGCACAGCCTCGAACTCGAAGCCGCCTCGTTCCACGGCGCCGCCGCCCCCTGGCGTCCACCGCTCGCCGCCGCGCCCGCGCCGCTGCGCCGCGACGCGGCGGCCGAGCCGGCGCGCGGCATGGCGCTGGCGCTGCAGGGCGTGGCCAAGGCCTTCGGCGGTCGGCCCGTGCTGCACGACCTCGATCTGGCCGTGCGGCCGGGCGAGTTCGTCGCGCTGGTCGGCCGCAGCGGCTGCGGCAAGAGCACGCTGCTGCGGCTGCTCGCCGGGCTGGAGGCGCCGACCGAGGGCCGCATCGCGCTCGACGGTCGCGAGGGCCCCGACGCGGTCGAGCGCCGTGCGGCGCTGCGCGTGATGTTCCAGGACGCCCGCCTGCTGCCCTGGAAGCGCGTGCTGGACAACGTCGCGCTCGGACTGCCCGGCCCGGACGCACGCGAGCGCGCCCGCGAGGCGCTGGCCCAGGTCGGCCTGGCCGAGCGCGCGGCCGACTGGCCGGCGGTGCTGTCGGGCGGGCAGCGCCAGCGCGTGGCGCTGGCGCGCGCGCTGGTGCACGCGCCGCGCCTGCTGCTGCTCGACGAGCCGCTCGGCGCGCTCGACGCGCTGACCCGCATCGAGATGCAGCGGCTGATCGAAGCGCTGTGGCAGCGGCACGGCTTCACCGCGCTGCTGGTCACGCACGACGTCGGCGAGGCGGTCGCGCTGGCCGACCGCGTGCTGCTGATCGAGGACGGCCGCATCGGCCTCGACGAGCGGCTGCGCCTGCCGCGCCCGCGCTCGCGCGGCGACGCGGCCTGCGCCGCGCTCGAGGAGCGCATCCTGCGGCGCGTGCTGCGCCAGCCCGAGGGCGCGCCGGCGCCGCCGCCCGGACGGCCGGCGCATGCGCTGCGCTGGGCGCTGTAGGGGCGCTCGCGCGGCGGGGGACGGCCCGGCCGGGCCGTCCACCGGTGCGGCGCTCGTCCACGGCCTCGGTACTCAGCGATCGCGTCGCCTCGGCGAGCGTGCGCGAGGCTTCGCCCCGGGTGCAAGCCCGCGCGGCCGGGGCGTCCGGGTCGGGCCGGCGGCGCCGGGCCGACCCCGCGCCGGCGCGCCCGCCGCGGCCCGGGCACACTCGCCGCATGACGACGATCGACGACGGCGCGCTGCTGGTCGCCTGCCTGTGCGCCGCCTGGTGCGGCAGCTGCCGCGACTACCGCGCCACCTTCGCGGCGATGGCGCGGGAGCATCCGGCGCACCGCTTCCTGTGGGTCGACATCGAGGACGAGAGCGACGCGCTGGAGCGCTTCGATCTCGAGATCGAGAACTTCCCGACCTTGCTGGTGGCGCGCGGCGACGAGCTGCGCTTCCTCGGCACGCTGCTGCCGCACGCCTCGACGCTGGCGCGCACGGTCGAGGCCGCGGCGCGCCATGCGCTGGCCGGCGAGCCGGTCGCGCAGCCGCAGGCGCTGGTGCGGGCGGTGCGCGAGATCGGCGCGCCGGTGGGCTGACGCGCACGGACCCGGGTTGGGCCGGCCGTCGTCCCGCAGGCTCACTTCGTCGATCCGCGGCGCATCGGCCGAGCGCCGTTGCCTCGCCATCGGGCCTACCGCTCCGGCCATGCACGGGACGGTGCCCGCGCAGACAGCGGCGCGAGATCACCTCGCTCCCGGGTTTCAAGGCAAGCCCTTGGCGCGAAGCAGGTCAATGGCACGCAAGCAACGGTCGACGTGCGTTCCGAAACAGAGGCCCTGTGGATCGGCTGCTACAAGGTTTGACAGGGGCCGCCGTCGCGGCGTGCCCATGGATTCTCATGACCGACGACCGACTCCCCCCCTATGGCGCGGCGGCGCCGGCCGCCGCCGGCTTTCCAGCGACGCAGCCGAACCGGCGCGGCGAGCGCGTGGCGCTTGCCGCGGGTGCCGTCGTGGGCGGCTTCGAGATCCTGCGCGTGCTGGGCTCGGGCGGATTCAGCATCGTCTACCTCGCCCGCGACCCGGTGCTCGATCGCCGCGTGGCGATCAAGGAGTACCTGCCGGGCCAGCTGGCCGCCCGCGGCCCGGACGGCGACGTGGTGCTGCGCGAGTTCGCGCAGGCGCCGCTGTTCGAGCAGGGCCTGGACACCTTCATGAACGAGGCGCGGCTGCTGGCACGCTTCGATCATCCCTCGCTGCTGCGCGTGCACCGCTTCTGGCGCGAGCGTGGCACCGCCTACATGGCGATGCCCTACCTCGAGGGCCGCACACTGCTGGCCGCGCGCCAGGCCATGCCGCGCCCACCCGACGAAGCCTGGCTGCGCCACGTGCTGGTCGGGCTGCTCGAGGCGGTGCAGACGCTGCATGAGGCCTCGTGCTTCCACCGCGACATCTCGCCCGACAACATCCTGCTGCTGCCGAGCGGCACGCCGGTGCTGCTGGACTTCGGTTCGGCGCGCACGATCCGCGGCGACGGCACGCAGCAGCTGACCGCCGTGGTGAAGCCGGCCTATGCGCCGATCGAGCAGTACGCCGAGTCGCCCCGGCTGCGCCAGGGGCCCTGGACCGATCTCTATGCCTGGGGCGCGGTGGCGCGCTTCTGCATCACGGGCAAGCCGCCGCCGCCGGCCACCGTGCGGGCGGTCGAGGACCTGCTGCGCCCGATGGCGGCCGAGGTGCGCGTGATGGGCCGCTCGGTCTCGGGGCTGCGCTACAGCCCGACGCTGCTGACCGCCATCGACTGGGCGCTGGCGCTGCGGCCCGCCGATCGGCCGCAGTCGGTGGCGCAGCTGCGTCCTCTGCTCGACGGCAGCCGTGCGGCCGCGGCGATGGCCGGCGTGGAGGCCGGCCCGCGGCCGTTCGGCGCGGCGCCGCCGCCCGAGCGGCTGGCCGCCGGCTGGGCGCGCACGAACATCGAGGGCGAGGCGTCCGACCCGGACGAGGAACCGGAAGGCGAGCGGACCGGGGCCGCGTCGGGCGCGTCGAGCGACGCCCGGCCGGGCGCCGTGCCGCGGCTGCCGCGCACGCCGCGCTCGCGGCGCGTGCCGGCCGGCATCGCGCTGGCCGGGCTCGTGATGGCAGCCACCGTTGGCTGGCGGATGGTCGACCAGCGCGAGACCGCCGATTCGATCGACCGGATGGCGCGCTCCGCCGCGATCGCGACCGCCGCCGGCACGCGGTCCGGCGCGGAGGAGGTCGTGCTGCCGAGCGACGCGGCGCTGCCGGACGGAGCGGCCGGACCGTCCTCCGCCGCCCCGATGCCGAACGGCGCCTCCCAGCAGTCGCTGCAGGCGGCGGCCGACGTGCCGCTGGAGCTGAAGCCGCTGGCGGCACCGGCCGCGCTGCTCGACGACCTGCCCTCGGGACCCGCGGCGCCGGTCATGCCCGATCCGGCGATCGCCCGTGCCGAGCAGCCCGTCGAGGAGATCCTCGACGAGCCGGTGCGCGACGTGGCGCCGTCGCCGAGCAGCCCCACACTGCAGGGCATGCCGGCGATGCTTGTGCCGGCGCACGGGCTGGTCAGCGCGTCCGAGCCGCCGACACGCAAGGCGCACGTCGGCCGGGCGCGCGTCGAACCTTCGCTCAACGACGCGCTGCCGGACCGCCGCACGCAGCGTCCGCGCGCCAAGGGCCGCGGCCCGGCCGTCGCCGAGGCGCGCGATCCGGGCCCGCGCGCCTACTGTGCACGCCAGGAGCGCTACACCGACTACTTCTGCATGAAGACGCAGTGCCAGCTGCCGCGCTACCGCGGCGAGGCCGAGTGCATGTCCCTGCGCCGCGAGGGCTGGTGGGGCTTCGTGCGCGGCCAGTGGCGCACCGCCAGCCAGCGGTGAGCGCGGCGCCCCGCTAGTCCGCGGCTGCCGCGCGGCCGTCCGGCGGATCCGGCGGATCCGGCGCCACGAAGGCGAGCGGGCCGATCGACGTCGCCGGCAGCACCGGGCCGCGCGCCGCCGGCCCTTCCTCCAGCACCGCGACGAGCGGGCTGTGCAGCTGGCGCGCATAGGCCACGACGTTGCGGGTGGCGTCGAAGGGCATGCGCTGCGACGGGTCCGCCCCGCGCGCCATCAGGAAGCGCAGCATCGCCGCCTGGTCCTCCGGCCTTTGCAGGAAGCTCGGCGCGAGCACGCGCGCCAGCGGCCGCCACGGCAGCTGGGCGCCGTCGCGCGGCGGCACCGCGTTGGCGAGTTCCGGCCGGCGCGCCAGCCACCAGTCGATCGCGACCCAGTGGCTGCCGCGCAGCGCCTGCTCGAAGCCCGGTGCAAGCCGTCCCTGGTAGGCGCCGAGCCCGGCCCGCGCGGTGTGGCCCTCGGCCTCGCGGGCTTGCACGAAAGGCGTGTCGAGGAACTCCGGGTGCAGCGCGCCGAGCAGGCCGAAGCCGAGGCGATCGGGCTGCAGCACCCCGGCCGCCTGCCATTCGTCGAGCACCCCGGACAGGCCGGCGATGTGCCCCTGCGGGCAGCTCAGCATCCGCACCACGTCGTGCTGCACCGCTCGCGCGTCGGCGGTGGCCAGCCAGTGCAACGCCTGCCGGGACTCGGGCGAGGCGGCGCCGAAGTCGGGGCAGGGATTTGCCTGGGCCAGCGTCGCCAGCGGCGACTCGCTGCAGCGCTCGGGCGTGGCGCCCTTGGCGAGCAGCTCCGGCAGCACCGGCCACAGCCGCGGGTCGCGCGTGGCGGCGGCCAGCGGGCACATCTGCATCGCGGCCGTGTGCACGTCGCGCGCCTCGAGGCTGCCGGGCACGAACGCGCCGCAGCGCGGGCTGAGGGCGCGTTGCACGCTGTCGAGCCGACGGCAGGGCACCGGGTCGCCGTCGGTCAGCTTCTCGTGGACATGGCGCGCGATGGCCAGCGGGATGCTGGTGTCGGTGGCCACGCCGACCGCGCCGAGGACCAGCGAGGTGGTGGTGCAGCCGCCCAGCAGGAGCACCGAGAGCGCCAGCGCGGCGCGCCGCGCGAGGAGGAGGACCGGCTGCATCGCCGCCTTTCGGACGGGAAACCGCGTGGGAGGGAACGACGGGCCGCGCAAGAAGCGCGCCCTCCGCGTGCCTTGGGCGGCGCGGACGCGACGCGGAGTGCGACGGCGTGACGTGCTGCGCGGCACGGGCCGGGTGGGATCGCCGTGCGGCCCACCGCCGGCCGCGTCGGTGACCGCGGCCGGCGTCTCGCCGACGCGATCCGGCACGACGGCGCGGCGGGGACGGACGCAGCGCGACGGTGTTCTTGCCGTCTGTGAACGCGGTATCCAGACGTAGCCGGCGTCGAGGGCCCGACCCGTTCCTGACCGCCTCGCCACGGCAAGGCCCGGGATTCAGTCGACGCCCGCGGAGAGCGCCACACCGGCGACGGCCATCCGGACAGGCCGCCGAATCCGGATCGGCGCGACGTCCCGGCCCGCGGAAGTGCGCCGTGGTCGCGCTGGAAACCGGGAGCGCGAGCTCAGCCCGCCGCGCTCGCTGCGCCCTTCGCGCCCGTCGCGCCCGCCGCGTCGCGCGCCAGGCACTTCGTCTGGCGCTCCTCGACGCGCCGCGCGAACCACTCGGTGCTCAGCGAGCGGCTGATCTTCGGTCCGCGCAGCGGGATGGCCGGGACCATGGCGCGCGGCAGCGGCCGGCCCTCGAGGGCATCGGCCATGGCGAAGATGCTGGCGTACAGGCGTGTGCGCTCGAACTCCTCGCTGCCGCCGAGCTCCAGCGCGCGGCGGATCTGCAGCGCGTCCATTCCGAGCCGGTCGGACAGCACGCGCGTGGCGAGCTCGGTGGCGCCCGGCGCGTCGTCGCGGTCGCTGCCGGGTTTCACCAGGTCGCCGTCGAGCGAGAGCGGGATGCCGGAAGCGAGCGAGACCGCGCTCTGGAAGGCCGCGTTGCGGCTGGCGTAGCGGCCGGCGTTGAAGTCGGCGAAGCGGTACACCGGCTGCGTGTAGGGCGCGCGGTAGTCGAGCAGGTGGGCGGTGCCGAAGTACAGCCCGCCGCGGCGGCTGAACACCTCGTGGCGCAGCGAGCCCTCGACCGGATAGGGGTAGGGGCGCTGCGCGACGTGCTGCTCGGCGAAGGCGATGCTGACCTGCATCGGACCGGCCGTGCGCACCGGGTTCCAGGTGCCGAACAGCTTGGCGCCGAGCGGCACCATGCCGACGAAGTCCTCGAAGATGCGGCTGAGCTCCTGCTCGGTGCGCGCGGCGTCGATGCGCTCGCGGTAGGTGGCGCCGCCGGGCGAGCGCAGCTCGAGCGCGCCGTGCACCAGCATCTTCGGCATGCCGGCGCGTTCGGCGCGCGCGTCGATCTCCTTCCACGCGAGGGGCCCCAGGTTGGGCACCGGCGGGTCGACGCGGAAGCCGGACTCCTGCTCCGCCACGGCCAGGACCGCGCACAGGTTCTGCGGCGTCGGCGCGATCTGCATCACGGCGAAGGCCGCGTAGATGTCGGCCGCCCAGCCCGCGCGATCGTTCAGGGACGCCGGCAGCAGCTGGGCGATGCGGGCGCGCACCTGCGACGGGGTCGGCGGCGCGGCCGCCGCCGGCGCGGGCGCCTCGGGGGCGCGGCTGGCGCAGCCGGCCAGCAGCGCGAGGACGCACAGCGCCGCTCGGTGCACGGAAGTGGGTCGGGGGATCGGAAGCGAGGCGGACGGCGGCATGGAGGCGGGTCGGGAGGTTCGGCGCGGTCGGTCGGTCGGGCGCGGCGGCGGCAGGCCGCCGCCGCATTCGCCCGCCCGCCCGCGCCGCGCCGCGATCATCGGGCATGCGCGTGACGCGCGGTCGGCCACGGGCTTTGACGCGTGCTCCAGCAGCCGGCGCGGCCGCGCGCACTCCGCGATACTGCGCCCCCACGCCCGGGGGCCATCCGCCGCCGGGGCGCCCGCGCCGATCCGGCGCGCCGCCGCCGAGGAGACGACCTTGCCGTTCCCGACCCGCCCGCCGCGCCGCGGACTCGCCGTGCTCGCCGGACTCGCTGGCTGCGCCCTTTGCGTCGCCGCGGGGGCCGCCGAGGGCATGTGGACCCTCGACCACCTGCCGGACGAGGCGATGCGCGCGCGTTACGGCTTCGCGCCGGAGGCGGCCTGGGTGCAGCGGGCGATGCAGGCCTCGCTGCGGCTGTCGAACGGCTGCTCGGGCTCCTTCGTGTCGGCCGACGGCCTGGTGCTGAGCAACCACCACTGCGTCGCCGCCTGCGTCGAGCAGCTGTCCGCGGCCGGGCGCGACCGTCTGGCCGAGGGCTTCCTGGCGCGCGGGCGCGACGCCGAGCTGCGCTGCCCGGAGATCGAGCTGCTGCGGCTGGAGCGCATCACCGACGTCACGCCGGCGCTGCGCCAGGCCACCGCCGGCCTCGAGGGGCCGGCCTACCGCGCCGCGCAGGACGCGGCGCGCGCGCGGCTCACCGCCGAGTGCCGCGGTCGCGACGTGGAGACGGTGCAGTGCGAGCTGGTCACGCTCTACCAGGGCGGCGCCTACCAGCTCTACCGCTACCGCCGCTACGCCGACGTGCGGCTGGTCTGGGCGCCGGAGGACGCGATCGCCGGCTTCGGCGGCGACCCGGACAACTTCAACTTCCCGCGCTACTGCCTCGACGCCGCGCTGCTGCGCGCCTACGAGCACGGCCGGCCGGTCGCGGTGCGCGAGTTCCTGCGCGTGCGGCCGGAGGGCCCGCAGCCCGGCGAGCCGCTGTTCGTCACCGGCCATCCGGGCCAGACCGAGCGGCTCTACACGGTCGCCCAGCTGGAGGCCGAGCGCGAGCGCATCGGGCAGCTCGCGCTGCCGCTGCTGTCGGAGCAGCGCGGCCTCCTGCTGCAGTACGCGCGCGGCGGCGAGGAGCCGGCGCGCGTCTCGGCCACGCAGCTGGCGTCGGTCGAGAACACGCTGAAGGTGCTGCGCGGCGAGCTGCAGGCGCTGGCCGATCCGGCGCTGATGGCGGCGAAGCGCGAAGACGAGCGCGCGCTGCGGGACGACGTGGCCCAGCGCGCCGGCGCCTCCGGCGAAGCGCGTGACGCCTGGGCGCAGATCGAGCGGGCCCAGGCGGTCGAGGCGCAGCTGCGGCTCGAATACCGGCTGCTCGAGCGGCGCGCCGCCTTCCAGTCGCGCTACTTCGAGCACGCGCGGCGCCTCGTGCGCGCGGCCGCCGAGCGCGCGAAGCCCGATGCCGAGCGGCTGCGCGAGTACTCCGAGAACGAGCTGCCGCAGCGCGAGCAGGAGCTGCGCTCGGCGGCGCCGATCTCGCCCGACCTGGAGCGCACGACGCTCGGCTGGTCGCTCGCCAAGCTGCGCGAGGCGCTCGGGCAGGACGACCCGCTGGTGCAGCAGGTGCTCGGTCGCGAGACACCCGACGCGCTGGCGGCGCGGCTGGTGTCCGCGACCCGGCTCGGCGATCCGGCCGAGCGCCTGCGGCTCTGGCAGGGCGGCGTGGCCGCCGTGGCGGCCTCCGACGACCCCTTCATCGCGCTGGCGCGACAGGTCGACGACGCGGCGCGCGCGGTGCGCGAGCGCTTCGAGAACGAGGTGCAGGCGGTCGAGCGCAAGGCGCAGGAGCGCATCGCCGCGGCGCGCTTCGCGCGCACCGGCACCAGCGCCTACCCGGACGCCACCTTCACGCTGCGGTTGTCCTACGGCGAGGTGCAGGGCTGGACGGTGCGCGGCCGGCCGGTCGCGCCCTACACCGAGGTGGCCGGCCTCTACCGCCGCGCCACCGGCGCCGAGCCCTTCGCGCTGCCGGCCTCGTGGCGGGACGCACAGCCGCGGCTCGACCCGGCGCAGCGCTTCAACTTCGTCACCACCCACGACATCGCCGGCGGCAACTCGGGCAGCCCGATGCTCGACCGCGCCGGGCGGCTGGTCGGGCTGGTGTTCGACGGCAACCTGGAATCGCTCGGCGGGGCCTATGCCTACGACGAGCGCGTCAACCGCGCGGTCGCGGTGCACCCGGGGCTGATCCTGCAGGCCCTGCGCAGCGTCTACGACGCCGGCTTCCTCGCCGACGAGCTGGGCGGCCGGCCGCAGCACTGAGCGGGGCCACGGAGCGCCCGGGAACGCTCGAGGCCTGTGCACGCTGCGCGAGGCCTTCCGTCGTTGACGGGCCGCTAGTCCGGATCCTCTGCCGCCGCGGGCGCGGCGGGCGGCTCGGGCAGCGTGTCGGCCCAGCGGCGCACGGCCGCGATGTCCTGCGGCGAGGTGCGGCAGCAGCCGCCGATCAGCCGGGCGCCGGCGGCGTGCCACGCCGGTGCCTGCGCGGCGAACGGCCGCGCCGTGGCGCCGCCGTGCCAGCGCCGCCGGGCGGCGTCCCAGCGCTCGCCCGAGTTGGGATAGGCCAGCAGCGGCCTGTCGGTGTGCGCGCGCAGCCGGCCCAGCAGCTCTGCGACGTGCTCGGGGGCGGTGCAGTTGATGCCGATCGCCGCGATCCGCGGGCAACCGTCCAGCGCCTCGGCGCAGGCCTCGATCGGCTCGCCCTGGCAGGTATGGCCGCCGTCGCGGCAGGAGAACGCGACCCAGGCCGGCGGGCCGGGTGACTCGTCGAGCAGACGGGCGAGGGCGAGCGCCTCGTCGAGGGCGGGCAGCGTCTCGCAGGCCAGCAGGTCGGGGCCGGCCTCCGCCAGTACCCGCAGGCGGGGGCGGTGGAAGTCCATCAGCTCGTCGACCGACAGGCCGTAGTGGCCGCGGTATTCCGAGCCGTCGGCGCGCATCGCGCCGTAGGGGCCGACGGAGGCCGCGATCAGCGGCCAGGCGCGGCCCGCGCGGTCGGCCGGCAGCGACCAGAAGGCGTCGCGCGCCTCGCGCGCCAGCGTGACCGAGCTGCGCATCAACGCAGCGGCGGACTCGGCACCGTGGCCGCGCCGCGCCAGGCCGTCGAAGCTCGCCTGGTAGCTGGCGGTGGTGGCCACGTCGGCACCGGCCAGGAAGTAGTCGAGGTGCAGCGCGCGGATCGCCTCGGGCCGCTCGATCAGCAGCCGGGCCGACCACAGCGGGTCGTCCAGGTCGGCGCCGCGGCGCTCGAGCTCGGTGGCCAGCGCGCCGTCGAGCACCAGCAGCGGATGCGCGGCGAGGTGGCGTGCGATGGGGTCGTCGGGCATGGCGCAACGCGGGCGACGGGAAGCGCAGTGTGACGCCGCGGCACGGCTGCGCGCGTGGGCGGGGCATGCGTCGGCGGCGCTGCGCCGGTGCGTGGCGCGGGCGCCGTCGGGGCGTCCGCGTGCAGCGCACGGCACCCGCGCAGCGCCGGCCCCCGCGCCGCACTGGCGGCCCCCGCG
>Ga0247828_10000392_pt1 | contig 15098 bp, 18 predicted proteins | sample 12C_Control_Day3_FD_192425 | JGI IMG/M metagenome (GOLD analysis project Ga0247828, IMG submission 192425) | Soil microbial communities from agricultural site in Penn Yan, New York, United States - 12C_Control_Day3 | ecosystem: Environmental > Terrestrial > Soil > Agricultural land | place... | reverse complement strand
GTGATCGATCGGCTGCAGTTGCAGATGGCCGAGCTGATCAAGCGTTACGAAGAGATGGTTGGCCAGTACGGCAGCGAAGGGGACGAGGCGCCGCCGCCTCATTATTAATACCTGAAACTACTGCACCCATTGCGCTGAACGCACACGAACCCTGTGGGGGCGGGCAAGCCCGCTCCCACAGGGGGGTAATCAGCGGCGGGTTACCGCAACCACATCCTCGGCCTGCAGGCCCTTGTCGCGGTGCATCACGGAAAACTCCACGCGCTGGCCTTCCACAAGGATGCGGTGGCCTTCGCCGCGAATGGCGCGAAAGTGCACGAAGATATCATCGCCCGAGTCGCGGGAGATGAAGCCGAAGCCTTTGGATGTGTTGAACCACTTCACGGTACCGGTATCACGATTGCCGGCATCCTGCGCTGCGTGCTGGCTGGCGCGGACCTTGCGAGGGCTGCGGGCAAAGCCCACGGCCAGGTGCACGGCCACGGCCAGTGCTGCGCAGACCAGTGCGGCCAGGTTGCCCATTTCCGGGCGGGCCAGCAGTGTCAGGGTCTGCAGCACCACGGCCACTACCAGCAGGGCGCACGCCAGGTGCTGCAACTGCTGCCGCGCGCCGCGGTAGTACAGTGGCACGACCGGGGCCAGGACGAGGTTGAGCAGGCCGAGCAGGGCCAGGTAGACCGCGTCGGGTTGTTGCAGGAAGGGTGACGCATCGGTTTTCAGGCTGGGTATGAGCGATAGCAGCAAGGCTGCCACGCCCGTCACCAGATGGACGATCTTGAACATGGGGGTTGGCTCACAGTTATAAGGCCGATCACAGGAAGAGCTGGCTGCACGGTGCGCATGAGGTGTAGGGCGCGAAAACGTGACAGGCCAGCCTATGCACCCGGCAATGACAATCTGCACGGGTGGCACCGTGCCTATTTAACAGTAAAGCCGCAGGGTACTCAAACCGCAGGGCGCGCGGAGCGATGTGTTGCGCCATGTCACATGCGGCGGGCGCCAAGTGTTGCTACAGTGGTCGGCACCCGCTTGGGTCTCAAGCCTTATGGAAAGGGGAACTTCATGGCAATCGATATCGGTATCAGTGAAGAAGATCGCAAGTCCATCGTCGATGGGCTGTCCCGGCTGTTGTCGGATACCTACGTGCTGTATCTGAAAACCCATAACTTCCACTGGAACGTCACCGGTCCGTCGTTCCGCACCCTGCACCTGATGTTCGAAGAGCAGTACAACGAACTGGCGCTTGCGGTCGACTCGATCGCCGAGCGCATTCGTGCCCTGGGCTTCCCGGCACCCGGGTCCTATGCATTTTATGCACGGCACTCATCGATCAAGGAGGAGGAAGGGGTACCGCCTGCCGACGAGATGATCCGCCAGCTGGTGCAGGGCCAGGAGGCCGTGGTGCGTACCGCGCGCAGCATCTTCCCGGTGGTGGACAAGGTCAGTGACGAGCCGACCGCCGACCTGCTGACCCAGCGCATGCAGGTGCACGAGAAAACCGCCTGGATGCTGCGGGTGCTGCTCGACGGTAATTAAGTTCACAAATTCGTCCGGTCTGCACTGATCCTTGTGGGAGCGGCCTTGTGTCGCGATGGGCTGCGCAGCAGCCCCAAGATTGCAGCCTTAGCAAAGAATGCCGGGGCTGCTGCGCAGCCCATCGCGACACAAGGCCGCTCCCACAGGTCCTGTTAAGGCCTTATGTATTTTGTGCGGGAAGATTTTGCCGCTGCTTCAAGCTCGCCGATCAGCGCTTCATAGGCCACCTGGTACCTGTGACGAGGAAGTGTGGCGCATGATGCAAGCAAGCAAGCGTGTGGCTGGCCAGGGGCGTTGGCCGGATAAACAGTGCATCGACCCGTTCAAGGCGGATTTCGACATGCTGCAGACCCAGCCGGTGTCGCGCTCGGTGCGGCTCAACGGTTTTTCCACCTGCCTGCGGCTGGAAGCCGTCTACTGGGGTATCCTGGAGCGCATCGCCGCGGCAAACCGCTGCTCGGTCAGCGCGGTGCTGTCCTACGTGGACCGCGAGGTGCATCTGCGACAGGGTGGGGTGCGCAACTTCAGCGGGCTGATCCGTGTTATCTGCGTCGCCTGGCTGCTGGACCCGCCAAGTGCGCGCTGATCGCCTGGCGGGCTGCGCAGTGCTTGCTAACCATATATAATCCCGCTTTTTGCTGCCCCGGCAGCCAGCGTTGTGGTTGACGAGAGACACCCATGCCCCTTTATGACTATCAATGTGCATCCTGCGAGCACCGCATGGAAGTGCTGCAGAAGATCAGCGCCGCGCCGCTGACCGATTGCCCGGCCTGCCAGGCGCCGGCGCTGAAGAAACTGCTGTCGGTGCCAGGCTTCCGCCTGAGTGGTAACGGTTGGTACGAAACCGACTTCAAGACCGGGGCAAAAAAGAATCTGGCAGGCGGCGACAAGGCCGACTGAGTTGAATGCTGTGACCGGGTCTTGCAGTATTAGCCCTCTGCGGGCGGCCAAGGCCTCCACCGAATACACGAATCACGAGAAGCGAAACCACCATCATGATGCGCAGCCATTATTGCGGCCAACTGAACGAGAGCCTGGACGGCCAGGAAGTCACCCTTTGCGGCTGGGTCCATCGTCGCCGCGACCACGGCGGGGTGATCTTCCTCGACATCCGTGACCGCGAAGGCATGGCCCAGGTCGTGTTCGACCCGGATCGCGCCGAAACCTTCGCCGCCGCCGACCGCGTGCGCAGCGAATACGTCGTGCAGATCACCGGCAAGGTTCGCAAGCGCCCTGAAGGTGCGGTGAATGCCAACATGGCTTCCGGCGCCATCGAGATCCTCGGCTACCAGCTGAACGTGCTCAACGAAGCGGAAACCCCGCCGTTCCCGCTGAACGAATACTCCGACGTCGGCGAGGAAACTCGCCTGCGCTACCGTTTCATCGACCTGCGTCGCCCGGAAATGGCCGACAAGCTGCGCCTGCGTTCGCGCATCACCAGCAGCATTCGTCGCTTCCTCGACGAAAACGGCTTCCTCGACGTCGAGACGCCGATCCTGACCCGTGCCACCCCGGAAGGCGCGCGTGACTACCTGGTGCCTAGCCGTACCCACGCCGGCAGCTTCTTCGCCCTGCCGCAGTCGCCGCAGCTGTTCAAGCAGCTGCTGATGGTCGCCGGCTTCGACCGCTACTACCAGATCGCCAAGTGCTTCCGTGACGAAGACCTGCGTGCCGACCGCCAGCCGGAATTCACCCAGATCGACATCGAGACCAGCTTCCTCGATGAAAGCGAGATCATGGGCCTGACCGAAAGCATGATCCGCAAGCTGTTCAAGGAAGTGCTGGACCTGGAATTCGGCGACTTCCCGCACATGACCTTCGAAGAGGCCATGCGCCGCTACGGCTCCGACAAGCCGGACCTGCGTATTCCGCTGGAACTGGTCGACGTTGCCGACCAGCTCAAGGACGTCGACTTCAAGGTGTTCGCCGGCCCGGCCAACGATCCGAAGTGCCGCGTTACCGCCCTGCGCCTGCCAGGCGGCGCCAGCATGCCGCGCAGCAAGATCGACGAGTACACCAAGTTCGTCGGCATCTACGGTGCCAAGGGCCTGGCCTACATCAAGGTCAACGAGCGCGCCAAGGGCGTCGAAGGCCTGCAGTCGCCGATCGTCAAGAACATCCCCGAGGCCAACCTCAACACCATCCTCGACCGCGTTGGCGCCGTTGACGGCGACATCGTGTTCTTCGGTGCCGACAAGTTCAAGGTGGTCAGCGAAGCCCTGGGCGCACTGCGTATCCGCCTGGGCCACGACTTCGAGCTGCTGACCTGCGAGTGGGCACCGATGTGGGTGGTCGACTTCCCGATGTTCGAAGAGAACGAGGACGGCAGCTTCACCGCGCTGCACCACCCGTTTACCGCGCCGAAGTGCACCCCGGAAGAGCTCGAGGCCAACCCGGCCACGGCCCTGTCCCGTGCCTACGACATGGTCCTGAACGGTACCGAGCTGGGTGGCGGTTCGATCCGTATTCACCGTAAAGAGATGCAACAGGCCGTGTTCCGCCTGCTGGGCATCGAAGCGGCAGAACAGGAAGAGAAGTTCGGCTTCCTGCTCGACGCCCTGAAGTTCGGTGCACCGCCGCACGGTGGCCTGGCCTTCGGCCTGGACCGCCTGGTCATGCTGATGACCGGCGCCCAGTCGATTCGTGAAGTGATCGCCTTCCCGAAAACCCAGAGCGCTGCGTGCGTCATGACCCAGGCCCCTGGCATGGTCGACGCCAAGGCCCTGCGCGAGCTGCACATTCGACTGCGCGAACAGACCAAGGTCGAGTAAGCAGTCCCCGGGCGCATCCACATGGATGCGCCTTTGCGTTTCGGCGCAGGCAATTTCCCGTCCCGCCCCGTACAGGGGCGGGGCTGTTTGTGATTCAAAGGATTCGGAGTCGTTATGGCTGGTCATTCCAAGTGGGCGAACATCAAGCACCGCAAAGAGCGCCAGGATGCCAAGAGAGGCAAGATCTTCACCAAGTGGATCCGCGAACTGACGGTCGCTGCCAAGCAGGGTGGTGCTGACCCGGCATCCAACCCGCGCCTGCGTCTGGCGCTGGACAAGGCCCTGGGCGCCAACATGAGTCGCGACATCATCGATCGTGCCGTGGCCCGTGGTGCCGGCACAAACGAAAGCGACAACGTCGAAGAGCTCAGTTACGAAGGTTACGGCCCGGGTGGCGTGGCGATCATGGTCGAGGCCATGACCGACAACCGCAACCGTACCGCCGCCGCCGTGCGTCATGCCTTCTCCAAGTGTGGTGGCAACCTGGGCACTGACGGCTCGGTGGCCTACCTGTTCGAGCGCAAGGGGCAGATCAGCTTTGCCCCGGGCGTGGAAGAAGACGCGCTGATGGAAGCGGCGATGGAAGCCGATGCAGACGACGTGGTGGCCAACGACGACGGCTCGTTCGACGTGTTCACCTCGTTCAACAGCTTCTACGCCGTGCGCAATGCCCTGGAAGAGGCTGGCTTCAAGGCTGCTGACGCGGAAATCATCATGCAGCCGACCACCAGCGCCGAACTCGACCAGGACGGTGCCGAGAAGGTGCTCAAGCTGATCGACATGCTCGAAGACCTGGATGACGTGCAGAACGTCTACTCCAATGCCCAGATTTCCGATGAGATCATGGAAAACCTCGGCTAAGGTGCCCTGGCGACCCCGGCAGGGGCTTTGAATATTTCAGTGCCTGTATCGGCCCTTTCGCGGGTAAACCCGCTCCCAGGTAATGCACCGACCTCGAATGCGGTGCAGTCTCTGTGGGAGCGGGTTTACCCGCGAAAGGGCCGGTACAGTTTGCAAAGAAGCAATAATTTACGACAGGCACTATGACTCTGATTCTTGGTATCGACCCCGGCTCGCGCATCACCGGTTATGGCGTGGTACGCCAGACCGCCCGTGGTTGCGAGTATGTGGCGTCGGGCTGCATTCGTACCGGCAGCGGCGAGCTGCACGAGCGGCTGCAGATCGTTTTTCGTGGCGTGGGTGAAATCATCGCCCTGCACGGCCCGGTAACCATGGGCATCGAGCGGGTATTCATGGCCCGTAACGCCGACTCGGCGCTCAAGCTCGGCCAGGCCCGTGGCGCGGCTATCGTCGCAGCCGCCGAAGCCGGCCTGGAAATCGCCGAATACAGCGCCACCCAGGTCAAGCAGGCAGTAGCTGGTACCGGTGGGGCCAACAAGGAGCAGGTGATGATGATGGTCATGCACCTGCTGAAACTGACGCAGAAGCCGCAGATCGACGCTTCCGACGCCCTGGCCATCGCCCTGTGCCACGCCCATACCCGCTCCAGCCTGGTGCCGCATGGCCTGGCCACGGCGCGGCGACGCGGCGGGCGCTTGCGTCTTTAGGGGCTTCATGCGCTGATACACATTTTGTTCGGGTGATGCATTCACCCGCTGCATTTGCTGATAGGGTTGAGCGGTCTTTGACCGGCTCCCCGAGAGGAAGGATCGGAACGTGATTGGACGTTTGCGCGGCACCCTGGCGGAAAAACAGCCGCCGCACCTGATTATCGACGTCAACGGCGTGGGTTACGAACTGGAAGTTCCCATGACCACGCTGTACCGTCTGCCCAAGGTGGGCGAACCCGTAACCGTGCACACCCACCTGGTGGTGCGCGAGGATGCTCACCTGCTCTACGGTTTTGCCGAAAAGCGCGAGCGCGAGCTGTTTCGCGAGCTCATCCGCCTGAACGGCGTAGGGCCGAAGCTGGCCTTGGCGCTCATGTCCGGGCTGGAGGTGGACGAGCTGGTGCGCTGCGTGCAGGCCCAGGACACCTCGGCCCTGGTGCGCGTGCCCGGTGTCGGCAAGAAGACCGCCGAACGCCTGCTGGTCGAGCTCAAGGACCGCTTCAAGGCCTGGGAAACGTCCCCGGCCATGTTTACCCTGGTCTCCGACGGGCCGCTGCCGGCCGCCAGCGCATCCACAGCCGAAGCCGATGCCGTCAGCGCCCTGGTTTCGCTGGGCTACAAGCCGCAGGAAGCCAGCAAGGCAATCGCCGCGATCAAGGACAAGGCCGGCCTGAGCAGTGAGGAACTGATCCGCCGCAGCCTGAAAGGGATGATTACCAAGTGATCGAAGCCGACCGCCTGATCGCCGCCAGTGGCCGCGACCGTGAAGAAGTCCAGGACCGTGCGATCCGTCCGCTGCGGCTGGACGAGTACATCGGCCAGCCGGTGGTGCGCGAGCAGATGGCGCTGTTCATCCAGGCCGCCCGTGGTCGTAGCGAGTCGCTCGACCATACGCTGATCTTCGGTCCGCCGGGCCTGGGCAAGACCACCCTGGCCAACATCATCGCCCAGGAAATGGGCGTGTCGGTCAAGAGCACCTCGGGGCCCATCCTCGAGCGCCCTGGCGACTTGGCGGCCATGCTGACCAACCTCGAACCGCATGACGTGCTGTTCATCGACGAGATCCACCGCTTGTCGCCGGTCGTCGAAGAGGTGCTGTACCCGGCGATGGAGGACTTCCAGCTCGACATCATGATCGGCGAAGGGCCTGCGGCCCGTTCGATCAAGCTCGACCTGCCGCCGTTTACCCTGGTCGGCGCCACCACCCGTGCCGGCATGCTCACCAACCCGCTGCGGGACCGTTTCGGTATCGTCCAGCGCCTGGAGTTCTACAGCGACAAGGACCTGGCCACCATCGTCAGCCGTTCGGCCGGCATCCTCGGCCTGGCCATCGAGGACCAGGGGGCCTACGAGATCGCCCGTCGGGCACGTGGCACGCCACGTATCGCCAACCGCCTGCTGCGCCGCGTGCGCGACTACGCCGAGGTGCGCGGCAAGGGCCAGATCACCAAGGCCGTGGCCGACCTGGCGCTCAACTTGCTGGACGTCGACGAGCGCGGTTTCGACCACTCCGACCGCCGCCTGCTGCTGACCATGATCGAGAAGTTCGACGGTGGCCCGGTTGGCGTGGACAACCTGGCGGCAGCCATCAGTGAAGAGCGTCACACCATCGAGGACGTGCTCGAGCCGTACCTGATCCAGCAAGGCTACATCATGCGCACGCCGCGCGGCCGCGTGGTCACCCGGCATGCTTACCTGCACTTTGGCCTGAACGTGCCCGGGCGCCTGGGGGAGGGTGGGGATTTTTCCGAAACGGGCGATGAGTGACAGATCGAAAACGGCTTTTCGTGGTCCTACCGCTGGCATGCCGAGGGTGCGCTGGCAATAAGACATTAATGAAGAAAAAACAGTTGCCACAGCGGATTGGCAAGCTGAGGAGTAAGCACTAGAGTATGCGCGCGCAAAATGGCCTGGAACCTTTCGCACACCGTTGTCGCGTCTATTACGAGGATACCGATGCCGGTGGCGTGGTGTATTACGTCAATTACCTGAAATTCATGGAGCGCGCGCGTACCGAGCGGCTGCGGCACCTGGGTTTTTCCCAGGCGCAGCTGGCCGAAGACAACCTGCTGTTCGTGGTCCACTCCAGCGAAGCGCGCTATCACGCGCCGGCGCGGCTGGACGACGAACTGCGGGTCACCGCGCAAGTACTTGAACTCAATCGCGCCAGCCTGCGCTTCGTGCAGCAGGTCTGGCGGGAAAAGGATGAAACGCTGCTCTGCGAAGGGCAGTTCCTGGTGGCCGCCGTGCGCGCCGACACTTTCAAACCCCGAGCCATACCCCCGGAGCTGCGTGACGCCTTTGCGGCGGACGGCTCGGGTACTCAATCGAATGCAGGAGAATAAGCGTGGAAGCTAACGTCGTCGACCATACCTCCATGTGGAGTCTGGTCAGCAATGCCAGCGTGTTGGTACAGCTGGTAATGCTGACCCTGGTGGCCGCCTCGGTCACCTCATGGGTCATGATCTTCCAGCGCAGCACCATGCTGCGCGCCGGTCGTCGTGCGCTGGATGCCTTCGAGGAGCGCTTCTGGTCGGGCATCGACCTGTCCAAGCTGTACCGCCAGGCAGGCAGCAACCCAGACCCGGATTCCGGTGTCGAACAGGTTTTCCGTGCCGGCTTCAAGGAATTCTCGCGCCTGCGTCAGCAGCCGGGTGTTGACCCGGACGCGGTCATGGAGGGTGTTGCCCGTGCCATGCGCGTAGCCATCTCGCGCGAGGAAGAAAAGCTCGAGCAGAGCCTGCCGTTCCTGGCCACCGTCGGTTCGACCAGCCCGTATATCGGCCTGTTCGGTACCGTATGGGGCATCATGAACTCCTTCCGCGGCCTGGCCAGCGCCCAGCAGGCTACCCTGGCCACGGTTGCCCCGGGTATCGCCGAAGCGCTGATCGCCACCGCCATCGGCCTGTTCGCGGCAATCCCGGCGGTTATCGCCTACAACCGCTTCTCGGCCCGCAGCGAAGTGCTGATCGGCCGTTACTACACCTTCGCCGACGAGTTCCAGGCGATCCTGCACCGCAAAGTGCACACCAGCGAAGAGTAATCAGGTAGAAGCCCATGGCCCGAGTTCGCCACAAACGCAAGCCCGTCGCCGAGATGAACGTGGTGCCCTACATCGACGTGATGCTGGTACTGCTGGTCATCTTCATGGTGACGGCGCCCATGCTCAACCAGGGCGTGAAGGTAGACCTGCCCAAGGTTTCCAGTGAAGCCTTGCCGCAGGACAACAACGTCCAGATCCTCACCATCTCCATCAAGGCCGACAAGACCTACTACTGGAACCTCGGCAGCGAAGTCGATACCGACAAGCAGATGGACAAGGCCATGACCTTGCCTGCCATGACCGACGCGGTGACCAAGATCATCGCCGCCGGCCGTGACCAGGGCAAGCAGACCCAGGTGTTCATTCGTGGCGACAAGGCTGTCGACTATGGCGCGGTCATGGGTGCCATGGGCGGGTTGCAGAAGGCCGGTGTCGGTAACGTTGGCCTGATTACCGAGGCGCCCTGATGCAACAGCGAGAGCCATCCGCCTCGGAAAGCTACTTCTGGCCCAGTATCTGGGCCATCGGCCTGCATGTGCTGGTGTTCGCCCTGCTGTTCGTCAGTTTTGCCATGACGCCTGAGCTGCCGCCATCCAAGCCGATCGTCCAGGCTACCCTGTACCAGCTCAAGTCCAAGAGCCAGGCGACTACCCAGACCAATCAGAAGATTGCCGGGGAAGCCAAGAAAACCGCTTCGCGCCAGACCGAGGTCGAGCAGCTGGAACAGAAGAAGGTCGAGCAGGAGGCCGTGAAGGCCGCGGAACAAAAGAAAGCCGACGCCGCTCAAAAGGCCGAAGAGGCTCGCGAGGCCGCCGAAGCCAAAAAAGCCGAGGCAGCTGCCGAAGCCGCCGAGGCCAAGAAAGCCGCCGAAGCCAAGAAGGCCGAAGAGGCGAAGAAAGCTGCCGAGAAGCAACAGGCCGACATCGCCAAGAAGAAGGCTGAGGAAGAAAAGAAAAAAGCCGAAGAAGAGGCCAAGAAAGAAGCCGCTGAAGAGGCGAAGAAACAAGCCGCCGAGGACGCCAAGAAAAAGGCGGCCGAAGAGGCCAAGAAGAAAGCAGCCGAGGACGCCAAGAAGAAAGCGGCGGCCGAGGACGCTAAGAAGAAGGCAGCTGAAGAGGCCAAGAAGAAGGCCGCTGCAGACGCCCAGAAGAAAAAGGCACAGGAAGCGGCCCGCAAGGCGGCGGAAGACAAGAAAGCCCAGGCTTTGGCCGAGCTGTTGTCCGACACCACCGAACGGCAGCAGGCCCTGGCCGACGAGCAGGGTGACCAGGTGGCCGGCGACTTCGATGACCTGATCCGCATGCGCGCGGCCGAGGGCTGGGCACGTCCGCCTTCCGCGCGCAAGGGCATGACGGTGGTCCTGCAGATCAACATGCTGCCGGACGGTACCATCACCAGCGTCAGCGTGGCCCGGTCCAGTGGTGACGGCCCGTACGACAGCTCGGCGGTGGCAGCTGTGAAGAACATCGGTCGCTTGACCGAGATGCAGGGTATGAAGCCGAGCGATTTCAACCAATATCGTTCGTTCAAGATGACATTTACACCTGAGGATCTAGCGTTGTGATTAAACGTCTGAGAGGACTGCTGGTCATGCTGTGCTGCGTGGCAGGCATGGCCGTGGCAGAGGAAAAGAACATCCTGGTCACCAGCGGCAGCGACCGGGCCACGCCCATCGCGGTAGTGCCGTTCGGTCTGCAGGGCGGCAGCGTGTTGCCGGAAGACATGGCCGATATCATCGGCAATGACCTGCGCAACTCCGGCTACTACTCGCCGATTCCGCGACAGAACATGATCAGCCAGCCGTCGCAGGCCAGCGAAGTGATCTTCCGTGACTGGAAAGCGCTGGGCGCGCAGTACGTGATGGTCGGCAGCATCGTGCCGTCGGGCGGTCGCCTGCAGGTGCAGTACGCGCTGTTCAACGTCGCCACCGAGCAGCAGGTGCTGACCGGTAGCGTGGCCGGCAGCGTCGACCAGCTGCGCGACATGGCGCACTACATTGCCGACCAGTCGTTCGAGAAGCTCACCGGCATCAAGGGTGCGTTCTCCACCCGCATGCTGTACGTGACGGCCGAGCGCTTCTCCACCAACAACACCCGCTATACCCTGCAGCGTTCGGATTACGACGGTGCACGTGCGGTGACCCTGTTGCAATCGCGTGAACCGATCCTGTCGCCACGCTTTGCTCCGGATGGCAAGCGCATTGCCTATGTCTCGTTCGAGCAGAAGCGCCCGCGCATCTTCGTCCAGCACATCGATACCGGCCGCCGCGAGCAGGTCACCAACTTCGAAGGCCTGAACGGTGCGCCAGCCTGGTCGCCGGACGGCACGCGCCTGGCGTTCGTGCTGTCGAAGGACGGCAACCCGGACATCTACGTGATGAATGTGGCTTCGCGTCAGATCAGCCGTGTCACCGCCGGCCCGGGCATCAACACCGAGCCGTTCTGGGGCAAGGATGGCAACACCCTGTACTTCACCTCCGACCGTGGCGGCAAGCCGCAGATCTACAAGCAGTCGGTCAGTGGTGGTGGTGCCGAGCGGGTAACTTTCGTGGGTAACTACAACGCCAACCCGAAACTGTCGGCGGACGAAAAGACCCTGGTGATGATCCATCGCCAGCAGGGCTTCACCAACTTCAAAGTTGCGGCCCAGGATTTGCAGCGCGGAAGTGTAAAGATTCTCTCGGAAACGAGTCTTGATGAGTCTCCCACTGTTGCGCCAAACGGCACCATGCTAATCTACGCCACCCGCCAGCAGGGCCGGGGAGTCTTGATGCTCGTGTCGCTTAATGGCCGCGTGAGGCTCCCACTTCCTACCGCTCAAGGCGAAGTCAGAGAACCGTCCTGGTCCCCTTACCTGAACTGATTGCGGCGTAATACTTTTGCTTAACACACTGGGGTTTCATTAGGAGTTTCACGATGGAAATGCTGAAGTTTGGTAAATTTGCTGCGCTGGCTCTGGCCATGGCCGTAGCTGTAGGTTGCTCCTCGAAGGGCGGTGACAACGCAGGCGAAGGCGCTGCTGTAGACCCGAACGCTGGCTACGGTGCCAACACTGGTGCTGTTGACGGCTCCCTGAGCGAAGAAGCTGCCCTGCGCGCAATCACCACCTTCTACTTCGAATACGACAGCTCGGACCTGAAGCCAGAAGCCATGCGCGCTCTGGACGTTCACGCCAAGGACCTGAAGTCCAACGGCAACCGCGTTGTTCTGGAAGGCAACACCGACGAGCGCGGCACCCGCGAGTACAACATGGCTCTGGGTGAGCGTCGTGCGAAAGCCGTTCAGCGCTACCTGGTTCTGCAGGGCGTTTCCCCTGCTCAGCTGGAACTGGTTTCCTACGGCGAAGAGCGTCCAGTTGCCACCGGCAACGACGAGCAGTCCTGGGCTCAGAACCGTCGCGTAGAACTGCGTAAGTAAGTTCTCATGCGTATGTGCCGCCGTGTAGTAACCGTCCTCGCACTCAGCCTGCCGCTCGCGGCCTGGGCTGAGGTCCCTGTAGTAGATGACAACGCAGGCAGCTATCCGCCTGCGGGTTATGGCACGAGCGGCGCCTATGCCGGGTCAGGGGCTTCGGCCCCTGCCTCTGCACAGGGCCAGCTGTTCATGCAGCTGCAACAGATGCAGGATCAGCTTTCCCGCCAGCAAGGCATCATCGAAGAGCTGCAGAACGATGTGTCGCGCATGAAGCAGGAAAACCTGGAGCGTTACCAGGACCTGGACCGTCGCATCAACAGTGGCGCCGCGCCTGCCGCGACCCCTGACAATTCCTCCGGTGGTGGTGCATCCGGTACCGCCCCCGATGCAGCAGCAGGTGCTGCTGCGCAACAACCGGCCGCCAGTAGCGAGCCCGGTGATCCGGCGAAAGAAAAGCTCTACTACGATGCCGCTTTCGACCTGATCAAGCAGAAAGACTTCGACAAGGCCAGCCAGGCGTTCAACGCCTTCCTGCGCAAGTACCCCAACAGCCAGTACGCCGGCAATGCCCAGTACTGGCTGGGGGAAGTGAACCTGGCCAAGGGCGACCTGCCGGCCGCCAGCCAGGCTTTCGCCCAGGTCAGCCAGAAGTATCCGAAGCACAGCAAGGTGCCGGATTCGCTGTACAAGCTGGCCGACGTCGAGCGCCGCATGGGCCACACCGACAAGGTCAAGGGTATCCTGCAGCAGGTCATCACCCAGTATCCCGGCACCTCGGCCGCGCAACTGGCTCAGCGTGACCTGCAGAAGCTCTAAGTAGCACCGTTTGAAAGAAACCCGCGCCTGTCGCGGGTTTTTTCGTTAGAATCACTGCCCTTTTTTCGTAAACACGCTGCTGCGGATAACGCTATGTCGAGTCCGCGGCAGTGCCTGACGGAGGCGGGCAGCCTGTTTAGCTGTCACGCCCGTGGCGAGCATGCAAGACACATTACGCATTACCGAAGTCTTTTACTCCTTGCAGGGTGAAACGCGAACGGCTGGGTTGCCCACGGTATTCGTGCGCCTCACCGGTTGCCCCCTGCGCTGCCAGTACTGTGACAGTGCCTATGCCTTCAGTGGCGGTACCGTTCGCACCCTCGATTCGATCCTCGAGCAGGTCGCCGGCTTCAAGCCGCGCTACGTCTGCGTCACTGGTGGCGAGCCATTGGCCCAGCCCAACGCCTTGGCGCTGCTGCAGCGGCTGTGTGACGCCGGTTACGAGGTTTCGCTGGAGACCAGCGGCGCATTGGATATTGCCGGCACGGACACCCGCGTCAGCCGCGTGGTCGACCTGAAGACCCCAGGCTCCGAGGAATCGCACCGTAACCGCTACGAGAACATCGAGCAGCTGACCCGCAACGATCAGGTCAAGTTCGTCATCTGTTCCCGTGAGGACTACGACTGGGCGGTCTCCAAGCTGATCCAGTACAACCTGGCCGAGCGTGCTGGCGAGGTGTTGTTCTCGCCCAGCCACCACCAGGTGAACGCCAGCGACCTGGCGGACTGGATCGTCGCCGACAACCTGCCCGTGCGCTTCCAGCTGCAGTTGCACAAGCTGCTGTGGAACGACGAACCCGGACGTTGATTGAGGAGCAAGCACACATGACCGACAAACGCGCAGTAATCCTGTTGTCCGGCGGCCTGGACTCGGCCACCGTGGTTGCCATGGCCAAGGCCGAAGGCTACAGCTGCTACACCATGAGTTTCGATTACGGCCAGCGCCACCGCGCCGAACTGAACGCCGCTGCCCGGGTCGCCCGCGACCTGGGCGTGGTCGAGCACAAGGTGATTGGCCTGAACCTGGACGGCATCGGCGGTTCGGCGTTGACCGACAGCAGCATCGATGTGCCGGAAGCCCCAGGTGAAGGCATCCCGGTTACCTACGTGCCGGCGCGCAACACTGTGTTCCTGTCCCTGGCCCTGGGCTGGGCAGAGGTGCTGGAAGCTCGCGACATCTTCATTGGCGTCAATGCCGTTGATTACTCCGGCTACCCCGATTGCCGCCCGGAGTTCGTCGAAGCCTTCGAGCGCATGGCCAACCTGGCGACCAAGGCCGGCGTCGAAGGGCAGGGCTTCCGTATTCAGGCGCCGCTGCAGAACATGAGCAAGGCGCAGATCGTACAGGCTGGCATGGCTCGCGGCGTGGATTACAGCCTGACCGTTTCCTGCTACCAGGCCGACGATGACGGCCGCGCCTGCGGCAAATGCGACAGCTGCCGCCTGCGTGCCGACGGCTTCAAGGCAGCTGGTGTCGAAGACCCGACGCGATACTTTTGAAAAAAGTTTGATGGGGTGTTGATTTCCCGTTAGAAATCAGTATTATACGCGCCATCCAACGGGTCGTTAGCTCAGTTGGTAGAGCAGTTGGCTTTTAACCAATTGGTCGTAGGTTCGAATCCTACACGACCCACCATACTCAGTACGTCAAAGCCCGCTACCGGCAACGGTGGCGGGCTTTTTCGTTTTCCGTTGGCCGAGTTTTATTGCTCGGTTTGCGCGATCGCTTGTAGGAGCGGCCTTGCGTCGCGATCGGGCTGCGCAGCAGCCCCAGGGTTTCAGCAAAAATGCACAAATTGCTGGGGCTGCTGCGCAGCCCGATCGCGACGCAAGGCCGCTCCTACAGGGGCTGCGCAGACTCCAGATGGCTTATTCAGCCCACTCCGGATCCCCGGTAAACACCACCGTCAGCCAGCGGTCCGGCCCTTCACCCCCCACGGCATCACCG
>Ga0247828_10000388_pt1 | contig 15196 bp, 26 predicted proteins | sample 12C_Control_Day3_FD_192425 | JGI IMG/M metagenome (GOLD analysis project Ga0247828, IMG submission 192425) | Soil microbial communities from agricultural site in Penn Yan, New York, United States - 12C_Control_Day3 | ecosystem: Environmental > Terrestrial > Soil > Agricultural land | place... | reverse complement strand
CACCGCCCCAGCGCGCGAAGCGGAGGCCGTGCGGCGCCTCTTTGCCCGCGAGCGCGAGCCTCTGGCCGACTTCTCGGTGTTGCCGCCAGAGGACAGGGCCGCCGTCCTCGCGTGGGCCGAAGCGCGGGCGCGGGCCTCCGAGGCCAACGCCGCGAAGGACGACGCGGAGTTGCGGCTGAAACTGGCGCTCGGCTGGAGGGCAGGCGTGGAGGGGCTGCCCGCTGACACCGGACTGCGCCGACTTACGTGGACGGCGGACAAGACGGGCAAGGTGGCGTGGAAGACGGCGTTTGAAGTGCTGTCGAAAGAAACTGGCGCTAGCGCTGAGTCCGTGGCAAGGATACTCGAAGCCGCGCGGGGTGAGCCGGGACGTACTCTGCGCGCCACTGAGACGAGGGAGGAGTGATGCCGACAGCACACATGAGCACGATGCGCAGATTTGTACTTCAGCGCGACGTTGACGCAACCGGGACAAGCGGAACCGGAATCGTCGCGGAAGGAGTCGAGTTCTCGAATGGCCAAGTGACCATCCACTGGATATCTCAACTGGAGTCGGTGAACGTCTATGCCAACGCGAAGGTGCTGACTGCCCTTCATGGACATGGCGGGAATACCCACATCAAGTGGATTGACGAGGAGGCCAAGTGACCCACGAAGAGATGCAGGAGTTGAAGCGGCTGGCGCAGGACGCAACCGATGGACCGTGGGAATTCGCGGAGTGCGGCCACTACTCGGTGTTCGCTGGGCCTCTGAAGGTGAACACTCCGGGGCGGCTCGTTGGTGGACGTGGCGAGATTGCCCGGATGGATGATGACGACCTTCCGGAGGACATCCAGGAGGCGAACGCCCAGTTCATCGCCGCCGCGAACCCTGTCGTGGTGCTGGCCCTCATCGCCCGAATCGAAGAACTGGAGGAGAAGTGAAGAAGCCGAGGAAGTGGCGCGTTGAATCGGAAGACAAGGTGCTAGTCGTCTGGGCAAAGCCAGCGAATGGGAAGCGCCACCTGCGCGTGTCCGTCGAAAACGACGACGTGACAGAGGACGAGAGGAAACAGGTCAATGCGCTGGCGGACGACATCGCGCGCCTTCCCCGTCTGCTTCGGATTGAGGCCATCGTGAAGGAGATGTTCGACGAAGGGTCACTGGACCCGTACCCCACCAGCGACGAATCCAACGAGTACCACCTGCGCGAGTGGACGGGCTGGAAGCCAAAGCGCTGAACGTCAGACCCACCAGCGATGATGGGCACTCACCAAGGAGACCGAATGAGCACCGCCGCAATTGAGAAGCAGACGAAGTTCCTTGCCAGCATCGCCTCACGCAAGCAGACGTTCCAGACGCTCTTGCCGAAGGGGTTGGAGTTCGATTGGTTCGCGGGCGAGGTGAAGGTTGCCCTTGCGCGGACGCCAAAACTGCTGGAGTGCGACCAGATTTCGGTGTTCGACGCACTGACGACCTGCGCGCAACTGGGCCTTTCTCCGTCCGGTCGCCTGGGTTCGGCGTACCTCGTGCCGTTCGGTGGGAAGTGCACGCTCATCATCGGCTATCGCGGCCTCGTTGACCTCGCCTACCGCAGCGGGGAGGTTGTCAGTTTCGGCGCGCAGGTCGTCCACGACAACGACGAGTTCGACTACTCGGAGGGCTTCGGCGTCCAGATCCACAAGCACGTACGGTGCGAGGACGTAAACACTGGCAGCCTTCGATTCGTGTACGCGTGGGCAGAGTTGCGTGGTGGGTACAAGGCAAGCGTCCTGATGCTGCGCAGAGAGGTACTGGCTATCAAGGACAAGGCCCCCGGCGCCCAGAAGTCTGACAGCGCGTGGCGCACGCACGAGGCCGAGCAGTGGAAGAAGACAGCCCTGCGGCGCCTCATGAAGTTGCTGCCTCTCAGTCCCCAGAAGGCGCAGGGACTCCACAAGGCGCAAGAAGTGGAAGACGCGCACTGGGAGGACGCCGTGGATGCGGACACGGGCGAGGTGACGGCCCCCGCTCGCGGCAGCGGCGCCCGCCTCAAGGCGCTGGCGCAGGGAGGACGCGGCGAGGTGCTGGAGTTGAGCCCCGAGCCTGACGCGGTGCCCGTGTCGCGCCAGCCGGGCGAGGAGGGGTAGGCATGGCCGACAGGAAGTTGCAGGTGACATTCTCAGATGGCAGCAAGTGGGAAGTCCCGGCCCGCGTCATTGCGGAGAATCGCGCCGACTACTACGCCACCGAAGTGGATGGCCAACCGAAGGGCAGCAAGGAATGGCTGGAGGAAGTCCGGACCACGCTTTCCGACGACTACGACATTCGCGACTGGGCGCTAAACAACATGAACTGGAGCGATTTGGCGCCACATGCCCGCCGCGTAGCGCCGCCACCCCAGCAGAACTATGAAGAGCAGTGGGGCAGCGCTGAACTTGAAGTTGTCTCGTGACCTCGCAACAAACTGGCGCAACGGCTCCTCTGCGTGTATACGCAGGGGAGTTTTCGTTGGGAGGACTCATGACGGAAGTGAAGCCGGGGCAGGTGTGGCAGGAGAAGAACAGCGGCAAGCGAATCGTCATCACTGGCCCCGGAGAGAAGAAGCATCAGTGGGAGTGGCGGGATTTGGGCGCCAAGCATGGCAACGGCGCATGGATTCACGAGTTCCTGTTGGTTGACGACTTCGTGCTGGTGAGGGAGGCGCCGTGAACGCTGAGGATGGAGTGCTTTGGGTGGTTGAAGTGAAGGAGAGCGGTGAATGGGCTCCCGCTTGGGATGGGGAGGGCGCAACGCCCAACCCGCTGACTGCTGAACGCTGGGCTTCGGAACTGCGCGAGGAAAAGTACGAGACGCGCGTCGTCAAGTACGTGAGGGCCGAAGAATGACCATCGACCTTGAGGAGTTGAAGCGGCTGGCGCAGGAGGCGCGGGCCCCGGCCGGGAAGCACGGATTCATCGGTCCGGAGTTGCAGGGCGCACGCGATGCATTCCGTGCCGTCGCGAACCCCACCGCCGTCCTCGCGCTGATTGAGCGGGTGGAGGAAGCGGAGCGACACGCAGCCTTCCTGACGGACTGGAGCCAAGCGACGACGGAGGTTGTGTGCGGCGAACGCCCCAAGGGCGTCATGGTGGCCACCACGCTTGAGGCGGTGAGGGCACTGAAAGCGCGCGTCTCCAAACTCGAAGCCCTCGCGCGCAAGGGGTTGGAGGCGTACCACAAGGGCAGTGGGCGCCCAGCAGCGCAGCACGTCGATAACTCCGCCGAGTGCTCGCATGCGGCCTGCCGCGAGTGGGCTGCCGCGCTGGAGGATGGGAAATGAAGAAGGCACCTACGAAGAACTTGCGAAAGTGCGAGTGGCCGACGTGCGACAACGCAGCCCACGGCCACGGCCTGTGCATGGGCCACCTGTACCAACTCAAGGCGTACGGCGACCGCTCCAAGCTGCGCGACCTACACACCCTCGCCTACGGCCCCGAGGCCATGCGGTTGGAGGTGCGGACGGGCCTCAAGGTGCGCGAGGTGACAGACCTCAAGCGCCTGGGCGGGCGGGTGAAGGCTGGCGACCCGCGCGAGACGAACAAGGCCAACATCGCCGCGCGCTACCTCGTGCGCGAGTACGCGGCAGGGCGGGCGGTGCTGGTGGATGAGCACGCCGAGACGCTGGGGCCTCCCACGGGACAGGCGAAGGCGCGCATCTGCTTGGCCCACGTCGGAGGGGCGGAACTGGAGGCGTTGACGGCCCTAGGTGAGCAGGTGCCGCCCCGGAACGGGATTGACAGGACGCCTCCCCTGCGTGCCCTCCGCCATTTGATTCGGGCCTACTCCGCTGGGCTTCTGGTGCTCAATCCAGATGGCACGAAGCAGTCTTCTTGACTTCCTTGCCACACTCTTTTACGTTACGTCCATCAAGGGGAGGATGCATGGACCTGTCTGGACTGAGTGACGTAGCGCTGACTGAGATGTGGCTGGACAAGGTGAAGGACTATCCGGCCACCCGTGGCATCGTCGTGGAGATTGACCACGAGATGCGCGGGCGCGGGAAGGAGCGGATGCTGGCTGCGTGGGCCGAGGTCTCCGCCAAGCGCGGAAACTGCTCCGTGTGCGGCGACTGCAAGCCCGTTGCGGCCTACGGCGGTTGGTGCTGCGCCAAGGCGCTCGGCACTCAGGAGGTGACGCCGTGAGCAAGCCGTGGGAGCAGGAGTGGAGCGTCCCGGATGGAGAGGACCCGTGCGTGCAGCGTGACGTGAATGACGTCGTAGCGGCCTACCAATACGCCTATCCAGAGGGCCCAATTCCGCTGGACATGGAGGACGCCAAGTTCATCTCCGCCGCCCCGGACATGGCGCGGGCGCTGATGGGATTTCTAGGGGCGTGCTGTAGGACCGGAAACCCTGTTCGAGTGTGCATCGAAGACAGGTCTGTACGTACATGCCCAACATGCGCTGCACTCATGGCGCTCCGCAAGGCGGGGGTGCTGCCGTGAAGACTCCCGCTGAGGTGGTGGAGTCCGCCCTTGCGAATTGGGGCGACGAGAAGGCGAAGGCGGCCTTTGAGGAGGTGAAGGCCCGCTGCGAGCGCGCCGAGGCCGACAACGCGGCGCTGCTCAAGCGCATCGACGCCATCGGTCACTCACTGGGCACCTACGGCAACGATGTGACGACGCAGGAGCTGATTGGCAGCATTCTGCGCGACCCACACCCCGGCGCCGCGCTGCTGGAGGAGTTGGAGGGGTTGCGGAAGCAGGTGGCCGGGGCCCGCGACGCGGCGCTTGAGGAGGCGGCGAATGCACTGCTTTCCCGTCGCGACCAGATGCAGGGCAGGGCAGAGTCGCGAGGACGGCGCATCGGGCTTGAGGAAGGCGCCAGCATTGTCCGCGCCCTGAAGAAGACTGGACAGGGCGAATAGTTGAGCAAGAATTGGGAGTCGTGCCCCGGCCCGCAGTGCATCCCCCCCCCACGCTGCGGTGCCGGGTTTTCTTTCGGAGACACCATGCGAGTGAAGGTGAAGCGAATCGGCCACCACACCCTACCGCTGCCCAAGTACGAGACGGAGGGGGCGGTTGCGATGGACCTGCGCGCAAAACTAGACGACCATCCGCTGGCCCGCGTGCTGGTGCGCCCCGGAACGGACGAGCGCGAACTTTGCGTGATTCTCGGTCCCGGCCAGCACGCCTATTTCCCGATAGGCTTCGCCTTTGAGGTGCCTGAGGGGTTTGAATTGCAGGTCCGCCCGCGCTCAGGACTCGCCTTGCGGAATCAGGTCGTCGCGTGGCACCCCATCGGCACGGTGGACAGCGACTATCGAGGAGAGGTGCAGGCGGCGCTGCACAACCGAGGCACGCACTCATTCATCGTCTGGCACGGCGACCGCATCGCCCAAGGCGTCATCGCCCCGGTGGTGCGCGCGGAACTGGTGGAGGCCGAGGAACTGAGCGAGACGGCGCGCGGCGGGAACGGGTTTGGAAGTACTGGAAGCACCTGAAAGGAACAGTCATGACGAAGGAAACGCTTCACCTGTACCGAGACGACGGCGGCAACGTGTACGCGGCGCGGGACCTCGCGCACGCGAAGGAACTCTGGACGAAGGACACGGGACAGCCTGCGGAAGAGGCCGGGGACTGGCAGAGTATCCCGGACGACCGAGAACTCACCATCCGCGACGATGACGGTGACTCAGGCGGACCTGTGACGAAGACGGCGGGCGAATGGGCCAACGATGCGTTTGAGCCGGGCTGCATCGGCGGCGACAACTACTGACGTTCAAGCAAGGAGAACCACATGGTTACGGAGAAGTTCACGAAGGAAGACCTACTCAATGCGCTGGAAAACGACTGTGACACGCTGGAGAAGGTCTCCGACGACCTTACGGGCACCAGCCGATGGTCCACGCATCACCGGTTGGTGTTCAAGGCCAAGGAGTCGGGAAAGTTCTACGAAGCCAACTACAGCAGGGGTGCCACTGAGTCGCAGGACGAGTCGCCCTTCGAGTACGAACCTGACCTCGTGGAGTGCGCCGAGGTGCGGCCCGTCGAGAGGGTCATCACCGTCTACGAGCGCGTGCCGTAGGGACTTGGCCGATGCCTAGGTGCGAGTGGTGCGGACGGCCCGTGACTCTCAGCGGGCCTCCGTGGCCGGGCCTCGTGTGGTGCAGCGAGGAGCACCAAGCCGCGTGGGACGTCGCCAACCCGCGCCCAGACGTGGATTGGGTGGCAGTGGGAGGCGCCACGCCGATACAGGTGGCAGAACTCAAGGCTCTGCTGGGGCATGGTGAGCCGTCCTAGCCCCGCTGCCAAGCGAAGTCGCGGCGGCCGATGTGGAGGTGGTTTCCGCGCCCCACGTCGTGGCTGATGACCTCCCAAAGCGGGTGCTCGCGGCCGCGCTTGAGGAACTCAAGTGCCTGCTGGAGTTGGACGGCGGTGTAGTGGTTGTTTCGCAGGTCCACGGCGCACTTGGCGAGGTGCCAGGAGAACTTCTTCCGGGCCTGTGCCCGGGCCTCCGATTCGGGCAGGCCCGTGTTCTTCGCGATGCCCCGCCAGTAGATGTCTTCCTGCTGCTCGGGCGTGCGGATGGCGTGCGTCACCACTAACTCAGGCAGTCGGTTGGCGTGGCTGAAGTCGTCCAGCGCTTTAACCGCCGCTATGACGTCTGGGTGGAGGCGGCTGAATTCGGCTTCCAGCGCCGGGGTTTTGAATCTCATCTCGCAGCCCTCGCTACCACGACTGTTCCGCCCACCAACCCCACGGCGAGGCCCACGAGGAAGGCCCCTAGCAGCACGTTGGTGCTCCACCCCGACTCAGCCACCGCCACCCGTGGGACTGGGGCAATTTGCTGGGCGTCGTACTCCGCCAGTCTGGACCGGATGGAATTCAGGTCCTCCTGAAGCTTGACGGTGACGCCCGTCAACCTGTCGTGCCCCTCGCGCGTGTAGAAGACGCCCTCCCCCAGAAGCGTGGGGTAGTCGTCTGGGCGCCCCGTGGTGTCGCTGATGAGGCGCGCGCTACCCTCTAAGACGAGGACGGAGGTTGCGCTTTCGGGGAGTAACCGGGGCTCGGCCAAAGCCGAAGAGGCAATGAGCCCCACTGCAATGGCCACGCTTCGCATAGGCGCTCACGGCTTGCAGGTGCCAGCCGCTATCTCCCTGGGCGTGCAAACGGCGTTCACCTCAGCAGGCGGCAGAGGCTTCTGGGTGGCATTCTTCGCCACCGACCAGAGGCCCGCGCCGCCTAGCGCCGTGGAAAGGGCGGAGAGGAGTAGGCCCACCGAGAAGGGCTGTCCCGCCGCGAGCGCCGCCACGAGCAGAGAGGCCGTGCCGCCCACGCCCGCGAGAATGGCGCCAGCGCGCGGAGTGCCCAGCGCGGGGTGCAGCTTGACGCCGAAGTAGCGCGCCAGGAAGACGCCGCCCAGCACGAGCACGGAGCCCAGCAGGGAGTAATGCTTCGTGGTGATGGCCTGCACCAGCAGGGCGCCCAAGTCCAACAGCGAGGGCTCAGCGACGACGGTGGACAGCAACAACGGCGACAACGAAAGGGACAGCATGGGGACTCCTAGGGTGTGGCGTTGTTTGGGTTGGGGCGGACCATGAGGGCCTGCTGGATGCTGGCGACGCCCTTGAGCGCGCTTTCCATGTCCTTCTTCAAGGCAACCAGCGTCTCCCGCGTCTCCAGCTTGTCGCCGGAGATGCGCGCCTCAGTGGCCGCGTTCCACTGGCGCTGGTACTCGCGGAACTCTCTGTTTTCCTGCGACTCGCGCGAGTTGAGCGCGATGTTGACGCTTCCAGAGACAATGCCCGTAGAGAGGACGAGGACGACGGGCATCCATGCCGCGTTGAGGCTGAGGGTGCTCACGGGAAGGCCCCCGGAGTGGCGTCTATGCCGTCCGCCATCCGCACGTTGCCAGCGGGGCCGAGGTGCAGGTTGTCGGGCGGGGTGGCCTGCCAGGACGAGGGCATTTGGATGCCATCGCCCGGGTAGTTGGCAATGGCCGTAGCAACAGGCGTCGTGCTGGGAGTGGCAAGCACGTTGTACGCCTCCACCACCGTCACGCTGGGCGCCGTGGTGGTGGCGAGCGCACGGATTCGGTTGTTGAGGTCAACATGCTGGGCTTGGACGCCTGCTGTGTACCAGCCATTGCCGCCTAGCGGCGTAACCGTCATCACCGTCACCGGGAGGCCAGCGGCTCGGGCAGCAGAAACCATGCGGCGCATAGGCCCCGGGCTGCCCACGGTGCCGATAATCTGGTCAGCCGTCCGGCCCTGCATCAAGTCGTTGGCGCCGCACATGAGCATCACCCGCGTGTAACTGCGGTGGGCGATGTACGAGGCGAAGGAGGGGCACCCGACGCAGAGGGGGACACCGCCCGTTTCGACCTCGTCACAGCGGAGGCCGCCCGCTGCGATGTTGCTGACGGCCACCTTCTGGCCTGCGCGCCGCTGCTGGAGTAGCTGGCACCACGGCGTATTCGGAGCGGGCACTCCCTCGGTGATTGAGTCGCCCACGCACGCGACGAACTGCACGGGGGCGCCGTGAGCAGAGATGGCGACAAGCAGCGCGGCAATCAGGAGGGAGCGCATAGGGGCCTCAGAGGTCGCAGCAGACGCGGTAGGTGCCGCTGGGGATGGCGATGATTGCGCTGAGCAGGGCACTGTTGCCCTCAAAGCGCAGCGAGGCGGTGCCAGCCGTCAGGACAGCGGCCACCGGCTTGGCGCCGAGCGGGAGAAACGAAGGCAGGCCCACGTCACAGGAGGTGCCGACAGGAGCGCCCGCGATGGCCACTGTCGTGGTGCTGGAGATGCCCAGCAGGGGGATGCTCACACCAGAGATGGAGGCACTGCCGCATGCGCGCTTGGACAGGCCCGTCACCGTCGCCTGTAGCGCGGCAATGGCACTGGCGTTGGCGCTTGAGGCCGACTGCGCAGTGCTCGCCGCGCTGGAGGCCGCATTGGCCGTGGACTGCGCGGAGGCAGCGGCAGAGGTGGCAGAGGCAATCTCCCCGGACAGGGTGGTCTCCACGCTGTCCACGTAGCCCTGTACGACGGCCACGTCAGCCACGGTAGCGGTGCAGGGCAGCCAGCTGCGCCCGTCCACCGTGAAGCGGGCGCAGTTGCCCGTCTGGTCCATGAACGCGCCCGCCCAATAGTCAATCGGGTCCGCGTCCTGCGGCAGCGGAGAAAGCGTTGGGCCGCGCGCCAGACGCGAGACGAGGGGAATCTGCGCGGAGGCGACGGAGGACACGAGGACGGCGGCGATGGCGAGCGAGCGAATCACTTGTGGACGGCTCCGAGGAAGAGGCAGTCAGTGGGGGTAGGTAGCGGGGTTGTCGGGTCTTCGTTGCCGACGACAATGGCCACCGTGTTGGCGGCACTCACGCGGTAGCGGCGGACGCTGATTTGGGCCAAGTCGCACCCCATGTTGACCGAGACGTGGTCGCCTACGGCAGCGCCCGTCACCGTGGTCGTCAGCGTCGTCTCGGCGCCGCCCGTCATTGTCGGGATGCTCAGCGTGGCCGAAATGGGGATGACGCGCGCGATGCGGTAGGCCGCCGTCCCGTCGCAGTGCCATGGGCGGTTGCCGTCCGTGCCGCGTGATTGAAAGCCACCAGCACGGCCAGCAGTGCAGGTGGGCGCAAGGCCCGGCTGAAGCACAAACCAGCGTTGCTGGAGGGAGACGAGCAAGTCAGCCGTGGCGCTGGTGGGCGAGAGGATGTCCGTGTAAAGGGCCTGCCCTACGGCCAGCTGCAACGTGGCGTTCGCCTGAATCCGACTGCCCAGCGAGACGAACTCATCCGCCACGCCATCGCCCAAGTCCCAGAGGGGGCGGTTGTTGGCGCGAAAAGCGTAGTCGCCTGTCGCCGCCTGCGAGACGAAGGTGCGTCCTGCCACGGCCCTGTCTGGGCTGACAGTGACGCCGTCTTCGTCCGTCCAGACACGGGTCCACCTCGTGCCGTTGCAGAAGTACCCCGTGACTTGCGACTCGTAGTCAGGCGTGGTTGCGGCCCACGCGCCAGCGAGCGCGGAGCAGACACCCAGCGCGGCGGGGTTGACTTGCGGCACCGTGCGGACGCCGTTGGGGCCTGTGGCGGTGTACGAGGCCGCCACGTCATTCCGCGCAGGGTCCGGAGGGCCGCCGCCCCCACCGCCGCTGTTCCCGCTCCACGGGAAGACTTGCGCAGCGGCAGGGAAGGCCACCAGTGCCACGAGGGCCGCGACTCTCACGGCACCTCCGAGACGATAGTGGCAGCACCGGCCATTTGGGGCGCTCCCTCCGCAACGCACCACCACATGTCAGGCGCGTTGAAGGGGAAGCGGTTGGACTCGGTGCCGCCCGGCACGTCCACCTTGTGCGAGCGCCCCACTACTGCTGCCGCCGCACTCATGGCGCACCAGATGGGGTTGGGGCCTCGGTTCTCAATCAAAAGGCCCTTCCGCGTCGGGAAGAAGGGAAGCAGCGTCGGCGTCGTGCCCACCAGCACCTCTGAGGTCTGGCCAGCACTGGCGACAAGAGGGAGGAGGGCAAGGAGGGCGAGACGACGCATGGGCTACCTCACTGCGCGCCGAGGACGGCGAAGTTGAATGCCGCAGACGTTGAGCCCGCCTGAATGTTGTAGGCGGGGAATGGGAGCGTCGTGCCGCTCAGGTCGCGGCAGTTGATACGTAGAGTCGTAGCGGTAATCGACGAGCCAACGCAGTTGAATCCGTCTGCCTCGGACGTCACAAGCACCGAGTATGTCGTTCCAGCCATGGCGCTCGCGAGGGTGACGGTCATGACAGGACCCAAAACGGTTGCGCCGGACACGTTGAAGCCATCCACAACCGTGGCCGATGTGCTTCCGCCCCCAGCGGCAGTGATTCGGCCCCACGCCTTGACGATGTTTCGTCGCGTGACGGTGTTTGAAAAGGCAGTGGAGACAGAAGGTGTTGTCCCGCCGAGTTGAATGGCCGAACCGGCCACAATCTGCCCCGGCGTGCTGAGCAGCAGATTCCCGCCAGCCATCGAGTTTGCGATAGAGAAGTCAGACGATCCTGCCGAACTGTAGCCCGCGAATCCGCTCCTTACGGACGGGGCAGCGGTGTCCGCGTAGAACTCAGCATAGACGTGGTCAGCGCCTCCAGGCTTGAGCACCAGCGCGGGGCCTCCGGAACCGAGAGTCGCAGGGGATGTGAACGATGCAGCGCCACTGACGGACAGTCCCGACATGGACGTGTTGCCAGTGACAGACAAAGTCCCTCCGACAGAGGTATTGCCAGCGATGTTGCCTACGCCATTCACAACCAGCGTTCCGGTGGTCGTGACGCCCGGGGTGAAAGTACCCGTGGATGTGAATTGGATGGACTGCGCCCCATCTACCTGCATGCGCACGTCATCATTCCCGGCGCGGTAGAGGCCGGTGTCAGGGTCGGCGCTGAAGGTGAGGGCAGGGGCACTTGCGGTGCCAGCCTGAAGCCGGAGAGGAGCCAGCATCGCGCCGCGCCCCTGTCTGTCCAGAGAGTTGGTCATCTCCGAAGCGAGGTCGCCAAGCGTGTTGTTGGCCCACGTTGACGAAATGGTGGTTCCGGAAACCACAGGGTTGCCGCCCGGGAGAGAGTAGGTGCCGACGCTGTTTCGCGTGGCGCTGGCGGGCAGAGACACACTGACAATAAAGCCAATCGTCGCGCCGCTGAGAAGTCCAAGTGCTGAGAGGGGAATGCGCATAGTTAGGTACCTAACCTGTTTTCTGGCCACAGTCTACCGCCTGCCTCCCTGCATCCGGCGAATGGCTTCGGAGAGGGCCAGCTGCTTGCGCTGCTCTTCCGTCAGGACTCGGGCAGGCTCGCCAACCGACATATTGGGCTCAACAACGGCCTGCTCTGGCTCGGGCAGGGCACCGCGCGCTACGGCCTCGTGGGGCGTGCGCTTGAGCACTTTAGCCAGCGCGGCTTCAATCGACTGCCCGGCCTTCTGTGCGCGCGTCTGGCCCGTCAGAAAGCGCTGCGGGCCCGGAAGGTTGCCAGCCAAGGCAAACATGGAGGCGCCCGGGAGGGCCGCCAGAAGACGGGCTCCAGTCATCGGGACCCGCGCGTCCAGCACGCTTCGGCCTGCTGCCGCGAGGCTGCGCATTTCACCGCCGCCGCCGCGTGCGTACTCTCCGAGTTCCCGTCCGTGCCGCACCGCCCTAGAGAATTGGGCCGGGGTGAATCCGTCCGGCATGTCACCGGCCGCCGCTACTGCGCGCTCCGCAGTCTTGTACTTGGCGTATTGGGCATCTGCCTCCTTCACGGCCGCCCGCGCCTCTGGCGTCAGTCCGGAGTCAATCGCGTCCGTCAATTCCTGCTCCGCACGCGTCAGCAGTCGGGCAATGCCCTTGCTGTCGCTGTCCCCATTCTGGTGCTGCCGGATTTCCTCGCGGATGTTGCTCCGCATCTTGATAAGCCGGTCGCTGGAGGCAACGCCCGTCTTTGCGGCGTCGTCACCCAGCACCGTCAGTTGGTTGTCCAAGAATTTCTTGGCGATGCCTCGCGCCTTGTCGGAGACGGCAATGGACTGGTCTTCCACCACGGAGGTGAAGGCGGGCGTCCCCTCGGATGGTCCAAACTCAGGCGACGTGTCGGGCGCCTTGGGCTGAGGCCGCAACTCGGGGGGCAGTTTCTCCAGCGGGACGAAGCGCCCGCGCGGGTCTCTCCACTTCCCATCCTTGCCCTGCTTGAAGTCGCCAAGGCCCTCAGGGGCGCGTGGTGTAGCGGGCGTTGGGGCAGGCGCGGCGGGAGGCTGCGCATTCGCAGGCGTCGGCAGCGGAGGGGCGGGCTGACGTGGGGCGCGCTCCAGCAAAGGGGCGCCAGACGACGTGCGCGGCTCGAAACTCAACCCGTGTGCTGGCGCATACGCTGCGTTGAAGCCCTTTCGGATTTCGTCAAGCGCCTCCCCGTGGTCCAACTCCGAATCAAGCCTCCCCATGCCCGGCGCTCGCGCCTCATCCAACACGGCCCTCTGAAATCCCTCCTTGGCCTCATCGCGAATCTCGCTGAGGGTGGTGCCCGTCACTGGGACGGATGTGGTCGCCTCCTCAATCTGAGAAAACCAACTCTTGGGGTTCATCTGCCCCGTGGACAGGGGAACACCCTTGGAGCGCAAGTAGAGCGCGGCAGCCGTAGGTTTGATGGCGCCCTGCCAGAAAGCGCGCGCGATGGGGATCGCGAATCCGGTTCCGAGGCCGAAGGCGCCACCTGTTGCGCCGCCGCGTACCACGTCCTCTCCCAACTGCATGGCCGTGGCCTCAGATGGCCGTGTCAGGTCCGCCGCGCCATCAGTGAGCCCTGCCAGCGCCCCAGATACTAGGCCCGTCTTTCCAGCCGCCAGCGCGCGGCCGAAAATTGACGCACCGGGCGCCGCCTTGAATGCACCCAGTGGAGCCAGCGCGGAGAGGCCGATGCCAGTGGCCGTCCCCAGTCCAGAACTGACGGGCCGCTGCAAGGCGCCCAACTCCGTCCGAGCCCGGCGCAAGTCGCGGGCGTTGCGGTAGACGTCCACGGGGTTGGGCTCGTCAGCGGGGCTGGGCTCCTGCGGCACGTCCTCGCCCATGGCCGCGAGTTCGGCGCGCGCCTGTGGAGTCAGCACGGCGCCGGGGCCAGCCACCACGCCCGGGAGGCGTCGCGCCAGTGCGTCAGGCAGGAGGCGCCCAAGCGGACGGGCTGCGGCGAGTTGCCCGGCAATCCCCACGTCTACCAGCGGGCGCCCAAACGGGACGTTGTTGGCGCCGCTGTTAACGAATGCCTCTTGCGCGGAAATCTGTACGGGCTCAGGCGCGGCCGGTGGAGGCCGCTCGGCTGCAGAGGGCACGGGGGGCTGAGTGGCCCCCTCTACTCCCTCAAGGAACCATTCGTCATCGTCACCTGCCACGCCCTCCAACAGCCATTCATCGCTGCCCTGTTCCGGAGCCTGCGAGGTGGGCTTCTTCTTGGGCTCAGCCATTACGGCACATCCTTCCAGCCCCGAGCGCGGGCGGCCTCAACGCGGTCCTGCATGACGAAAAATGCATCGCCCTTGGGGTTGAACATGTAGATGCCGCCAGTACGTGTCTTGGCAGGCTTGACGTAGACGAAGGGCTCCGAGTTCAAGGGCCTTGGCGCTGCCTTCGGCTTCGGGGCTTGCTCGCCGCCATCCAGCGTCGGGTTGCCGTCCGCTCCCGTGGGCATGGACTCGCTGGGCGTGGTGCGCTGGGGGCTGCCGCCCGCCGTAGTGCCTCCTCCGCTACCGCCAATCCGAACGTCGTCTCGGTCGAGGAAAATCAGGTTCGGGTCAACCTTCTGGCGCCGTGCAATCTGCTCATACTTGCGTTGCGCCGCGTCGTACTGCTTGCGGCGAGACTCGTACTGAGCAGTCGCTTGTCTGAAGAGGTCTTCGCGCGTCTGGGCCGTCAGCGGATTCCCCTTCAGTGCGCTGTCCAGCATTCCGGCGTACTTGGCCGCCGCGCCTCCGGAGTTGCGAATCAACTCCACGTCGCCACCCATGACGGACACTCCAGGGTCAATGATTTTCATGAAACTGAAAATCGTGTTGATTGCGCCAGGGCCAGTCATGTCCGTATAGGAGTTCTTCAGCGTGTCGAATGACGCGGATACCGTGTCGTAGCCCTTCACCGCTGGCAGGTCGTTGAATTCCTTGCGCAAGCCCGTGGTGGCCTTGTTCAGTTCGGCCTCTCTTTCCTGCGCCTCCTTCTCGGCATTCTTCGCCGCCTTGGCCTGGGCCGCCGCCGCATCGGCCTTGATTCTGGAGAGCGCCGCCTCGCGCTTGAGTTTGTCCTGCTCCTTCTCGTACTCGAACTTGCGGTCCACCTGCCCAGCGCGGCGCTTCTCCGCGTCGGCCTGTTGCTTGAGGCGCTGTTGGGCCTGGACCAGAGAGAGGTAGCGCAGAGAGTTAGGGTCGCCCGTTTCTGCCTGCTCCAGCTGGGCTCGGCCGAAGTTGGTAAGCACTCTGTCCCCCGTGAGGAGGCCGAGGTTGCCCACTGCGCGCTGGCGTTTCAGGTTGCCTGCGACGGAGCGCTGAGACTCCAGCGCGTCAGACATGGCCTGAGCGAAATTCATCTCCTCTGACGGCTCTGACTCATTCTGCGGCGCCGTCAACGCGGCTGGAGGCTGCCCAGCGGGCGGAGGTGTTGCAGCAGGGCCCATGGGAGGGGGCGCAACGGGAATGGGCGACTGCTCGCCCGATTTTCCCGCCAGCGCATTCGCAAGCGCCATCTGCGGCGAGAGGCCGTCCATGCCTGGAC
>Ga0247828_10000387_pt1 | contig 15290 bp, 18 predicted proteins | sample 12C_Control_Day3_FD_192425 | JGI IMG/M metagenome (GOLD analysis project Ga0247828, IMG submission 192425) | Soil microbial communities from agricultural site in Penn Yan, New York, United States - 12C_Control_Day3 | ecosystem: Environmental > Terrestrial > Soil > Agricultural land | place... | reverse complement strand
TCTCTGGCCGTGCCTCTGTGCGGCCGACTTCCAGCGTCCCTGTCGTCCTGCAGACCCGTGCCATGCCGGGTCAGTGGGGCACCGACATCCCCCAGATCACGGTCAACGGGTCTGGCGCGACGGTACGCTACCGTACCTCCGCCAACCTGACGGCCTGGTCGGCTTGGAAGAACCTTGCCGACATCGCGACCGAGCCGAACGCGGCATGGATCCAGTACGAGGTAACGCTGTCCACCCTGGCCAGCTACGTCGACGAGATCCTGCTCAGCACGGCTCCTCCTGCGACCCCTCCCCTGCCCAGCACCCTCCCGGTCGAGCCATTCTCCCTCGACCCGCTGCTGGCCATCCCCAGCGGGGGAGGGGTCCTTCTCCAGGACACGCTGCTGAAGTGCCGGACCTTCGACAACTCCAGCAACGAGTCTACCCTCGAGTTCGCTGTCGCACTCACCGATCCCAAGGCCACACTGATCGAAGCCGAGATGCCGGTCTCGTTCAAGGGCAAGCTCTACACGGCTCGCGCGGTCACGACCACCAAGAGCCGGGGCACGGCAGTCGTCGACGTCTACTGCGAGCGCATCTGGTACGACCTCCTGTACGCAGGCGAGATCGCAGCACAGACATGGAACGTGTCGGCAGCAGACGCCATCACGACGGCCCTGGCAGGCACCGACTGGTTCGTCGGTCAGGTCGACCCCGTAGGCGTGCTCGGCTGGGAGTCGGAGAAGACTACGGTGCTCGGTCTCCTGCAGCAGATCGCCAAGATCTACGGGGGTGACCTGGTCTTCGACGACCGGAACAAGTTCGTCCATCTGCTGGATCAGGGTGGCCGTGACCGGGGCACGTACTTCGACTACGTCAAGGGCATCACGTCGGCAACCAAGCGAGAGGACACCACGTCCCTCGTCACCCGTATCTACGGCCGGAACGCCGACGGCCTGACCATCGCCCCTGCCAACGAGGGAGTCGACTACGTCGAGGACTTCACCTGGACCTCTGAGGTCCGGGAGAGCACCTACGACTTCAAGTCGGGCATGACCCCGCAGGCGATGCTCCGGTACCTGACCGGGTACATCCAGACCCGCAGCAAGCCCGCGCTCTCGTACGAGTACAGTGTGGCCGGACTGGCTGACCGGGTGGACGAGGTAGACCGCTTCGAGGTCCTGGACATCGTGTTCGTGATGGACGAGGACTACTCGGCTTCGGTGAAGAACCGCATCGTGCAGCTCGAGATCGACTACGTGGACCTCCGCAACAGCAAGATCACGCTGGCCAACAAGCTTCGCAGCCTGGCCTCGAGCGACGAGAGCAACGACCCTGGTGCCCTGACCACGGGTCAGACGATCGACACCCGTGACATCTACCCGTTCAACCTCCTGCTGAACAGCCGTGGGGACAACGGGATGGCTCACTGGGCAGGCTCGGGAGTCAGCGTCGTGGAGGGCGGAGCGACCGGTCGGTACAGCTTCGCCTTCGGTGCCAGCGGAGGAACGCTCCAGCAGACGGTCACGAGCGACAACCGTGACAGCTTCGTCTTCTCCGCACAGATCGACGCGGACACCGACGCAGCCGTTCAGATCGAGGTGACCTTCCAGTACACCGATGGCACGACCGAGACCCAGACCCTGGAGCTGTGATGATTCGTCGAGTGCAGATCGCTAACCCTGCCGCTCACAAGCAGACGCTGACGATCCACGTGAAGCTGACCACGGCCGATCACCCCGTGGAGGTCACCGATCTGCTGCTCCAGCCCGGGACGACGGCGACTAGCTGGGTGCCTGCCATCCAGGAGATGCCCTGGACCACGGGGGTCGTGTCATGAGCTTCCTGCGCACCTTCGGCCAGCTGAAGCCGTCCAAGCCGGTGCTCGGTGTGGCCGTCAAGGTCATCGCCCACAGCGACGCCAAGGTCACCGACATCCAGCTCAACCCTGGCTCCAGCCTGTTCTCCTGGTCCCCGATGGTCGGGGATCTCGGGCTTGTGCAGGCTCCCCGCTGGCGATTCATCAACGGCATGATCCAGTCGGACTACGACACGTGCGTCACTAGCGACGAGGACATTGCCAGCCCGTACAGGGGCGAATTTTACCCCGTGGCTCCCCAGACGGTAAACTGGGGTCAACTGTACTTCGGCGAGGTTAGCTCAAAGACGAGCTTCGACGGGACCGACTACAGCACCACAGCGGGAGCAGGCATTACGCCTCACCTGACGGCCAGGGCAGACCAGCGTCTCGACCTGGTCACCACGGGTCTCATGAGCGCCATCGTAGGCGTCAAGGGCATCAGTGTAGCTCCCGGCAACCCAGCACGCATCGACCTCGGTAGCGTGACCGCAGCGCACCCTCAGGGATGGAACAGGGTGTGGGCATTCCACGACACGTGGAGTGACGTCCTCGCAGAACATGGAGCCTGGTAATGCCTCTCGTCGAACCGGATGCCCCGGACTACGGACCGAGCACCTTCAGCGACCTCGCTGATGCCCTGGCCACACTGTACGACAACGATGTGTACCTCAAGGGTCTCATCGACGCCATCGCCGTGCCGACTCCGGTCAAGACCGCGATCACGCTGGGTTCGGGCTACACGGCGAACGCCTCCTACGTGGCGACCCAGACCGTCAAGACGGGATCGATGGTCGTCCTCGAGCCGGGTGTCATCAACTGTCCGGCGACGTTCTCCGCAGGCACGTACTACACGCTCGGGACCGTCACGAGCACGCACCGACCCACCGATGGGAAGCATCGCATGGGCACGGGTGCCATCTTCACGAGCACGGCCATCGTCCCCATTCAGTTCCGCATCAACGGCTCCACGGGGGAGATCAACTTCTACTCGGTACCTGCTGTGTCGGGTGCCTCGTACATCATCCTGAACAGCCTGACCTGGAGCGTCTGATGGGTCACCGCGTAGTGCTCTGGCACAGCAACCAGACCGTCCGCACTGAAGGTGTCCTCGACAAGTACGGGGACGCCATCGACGACGTTCTGCTGGTGGCCTACGAGCTGAAGACCACGGGGCTGACCAACCTCAACATCCAGAACACGGTCGAGGCAGTCCGCGCCAAGTGGCCGAACATCCAGTGGTGGCTGACCATCCAGTGCTTCTCGAGTGCAGCATGGAAGCTCCTGAACACCGACGCCACGTTCAAGGCCAGCATCCTGGCCCAGATGGACGCCATCTACGCGACCTACCCGTGGATCACAGGCATCGACCTCGACGCTGAGGGCTTCGGCAACAACATGACCGTGGCCGAGGCGTATGCCGGATACAAGGTGCTCGGGGACCACGCCAGGACGCACGGCAAGCTCGTCAGCGCGGCTCTGCCCGCAGCAACCGAGGGCAACTTCAGCATCGGTGGGGAGAACTGGCTCGACTACGAGCTGTTCGGTGCCTACTTCGATCGTGTGGCCATCATGACCTACGACTTCGCCTGGAGCGGCTCGGCACCCGGTCCCCTGGCTCCCCGCTTCTGGATTCAGCAGGTGTACGACTGGACCGTCTCGGTCATCGACCCGGACAAGGTGCTCTTCGGCATCCCTGCCTACGGCCAGAACTGGAGCATCCACGCGCCTGTCGAGGAGCTTCCGGGCTGGCCGAGCTGGCCGTACAGGGGCAACTCCGGTGCGTACTACTGGTTCTGGTACATGACCACGGGGGTCTGGGGACCGATGGCCGGTGATGACGACCCGGTAGCCTGGGACCAGACTCGGGCCAGCTGGCTCGTCTTTCGCGACAAGGAGACCAATTCCCCCTTCACCCTGATTGGGTGCTACTGGTGGGCTACGGCGATCCAGCGGACCGGCAGCAGCGGCATGGAGCTCAATGAGTTCAACGGCAAGTCCTACTTCACGCGCTACGGCCAGCCCGCAGCAGACCCGGTCGGTGGCCTGGCTGACCAGACGGTCGGCACGCAGCATGTCACTCACACGGTGCGTCCCATCCAGGTGATCGACTCCAACGGTCAGTGGGCCAACAACGACGTGCACAACATCACGCTCGAGGTCCTCCAGCGCGACCCGCAGTCGGCTACCATCATGGACGACGACTGTGCTACCGCTGGCACCCTGGGCATCTACTACAACCGGACCGGGACGTGGTCTCACTGGCGTCAGGGTGACCCGCTGCTGAACCCGCGCACCTACGGTCAGTTCCGTGTGGCCGGAGCAGGCAAGCTGTCTCTGACCAACATCGACGCAGGCGGCGAGTTCCACGTGCAGGGCCGCTTCCAGATCCCCGCAGCAGGAGGTCGCGCAGGCGTCTTCCACGGCTCCTACGAGGCCACGGTGGACCAGTGGGGCACGCTCATCCTGAGTCGTAACGGCACGACCCTGGCGACGACCCCTGTGTCCGCTCCTGGCCTCTCCAGCAACCCTGGCCAGGGACGCGCTGTTATCGGCCTCAGGGTCCGTGGGCAGCATGCTCGGGTGTACTACAGCCGGACCGAGGTTGACGTGCCCCTGGTGCTGGAGTACAACGACCCGAGCTACGTCGGTGGCCGGTCTGGGATGGTCAGCCTCAGCGGCGACGCCTGGTTCGATCACGTTCGCTGGGGCGACGCCTGGTGGTACAACCCTCGCGAGGCGTACGACGTGCAGGTCGGTCCCTTCATGTTCTACGACGTGGGCCGCATCCCCCGCACGAACGTCACGTGGGACGGCTTCAACCGCTTCCGTGTCAACACGGACGTAGAGGAACGCAGCACCCGTACCAAGAGCATCTCGAACGACTGGGCATACGTGCATCTCAAGGGTGTCGGCATCGCCGCAGGCACGACTCGAGACGTCAAGTTCATCCCCCGCGACATCGACTGCTGGGTCGGGAACGTGTACCTGTGCGACCCTCAAGGCACGGCTCTCTGCCACTACTCCGACGCTGAGTACATGGCCTACAGCCGTGACCTCGGTCACGAGGAGTGGGGTCTGGCAGGCATCGCCGTCTGGCGGCTCGGCCAGGAGGATGTAAGGTTCTGGGAACGGATCAAGAGTGGCCGTCTGGACCCAGCAAACAGGATCCCGATCCTGTAATCAGGCCACACGAAGAAGGAGAAGACAATGGCAACGAAGGCTCTCAAGAACCATCCCGGCATGTGGCTCCGCGCCGATGCCGCCGATGCGATCAACGACCTCGAGGACAAGTACGGTGTGATCCGCATCAACCGTGCAGGCGTCACCGAGGCTCAGCAGCAGGAGATCATCGACCGCTGGGACCGGGGTGACCGGGACGGCCTGTTCCCGCCTGCTCGTCCGGCTCGCGAGTCGAACCACGTCAAGAACGGTGGCATCGCCGTCGACGTGTACAACTACACCGACGACCGCGCCAAGCTCAACGAGTTCGGCTTCCAGTGGTACGGCAAGTCCGACCCGGTGCACTACACCTTCATCGGTCGCCCTGGCGGCTCGCAGACCGGTCCCATCGGCTGGGTCACGGTCAACCGCTCGGTCGAGGACATCCAGCGCACGGTCGGTGCCAAGGTCGACGGGGTCTACGGTCCCGACACGACCGCCAAGGTCAAGATCGCGCAGTCGGCGAAGGGCCTCACCCCCGACGGCATCTGGGGTCCCAAGACGGACGCGGCCTACTTCCCCGCAGCGGGTCGCCCGAGCAGCAAGGCTCACTGGGAGCTGACCTACGCGGACATCCAGTCGGCGCTCAACCGTCACGGCTACAACCTCAAGGTCGACAACGTGTGGGGTCCGCTGAGCTCCAACGCGCTCGCCGACTTCCAGCGCAAGAACGGCCTCAAGGTCGACCGCATCGTCGGTGCTGCGACCTGGGACAAGCTCAACCGCTGACCCTCCCGCACTACCCTCCAGAAAGGAGCCTCACGTGCTGGAGGCAGTCAAGACCATCATCGATAGCCTGATGCCGCTCTTCGTAGCGGTCGTCACGGTGATCGGTGGCGTCATGGTCGCCAAGCTGAACAAGGTGCAGAAAGAGACCAAGGACACCAGTGCCAGGGTCGCGCAGGTTCAGAACGACATCATCACGAACCACGGGTCCAAGAACCTCGGGGACGCGATCGATCGTCTCACCACTCATGTCAACGTCATGAGCGACAACCAGGACGACCTCATCGCCACGGTGAAGGGTATGCAGGCTCGAGATGAGGCGCTCGAGGCTCGCCAGAACGCTACGGAGCACATCCTGCAGCGGTTCGGGTACATCCCTGCCCCTCACCGTGGCGCGAGGCTGTTCAGATTCAAGAGGAAGTGATATGGACATCGCCATCACGCTCGCATCCATCCCGGCCATCATCGCAGTCGTCACGCTCGCCAAGGACCTCGGTCTGCGCAGCACCTTCGCCCCGCTTCTGGCGATCCTGCTGGGTGTGGCCTTCGCGATCTTCGACCTGTTCGCAGGCGGAGCGGTCATCGGCACCCAGAGCATCCTGGGAGCCATCTCCCTGGGTGTCATCCTGGGCCTCTCGGCGTCCGGCCTGTACGACGGTGCCAGGGCCATCGGCAGCAAGACGCCTGCGGCGACTGTGGTCGTGGAGGAGGACGTGGCAACCAAGCCGACGCTCCGCTCCCAGCAGGAGACGCTCGACGGCATCTGACGCCAACAACACGAGGACCCCCAGCCAATCGGCCGGGGGTCCTCTGCTGTGCGGGTTACTGCTTGACCGGGAAGGTCATGTCCAGGTCGACCACGGCCACACCCAGGTCGGTCTCGAGACGGCCGCGAAGGTGGTCCACCCGGCGGACCCGGATGACCGTGGCCTCGTTGCCCTCGGGGTCGATGATCTGGTCGCCGTGCTCGAGGTTCTCGGCCTTGACCTGACGGTAGGTTGCGCGTGCCATGATGCTCTCCTTGTGGTGAGTGGTGTGTTGGTACTTAGAAGTTTGCCTGAAGTTGAGCCGTAGCGCAAATCAGCGGTTGACGATGGCCTCGGCCTCGGCGACCGTGATGACGTCCTTGCCGCCACGCGAGCCGTCGAAGAGGTAGATGGTGGTGAGGGTGCTGGGCTCGAAGACGAAGTCGCCGTCAGCGTTGACCGTGAAGCCCTCCTTGTGAGCCAGGGCGAAGGTCAGGGCCTCGCGGATGGTGTCGCCTGCCTCGAGGTGAGCGGCCTGATCGAAGTCCTGCTCGGTGTAGTGCTGCGAACCGTTGCTGACCAGGTGAACCGTGTAGCGTGCCATGATGCTCTCCTTGTGGTGAGTGGTGTGTTGGTAGTTAGATTATTGCACGGCTCGAGCCGAAGCGCAAATCCTTAGAGGGAGTGGGAGGACTGGCGCTCGACGTAGTCGAACTCGTCGTTGATGCCGTGGGGGTGCTGCTCGATCCAGCGCTCCGCGCGTGCCCTGCTGCTGGTGTGGCCGACCACGAAAGCCTCGCCCTTGAAGTAACCGATGATGATGTGCATAAGTAGATTGTTGCACACCATCACCGGTTCCGCAAGCCTCAGATCCAGGCTCCCTTGGTGGGACGCTTGCCGAAGGCGAAGCTCACGTCGTCAGCGCTGACCTCGAGCGCTGCTGCGAAGGTGAGGCGGCGACCCTTGAGGCCCTCGATGATGTCGGTGTAGTCGACCGTGCTGAAGAACTCACCCATGAGCGAGGAGGGGATGCTGACCCAGACGCGGAAGCCCTGGTCGTCCTTGACGACTGCCTTGTAGCTGGTGCCGTAGTCGCCCTCGACGATCTTGGCGGAGACGATCTCGCCGGTCACCTGCACGCGGCCGGAGGGAGCCGGGGTCTCAGCGGCCTTCGCCGCCTGCCCTGCACGCTTCTCCATCGTGCGGCGAACCGCTGCGATCATGTTGGGGGTGAAGGGCTTGCTCGGGCCGACCCAGCGGAGGGTCTCGGCCATCGTGCGGATGAAGCCATCCTTCTCGAGCTTGACCGGCTGAGCCTGCTCTGCCCACTCGTCGTAGGTGGCGAACAGGTGCTGGGTGTCGTCCTCGATGACGATGCCCATCAGGAACTCGAAGACCTCGGGGTCAGCGGCCTGCAGAGCAATCTGGTTGGCGTGAGCTGCGTCGATCTTCTTCTGGTGCTCAGCGGCACGCTTGCGGTCGGCCTGTGCCTTGCGGACGGCTCGCCCGTGGCACCACTTCTGCGCAGCGGCCTCGTTCTCGAAGATGTCACCGAGGCGAAGCTCGTAGATGTTGTGGCACTTGTAGCAGATGCTGTCGAAGCCGTTGAACGAGTAGTGACCGGTGCCACCACAGCGCGAGCAACCCTTCGCGAAGATGTCGCCAGCCTGGATGTAGTAGAAGCCCTCGAACTCGAGGGTGGTGATGTTTGCCATGAGATGAGTTTAGCTGATGCTGCTGGAATCCGCAAACACTTCTTCGACTACAGGCTGGCAGGGTCTTTGCCGTCGAGCGTTCCGTAGAGGAGGTACTCGATGAGCAGCAGGAGTCCCCGCACGATCGCGTACGCATAGTTCTCCCAGAGGTACCATCCCAGACCCACGAACCAGAAGATGACGGCCGCGATGCCGATGACGTGCAGGATCGGCAGGCCGAACAGCGTGGTGAAGATGGTCTGGGTCGGCCCTGCCTTGGTGAAGTACTTCGGCTCGAGGTCCTCGAACAGGTCCTCCATCGTGGTGCGTCGCTTGGTGTGGCTGTGCTGAGTCATGATGATTCCTTACTCGAGAAAGTTGGCGTAGGAGGGGTCCTGGAAGTTCCCAGTGCTGGGACCTGCACCCTGCAGGAAGACCAGGAAGAGCCACCAGAAGAACTGACCGATGAGCCACAGGGCCACACCGATGACACCGAGACCGGCCAGCACCAGGGAGATCCCCACGAAGAACGCGAGGACGCCCGAGCGGACGCGCTCAGTCGCAGTGGGTGCCTCGTCTACTACGAGGAGTTCATCGAACGTGGTCATGCTTCTACCTCTTCCGGTTCCGGCCTGCGAATGATCTTCAACTGAGTGTTGAGGTAATGCAGGTCGTTGCCCATTTTAGTCTGCACACCCAACCTGAGCAACTGTGAATCTTCCTCAGGCGGGGCGAGGTTCATGATGAAGTCGCTCCAGCCGTGGAGAGCCGTACTGCCCAGGATCATCTCCTGGATGCTCTCGCCCTTCTCGAAGACGCGCTTACGGGTGTGGTGGATGAACATGATGGCACACCCAGTCGCCTTGGCGATGATCTTGAGGTCCTTGAGGATGCTGTACATGTCGGTGCTGCTGCTGACCTCTGCCTTGCCGATTGACATAGAGAGGGTGTCCAGGATGACGATCTTGAGACCGTACTCCTCGATGGTCTGGTAGAGACGCACCTTGTCGCAGACCGTGTCGAAGCTGATGTCCCCATTGTCCTCCACGTGCAGGCGTCCTTCGCTGAGGTCGATGGGGTCGAAGCGGGTCAGCAGGGCCAGAGGCTTCGGCGGCTCCCAGGTCATGTGGCCTGCCTTGTCGACACGGAGGCGACCGTCCCAGTGGTAGCCCTCGCGACCACGGGTCCGGTTGATGCCGTCGTTGAGCCGGGTGGAGAACAGGTACTCGCCGTCCTCGAGGCTGAAGAAGCCGACCGGCTGAGGCTTGGCCACACTGACACCGAGAGGCTTACGGCCGGATGCGAGACCCAGGGCCAGCTCCATCGCGACACGGGTCTTGCCGACCTTCGGGGGAGCCACCAGGAGTCCGCAGCCACCCTCGGGGATGATCCCCTTGACGAGCCAGGGCATCGGCTTGCGGATGACGGGACCGAAGTCCGCCACGGTAGCCATCTCCCAGGCACCGACCGACTCCTCCGTGACCTCCTGGTCCTCGATGGGGTTGGAGGTCTTGGCAGGCTTCTCCGGCTTGGAGGGCTGAGCGTCGTATGCCCGCTGGATGTCGTCCTTGAGCCGGTCGGGGTCGTCCTTCCACTTGTTCCAGTCGGTGGCCTTGATCAGCTTGAAGGTGAGAGCCTGGTCCAGTCCCAGCTCTGCTGCCTGCCGAGCGAACTTCCAGAGCAGGTTGCTGCGGTCGCCGTACCCATCCGGGGTCGCCAGAGCCGCTGCTGTCGCCGCAGGGAAGCCCAAACCGCTGGCCACCTTACGCAACAGCACAGCGCGCGGGTAAACGGTCCCCTGGGACGGCAGGAGACGCCCGTGGAACGGCTTGCGCTTGTGGTGCCAGGACCCAGGGACACGCAGGAGCTGACCGATGTCGACCCCGCTCTTGTCGCCGCCGAGAGCGTGGGCCAGCAGACCCATGAACCCGTCACGGTGGAACTCACTCGGGGAGAAGCTCTCCTTCATCAGCCAGATCGCCTGCTTGTGGCCGGGGCTGGTCTCCCAGATGTACGACGGCTTCAGCGCCATCAGCATCTCGTTGTTGTACGAGTCGTCGCAGTCGACCCAGAGCACCCGCTGAGCAGGGTACTGCTGGAACGTGCCTTCCTCGTCCTTGCGCTTGATCTTGCGGTCAGTGCCGTTGCTGACTGCCGGGGTCCAGTACCAGTCGTCCGCCTCCGTGAGCACGGGCAGGGACGGCTGACGGCTGTCGAGGTACGGACCCTCGCGGAACCGCTCCTTGCCCTTGACACCGATGTTGCTGATGTGTGGCATCCACACGTTACCGCGCACGCCTGCGTGACGCCAGACCTTGAGGACTACTCCGAGAGACTGCTTATCCACTCTACTACTTCCCGAACGTTTGGATCGTGACTGGTGAAGGTCTTACCCCCAGCCTCCCTGAACTTCTTCAGGTTGTACTGCTGTGCCTTCGAGGGCTTCTCACGGGCTGACTTCTTGGCCTCGATTGCGAAGAAGTGCCCATGCGCGCTGCCTAGAACATCGGGGGTCCCTTTCTGCTGAAAGGAACCCCCGTGAGTTCTGAGGCAGTAGACACCCGGGATGGAGTTAAGTACCCCCATCATCTTCCGGACGATGTCTGCCTCATCCACGTCTTAGCGACGCTTGACGGTGCGGCGAGCCGGTGCTGCTGCGGCAGGCTTCTTGGCAGGTGCCTTCGCAGCGGGCTTCTTGGCCGGAGCAGAGGCGCGGCGACGGGGAGCGGGAGCTTCCTCCTCTTCCTCATCCTCCTCGTCCTCTTCCTCGTCCTCGTCCTCGTCGAACTCGTCCTCGTCCTCTTCGAGCTCGTCGTCGCCGAGGTCGTCCTCATCCTCGTCGTCTTCGAACTCCTCCTCGTCTTCCTCGTCGCCCTCGAGGATCTCCAGGAGCTCGGCCTTCTTCAGACCGGTCGGGTCCTCGCCGAGGTCCTTGACGGCCTTGCGGAGCTGAGGCAGGGTGTAGGTCGAGTAGTCGACCGCCTCCTCTTCCTCGTCCTCGTACTCCTCGTCGGCCTCCTCGTCCTCGGCCCACTCGCCCTCGTCGTCCTCGTCGTCGTCCCCGGCCACACCGACCGCGTCGTCACCGACCAGGCTGAGGTCGTAGATGCCGTTGACCTCCGAGCGGCCCTCGTACTGGCCGACCGCGTCGGTGATCTCCACGGCGACGAGCTTGCCGATGGGCTTCTCCGGGTCGATGGTCGAGACCTTCTTGGGGACCGGGATGCCCGCAGCCACGAAGAGGTCGCGGATCTTGAAGAGCTGGTTGTCCTGGTGCTTGCAGTACCAGGGGAAGCGACGCGTCTTGTAGCGCGGGTCGGTCGGGACCAGGGCATAGGTCCACATGTCCGTGCCGTCGTTCGCCTCCTTGTCGTCGACGCCCACGACCTTCATCTCGTAGAGACCCTCGGGGATGTGCTTGGTGTTCCAGCCCGAGCGCTCTTCGACCTTGGAGAAGTCGAGCTTCATCTTCTTGAGTGCCATGATGTGTTTCCTTCTTTTGGGGTTTCTCGACTAGCGGGTCCAGCCGAGAAGCTGGTTGAGGCGAGCCGGGGTCGGCTGCTTCAGGTAGGGAGGGTTGCCCTTGTAGATCTTGCTGCGGGCACCCGCCACGATGGAGGACGACGGCCCGAGCCAGAGGCGGCGAACAGGCTTGTCGTTGACCTGAGCGATGTACAGACGGCCGATGGCGTCCGACATCTGCATCAGGATGGAGTAGGGTCCGGGGGAGAGGTCCGGGACGGTCATGGAGTTGACGTCCTCGTCGTCATCGTCCGACTGCCACTCCTCGTCCGGCCGCTGGAGCTTCTCCTGGACGATGACGTACACGTCCTTCTTCGAGTTGCGCAGGGTGCGCAGCAGGGCCGCGAAGGAGTTGTTGCAGATGCCCCGCTGGTTGAGCGAGACTGCCCCTCCGCCGCCGATCTCCAGGAGGAAGTCGTTGTACAGGGATGTGGCCGTGTCGATGACGATGCGGTCGTGCTTCGCCAGGAACGGGGTCGAGAGGAACGTCTTGTTGAGGTTCTTCGTGCTGGTGTCCTCGACCACGGTGAGACCCGTGGTGTCGATCCCGATGAGGCCCTGATCCGACGATAGGACTGCCGTCTTGCCCTTCGGGGCACCTGCCAGAGCGAACGTTGTCTTGCCGACCTTGGGTCGACCGTAGATGGTCTTGAGCGTCACTTCTTCTTGCCCTTCTTCTGGTTCGGGTAGTAGTCGAGCGGGTCACGCGTGGTCGTGTACCTCGTGCGCTGCTCGATCTCACTGGTGCCGTGGATAAGGTCCGCGATTGTGAGGTCCTTGTAGTTGCACATGTACCCTGAGCAAGCGTGAAGGTTTCGCTCCACACAGTCGGGGTCGTCCCACGTGTAGTTTAGCAGGCGGCGAGCGCTCGTGACAAATGCCTTGTGCTGCCTAGCCCGCTGCTCCGGAGAAAACTCCATACGATCCCGCCGGAACAGGTCGCTGTAGTCCCGCTGCTTGAGCGCAATGAGGAAGTCCTTGACGTACTCGCGCTCCTCCTCGTCCTCGATGGCGAGAAGCTCCTTGCCCCGGATCACCGTCATCATGCCCTGTTCCTGGAGCCACTCCTTGAAGACGGGGAGGGTCGTGCCAGAGGGCTTCAGCACCCGGCTGATCTTGCCCTTCAGGGTCAGGCTGGGGACGCTGATGGAGCCGGTCTTGGCGTAGTCGTAGATGAAGCCCTTCGGCTGAGGCAGAGGCTTGCCCTTCCACCGAAGCTTCTTGTACTCCGGAGCGGTCTCGCATGCCCAGAGGTACGAGTAGTGCTGGAAGGCCAGCTCGCGGTATCGCCACTCCGGGATCTGTGCGTGCGTCTTGTGGTCGACGAGCCAGACATCCCCGTGCTCATCGATGACGACGAGGTCGATCCGGCCACGGTACAGCACCTTGCCGCCGAACATCGGACGCTCGACCGTGATCTCCGCCGCGATGGGGGTGAGGTTGTCCTTGGCGTAGACGTACTCGTACGAGGTCATGATGCGGTGGACCTCGCGCTCGAGGCCGACCACTTCCTCCTCGAACTGCTCCTTCTCGGACTTCTCCTTGATCTCGGCATGCTTCGCACGCCAGTCGCGACCGTTGGCGCGCTCCTCGAGCAGGGAGTGTACCCACGTCCCACGGGTGAGAGGCTTCTTCTCCAGGCGAGGCCGCAGTCCCAGGACGATCGAGTAGTAGACCTCCCGGTGGCACTCGACGAAGCCAGACACCATGGACTGCGTGATGACGAGCTTGCCGTCGTCGGTCGTGGGCCACTTGCCCCGGAACTTCCGCAGCGGGCTTCCGGGCTTGAGACCCGTGCTCGGCAGGCGTGTGGCCTTACCCTTAGAACTCGGCAAGCGGCTCGCCTCCCCAGCACCGACTGATCGTGACGTCCGCCTTGAGGAAGAACTTGCGCTTGAGGTTGGCATCTGCGGCCTCCAGGGTCTGCTTGACGAGACGCCCGACCTTCCGAGCGTTCTTGTAGGGTGCGGTCAGGCACACGGAGTCGTGTACCGTAGTGATGAGCTGAGCGTCCCAGAGCGACATCCTGGCGTCGCGGGCGAGCTTGGCAAGGGAGATAAGCATGAAGTCAGATCCTGTGCTCTGCACGGGGCTGTTGATGGCCTGCCGGAAGGCGTTCTCCTGGACCCAGAAGTCCGAGTCGTAGACCTTCGGCAAGTGGCGGAACCGGCCGAACTCGTTGTGCACTCCGCCGTACTCGATCGCCTCGCGACGCTGCTTCCGGTACCACTCCTCGAGGGAGCTGAAGTTCTCGAAGAACTCAGCACGGAACTTGCCTGCGTCCTTCGGGTTGATGGTGACCCCGTAGTTGTCGAAGACGTAGTCGGCGAAGTGCTTCTCCCGCATGCCGTAGATGAAGCCGAAGTTGACACCCTTCGCCAGAGACCGGTGCTCCTTGGTCATCTCCTGGCCGTGGACGAGCTTGAGAGCCATGTAGGTATGGATGTCCTCGTCGCGCTCGAAGATGCTGAGCATGGTCTTGTCGCCCGACATGACTGCTGCCACACGAAGCTCCAGCTGCCCGAAGTCTACCTCGATCCAGGCACGACCGCGCTCCCCGAAGAGGTTACGTGTGGCCTTGTCGCGAGGGATCTGCTGCGAGTTGAGGCCAGGCTGTTCCTTGCCGGGACTGCTGCTGCTGAGCCGACCGGTGACCGTGCCCGTGAGGTTGAAGCTGGTGCTGATGCGACCGTTGACCGTCCGCTCCTCGATGGGCACCAGGAAGCCGGTCAGCTGCTTGTACAGGGTCGACCGCTTGATCAGCAGGCGCGCGGCAGGGTGGTCGATCTTGCCGAGGTTCTCAGCGCTCAGGCTAGGCACCCCATCGGGCCACGTCTTGGACGGCTTGCCGACTGCAGGGCACTTCGCTCCCTGGTAGACGTAGAGCCACCACTTGGTCCAGTTCGTGTTCCCCCAGTTGACCTTTGACTTCTTCAGGAAGTCGGGCCAGCGCTCCTTGTCGGGCACCGACCGGTCCAGCTGAGCCTCGATGGCTGCGATCTCCGCCTGCACGCGCTCCTTGGTCTTCTTGACCAGACCCAGACGCACAGGCATCTGGTTGGCCTCCATCATCTTGAGAGGCTTGACGGCAGGGAGCATGATCTGCTGCATGACGTACACGGGGTTCTCCCCCGGCCGGAGGTTCTTCCGGATGTAGTTCTTCTGCCACTTGAGCAGGTCTCGACCGAGAGCTACGTCCCTGGCCACATACCGAGAGACCTCTGCCTTGCGGACCTTCCACTGGGAGCGGGGGATGTGCACCCGGTCCTCCCAGCGCTTGCCGAACCAGTCGGGGAACTGAGTGACGTCGATCTCCTCCTTGCCGTAGCGGAGGATGCGGTGACCGAGGTCGTCCAGGCCGACGGTGCGGTTCTCGTCGATGAGATGCGCCATGAACATCGTGTCCCAGACCATGCGGACCTTCGCGCCATCCCGCTCGAGCCACGTCTGATCGAAGGGCGAGTTGTGCGCAGCACCCTTGCGGATGCGGAGCTTGCGGATGTCGGCCTGCCTGCGAGGCCACCAGACGAGAACGTCCTTGCG
>Ga0247828_10000385_pt1 | contig 15358 bp, 26 predicted proteins | sample 12C_Control_Day3_FD_192425 | JGI IMG/M metagenome (GOLD analysis project Ga0247828, IMG submission 192425) | Soil microbial communities from agricultural site in Penn Yan, New York, United States - 12C_Control_Day3 | ecosystem: Environmental > Terrestrial > Soil > Agricultural land | place... | reverse complement strand
GCGCTGCCGTCGCTGCCAGCCTGGCAGGCGGTGAGTGTGGCGGCGAGCAGGGCTACGGCGGCGGCTGTACGGACGCGCATGATTCCCCCAAGGGCTGTGACTGAGCGGGCATCCTGCCGCACCAGGGGGTGGCATGTATGGGGTTCGGAGATGCGTGACCCGCCCGCCCCTCATCGTGCTTGGGGTGCTGAGGGACGGGCGGGCGCTTGAAGAGGCCGAGCGTTGTCCTGGCGCCGATGGTGCCTCACCGCGGCGGCGGGCCGGTCACCTCGTCGACAACCTCCAGCACCTGGTGCAGCCGGCCGCGGAGCCGCTCGACGAGGAGGATCAGCTGAGCGTCGTCTATCGCGGCGAGGTCCGCGGCCCGGGCCTCGGCGAGGTCGCGGCGGGCGAAGTCGACGGTGGTCTGCTGCGACGGATCGAGGGGTTCGGGCATGTCCTCACCTGGGTGCGGAGCAGCCCGCCCTCTACGCCTGGGGAGCCGAGGGCGGGCGGCCGTTCGAGGTGGCCCCGCCCATCCACCACGGGGGAGGTAGACGAGCGGGGCCGGTCTATGGCCGAGCGCTACGGGGGCGGAGGCCGGTCCTGTAGCTCGCGGCGCTGAGGCGGGCCGCCTGGTGGCGGACCGCCGGGCGGATCAGGGCCCGGCGTTGTCGCCGGCACGTCTACCCTCATCGTGTTCCCCTCCTCTCGTGAGGGTTCGGGGGCCAAGGCGCCTCGACCGTGTGACCTGTGACGGGGTGAGCGTGGACGGGGCGCCGGGAACTTACTGGCCGCTGACTTCGTGGCTCGGCTCGGCTTCTGGTTCGCCGTGGGACAGCGGGCACACATCCATCCCGAACAGGACCGGCATCATCTGCTGCGTGGGGTGGTCCGGGCAGTACTGGCGCCCGCGGACGTTGTCCACCCGCCATTCCTCCTCGGCGAGGTCCCTCTTGGTGGGCGGCCGGTAGCCGTTGCGAGCGGTCATGTCAGCGTCTCCTAGGCGTGGTTACGCGGCCGGGGCGTTGTCGTCCGGCGGGGGCGTGGGCGGGTCGTCCGGCGGCTGCGGCACGGGTGGCCAGGTCCGGACGGGTTCCAGAGTGCTGCGCATGGCACCTCCTCTCGGGGTCGCCGGCCGACTCCGGTCAGAGTCGGTCGGGTCTCTTGACGGGGGCTTGCTGACCCGCCCTGGTGCTCGACCGTCCACGGGGATGGGCACCAGGGCGGGCGACTTGGGGGGTGCGGCTCAGCTCACGGACGCGAAGGCGCCGCGCCGCGCCTGCCGCCACGCGTCGTACAGCTGGTCCGCCTCCGCGCAGGGGAGCTCGGCATTGCCGTAGTCGTCTCGTGCACGGCACGTCGGGCACGTCGAGGAGTGCTCACCAAGGAGCCGCAGGGCCGCCTGCTCGGCTGTCTCCCCGCTGCCGGTGAGCCGCTCGTAGTGCTCGCACAGGGCGAGCAGGACACGCGCCAGGCGCCGCACATGGCCGACGCGGACCGCCAGCGTGCCGGCAGTGGCCACGGTCAACTTCCCGCGGGCCTCGCCCACGCAGGCGAGCGCGCAGTACGTCTGCACGTCCTTACGGCGTGAGCCGGCCGCCTTCTGCACGTCGGGGATGAGCAGCTGGAGGTGGCCGCGCAGGGTGCCGTCGAGCGTCTCCAGACCTGCGGCGCTGGGCGGGAAGGCGTCCGGTCCGTCGTCCGGTCCGAGTACGGGGGCCGCGGTGGCGCGCATCATGGCGATGTCTGGCGGAGCTTTGGCCTGCCCTGCCGCTCCGAGAGGTTCGGCGGTACCGTGCGCCATGTCGACTCCGTCCAGTCGGCCAAGCCCGGGGCCGTTCGCGCGGCCGCCGGGGTCTGGGGCTCAACCTTCCGAGCGCACAAGGCTTCTGACTTCCCGCCGAGGGGTACCCACCATGGGTACCCTCACCGTCAGACCACGCCATCACCACGCGCTGCGGGGCACCCCATGACCGGTCACGTACCGCCAACCGCGCTCCCCCGAGAGCTGCTTGAGCGCCCCGATGTACGGTCCGCGCTCGCCGCCCACGACTTCGGGACCGTGTTCCACGTCGCCCGTGCCGAGGCGGGCATCAGCTACTCGCAGATCGCGGCCGAGTGCGGCATCAAGCCCGAGCGGGTCGGGACGCTGGCCAGGGGCAACGGCAAGGTCACCTCGTTCGAAAAGATCGTGCGTATCGTCGACGCGCTCCGGATCCCGGGCCACCTGGTGGGGCTCGCCGCGCGGCCGTGGGAGGTGCCGGCCGAAGCGGTCGACGCGGGCCGCCGGGACTTCCTGAAGACGTCGGCCGCCGCGAGCCTCGCCGTGGGCCTCCCCGAACTCTCACGGCCCGCAGCTGGAGGCCGCCTCGGCAGCGACCTTCCCGAGCAGCTGAGGCAGCGCACGGCCCGTCTGCGGCGCCTCGACGACGTCCTCGGCGGCGGCGACACCTACCGCACGTACCTCGGCGAGTACCAGCGCACCAGGACCCTGCTGCGGCACCGCTCGTACAGCGAGGAGACCGGGCGCGGGCTGCTGTCCGTGCTCGCGGAGCAGGCGCAGCAAGCCGGGTGGGCGGCGTTCGACGGAGGCCGGCATGCCGAGGCGCGCGGCCTGTACGAAGCCAGCCAGAAGGCGGCCGTTGACGCGGGGGATGCGGAGCTCGCCGGGAACGCGCTCGCCTTCCTGGCCTACCAGGGGCTGCGCGGGGACGGGCCGGAGCGGCAGGGAGCCGTGCAGACCGCTGCCCGCTCGTGCGCCACGGCCGGGCCGGACGCGGCGCCCGGGGTGCGGGCGCTGCTGTACGAACGCCTCGCGTGGGCTCACGCGGTGGCGGGCCATGCCGAGGGAACCGAGCGGGCCTTGGACGCTGCACGTGCGGCGCTCGCAGAGGTCGACGGCACGCCGCAACCTCACTGGGCGGCGTGGGTCGACGAAACCGAGTTGCAGATCATGTCCGGCCGGTGTTGGACGGAGCTCCGGCGGCCGCTGCGCGCGGTGCCCGTGCTCGAAGCGGCGCTCGCCCGGTACGACGACTCACACGCCCGGGACAAGGCGCTGTACTTGTCGTGGCTCGCGGACTCGTACCTGACCGCGGGGGAGGTCGAGCAGGCGGCCACGGTCACGGGCCGCGCGCTCAACCTGTCCTCGGGGGTGGCGTCGGTCCGTCCGCGCGAGCGGCTCGCGCCGGTACTGGCGCGGCTTGGCGAGCACCAGGCGCTGCCCGCGGTCGCGGACGTTCTCGAGCAGGCTCGCGCCTGAGCTACTCCGCCGGGGTCGTGCTGGCGGCGATCCAGTCGAGGCAGCCCTTCGAGCCGGCCTCGATGGCGACGGCGGCGAGCTCCGGGTTGTCCCACGGGTGGTGCTGCAACAGGTGGGCCTCCAGCTCCGGGTAGCGGGCCCGGGTGGTCTTCAGCAGCAGCTGCCATTCCTCGCCGGTGCCGAACTCTCCGTCGTGCCAGAACGCGGACGTGACCGGGCCGACGATCTGTGCTCCGGCGGCGAGGCGTTCGGCGACGACTGTGCGGGCGAGGGCTACGGCCTGCTCGCGGGTCGGGGTTGCGGTGGATACCTGGAGGTAGTCAGCCATGGGCGGCAGCGTAGGCGGCGGCCGAGGGTCGGGGAAAGGGCGCCCCGGCCTAGGGGTGTAACCGCATAGAGCATGCGATGTGTGCGCTGTGACCTGCGGTTTCACGCACTGATGGCACACGTTTGGCACGCCTCTTGGCGCGGGGAATCGGGCGTGCGGGGCGCCGGTCCTGCGGCTGGCGACTGGTGACCGCGAGGGGGGTACCGGACCGACGCCCCGGTACGACCCAGCCAACGCCGGGAGCGATAGGCCCGCAACTCCGGGGCGCCCATCCGATGCCGGGCCGGACATGCCGAAGGCCCCCCGCGTGGTCGCGATGACCATGCAGGGGGCCGACGGGCGCCGGGGTCAGAACCCTCGCGGCACCTCGCGGTTGAGGTGGGCGGCGATCGGTTCCCACCCGCCCTCGGGGGTCATGCCGAGCTCGGCGAGCTCCACGCCGAACGCGTCGATAACCGCGCCGTGCGTGATACGACCGACGCCGCCCGGGACAGGCCGGCCGCGCAGGACCGCGCAGACGGTGCCGATCAGGTTGGTGACCTCGCCCTGGTGCCCGTTCTCCCACAGCCACGAGACCGCCGAGCACACCTTGGTGCTGGGCCTCAGCCCGTCGGCCCGGTGCTCGATCGCGGCAGCCTCGTACTGGCCGAGCCCGTACAGGGCGGTCGCCAGGATGTCGGTGGGCACCGCTAAGTGGCCATACGGGACGGGCGGCTTGCTGCTCATGCGCATGCTCCTTCGTGTCGGGTGACTGTTGGACGCTGCCCCTCGGCAGGGCCGTCGATGCGTCAGCGGGCGCCGGCCTCGTGGGTGCGGCGCCACGCGTTGTGCATCCGCCGGCCGACACGCAGCCGGAGCTTGTGGTCGTGGCAGCGCGGGCACATCCGAGGCTTCCCGAACCGCTCGATCGTGCCGAGCCCGCGGCACTTACGGCACGGCGCGAACGGCTTCACCGCACACAACACTGCGTAGCCGCCGAGCCAGGCCAGCAGTCCAGCCATAGCAAGCCACATGGGGTCTCTCCTCCTGCTGAAGTGGGTGTTTCCCGTTTCCCGGGGGTGCCCCTGCTAGACGCTAGATCGCTGATCACAGGGGCTTTGTGCTGCTAGCGGGGGTGCTAGACCTAGCAGGGCCGGGTGCTAGGTCTAGCGGCCGTTCTAGGACCGTGCCGCGGCCCTGTCGGCGTCACGGCGAGTGATCGCGGCGACGACTTCGGCGCGCTTGATGCCGCGCCGGTTCTTGCCCTCGCCGTCGTCGGTGGTGCCCCACACCTGGTCGGCCTTCACACCCCACGGCCTGAGTGCGGAGGTGACGTTCTCTGCCTTCCATCCGGCGTACACGTCGGGCCGCAGCTCGGCGAGGCGGGCGGCGATCCGCTCGTTCCACACCTGCTCTTCGTCGGCGGGCATCACCTTCAGGATGTCGCCGAGCAGGTCGCTGCTGGCAGTGTCTGCGGGGCCCTGGCCGAGGGCGTGGCCGGTGATGTTGCCGTACTCCTCGCGCAGCTGGCGGGCCCGTGCGGCGACCTTCTCGGCGCCCGGGGCGTCGACGAAAGCGGACGCGGCGATGACGGGGTCGTCGCCCTCGCCGGACATCCAGCAGATGCCCCGGTCGGAGCGGGTGAACATCGTGGCGCGCACGCCGGCCTTGTAGGCGCCGGTGCCGAGGACCATGTCGTTGGCGGTGTGGCTCATGACCTTCAGGCAGAAGCGGAGCACGGCGTTGTTGGAGATGCCGGGCGGGAGGCTCTTGGCGTCGGGCCGCTGCGTGGCGAACATGCCGACGATGCCCAGCGCCGGGCCGCGCTTGGCGACGTCCGTGCAGATGGACTCCAGCTCAGCGCCGTACTTCTCGTGCTCGAAGGGGACTTGGCACTCGTCGAAGCCGACGACGATCGGGTGCAGGCCGAGGCTCTTGTCGCTGGCCAGGGCCGGGGTCACCTTGTTCTCCGGGCAGCGGTGGCTGGGCAGGTTGCGGATCACCTTGGCGCGGCGCCGCAGTTCCTCGCGCAGCTCCCGCATGGAGTGCAGGACGTACAGCACGTCCTCGTCGTCCTCCCCGGCGCGGTAGCGGTGGCAGACCGGCTCCAAGGGGCGCAGGTCGCCGGTTCCCTTGAAGTCGAACGCGTACAGCTCGGCCCGCGGGTCGAGGGCGGCGATGAGCAGCAGCAGGCGCAGGAGGAACGTCTTCCCCATGCGGGGGATGGAGCCGACGACGACGGACGCGAACATGAGGGTGACGAACATGTCGCGCATGCGCTGGTCGTTGCCGAACACGACGGGCTTGAACAGGTCGACCTGCCCGTCCTTCAGGAGCGGCCAGGCGGGCTTGGTGGTCTCGTTCATGGGCTTGTCGCCCACCCAAAGGACCAGCCGGCCCTCGTGCTCCTCGGGGTCGCCGGACGGCCACACGCAGCCCAGCTTGCGGCGCAGGCCGGAGGCGAGGGCCTGCCGCTCTTCCATGACGTCCTCGGGGACGACGCCATAGGGCAGGTCGAGGTCGGCGCGGTAGCCGGGGCCGTCGCGGGTGATTTCGCTGGTGAAGCGCATGCCGTTCATGTCGCCGCCCTTCTTCACGGCGGCGGAGATCTTCGCGTTGCCGATCGCGTCGAGGGCGCGCAGCACGATCGGGGCGGTGAGCTTCTGGAGTTCGGTGCGCATGACGGCGGGGCCGATGACGGGGGCGTCGGGCTGCTGGCCGAAGTAGCCGAGGGTGAGCACCCCGCCGGCGGCGAACACGTACAGGAACGCGGGAGCCATGACGTACAGCCACAGGGCGAAGCCGAGGCCGAACACGCAGGCCACGACGGTCACCAGGCCACGGAGGCGGACGCGTCCGGCGCGGAGGCGGGCAAGGCGCATGTACTCCTCGACGTCCTCGGAGCGCACGGCGAAGTCGCGGAGCGGGGCGGCTTCGCGGTCCCACACCCAGCGGTTGGTGTCGGCGACCAGGCGAGCCGTGCCGCGCGGGGCCATGAGGCCGAGCTGAAGGGCGTACCAGGGGGAGCGCAGCCCGTGGTAGGCGGTGGCGTACCAGGCGTGCCCTGCGGAGCGTTCGACGGTGGCGATGAGGTCGCGGCGGGAGCGCAGCCACGGGGCGATGATCGGGCGGCGCTTCTCGCTGGTGACGCCCGGGTCGGGGAGCTTGGGGTTGTCGACTGGGACCGGAGCGGGCGGCGCGTCCGGGGTCTCGGGTACGGGCTGCACGGGTGTGCCCGCGGCCTCAGCGTTGGCGGGCACGAGGGTGTCAGTCATGCTGTGATCTCCGGTCGTTCTGTTGGGCGGTCCGGGGCCCGGGGGCGGCCGTTGTCTTGGCGGATGTGGGCCGCCCCCGGGGCGTTGCTACTTGCCGTTCTTGCGGCGGAGCGCCTGCTGCTCGATGGCCTCGACCTTGCGCTGAAGCGCGCGGAGGTCGGCTCGGGGCAGGGCCATGCGGGCGGTCAGGGCGACGACGCGCCGCTTCTCGGCGGGCGTGAAGTCGCGGAACTCGGGGCCTTCAGCCATGGGGTTCCTCCTCCTGGTCAGCGGTTGTTGAGGTAGTCGCGCCACATCGAGCGCATGACGAGCAGGCAGCACGTGGCGCACGTGCCGACGAGCGCGACAGCCGCGGCCGCGAGGGCGAACGCCACGGCGAGGACGCTGGCGATGGCGCCGCCGGCGATGATGAGGCCGCCGATGGTCCACCACTTGCGGGCGTTGAACTCGGGCTGCTTGTGGTCGTGTCCGCAGGTGTGCGGCTGCTGCTGGCCGTTCTGGGCCGCGAGCTTGGCGACCTCCAGTGCGGCCATGGCGACCGCGACGACGTCCGTGTTGCGGGACGCGTCGGCGACGGCGGCCTCGGCCTTGTCGAGGGCCTCGCTCACCGGGCCCACCTCTTCCGGTGCAGCTGCACGCCGGCGGCCAGGCCGAGGCTGAACGCCACCAGGAGCGGCTTCGACAGCAGGGCCGCGACGATGGCGGTGAGGATGGCGGCGGTGAGCGACAGCGCGGCCGGCCACGCCAGGAGCACGCCGAGGATGGCGCCAAGGATGATCGCCTTCATGTCTGGACCTCCCCAGGAACGAGGCACACGCTGACCACTTCGCGCCGCAGTTCGGTGGCCTCGCGGCGGCTGAGACCGAACTCGTCGCGAAGCCGGTCGATGGTCACCGGCCGGTTCGTCGAGGCGACCAGCTCGCGGTTCAGCTTCGAGGCCCTGCGCCGCAGCTCAGACGGAGTGATCGTCACCGTCTCGGTGACCACCTGCCGGGGGGTGTCAGCACCCACCGAAGTGGTCACCTGGTCGGCTCGCTCGTGGTCGCTCGCCTGCTCCTCGTCATCGAGGTCGGGTGACCGCTCGTCGTCCGGGCTGGTGACCGCTTCCGGGTCCTCGGGGGCTGGCCAGTCGATGTATCCGTTGGTGCTGCCGGACGGCATCCACTGCTGCCGCGAGTGGTCAAAGACGAACGTCTTCTCCGGCTCCGGGAGTGCCACGAGCGGCAGCAGGCGGGCGCCGGCCGGGACCACGGGCAGCGGGCGAGCGGGCAGGGCGGCGGGCTGGTCATCGGTCGGGACCGAGTCGAACTCCTCCGCGTCGTCGACGGGTTCGTCGTCCGGCACGCCCCCGGCAAGGAGGGCCTGCAACTCGCGGTCAGGGACCAGGGCGGAAGAGGAGGTGTCCCATTCCGGCACGGGGTGCTGGTCGAGGGTCTCGGTGTACGCCTCGAACGCCTCGAACGTGGTCACCGCGGCGTCCGCCTCCGCCTCCTTCGACCGCTTCACGATCTTGGCGGCGGCCTTCGTCTCGTCGGCGCGGGCCTGCGCGAGGGCGCGGGATACGGCGATGCGGTCACGGGTGACGGCGCGGGTGCGGTCGATGGCGGCCTGCGCCCGGGAGCTGATCCGCGTTGTGTCGCGGTCGACGGCCATGACGAGCGTCATCTTCGCCAGCACGGGGATGAGGGCGCCGACGACGGCGGCGAGGGCGTCACCGGCGAGGGCGCCGTGCGCGGCGAGGATGGCCACGGTGAGCGGCAGGAACACCCAGCCGATGACCTGGGGGAGCCTGGCGCTGCTGCCCTGCCTGCGGTGCGCGGTCTCCATGGCGAGCCCGTACAGCCACACCGCGTCGTAGAGCACGGCGACCGAGTAGGCGAAGGCGGGGTGTGCCTGCGCGGTGAGGATGTCGCCGATCGCGGCGACGGCCCACACGACGGCGATGACGGTCAGTGCGACCGGCAGCGCCCACGTGGTGGCCTTCCTGAGACGGTTCACTTCTTCCGGTCCTCTCGGAAGCCGGCGTACTCGCCGGGCGGATAGACGTAGTTGGTCAGGGCGCCCTCGGCGGCCACCGCGGCGGCGCCAGCGGCAGCGATGACGGCAGCGGTGCCGGTGTGGCCGTGCTCGGCGGCCGTGTTGGCGGCCACGGCGGCGACCTGCGATGCGCGGCGGGCCGAGGCGGGCGAGCCGTCGGCGGTGTTCATGGCGCCGTACAGGGCGTCACGGGCCCGGTCGCGGATGCTCATTCGCCCACCTCGGGCTCGGAGGCGCGTACGACGCGGTGCGCGCACAGCTGGACGCCTTCGCGGTCACGGCGCTCGTTCGCGTCGAGCAGCGCGGCCATGAGGGCGGGGATTGGGGGGAGTGGCCGGGCCGACCGGCACACCGCGCGGAGGGCGGCGCGCTCGGTCGGGCGCGGGATGTGGGAGCGGCCGCTCACGACTGGCCGTCCCGGGTGTCGACGATCGCGAGCAGCGCCGTCAGGGACGTCTCCAGCCGGCCGACCATGTAGGCGGCGGTGTCGGCGTCACCGAGGCGGGTGCCGTCGATCTCGGTGAGGGTCAGGCGGGCGACCTCGACCTGGGAACGCTCGTGCAGGGACAGGCGGATGCGGTCACTCACTGGGCTCACCCCCGGCGAGGAGCGCGGCCAACTCGCGGGCGAGGGCGCGCAGCTGCACGGCGGCGGCGGTGAGGTCGTCGGCGAGCTGCTCGACCTCCGCGGGGGTGCGGATGCCGGAGAGGTCGGCGACGTCGACGTACAGGCCGGGACGCCGGTTGCTGCCGGAGTACGGGGCCTGCGTGAGGAGGGCGCGGAGGATCTCGCGGCCGGCGGGGGCGATGACGTGCTCGACCCCGTCGTGGGCGACGCGGAACACGTCGCTCTCGTCGTGCTCGCCGGTGCACCAGGCGGGGCAGGTGAGGGTGACCGGCCCGTGGTCGAGGGTGTGCACCGTGACGGTGCGGGGGCCGGTCACGACTGGCCCCCGTCCGTGGTGCTCTCGTACACGGCGTAGGTCACGGGCGCCAGCGAGGCGTACGACCGCAGCTCGGCGGCGTCGCGGCTGATGTCGACGTTGGGGAAGTCGAGCAGCGCGGCGAGTTGGATGCGGACGAGGGTGGCGCGGCGTTCGAGGAGGACGGTGTAGGCCCGCTCGTCGGCGTCGTCGATGGAGGGGAGGGGGATGTCGAGGGCCTCGACGACCGCGGCGAGGAGGTCGGTTACGGGCGTGGGCAGGGTGCCCGGCGTGACCTCGCCGGGCACCTGCTCGATCGTGGGCCTACCGTTCACCGGGCGACCTCTCCCTTGCCGGCGTAGTCGTCGGCCGCGACCTGGTCAGCAAAGTCGACGACCGCGGACAGCTGGGTGACGAACCCGCGCAGCGAGTCGAGGGCACGCCGGGCCTCGACCGGGGAGATCTCGGCGAGGTGGACTCCGTATCCGAGCCACACGCGGGTCTCGCGGCCGAAGCCCTCCCCCTCGTCGCCGTTCACGACGACCTGCGCGGTCATCCACGGCAGCCGCTCACCGTTCTTGCTGTAGCCGCTGCAATCGATCTCCTCGGCGCGCAGCGTGGTCTCAACCGGGGCGGTCGAGTGGGATTCCAGCGCGAGCGGCTGGCCGTGCTCGGTGACGCACCAACCGGGGCATCCCCAGCGCGCCATCCACTCCGTGCCGCGCTGCGCGGCGGTGAGCGGCCGCTGCTCCGGCTGGCTCAGCAGTGCGACCATGCCCTCCGCGATCGCCGCTGCGATCTCGGGCGTGTACTGGCCGGGGAGCGCGCTGCGCATGGCCTCGTCGACCGCGCTGGGCAGTGCGGCGCACAGCTGGTCGCGGTTGAGGCCGGCTGCCTCGGACGTGCTGGCTTCGCCGTGCTCGCGCGGCTGGCTGTCGGCGAAAAGCGGGTGCGGGTGGCCAGTGGGCTGCGTGGCCTCGTTCAGGCGGGTGGCGTTCATCAGGCAGCCACCCCCGCCAGCGCCTCGAAGCGGGCGGCGACGACGACGTCCTTCGGCCGGTAGGTGGCCAGCCGGGCGGCGAACGTGCGGGCCGCGTACAGCTTCACGGCGACGGCCTTACGGACGCGGCCCTTCAGCTTCACCGTGGTCTCGCGGACGTCGTCGGCGACGAGGCCGCGGGAGAACGCGGGGGCGAAGCGGCGGGCGGTGGCGTCGTCGAGGCCGGCGGCGACGAGCCGGGTGCGGGCGGGCTGCGGGGTGCCGGTGGCGACGGCGCGAACGGCGCGCTGGGTGGCGCGGGTTCCGGCCGTACGACGGCGGAGGGTGGCGCGAAGTGCACGGCGGTTGGCGCGGTGCTCGCGTCGGGTGGAAGACTTCCTCATCAGCGGACTCCTGTTGCGTCAGGTTGTTCCGTCAGGCCCTCGGTCGGTGTTGCTGCACCGCCGGGGGCCGTTTGCATGTCCGGCCCGAGGTGACTTGCGTCAACTCTGTTCCGAACAATGTTGACACTACGCCCCCGCCGTGGGACTGTCAACTCTGTTCCGCACAGAGTTCACAAGAAAGGTCGTGACAACATGACGGACATGGCGCGAGACGAGATCACCGAGCTCAGGCAGCTGCGAGACGAGTACGACCGGGCCCGTGACGCCCTCATGGCAGCGATCCACAAGCACCTCGACGAGGGCGAGACGAATGCCCGGATCGCCCGCTCGGTGGACTGGTCGCGCGAGTACGTCGCCCGCATCCGCAAGGAGCGCGACGCCGCCAAGGCCAGCGGCGAGACCGCGGCCGGGACTGAGTGAGCCGTACACCTTGTCAACGTCGAACGGCCAAAGTTCCGGACGAGGGAGGGCCATGCCGGACCCGAAAGACGACTACTGGACGATCGCGGACGTCGCGGCCTTCTGGGGAGTGCGCGAGCAGACCATCCGGGGCTACCGCTCACGCGGACGCGGCGAGCTCCCGCCGGCCGACAAGATGTTCCAGCGCTCGCCCGCGTGGCGACCCGCCACGATCATCAGCTTCCAACGCCCTGGCCAGGGCGCCCGGACGGACCTGCACTGACCCCGCAGCCTGCTGCTCGCGGTGCCTCCGTGATGGCACGGCGCTGGCACCAAGAGGCCCGTACCCGTTCCGATGGGGTCCAACAGGGCCGGACGGCATACCGGGGCTGAGCTGCGGCGGAGCTACAACGCCGGTTGGGGTCCGTCAGCGTCAGACGAACCCCAACACACTGCTAATGCGGTTTGGGCCTTAAAGCCCATCGAGGGTTCAAATCCCTCCGCCTCCGCCACCTGACCAGGGAGTTCGGCTCAAGAGAGCTGGGCTCCCTGAGTCGCGTTCAGGGGCGATTTCAGCCCCCAGATGGCACCGTGATGGCACCAACCGCTGAAAGCCGGTTCTGGCGCGGGATGAAGGCCGCGATCCGGCGCGTGGCGTCGGCCGCCATCTCCTCGGCGACCACCGCGTACACGTCCTTCGTGAAGGACACCGACGCGTGCCCGAGCACCTCGCTCACGAACTTGTCGTCGACGCCGGCCGCGAGCAGCATCGTGGCCGCGCCGTGGCGCAGGTCGTGCAGACGGATCGGGGGCAGCGGCACCAGCCGGGCCACCTCGACCGCGGCCTCCGTCGTGCGGAACTTCCTAGCGATCCGCTCCGTCGTCCAGCCCTCCGCAGCCTTCGCGCGGATGTTGGCGTGCCGCTCGATCAGGATCCGGAAGCGGCTGGAGAGGTACTCCGCCTTCAGCTCCGTACCGTCCTCGTAGCAGTACACCCGCCCCGAGTCCCGGTACAGCTCACCCCACTTCAGCCGCTCCTCCAGCTTCCGCTTGTGCCAAGCCTTGTGGACGCGCACCGTCTCCGGGTCGAGGGGCACCTGTCGCCATCCCGCCTCGGTCTTGGTGTCGTCGAGCTCGTCATCGGCCTGCGCCTGGAGGATGTGCAGCCGGCCGCGGTCGAGGCTGAGGTGTTGTTCCTCGGCACCGACCAGCTCGCTGCGCCGCGGCCCGTAATACGCGTCGAGGTGGAACGCCGGGTACAGGCGCTCCTCGGAGGCGTCGGCGAAGTCGAGGAAGTTGCCCGTCTGAGTCGACGTCCACACCATGACCTTCGCGGGGACGGCCCCGGTCTTCAGCCACTGCTCGACGCGCTCTTCCGTCCACAGCAGTGGCTTGGCGCGGCCCTGCTTCCGCTTGCCGCCCTTCGACCGCCACACCCCGTCAGTCGGGTTGTCCGGCCGGATCTTCGAGAGCTTCACCGCGTCCGTCAGCGCGCCGTGCAGGACTGCGTGGACGCGACGGATGCGGCTCTCGGAGATGGGTCGCGTGTGGAGGCGGCGCCCATGTCGCACGGCGCGCACCTCCTTCAGCCGGCGCAGGATCTCCGACCGGTCGCCCTGCTCTTCCGGTCGGTTGATCTTCCGCATCGCCGCGTAGAGCTCTCGGAAGTGCTCGTCGGTGAGGTCGACGACCTTGATGTGCCCGAGGCCCGGCTTGCCGTACAGGTCGATCGCCTCGCGCTCGGCGTCGAGCGTCGTCTTCGCGAGGCCCTCGCCGGTCTCGGCCTCCGAGACGCGCCAGGCGTAGCGGCGTTCGAGGTACTCCCCGAGCGTCGTGTTCCGCTCGTCGTGGGCTTTCGGCCGGGCGGCCGTGCCGAGCGCCTTGGCCAGCTGCGCCTTGCATTCCTTCTCGGTGTCGTACGGCCCGATGCGCGGTTGCCGGCGCTTCCCGTCCGCGGACTTAGGCGCCTCGTACCGGGCGTACCAGCCGCCGTGTCCCTTCTTGCTGATGCTCGGGCACTGCTTGCCGAGGAGTCGCTTCGTCTCAGGGTCCCTGCACGAGCAGGACTTGTAGGGCTTCACGCTTCGTCGTCTCCCCCTTGGTCTTGGTCAGGCTTGATGGGCTTCATCGGGATGCTGCGGGAGTCGAAAGGCTTCTCAAGGTCGCGCGTCATCAGCCACTGGAGAATCTGGTCACTACGTCCTCGCGCCATCCAGCGGACCACCGAGTTCGGATCGGTCTCCCACGCCGTGGGCACGGGGATGCCGAACGGATCCTTCGGGTCGCCGAGGTGATCCGGGATGTACGCGTCCCCGCGGATCCATGCCCGAGCAGGGCCGGCGTGCGCATGCACCTCGGGCGTGATCCCGTACATGTCTTGGCTGACCAGATCGCCAGGCACCAGTAGGTCGACCGGCGGCACACCGAGCGCATACGCGAGGGCGAGCAGGTCGTCGACGTCGACGCGCCGCTCGCCGCGCTCGATGCGCCGGAGGCCAAGCACGGGGATCGGTCGGCCGATGCTCTCCAGCCGATCGGACAGCTCCACGTACGTGACGCGCTGCCCTTCTCGGATGCGCTTGATGTTCAGCCTCAGGGTGTCCCCGGCCGGCCCAAGGGAGCTCTTCTGCTTCTCTGCCACACCCGCAGCCTCGCATCAAAATGATGCGTGCACAAGATGCACTCGATGCGCTTGACGCACATTCGTGTCGCCGTGCAGGATGGATCCCGTGAAGGATCATTCTGATCGCTCAAGCGATCCGCCTTGCACTGCTCGGGTATCGGTTCCGAACCCTGACGACTTCCCGACGATCTCCGTGCCGCTCGCGGCGCGCATCGCAGGCGTGGCCCGACGAACGGGGTACGCCGCGGCGCAGCGAGGCGAGTGGCCGACCGTGCGTACCGGCCGCGCCGTGCGCATCCGCACCCGCCAGTTCCTCGCTCAGTGCGGCTTCCTTGAGGAGTCGGCGTGACGGCCGCATGGACGCGGGAGGCGGTCGAGGCGCTCGGGCCCACCACGGACGTGCCGACGGTGGCGTCGATCTTCGGCGTCAACAAGGACACCGTGTACGCGCAGATCCGGCGCGGCGAGTGGACCGCCACCCGCGTGCTCACGCTCGGCCGGAAGATCAAGATTCCGACGCGGGACCTGATCGCCCTGCTCTACGCGGCCGAATCCGCGCCCGCTCCCTCGTACTCCGAGGGCGAGCAGCACTGTGCATCACGCCCCCATAACCCCAGCTCAGAGGCCTTGGTACCGCATACCCAATGCGGTTGCAGGGATACGGGTTCGGCCGTGATCCACCCCCTCCGGGGCGCATGAAAGCGGCCCCTTGCGTAGGCGCCGGTGTTGCGAGCACCGACGACCCGCAAAGGGCCGGGCGCCCCTCCAAACGACGAAGCCCCCGGGTCGCTTGACCGGCGACAGACCCCGAGGGCGACGTCTCTACACGTGAAAGGACGTACCGCCATGGTAGCGACCAGCTCGGACAACGAGCAGCCCCCCACCGCCGCGGAACTCGCCAGCGCGCCGATCGTGCCGCGGCCCATCACCAGAAGCCCCTTCCGGCCTGGCCCCCTGGAACCTCTGCGCTCACACCGCTTCCCTCTCCTCGGTGCGGAGAGCGACGACGAGGACGAGGGCGCATGAGCGCCCGCACCGGGTACGGCCGCCCTCACCTGGTCGCCTCGGCGGCCGGGCGGGGGCCTGCTGTGCGCGGCGTCGTGTCGCTCCAGCTGCATGCCTTCCACGGCTTCGTAGGTCTGCCGAGCCCCACGCAGCAGTACGGCGG
>Ga0247828_10000384_pt1 | contig 15374 bp, 18 predicted proteins | sample 12C_Control_Day3_FD_192425 | JGI IMG/M metagenome (GOLD analysis project Ga0247828, IMG submission 192425) | Soil microbial communities from agricultural site in Penn Yan, New York, United States - 12C_Control_Day3 | ecosystem: Environmental > Terrestrial > Soil > Agricultural land | place... | reverse complement strand
CACGTCAATGCTTATGACTTTGATGATGATGATGAAATTATTAACCTGTATATTCGAGCTGCTACGCTTAACGCGGAGAATTTTACTGGCCGTGCTTTTATAGAACAGACAATAGACTTCTACCTTGACGGGTTTCCGGCAAATCAGAACTACGTTGAAATTCCCAAGCCACCGTTGATTCAGTTTGGTGGGGTTTATTACAGCGAAAGCGATGCCGAGTCTGAGTTCGATGCCGCGTCCTATACAATCGACTACGCAAGCCAGAAGGCGCGAGTGATCAGTTCGGCTTGGCCGATGACTACAACGGTTCCTAATTCGGTTCGTATGCGCTATCGCGCGGGCTATGTTGCGGATGCGGAGGCCTCTCCTTTAGTAGCAGCGGTCCCGGCGGATATTAAGGCGGCAATCCTGCTTATGGTCGGTACGCTATATGCGCAACGCGAAACGGTGGTAGTGGGCGCAGCGGTTAACGAGATGCCGTGGTCATCGGAGCATCTGTTGCGGCCCTATCGGGTTCACACATCGATCGGATAATGGACTGGTTGCCGGACTGGAGTGGTGATGTGGTTGCGGTGGTTGCGTCTGGATCATCTGCGACCAGCGAAGTGGTAGGCAAGCTGCGGGGGAAGTGCCGGGTTGCTGTCGTCAATAACTCCTATCAACTCGCGCCTTGGGCTGATCTTTTATATGCGGCGGATGATGACTGGTGGCGGTGGCAATACAAAAAAGACTTTGCCGGGCTGAAGGTAACCTGCAAGGAGAGGACAGCGAAGGATCACGGTATTCACTACATCGATCTTTTAGGGGTGATTGATACTGACGAAGATCAAATGGTTGTTGAACCGAAAGGAATGATCGCTCGCGGTGGCAATAGCGGCTTTCAACTAATCAACATCGTCACGCAAACCGGATGCAAGAAACAGATATGGATGGGGTTCGATTTCAATGGGGAACACTGGCACGAGAAGCATCCGCGCCCGATGAAAAATCCGTCACAGCAAACACTGGACAAATGGTGCAGAAGGTTGGATGGGCAAGCCTTTATTTTGGAAACCATGGGTGTCAGTGTCCGACTTGTTTCCGAAAACTCGGCTTTGACGGCTTTCCAGAAGGTGAAAGAAGTTGAAGATGCCTTCGTTGAATTTGGTTTGTAACTTTGATGCTGCTGAAATGTTTATTCAGCAGGCACGGCTTGCGCACGATAATGGGGACTTGAATCGATGCACGGCATCACTAAAGTTGGTAGCGATAGCGTTGAACATATCCGGGGAGCCACGAATGGAAAAACTATTTCCGTTCGAAGCGGAAATAAAGGACTTGGAGACAGCATCTATCTCCAAAGTGTAGCGCGATATTTTGTCAAACAAGGTTATTACGTTGAAGCTTGTAGCCGGTGGCCAGAGCTTTTTATTCCGTTAAAAGATCGTGTGAAGGTCGTCCCGTTTCGGCGGGATAACATTGATCGGATTGCGCACTATTCGATCCGGATGCGCGACGGCTCAAACACCGATCAGTTTGTTGATTGCTGCATACAGGCGGAAATTAAAGAGCCAGTAGAATTGAAGCTGGATTGGACAATAACCAATCCCAAACTTGTTGATTTTGTTAAGCGGGAAGCCAAGGGGAAACCCATTATACTGGTGCAGATTCCGCGAGAACCAATGGCCCGCAAAGATAACTGGGCAAGGGATTTGCTGCCAAGAGAAGAAGCCTATCAGCAAGCGATCCGTGCGGTGTCTGATCGTGCGCTGATCGTTCAAGTTGGTAACAAGGATTATCCGGTTTATGATCTGAAAAATGTTGACGTTGATCTGTCCGACAGGACCAGCATCAGCGATCTGCTTGATCTTGCTATGATCTGCGACGCAATGCTTGCCTACGTTTCATATTTTGTGCCGCTGGCGGAATCGTTTGATAAAAAGCTGCTTTGCGTCTGGTCCAGAAAGGGTTTGCAATCGCGGACAGAATATCTGCGCAAGCTTACACCACATAAAATCTTTCATAAGCGTTCGTGTAGTGCGGTGATGGATGACGATAGCGGGGACAAAATTGCAGAAGCAGCGCGTGCGCTTCTTATCTAGGGCAGAGGTTGCGAGCTTCTTCACTGACAAGACGGTTGCGGTCGTAGGCTCCGGTCCGGGGGTGCTAGACAACGAAGAAGGCTTCATCGATGGGCATGACATTGTATTGAGGGTTAATAATTATCAAACCTTTGCCGCGACTGGTTATCGATGCGATGTTTATTATTCCTTTTTTGGAAACTCGATTCGGAAGTCCGCTGAAGACCTGCAGGCCGATGGCGTTAAACTTTGTATCTGTAAGTGCCCGGATGCCCATGCTCTAAATTCTGATTGGCATCAGCGAAGAGGAAAGATGCAGGGAGTTGATTTTCGCTGGATATATGAACAGCGGGCATCGTTCTGGTTTTGTGATACCTACATCCCGTCTTTGGAAGAGTTCTTGGCGACGTTTAATCTTCTAGGGCAGCATGTGGCAACGACTGGATTTGCGGCCATTCTGGAAGTTTTATCGTTTAGTCCTAAAGCGGTTTATCTAACCGGCTTCGACTTTTTTCGTTCCGGGATTCATAATGTCGATAAGGTTTGGCGCAGTGGCGATCCTCGCGATCCGATTGGACACAAGCCAGAGTTGGAGCGGTTATGGTTGCGGGACAATTACAAAAAACATCCGATCACTATGGACGCAGTAATGATGAACCTGATGGGTCGGATAACGTGAGTTTGTTTGAGTACAAGGACAGGCTCTACCCGGAATATATAAAGCACGGCAATGCCTGCCAGTTCATCACACCGTTTGCGCTGCAGTTCTGTAAGGGAAGAGGCTTAGATATTGGCGCTGGCAAGTGGCCGTTGCCGGGAGCTATTCCGGTTGATCAGGATGATGATGTTTATCACGCTATGAATTTGCCTCCGGTCGGTGCCGTTAATTATATTTTCTCCAGCCACTGTCTTGAGCATTTAGCTAACCCGGTCGCGGTGTTGGAGTATTGGCTGGATAATTTGCTGCCCGGAGGCATTTTGTTTTTGTATCTGCCGCATCCGCATATGGAATACTGGCTGCCGCAGAATAACCGGAAGCATCTCCACACTTGGATGCCACGGGTGATGGCTAAAATGGTGAGTGACTTGGGCTTTATCAATGTCATTCACAGCGAGCGCGATCTGGCGTGGTCATTTGCAGTGGTAGGAGTGAAGCCTTGACGATTGATAATAATTTCCGCTGGCTGATGAATGAGAATGCGGACCATATTCACAAAGACCCGCAATTGTCCGCGATCTTCCATAGGTTCGGTGCAGATGCTTTCCGAAGATCTAGCGGCGTTGAATTGTTCGAGTCGTTCCTGCGAAAGATTAAATTCCGAGGCGAGCGGTGCGTTGAGATTGGCACCTACAACGGGATCACAGCTATAATCCTTGCGCGCTATTTCAAGGAAGTAGTTTCATTTGATATTTTTCCTTACACCGCAAAGCACGCCATCGCGGAGTTTGCCGGTGTCACTAATGTCAGGTTTGTTGATATCAAGAGCAACGAAGAAAAGGCGGAACTGATAAACGCCTTGGACTTCGATGCAGCCTATTCGGATGGCGATCACGCGAACGATGCGCAGTCTGATTTTGATCTAGTGAAGAAATGCAAGCGGGTCTTATTTCATGAGTATTGGGATATTCAGCAGCCGGTTTATGATCTTGTGAACTCCTTAAAGCTGAATTTTCGCGACAAGGTTACTATAGAAGGCAAGTTTGCTTTCTGGGAAGGCGGCAGGAAATGATGGATGGAGTTATCGCGCAATTTGAATCTGTTGCCGATAATGATCTGACGCTTTGCCCCTATGATGGCGTGGCGTATCAGACCGACATGACTGTTACCGCCTCCTATGACGCTGACTATTTCAACAAGTGCGCGGGCTATGAAGACAAGGATATTGCGCTGAAGATCAACGCTGGCCGCATTGCGCTAGTCAACGAGCATGCCGGGGCGGATGTGAATGTTCTGGATGTTGGAATTGGGTCCGGCGAGTTCATTAAAAAGCGGCGGCATACTTTTGGCTTTGATGTTAATCCTGTGGCTATCGACTGGTTAAAATCCAGTGGGCTGTTCGCCAGTGACTTCAAACAGTTTTGGGCTTTCACTTTTTGGGATGTGATTGAGCACGTTGAAAGTCCTGCTTCTTATTTCAGTCAGATGCTGGACGGTTCTTTCATTTTTGTCAGCATTCCGATCTTTTCCGATGTGCTAAACATCCGGCATTCGCGGCATTATCGTCCGGGCGAGCATTTGTATTATTTCACGGAACTGGGCTTTGTGACTTGGATGGAGCTATACCGATTCAAGCTGCTGGATCGGCAGGACTTCGAAACCAAGGCCGGGCGTGACCACATCCTAAGCTTTGCTTTTCGGAAGCGGTGGTGAGATGCCTTTATCAGCAGGCAGTTTGCGACAGAAGGTTGGGTTTTATGCCCGGATCGAAATCACAGATGCTTACGGCAACGTAGTTACTGGATTTGCCGAACAGCCGGAGCTTACGTGCGCGGCATCCATTGCGCCAAAGCTTGGCGGCGAGTCGATCTTGGCCGGTCGCCTGCAGGGCACCAGTTTAGTGAACATTACTGTTAGACGTTCTCGTGATACGGATCGGATTGAATTGGACTGGTGCGCCAAGAACGAACGCAGCGGTGAGATTTACAATGTCCGATCCAAGATCGATCCTTTGCAGGATAGCCCACAGCGCGGCAGGATATGGGAGATGCTTTGTGAAAAGGGAGTTGCGCTTTAATGCCTTGGGCAAAGTTCACAAAGGCTTTCGATTGGCGGCATCCAAAGTTTCGTCAGGTCACATCCTTCAAGGAAGGTTATTGCGGCTTGGTCAGTCAGGCTTGTTTGAATGAAGCCAAGGCCAAGGATGCGGCAATAGAGGTTGAGCGATGGCAAAGACCAACGCCAGTGTTGAAAGATTCCGAAAGCTAACGAAAGACATGCAACGTGAGGTTCACGATGCCGCTGTTACAGAATTGCATATTCAGGCAACGGAATTAGCGCACATGATCCAGTCCGTTGCACCGGTTTATGAAGGTGTGCTGGTGACAACGGTGAAGGTTATTCCGGGAAAGACTGATACGCAGGTTCGGGTTATTGCTGGCGGCGAAAAAACTGTACGAAAAGGTGTGTCGTCAAAGCCGTATGACTATGCTCGCGCGGATGAATTCGGAACGGTGAACATGCCAGCGCACCCGTTTTTCTTTCCCACTTATAGATTGAAAAAGAAAAAAATGATTTCTGCAATGAAGCGTAAGATCACCGCTCAGATTAAGAAGAGGTCAGCGGAATGAGTGAGCCGTCTTTGGCTCTGCAGGCGACAATTGTTGCTGCATTGAAAGGTGCGGCAGGAGTAACGGCGTTTGTTGGTCAACGAATTTACGATCACACGCCTGCGTCCGCAGTGTTTCCGTATATAAGCCTTGGGGACATGCAGGTGTTGCCGGATAAAGCAGATTGTATTGATGGTGTCGAAGTGACTTCGCAAGTTGACGTTTGGTCGCGCACAATAGGTTACCCGGAATGCAAAAATATAGGACGGGAAATAACCGAAGCCTTGGATGATCAGCCACTAATCGTGTCCGGGCATCATCTTGTTGTGTTCGAAGTTGAAACTGTCAGGTATATGCGCGATCCCGATGGTTTGACTAATCATGGCGTGCTGATCTTTCGTGCTCTACTTCAACCTGTTTAACGGAGGCCGATCATGGCACAACCGACAGTCCTACCGGGTACTAAGCTTTTGATCATGGTTGGCAATGATGCCAGCCCGGAAGTTTTCTCTGAGCCTTGCGGCTTGACGACGCGTAGCTTTGAATTGGCAGCGTCAACAAACTCAACCCTGATCCCTGATTGCGCCGCACCGGACGCACCGGCGTGGGAAGCTAAAGATGTCAATGCGCTTTCAGCCACTGTTTCCGGGGCTGGCGTGATGGCTATTGAGTCCTTCACTGTTTGGAATACTTGGTTCCTGTCTGGAACGTCGAGGTCCGTCCAGATCAAACTCGATAGCCCTTCTCTGGGTTCTTGGAGAGGCAATTTCATCATCAGCAGTTTGAAGTATGGTGGCGAGCGTGGTCAGAAAGTGACCATCGATGTAACCATGGTCAACGATGGTGCTGTTACTTTTGGACCGTAAATCATGTCCCCAAATGGAAAAATAGAATTTGTTTGGGGCGATGGTGAGCATAGCTTTAACGTCGCTAAAATCACCCATGCTTTGGAGCTAGAGGGAAAGTGTGGGTGCGGTGTGGCGGAGATTTTTACGCGGTTGCGGGAAAGTCGCTGGCACATCAACGATGTTCGCGAAACCATCCGCATCGGTTTGATTGGCGGTGGTATGGAGCCGGTCAAGGCGCATGTCTTGGTCAAACGCTACGTGGATGAAAGACCGTGGTCCGAAAGCATACAGGCTGCAACGCTTATCCTGATGGCTGCTATGGTCGGTGTGTCGGGAGATGAAGTTGGAAAAAAACCGGAGACGGAGGGGACCGCGACAGAGGAAAATCCATCATCGGAAGTGATGGAAGACTCGTTCGCTCCGCGCTCTACGGAATCGGGCAGCAAATCGGATGGCCGCCCCGTGTAACGGATCAACACACGCTCTGGGAATTAGCGGCTTGTGTCGATGCATTCAATCGCGCCAATGGCGGAGAGAGCATTGAGCCTCCTACCAATGAGGAGTTTGATGACATGCTTTTGCGACTTGATCCGTCTTCGATGACAGTTCAATAGGGAAAAATTAATGGCCGCAAACGACACGGCTGCACTGGTCGTCGCCCTATCAGCGCAGGTAAGCAAATTTGAAAAGGATATGAAGAGCGCGACTGACATTGCGGATCGCAGTGTCAAGCAGATTGAAAATCGTTTTTCAGCAATGAATGGAGTTTTGAGTAGTAAATTTAATGATTTGACCAGCACCGCTTCTTCAAAGCTTGGCACAGTCGGTTCTTTGCTAGGTGCGCTCGGTCCTTACGGTACCGCTGCTGCGGTTGGCCTTGGGACGCTTGTCGGGGTTATGTATTCTTTAGCGGCGGCGACAGGCGAGTTTGCGGAGAAATCACAAAAGCTGAAGGAAGCGGCGGAGACTGCCGGGCTCACAACTACGCAGTACAAACTGCTTGGTCAGGCTGGTTCCAAGGTCGGGATGGACTTTGAACAAACAACCTCGTTCCTTCAAAAGTTTGTAGTGAACTTAAATGAGTTAAGGGATGGCAGCGGTACCTTGTACAGTGAACTTTTGAAAATTGATGCTGGGTTGGCACGCCAGATTGCGACAACAAAAAGCACAGCGGAAGCTCTTGATATTTTAATTAAAGCTTATGATCGTCTGGACGATGCGACATCGAAGGCTGCGTTGTCGAAGGCGGCAGGTGGCAAAGGCGGGCTACCTGCCGGTCGCTTGCTCGGTAGCCTTGCCGATCAGGGAGGTCTTGCAGGACTTGTTGAAAAAGGTCCGATCATTGATGAAGGACAAATCGACCGGGCGGCTCGTTTAGGTAAAGAGATTGAAGCGATCAGAAAAAAGACCGCCAACATTTGGGGCAGTATGTTTTCTGATGAAATACTGGCCCAAGAACGTGAGATGGCTGCCGACATGCTGAAGATTGTGCAGCTTGTCGAGCGTCTTTCCGGTGCCAAGGAACGTGCTGCCAGAGTAAGCAATCCACTTGGTGCTGAAGCTGATGATCTGACGGCAGAGAAGGCGAAACTTGAGGCGCAGCTAAAAGCCATCGAAGCTGCGCAGGCATCAAATGAAGAGCACCGTAAGGCATTAGTTGAAGCTAAATTAACAACAGCGCAGATCAATGCTGAAATTCCGGCATTGAAAGGTCTTGAAACTTCTTATGAAGAGGTAGCTAAACGCTTAAAAGAAATCGATGGATTGCTTGAGGGCATTCGCACAAAGAACAGCGGCGCGTTGCCTTCCATCACTTTGCCTCCGAATGTGAATGCTAGGGTCCAGCGTGAGGGTGCGGCTCCACTGGCACCGGCAGCGGTAGAGCCAAAGGGTGAGCCGGGGTTAAAATTCCAGCTTACCGAAATGGACAGAAACATCTCTTTGCTGGGAGAAGCTGCAACGCAGGCAGAACTTCTGGCACAAAAACGATTGCAATTGAAAATCGCTACGGAGGAAGAGGGCGTTGCAACCGGCGTTGCAAACCGTGCGCTTGCTGCGTTCAATGTAACGATGCAGGCGTCGGCGCTGGCTACTCGTGAACGCCTTGGTGTCGCGACTGAACAACAGATTGTTTCAACCAAGCTAGCCCAACTCGAGCAGGATCGCGTCAAGTTCATGCTTACTGCCAACGAAGTGCAGATGGCTAACGTGATCATTTTGCGGGAGGCTAAGGATGCTGCCGATGCACTGGCTGTTCGGCAATCCTATCTTCCGGGACTAACTAAGCTTGTCCAAGATTCCCAGAATATCAGGAAAGTCTTGGATGATTTAGCGGTGTCCGGTGTCAACAGTTTAACTGACGCTTTGGTGTCGGTAGCTAATAAATCTGCAACCACCGCAGAAGCTTTCAAGAAGATGGCAGAGTCCATCCTTAATGATATCAGCCGCATTCTTATTCGTGCTGCGATCAGTAATGTGATTTCTAATATATTCACTCCCGGTGTACCAGCAGGCACCATTGCTAGCGGCGCTGGAATTGTCTCTGCCAATCCACCAAGGTTTGCAGAAGGCGGGTTTCTTGGCGCTGGCAAGTGGGGCATCGCTGGCGAGCAGGGGCCGGAATTAATCAAGGGTCCGGCGCAGATCGTTCCGAGTGATGTGACTTCCAGTATGATGGGCGGCGGCCAGAGCTTTACTTTTGCGCCGATGATCGATGCGCGTGGTGCTGACGTGGCCGCAGTGGCAAAGCTTGCGCAGGTTGTAGCTAAACAACAAGCGGAGTTTGAATCCCGCGTTAAGCAGGTAGTCATTAATCGAAATGGGAAGCGTTGGTAATGACTCTAACGGCACCACTTTCATTCTTGCCAGAATTCCCCGGATGGATAACGGACTTCGATCCGGAGTTTCGGCAGGAAATGTCTCGTGCTGCTGGTGGTCGAACCTACGTCAAAGACCTTGGTCCATCGTTGTGGCGGATGGCCGGGCGTTCGAAAGTGCTATCGCCTAACTGGCTGGACTATTGGCGCGGGCGGTTGCAGGCGCTGGAAAACGGACTGATTACGTTCCGTGGTTACTCGTTGTCGCGAACTTATCCAATTAGGTATCCAAACGGCTCTTGGCCAACGGGTGGTGCGTTTAATGGATTGACTGCGAACCTTAATACCATTGCTGCAAACAGAAAGGTTATTACTGTTTCTGCCTTGCCTCCCGGCTTTGTTTTGTCGGTTGGTGATTTGATCCAGATTGGATCTACTGATCTTCATCGTGTCATGGAGACTGCGACGGCTGGTGGTGGTGGCGTTACGCCATCGTTTGAGGTTCGGCCGCACATTTGGCCGGGTGTTACAACTGCTACAGTTTCGGTTTTTAGACCATCCTGTATCATGGCGATTGTAGCAGGGAGCATTAATACTGATTCGGATATGTCAGGACGTGGAGCGGTAACATTCAAAGCTGTTGAGGCGCGGGAGTAAATGCGAGCCTTATCGGCAGGAGTTCTAGCAGCACTTGCGCAGCGGCGTTTGGTAGCTCGTGATTTCTTGTGGCTGATCGCTCGCAATCGTTCAACAGGTGCGCCGGTCCCAGATGGTTACTGGTCCGATGTTGGGACAATAACGGTATCAGTCATTGATCCGGAAACCGGGTCATCGGTATCCCGGCAATTCTTTGGTGCTGGTGCTTTGATCAGCATTTCGGATATTTCGCTGGTGTCGAATATCTCGGTGCAAAACGTCACTATCACCATGTCTCAGGTTGCGGATCGGGTGAATGATATCGTTCGAACCTATGACTGTAAGCAGGCGGTGGTTCAGATTTTTCGCGGGCTGTTCGATCCAGACACTCGTTTGATCGTGGCCCCAGCGCCGTGTCGGTTTGCGGGCTTTGTTGATAAGATAGATATAACGACACCTTCTGAGGGTGAGGCTGGTTCGGTGGTGTTCACTTGTGTCTCGCACACACAGGAGATGACGCGGGCCAATTCTGACACCAGATCAGATGTGTCACAGAAGCTGCGCAGCGGAACGGATAACTTTTTTCAGGATGCCGCGATTGTCGGGGAATGGGAAATGCGATGGGGAACGAAATACGGGCCACTTCAGACCAAGAAAAAAAACGACTAGTCCGCCCGGCAACGCGGGATGATATAGCGCGCATCGTGTCGCTGGTTAAAGTCCATCACACCGAACAGCAGGAAATCGGCAACCCCAACTTCAACTGGAAATTCGATCCGGCGCGTGTGTCCATGACTGTTGCCGGTGCAATCCTCACAAAAGATTGGTTGTGTCTCCATGCGGGCTCTAATTTACTTTTGGCCAATGTCATATTCCACGATCCATTTGGCGCTCCGCCTTATGCAATGGAACGAATCATCCGGGGCAATCTGGATATTCTGATTCCTATGTTCGAGGATTGGGCACGCCTGCAAGGATGCAAGACTGTTGTCCTTTCAACCACACACCGGCATGAGGCATTTGAACGGCTTTATGGAAAGTTCGGCTATGGCCTTGCGGAAACTGTTTATGCAAAGGCGCTTTGACTGATGCCGATTTTTACGATTGGCATCGCGGTTGCTGCGGTTGTTGCGCCGATGTTTGCGGTGGGCGGCATTTTTGCTGCTGGTTCTATCGGTCTGTTTGCTTTGCAATTGGGCGTTGGTGTTGGCCTTAGCCTGCTGGCGCAAAAGATCGCAGGGATGCAGGAGCCGGAAGAAGCTGCGGCTGTTGCGGCTTATGGTATTCGCGGCAGGCTTCAGGGTGGCGCTGATCTGCCGCGCTCTTTCCTGCTGGGTTATCGCGCTACAGCAGGCTCGTTGGTCTGGGCCAATACATGGGGCGGTGTTGATACTGTAGAAAACAAGTGGCTCACCCAAGTGATCGCGCTGGCCGATTATCCCTTGCCAGCTAATGGCCTTGTCGGGCTGTGGGTCAATGGTGAGAAGGTAACTATTGAAGCGACAGCGGAGAGCAAGGGATATCCGATTACCGAATATCGCTTGGGCAAGGATGACAACGCCAATCTATGGGTGAAGTTTTACGATGGCACCCAGACCACGGTTGATCCGCTTTGCAATGGTGACGCTTCTACCGGTGATCGCGATTATGAATCAACCCGCGTAGGTCGGGGTGTTGCTTATGTAGTTGTTACGGCCAAGGTGAAGGAATCACTTTGGTCCGGGCTTCCTACATTCAAGTTTGAGCTAAATGGGGCCAAGCTTTACGACATATCAAAGGATTCAACAGCCGGTGGTTCTGGATCGCATGTGTGGAGCAATCCGGCAACGTGGGGCGGCGATGGTGATTTCCTTCCGGTAGTTCAAATCTATAATTTGCTGCGCGGGTTTACCTATAATGGCGTATGGATGTATGGCCTGCAGGGGATGACGGCGGCACGCTTGCCAGCCGCCAACTGGATTGCACAGATCAACAAGTGCCGCGCCTCTGTAACGGGTCCGGGTGGGTCCGAACCAAAATACAGATCATCAATCGAAATTCCGGTTGATTCTCAGATGGCCGATGCCATCGAACAATTATTGACAGCTTGCCAAGGTAGGCTTTCTGAAATTGGCGGCTTCTACAAGATCCAGTGCGGTGCTCCGGATGCCCCGGTTTTTACACTGACTGATGCACAAATTCTATCAACGGAGGAACAGAGCTTCACACCGTTCTTTGGATTGTCGGACACCATCAACGGCATCACGGCAAATTATCCAGAGCCGCAAGAAGCGTGGAATTCCAAGCCAGCGCCGCCGCTGTATAGGACTGATCTTGAAGTACTGGCGGGCAACCGGCGTTTGCTTGCCGATGTGGCGTTGGATTCGGTACCTTACGCCAATCAGGTCCAGCGGCTCATGCTGGAGTCGCTGCAGGAAGCGCAGCGGGCGCGGCGGCACACCATCGTGGTTGGTCCGGAATTCTGGCCTGCGGAGCCGGGTGATTTTCTGACATGGACTTCAACGCGCAACGGTTATTCGGCCAAGCTGTTCCGGATTGATGGCGTAGCAGACAAGGCCAACCTTGATGTCATGCTGGACATGACGGAGGTTGATCCGTCCGATTATGATTATAATTATTCGACCGACTATGTGCCGCCAATCATTGGCCCTAATGATCCGGTCCGCCCGGCACCGCAGCCGATTGTTGGCTTTGCGGTTTCTGCTGTTGAGATTGTTGGCGATGTTGCAGGAACAAAGCGACCGGGCATCTTGGTTGAATGGTCAGTCGATGCTGTTGAAGACTTGGACGATGTTGAAGCTATCGCTTACGAAGTTCGTCTTGCATCCGATGATAGCGTTGTTCTTCGCGGACGATCTGATGAGCAGGAAGTTGGATCGGTTGTTGTAGAAGGCAACACTATCCTTCCTGCAACAGCCTATGATGTTCGTGGCCGATATGTCCCATCCAGTGCTCGTGAAGTGGAATGGTCTAGCTGGCTGCCGGTCACAACGACTGATTCGTTTATCGGGATGCCCGATCTAACGATTGAGCTTCAGACCTATCTGGAAACCACGCTTCCAGATATGATCATAGAGGCAGGCGATGTAGACCTCACTGAGCTTGAAGCCGATGTTGCTGCACTTCAAGCTGAAACTGCCGGACTTACGGTCGATGTTACTGCGCTTGAAACCGATGTTGCTACGCTCAACTCTGATATAGCTGCGCTTGGGACTGAAGTTGATTCGCTGGAAGTTATTGTCACTGATAACACCGCTGACATAGCCACGAACGCATCTGCCATCTCTACTCTTACAGGATCGGTTGCAACACTATCGACAACGGTATCGGCTCACACTACGAGCATCAATACCAATACGTCTAACATAGCGACTAATACGGCCAACATCGCAACGAACACATCGGCCATTACTACTCTTAACGGCTCGGTGTCCACGTTATCGACAACGGTCGCGGCCCATACCACCAGCATCAATACCAACACCACCAACATAGCGACCAACACTGCTAATATCGCAACGAACGCGTCTGCAATCACTACTCTCAATGGTTCGGTTTCAACGCTTTCGACAACGGTTTCGGCGCACACCACCAGCATTAATAATTTAACTAGTGATGTTGCGGATAACACCGCCGACATAGCTACCAACGCATCGGCCATCACTACACTTAGCGGGACAGTCTCAACTCTATCGACAACGGTGTCCGGTCACACCACCAGCATCAATACCAACACAGCTAACATAGCGACTAACACGTCTAATATCGCGACCAATGCGTCGGCCATCACCACTCTTAACGGAACGGTAACGACACTATCAACTACCGTGTCCGGTCATACTACTAGTATCAACACGCTGACCGGTGACGTTGCAGATAATACGGCTGACATAGCAACCAATGCGTCAGCCATTACTACGCTGAACGGTTCGGTCGCGACGCTCTCAACAACAGTTTCGGCGCACACCACGAGCATTGCGACCAACACTGCTGATATAGCAACGAATGCTTCAGCGATCACTACGCTGAATGGAACGGTGTCAACTCTTTCAACAACCGTATCCGGTCACACAACTAGCATTAACACCAACACAACAAATATAGCGACTAACACCGCTAATATCAGCACGAACACTTCGGCCATTACCACCCTTAACGGGACGGTCTCGACACTTTCAACAACCGTGTCCGGTCACACTACCAGTATCTCGACGCTTACCGGGGATGTAGCTGACAACACCGCTGACATTGCAACAAATGCTTCGGCCATCACCACTCTTAGTGGATCGGTTTCTACGCTTTCAACAACGGTGTCGTCTCACACCACCAGCATCAACACGTTAAACAGCAACGTATCTACCAACACCGCTGACATAGCGACAAACACGTCAGCCATTTCCACTCTGAACGGCTCGGTGGCCACGCTATCCACAACGGTGTCGGCGCACACGACCAGCATTAATACTAACACTGCCAATATCACAACTAACACCACAGCCATCACTACGCTGAACGGATATGCGGCGGCAAAGTATTCGGTCACGCTCGATGTAAATGGTTACGCTACCGGGTTCTCTCTTTTTAATGGCGGCACTTCTTATTCAACTGCGACTTTCATTGTTGATTATTTCCGAGTAGCCAAACCCGGCACCGGCGGCGGTGCAGCTATTCCGGTTTTTGAGATTGGTACAAGCAGCGGTTCTGCCGCTATTGTTATCAAGGGTAACCTGATTTCTGATGGCTCTATCATAGCTCGTACTATTGCGGCTCGCACTATTACTGCCGACAAGGTTGTTGTTGGTACGCTCACCGCAGAAGAAGCTACCGGCGCTGCCTTCACGTCTATGTCAGATACAATCGGTGCGACCGTTGGTCCCGCCCTTCGCAACAAAGATTTGATCGTAAGTCTTGCCTATACGCCATCGGCGCTGGCCAGCGGCAACATGATGTTCTCGTTTGACGGTGAGATGGATTGTAAAAAATTAGATAATAATCCGGCAAGTGCTACTTGGCTAGAAATGTGGGTCGATGGTGCATGCACCATCTCGAATGCTACTCCCGGATCAATTGGCTACACTGCTCATGGTCTGGTGGTTGATCAGCAAGTAAGGTTTACAACTACGGGCACGCTGCCTTCTCCGCTTGTGGTCGGCACTAACTATTTCGTCAAGACTGTTACCAATGCGAATGCGTTTACTGTCACCACGGCTATTGGCAGCGCGGCCATCAATACTACAACCAATGGAACAGGCACCCATAAGTGCAACGCGAGATACGCACAGCGTCGTTGTTCAACAAACTGGGTTGAAAGCGGTGAAAATAACATCAGGGAGGGCGTCACTTGGATACGTCGCATGACTGTTTCTCCCGGCGTGACTCACACGTTCTCTGTGCTTGTTGGAAATGGCGACGGCTCCGGAGCGTTTCTCGATTTTGGAACGGACAGGTATAACATGAAAGTACCAGCAATCATCTTACTGGAGTCGAAACGATGAAACATTATGTGGTTCATGATCCTGTCAAAGTCATTCGCACCGGCACATGCGATGATGATCAAGTGCTGCAGCAAGCCACCGAGCCGGATCAGATCGTGGTTGAAACTGAGCAGCGTTATCACCCTGACAATCTTTCAGTTGTTGATGGTGAGTTGGTCTTGCCATCGTGAGTAAAGCTTTAACCCAGAAGGAGTTAATGGAATGACTATCGCAGACGTCACCTCCAATGCAATCTTGAACTTGGTTTACCGG
>Ga0247828_10000380_pt1 | contig 15431 bp, 19 predicted proteins | sample 12C_Control_Day3_FD_192425 | JGI IMG/M metagenome (GOLD analysis project Ga0247828, IMG submission 192425) | Soil microbial communities from agricultural site in Penn Yan, New York, United States - 12C_Control_Day3 | ecosystem: Environmental > Terrestrial > Soil > Agricultural land | place... | reverse complement strand
ACTTATTCAAGATGCATCCGCAAAGAATGCCAATGGGGATCTCCTGCCTGTAATAGTGGAAAAAAAGAGGAAGCCTGGCTATAGTGAAGATGGTACTCATAAAGGTTCGGCTAACCTAAAACCTTTCCAACCTGGAACAGTCCCTAATCCACATGGCAGACCAAAGGATCCACTCAAGGCTTTGGGACTGCGTATTGCTCAATTGAAGATGAACAAAGTCCTCAACGAGAAGGAGGAGAAGTATATCCAAGATCTTGGAATGGATACGGCTGATCTAAAAGTTATTGAGCATATCATGCTATCACTGGCGACCAGTGGTCATCCTGCTAAATTGGAAATGTTCCTGGATAGAGTATATGGTAAGGTGCCCAATATCAATATCAACACTGAGATGTCGGCTATACTCGTTTCCAAGTTTAGAGCCAAGTTTACAGATGCAGAACTGCAACGTATTGTATCTGGGGAAGATGCATTGGAGGTACTCATTTCCAAGTTGCCAGATGTAGATCAATCTTATGAGATCATAGATGCTGAGGATGATGAAGAATATGAAAAATAAACTAATACTCTGCCTAGACTTTGATGGTGTCATCCATTCGTATACTTCTGGATGGCAGGGAATAGATACCATCCCTGACCCACCCGTGGAAGGTGCTATTGAGTTCTTATATAGGGCAATAGGACATTTCCATGTATGTATCTACTCGACTCGTAGTGAAACACCAGAAGGTATAAAAGCTATGCAGAATTGGTTGGCTAAGTGGGAAGAAGATTATCGGCTGAAGAATTTTGAAGCATTTGCCCCCAGGACGGGTTTACTGCTGAACATTGAATTTCCAAACAAGAAGCCTATTGCATTTGTTGGGATTGATGATAGGGTGATTACATTCACTGGAACATTTCCAAGTATATCTGAACTGTTACAGTTCAAGCCCTGGCATAAAAAATGACCCTGGAATCAATTGTCACCGCTGAACTGGAACTGCGTCATCGTCGCAGGACGGGTAAGCAACTGTTGGCTCCGGATGATTGGCAAGAATGGTGCCAGACACTATTTCCAAAATACTTTTCCGCACCCTTCGCCCAACGGCATATAGAACTGTGGCAATGGTTTGAATCCATCACATTGGATAATTATGTCAAGGCATTCTTGGCATTCTGGGGACGAGGAGGAGCCAAGAGTACCAATGCAGAAGCTGGAGCCGTAAGGTTAGGTGCAACTGAGAGGAGGAAATATATTCTATATGTTAGCTCCACTCAGGAGAAAGCTGATACACATGTAGCCAACATTGCCGGGATGATCGAGAAGGATCAATTCGGCAAGTACTATCATAAGATGTCCATGCGCGCGAAGGGGAAGTTTGGAAATATAAAGGGATGGCGTAGGGAGCACTTACAGGCAGCGAATGGTTTTAGTGTGGATGCATTTGGATTAGACAGTGGGTTACGTGGTATCAAGATTGATGAGCAGAGACCAGATGTGATCATCCTGGATGATATAGATGAAAAGTTTGAAAGTCCCAAGGTCACATTGAAAAAGATGCAGGTGATAACGGACACAGTGTTGCCCTCCGGCTCCAAGAACTGTGCTGTATTGTTTATCCAAAATATGATCAGTGCCGATAGCATTGCATCTCGGCTGGAAGATATGCGTGCGGATTTCTTGAGGGATAGGATACTCAGTGGACCGTTCCCTGCCATTGACAACTTTGATTATGAGTTGCAAGATCATCTATTCATCATCACTGGAGGAACACCCACCTGGGCTGGGCAGGATTTGGAAACAGCGCAAGCGCAGATCAACCTATGGGGCATATCAGCCTTTCGGCGTGAAGCCCAACATGAAGTGGATCTGCAAGGCGGTATATGGGATGGAATTGAATGGTGGCACATTGCCGAAAGTGACCTGCCTAAATTCAAAAGAATTGTATGTTGGGTAGATCCTGCCGTAACCGATAAACCTGAGTCGGCAAGCCAAGGCATTTCCATTGGAGGTATCACCTATGATGATATTATGATAGGCTTGTTTTGGTGGGAAGGAATTGATTCCCCTGAAAAGGTTTTGGAGAAGGCTATCTATAAGGCATGGCAATTGGGATGTGAGCAGGTCGGCGTGGAAACGAACCAAGGTGGAGATACATGGAAAAGTGTATGGAAGTTAGCAGCCAAGGTCGTGGAAGAAAGGATCATGAAGGAGTGGGCTGCTGATCATCCTGGACAATTAATTCCTCCTGTGAGTTTACCAAAGTTCACAGATGCCAAGGCTGGTGCTGGAGATGGTCCCAAGATTGAACGCAATGGACAGTTACTTACCGAGTATGAACGTGGAAAGGTGAAGCATATGTTAGGAACCCATCAGACCATAGAGAAAGCCCTGCGGCGATTTCCAAATCCACCCCTGGATGTAGCGGATAGTTGGTGGTGGGTATGGCAGGATCTTATCGGCAATAAGAAGAAGAAGGCTGGTGCTTGGGGGAAGGGAGCGTTCAAATGATGGATGATCCGGGAACATTGAGTACCCTTACTGTGCTTGGCGCAGCATTGGTAATCTTATTCTTTGTATTAGTCATCATCAGTGTAAGGGCAGCATATAAAAGTGGTATCCGGGATGGATACCAGAACAGCTGGCTCATACACGTGAAGAAACAGGTAAGGGAGGAGAACCTGGAACATGGAGACGAGGTAGATAAATGAGAATGGATATTGATATACGTGTAAAGATACCAGATCAATTCCCAGCAGAGTTACGGCTCAAATTCATCGAACGTACAATGGATACATTCCGGGAGTTATTCCCTGGAGCCGAACCGATCTATGAACCAGACGGTCCCAGTCCAGTGACCGTATCATTCTGGAATGATGATGGAACACCATATAACATATCCCATAAAGTGGATACTGACACTGATGTCAGTATGAATCCATGAAGCGGTATTACCCCCCACCCGCTCTGCAATACCTGAATTTTATGGATACGTTTTCGCAAGCATTCAGGTATTGTCTTCGTCGGGTGGGGGGTATAGGATTACATACAATAAAAATGCCCCATCTGTCATCACGACGAGAGGGCATCTTCCGTTCCACAATATTCAGTATATTGTTTCGCGGGTGGGGGGTGCTGATAAGTTTATTCTATAAGCATGCTACTGTAAAGGGCTTATTATCCTTAGAAAGGTTTACCCATGATTGAGATAGCAGCAAGAAATGGTAACGGTTCATTCTTCTTGAACTTTGCAGAGATTGAAAGTATTCTGGAAGGAGAAGGAGACACATCCGAGATTGTAATGATCAGTGATCGGCGATACTTTTCCATTTGGTCAAAGGAAAAGGTTGCAGGAAAGATCAACCAATTTATCTTTGAATTGGATAGCAATCATGCAAATTGATTTCCTAGCAACTCAACCACATTTTATAGATCATTTATGTCCCATATGGGATGCACTAGCTGATCAAAACGTTGGCACGTTCTATGTTCCGCAACACTTATTGGGTCATGCACAGAGCCGACTCAAGCATAGGCTGTATCTCTTCTCCTATGAGGGTGAAGTATTCCGGGAGTATGGAAGTGATCCTATGTTGGTGTGTAGTTATGGGGATATGCTCTATGCGCGCGAGATCAATCCCACTCGGCGCATCTTTATGATGGAGCATGGCACCGGACATACATTTGGAAAACCTCCTCATCCAAACGGCATTGGCAAGCGGGACTGGGTAGAACTGTTCCTTTCCCCTAATCAATATACAGTGGAGAAAATAAAATCAGTACGACCCTGGGCTGACTGTGATATTATTGGCACTCCCAAATTAGATGCCATTTATAAAGAACTCAATCCGAATGGACTGGAGATCAAGTTTGCGTATAACAATCCTCCCACCATAGCCATTGGTTTCCATTGGGGACATCAACATACTCGTCCTCCTGAGAATGGATCAGCCTTTGAACATTACAAGGACTATATCCCTACATTGGCAAAGGAATATAAACTGTTGGGCTATGGACATCCCATATACAGGGACATCTATAAACCCTTCTACGAGGAGCGTGGTATAGAATACGTGGATGATTTCTATGAAGTCATGCGCCGCGCTGATATATGTTTGAATGATCTATCCTCAGCTTTGTATGAGTTCCTCGTTACAGGCAAACCAGTGATTGTTCTGAACGCTCCATGGTTCCGGAGAGATATTGATCATGGCATACGCTTCTGGGATTATAGCATGATAGGTGTACACGTGAATGATCCCAGTGGATTGCTTGAAGCCATTGAACATACGCTTGACAATTACCTCCTGGTCAATGTTCAAGGTCGAAGACAGGCTATCCAGGATTTATACCCTTACCTGGGTTGTAGTGCTGAACGTACAGCTGGATTACTTTCAGAATACCTATCAGAGGAAGACAATGTCAAGTCAATTTGATATTGAATCCCTGTTGGATAATACCTTTCCACAACAACCCTTTTTCCTGGAGATAGGTTGCTGGGATGGCGTTCAAGGGAGCAACTCCTATCACCTTGAGCATGAGCGTGGATGGAATGGGCTTTGTGTGGATCCATTTCCAAAAAACTTTGAGAACCGGGACTGTGCCCTATGCACCAAGGCAATCAGTTTGGATGGTCTTCCGCGCGAGTTCATCAAAGTGAGTACAGATCGTCGTAATAATGGTGATGTAAGTTACTTCAGTGGGTTCAGGGATAGTATCAGTTTGCACAAAGATACCATTGAACAGTTCTGTGAATATGAAGTGGTGAAAGTGGAAACGATTACCATTCCACAGTTGTATGAGCGTTACCGTCTTCCACATTATATTGAGTTCCTCAGTGTAGACGTGGAAGGTGCCGAAATGGAGGTGTTCAGCGGGATCAACCTTGAGGATTACAAGTTCGGCATGATCATCTTTGAGCACAACCTGGATACCATCATTGGAAATAGTATCGGCTCCCTCCTGGAAGGACAGGGATACTTCCATCTAAAGGATACTCCAGTGGACAGCATCTTTGTTGCAGAATGGACATACAATGGCAACTTCTTATAGGAAATGGCTAGACAATGAGTATACCCTCTGGGTGAAAGCCTTGGGTGAATGCACTCCACTCAACTTCAAGGAGAATCTAATGGTGAGGCGGATGCTATCCATTGGAATAGAGTTCCCGCTTCCAACCATAAAGGGACTGTCCGTTGAAACAGTGGATCTCCTTGTCAAGATAGATAACATCGGCTATGCAGAAAACTTTCCTGTCATCAGTGGAGACTGCTCCAGGATGATCTATTATGCCCGGCAAATATTGGAAAAGAATCCTCCTTCCATTGTAGAAATTGGCGGAGGAGTGGGTCAGTTCTATGCTGTACTCAGAGCCTTGGGGTATAGAGGGAAGTATTGCATCATTGACCTTTCCGCAGTGGAACGTTTCCAACAGCTGTACCTGAATGAAGTGAGCAAGCAGACTGGTCTGATATTTCCAATGGAACTACGTTTTGACTTCTGCGTTAGCTTCTATGCCCTGGGTGAGTTCGATGATGACCTGAAGCATCGATACATACAGAATATTGTCCGTAAGTGTCCGCATGGATTCATCATTTGGAATCCACATTCCGGGGCCAGTACTGCAATCAACTTTCCGTTTGAACATGTGGTCAGGGATGAGTATCCCTTACTGGCTGAAGGCAATAAACAGATTGAATGGTAATATAACAAAAAAGGAGTAAAAAATGTTAATCGTACAATTGTTGTTCTGGGGACTGCTCAGCTTGTGGTTCTTTGGGGTGAGGTTCCAGTATATGGATATTATCCTGGGGATCCTAGCTGGGATCATTGCGTTGGCTATGGTGCTATGATGGTATGGGTATTGGTTGCCTTAGCCTTTTTACTTTTGTTCCTCCTCAGCGATGAGAAAGATGGAACGTTGCAGGTTGTTATAGGGATTTTCCTCGCGGCTGTGCTCATCTCGTTGGGAGTATTACTTTTATGATCATCTCCCACTCAACCCTGGGCAAGAATGGTCGGCTGGGCAATCAACTGTTCCAAATAGCATCCACATTGGGCTTAGCCGAAAAGTACAATGCTCAGCCTGCCCTTCCACGTTGGGAATACGCTCAATACTTTGAGAATGATCTTCCGTATGGGATGGGTTCCAGTAACACGATCCAAGAACGTTATTTCCACCACTATGACTGGGAACTCACCACTGATACAGACATCATGGGCTTCCTACAAAGTGAAAAGTATTTCGGTTCCCAACGGCTCAAGTTGAAACAGGAGTATGTCCAGGGTATCAAGGATAAGTATCCAGTGTTTGATCGGGAAACCATCTGTATACAAGTCCGCCGAGGAGATTATGTTGGAAATCCAAATTATGTTCAACTTGGTATTGGCTACTATATCGCTAGTCTACTGGAAAACTTCCCGCATTGGCTGGATGCGAACATTGTGGTTATTAGTGATGATGTGGAATATTGCCGAGTTCATTTTGGGTGTCTACCTAATGTTACATTCGGAGGTGGCTCCGATATAGAAGATATGGCATTGGCTAGTGCTTGTGATCACTTCATCATTTCCAATAGTAGCTATGGCTGGTGGTGTGCATACCTGGGTGAGAAAACCCATAGCAAGATTGTCCACTGTGGAAGGCTCCATGCCGGCAGGCTCAAGAACAAAGGGAATGAGGATTATTACCCTGAACGCTGGACAGCCTTCATGCGGGACAACTATAAAATCCCCTTGCGGGATATGGCCTTCACTATCCCTGTTCGATACGATCACCCAACCCGTAAGGAGAACCTGGATCTATGTCTATACCTGCTCCAGTCCGTATTTGATTCCAATTACATCATCATGGAGCAAGGTGGCACGAGGTTTGAATATACTAATCAATGGGCAACATACGTTACATTCAACAGTGAAGTTTTCCATCGGACACGGATGCTGAATCAAATGTGTGAGATGGCTAAGACCCCTTACATAGCCAACCTGGATTGTGATGTGTTCTTGCCGCCAATGCAAATCCTGTTAGGCGTCCTACTCCTGCGGGATGGGGCAGAGATAGTCTACCCTTACAATGGAGGCTTCGCGCGTGTGCCCAGACTGGAGTGGTATCCAAAGTTGAACTCAGCATTGGATATTGGTATCGTTGGTAACACTCCTTTCAAGCGTAGGGATGCGGCAGAGAATAGTGTGGGTGGTGTGGTGTTCTGGAACAAGGATGCCTTCATCGAATGTGGAATGGAAAATGAATACATGATTAGCTTTGGTCCAGAAGACGTGGAACGGCATAACCGTGCGCGTAACTTTGGATATACCATTGAGCGTGTTGGGGGGTGTTTATTCCACTTGAACCATCACGTGGGTCCAGACTCCTCGCCTAAGAATGGATACTTCAATGCAAATGTTGCTGAGGAGCAGAAGATAACTAAGATGGGGGAAAAGGAACTCAGGGAGTATGTGGATACCTGGCCATGGAGACACCAATACACTTCCATCTATCGAGAAGAGATCAGTGAAGGTTCCGTCCGTTCGGCTAAGATAATTATGGATGCTTTACCATTCAAGCCTAAGACTGTTCTTGATGTGGGTTGCGGATCAGGTGAATGGAGCAATGGCAATCCAGGTTACTATGGATTGGATTACAGAGTGGATAGGAGTAAGTTGCTGTTCCCAGTGGAGAACTACACTGATGCCAATCTAAATAGAGAAATGCCACCTCCATATAATCCTACAAAGTATGATCTAGTTATCTGTCTAGAAGTAGCTGAGCACCTGAAGCCTGCACGTGCGGAACCATTAGTAGAATACTTATGCTCCCTATCAGACAACGTCCTCTTCTCCGCGGCTATCCCTTGTCAGGGTGGCAAGGGTCATATCAATGAACAGTGGCAGGAGTACTGGGCTGAGATGTTTTATAAGAATGGATTTGGTACAACAGCTGCTTCCACTCGGCTGGCAATGCAAGTTGTCTATCATGAAGAAGTGGAGTTCTGGTATCGGCAGAACATGGTACTGTATCAACGAGGAGGAACGGGTAGGGTAACGAACTTTGTCCTCCCGGAATATTATGAAAAGATAGTGAAAGGATTGAAAAATGGAAGATAGTATTTGGAACAGAGAGGTATATAAATCTATCTTTGGTCATTACCCTGATGGTGATCATGAAGTATTGGATGCTGTCCAGGGGGGAGATGGTGTATATAGAGTTCCTCTCCCTGAAGATGATCCACTCAATTGGAAATATTATGGCTTTGGAAAACGTTTCCTGAATGAGCCTTATGCTAATATTACTTACAATATAACTGGGGTATGATCAAACTGATGTATACTTCCCCTAACTCAAGAAAGGAGTTCTACAATGACTACAATACGACCTGCTGCTGGTTCATCTGCCCCAGCTTCTGAGGCATATGCAATCACCCCTAGTAATTCCACTGACCTTTCAGTTCCAACACGTGGGATCTATGTTGGCGTAACCGGAGATCTAAAAGTGGACATGGTGGAGGCTGGAACCGTAACGTTCAAGGGTCTTGCTGCTGGACTTATCCATCCCATCTCTGCAAAGCGGATCTATGCAACTGGAACAACAGCAACGGATATTCTTGGAGTGTACTGAGATGAATATCGGGATTGGCATCTCGCTGACAAAAGTGATGGGTCTTGCACGCGATAGTGTTGCACCTACATTGACCATTACAATGAGCGATTATGCACTCAAGAGTGGGGAGACCGCGACAATAACTTTTACATTTTCAGAAGAACCTACTAGCTTTACTGTTGCGGATGTGACTGCACCGAATGGATCACTATCCTCGTTCACTGTGACAGGCAACCCACTGATCTACACTGCGACGTTTACGCCGACTTCAAGTGTGGAGGATGCGACCAATGTCATTACAGTAGGGACATCTTGGACGGACGCTGCAGGCAACCCGCCAGCCAGTTCAACTACATCGGATAATTACACAGTGGATACTCTCGCGCCGACGTGTACCATCACTTGCGCGCAGACCAGTCCGAGCAATGCCGCGACATTCAACTTCACCATCACATTCTCCGAATCCGTGACTGGTTTTGTGGAGGGAGATTTCACGGTCGCAGGCGGCACAAAATCCAACTTCGCCGGATCGGGCGCAGTCTATACCTGTGATGTGACCCCGACCGCCTACGAAGTGACCGCCGATGTTTCAGGAAGTGTATGTGTAGATGCAGCAGGGAATAACAACTCAGCCGCGACCCAGTTCCCAATGTCTGCCCTCAAGAAATGGTATTTAGCTGGAGCGATACCAGCGGCGAATTGTAAGGTGGCTTACCAGCCAGTAGGCGCAGCAGATTTGGCAGCAAGCAAGGTCAATCTCGCCAACCCGGGAACCAATAATGCGGCAGCGGGAACAAATCCAACATTCAACGCAGCGACCGGATGGACATTTGCCGCTGCAAGCGGGCAATATCTAACCACTGGATATGTGCCGCCAACTCAAGTTACCCGCAGCGCAATTGTCAGAATTAGCGGAGCTACAATAGATGCGGCGCTTAGATTTATATTCAGCTCCCGTAACTCTGGAGTGATATTTGGAATAAGAAACACGGACTCAGCATCGAAAGCAAACTACATCAACGGCACGAGTACCTTTTCCCATTCCACTAATGTTGCCAGTGGCGTCCTTGCATTTGCTGGACTTGACCCTTATTTAAACGCAACAGACATCGGAAACATAACGGCTGGAACGTATGACCAGGGAGGCGTTGGTGTAGATATTGGTCGACTTACAACAGGCGGCCAGCATTTTGATGGCAATATGCAAGCATTTGCCCTCTATGACATCACCCTGACCCCTACACAGATCACCGCGCTGACAACCGCGATGAACGCACTCCCTTGAGTGGCGGAGAGCCACCGCCTGAACAAGCTCCGAATACACCCGAGGATTGGTATGTAGCACCATGAGTCATTACGCAGACATAGATCACCCCGCACGGCTGGAAGTCGCCTTTGGCTGGACCCGCATAGGTCCAGGCGACACGATTTATTTACGCGCCGGGACTTATACAGGTGATTACATATTCATTCTTAACGGCACAGCGGAATTGCCGATCACTGTCAAGCCATATCCTGGCGAGCATCCTATCATTGACGGCTCGCTCAATGTTACCGGGAACTATGTGAACTTTGAAGATTTAGAATTCCGATTTTCCGGCTGGACTGCCAGAGACAACGCGCCAGAAGGTGATCTGAAAGGTGTTGACTTGCGCGGTATAGGCAATAAGATGATCGGCTGTATTATCCATGATACTTTCAATAACGGATCGTGGCAGCCCAACAAGGACGGCGGCTTTACCGATTGCCTGATTTATAACTGCGGGTGTCACCGAGCAAGCAGCAACGCCGATGAGGGTCACGCCATCTATACACAAAACGAATTTGCAACCCAGTCCCACCATAATAATATCTTGTGGGGTCAGTACAACCTGGGATTTCACGGATACACCGAAGGCGGCCTGCTGAACAATTTCGATATCCGAAATAATATATGCTTCCGTAATGGTGGTAGAGAGTTCCTATTGGGTGGAGCAGGCGGGCAGCGGGCGCGTAATTGCACCGTAGATGGGAATGTCATGCTTGAGGGCGATGGATTTCTGAAAGGAACTGACATCCTCCTGACGAATAACTATTCTCCCAACGGCTTCACGATTGACGCGGCATCGAATAATGTTGCACAATCTGGCAACGTGTTCACTGCACCAGGCAGTGGCACGAATATCTTTATATTCCCCCGCACAAAAGCAGGTTGGGCGCACATCGCAATCTTCAACTGGGATAGTCTCAACAGTGTGAATGTAGATTTGTCCACAGTGACCGGACTCAACTCGGGCGATAGCTACAAGCTCCACAACGCACAGGATTATTTTTCTGACATCGCAACCGGCACAGTTCCAGGGAATAAGATCATCTCGGTAGATATGCGCGCCGTGTCTCATAGCGTAGCCGCGAGGACTGGCAGCACAGCAGTTGCAGCTACGTTCCCCACATTCGGCGCGTTTGTATTGGAGAAAGTGTGAAGGAGAATTATGATGTATACTTGCCGGGAACAAGGAGTTACTTATGGCTAGAACTTCCACTGTCAAGAAGAACGTAAAAGTTACCAGAAAGTCCCCGCGCAAAAGGGTGAATAAGAATCAGTTGAACGCCACAATGCAACGAGTTCTGCAGAACTCACAATTGTTATCCCGTTCCATGTTGGGAAATAGATTGGGGGTACAGTTCGGAGGGGAACGTGACCTCTATGAAACATTTGGCTATATACACAATCCAGACTTCATCACATTCCAGAATATTTATGATCGGCACGGACTGGGTCATCGTGTAATCAAGAAGTATGCTAATTCCACTTGGAACCGTATGCCTGTATTGATTGATGGTGACCAGCGCTCAGATACTCTGGACAAAGGAGCCACTCCCTTCCTCAAGGAATGGGTAACGTTGTGCAAGAAGCTGGGTGTACTCCAGGTGATGCGGCAAGCTGACATTATGTGCCAGATAGGGAGGTACTCCGTTTTATTCCTGGGTGCAAGTGGGGAGGACTACACTCAACCCGTGAATCCTTCTGATGGGCTATTCTACATTGCTGCCTATAATGAAAGTCAATCCCAGATCCAAGGATTGATCAATGATCCCAAGAATGAAAAGTTTGGAACTCCCGAAAGCTATACCATACAGTTCAATGATATAGATATTGGGGTGACAATGCCCGGAGGTAGCACAGTACATTACACACGTGTGGTTCATGTCAGTGAAGATAGGTTAGGTTCCCGTATCTATGGCACTCCACGGCTTCAGGCTCCATTGAACCGTCTGTTCGATTTGGAAAAGGTCACGGGTGGGGGCGCTGAAGCTGCCTGGCTGGCAGTGTGGGGAGGGATGCTGTTCTCCACTCAGGAAGGGATTGATATTCCTGAGGAAGATAGCGAAGAGGGGAAATATATGGCTGAACAAATGCAAAAGTATTTCCATCGGATGCAGAGGTATGCGGTACTCAAGGGATTGGATGTCAATAACCTTGGAACTCAAACAGTGAACATTGAACAAATTTACAACACACTCAAAACGGACTTCGCTGGAACGGTTGGTGTCCCTCAGCGTATTCTATTTGGAAGTGAACGTGGGGAGTTGGCTTCCAGTCAGGACAAAGAAGAATGGAATGCCGAAACGGATACACGCCGAATGAACTTTGCGGAACCGGAAGTGTTAGATCCATTCATCACATGGTGTGTGGCTAACAAAGTGATACCTCCCCCAGCTAGTGGCGAATGGAAATATGAATGGTATCCAGTTTATCCCATGACAAAGATAGAGAAAGTGACTTATGCTAATATGCTGGCAACAGGTGCAGGACAAGTCAGTGGTGGTGCTCCGGAAGCAGCATTGGATGTGGCTGAGTGGCGCTCCGCAGCAGACCTTCCTACTCGGGATGAGGTTCCAGTGGAGGAAGGTGATCCACTGGAGGAAGAAGGTGAACCGGAGAAACAATTGGAGTCAAAGAAGAAAAAGTTCCCAGTGTTAGCAGAAGAGAATGGTAAAAGGAGTAAGTAATTGCCTACCTTGCTCCGTGCTCCCCAACAGTTCCTTTATGAAGATGTCAGGGTATTAGATAACGTCAGTGTTCACACCTATATCCTGGATTGGGGCGAGGAAGAACTGCTCCAGTTGAGAAATTACTGGAGAACGTATGCCAGTAGGAAGGAACTGATTGATTTCGGTTCCCGTCGTACGCGTGTTCGATACTCCTATGATCCGCTCAATATGCAATACTATCGCCAGATAAACAAGGGTCGTCGCCAGAAGGTTCCATATCACTCCATCAAATTGGATATTACCCGCTTTGCAAGTAATATGTGTAGCCAACAGAGGGAGTGGGCGCAAGCCTTATTGTCTGAACAGATCAGTGCACAGGATTGGTACACTGGTACTGCTCGCCTGATGAAGTATTCCTTCCGGGCAGTGGTGGACATTGCTCGAGGTTCCAGTCAGTCTATGACAGTTGAGCAACAACGGGAGTTCTCCAGGATCTATGAGGAGGAATTGTCTAAGTTCAATGTATATGCCAGGAATGTTGCGCGTGGAAGCCTTCCAGTGGATGGTAGGATATTGAACGCAGTTTGTTCCTTGGGTAAGCGTCTCAACCGGATATTTGAGAATTGGAGATTGCTGGAGGCTAGGCAGAATGGATATGTGCGGGCTCGGCGTAGACTGACTCATGCAGAACACTGCCGGGATACGGAGCAACGTCATGGCTGTGTAGAGTTAGCTCGTAGGGGATGGCAATCTATTAATGTGATTACTCCCATAGGTGGAGCCACCTGCTGGGATGGATGTTTATGTGAGATGGAGTATAGATAATGAAAAGAAAAAGGTTTAGCTTGTGTAGATTATTTCATCAGGGTGGAACAGGATCGGGTAATTTTGGCCATGAAGGTAGACCAGGATTGGTTGGCGGTTCTTCTGATGAGGGCAGCAGTCACAGTAAATCCTCTAAGGAAAGAAGGGAACTTCGCTCTATCCTCAGTGATGCAGAAAAGTTTGAAAAGGGTCTTCCAAAGAAGTTAGGTGAATTCAAAACGCCAGATACAGAAAGAAAGACATCGAATGCTATTGGGAAGATTACTGGCATAAAACCTTCCAAGTCTTATGGACAAAAAGATGTTTACAATATTCGTGGAGTGAAAGAGAGTAAACTTTCAACAGTTCAGTCTAGTCTTGAAAACATGGGATTTGAGAAGTATAAGGATCCCTGGTCGCGTGAGTCTACGTTGTCTTATAGATCTAAGAACAATCTGATTGTACATATCTATCCACAAGAAGATAAGACTTACGATATGTCCTTCACGAGAATAGAGCATGTTCCAGTTCCAATAGATTAGATATGGAGTATAGATAATGGGTATTCCTATCCAGAAATTATTTACACAACGTAGTGGGCATTTTGGGCACAAGGGTAGGAAGGGATTAGTAGGAGGGAGTGTTCCGGACGGAGACTCCGGAGAAGAAGAGTATGTATTATCCAAGTCAGATAGGAATCTGATTGAAAGAGCTAGTGAGGAAAATGCTAACTCATTCTCAGGTTCTGAGCAGCGCAGACTTTCCAAGATTATCCAAAGTCAACCTCCTTTGGAGAGGGACATGGTTGTATATAGAGGAATTGATGTTGATGCCGATGGAAGGTATTCAGGTATGAAGTGGAGACAGGAAAGGTTCACTTCTGCCTCAACCAGTAGGGACGTTGCTAGAAGGTATTCCAGAGGTGACAATGTTGTTGTCAGTATAAGGATACCAAAAGGAACTAGAGTTCTTGATTATTCAAATCATGGATATTGGGGAAATGATGAAGTTCTTTTAGATGCAGGTATGAGATTTGAAGCTATTACAGATACTCGCTGGGAAGTCAAGAAGAATCAACTATTCCTCCAAGGTGGTCCAGGTTCAGGTTTCCATGGACATAAAGGGAGGGCAGGTGAAGTCGGTGGTAGTTCTAAAGGCAGTTCTCACATGGCAGAAAGTTTATCCAAGAGACAAAAAAGGTTAGATAAACAAAGGGAAATCCTTGAACGTGCAAAAATTGCTGCAAAAGAATCCCTAAAGCATCGTGCTCGCGTAGAAGATACAGTTCGGCGCTTAGGTTTCCCTGCAGAGCGAGTGAAGTCCACTGCATCAGAAGGGTATACATTTGTAGTGGATGGAAACGTATATCGTGCAGCAGGTGAGTACGATAAAGAAACGGGTAACATTACAATATTCAATATTGACGAAATGTCTGATAAGGAAATGGAAGGGATCCTTGCTCATGAGGTTCAGCACAGTCGCTGGACAGACTTCCGTAAGCAACAGCAGAGTCAATTCACCGAAGTGACCATGAGTGTTCGCAATAATCCTGACAAAAAGGATTGGCTCATCAACATGGATGGTTCTCTACGTAATCCTGCTAACAAAGATAGACTTTGGGCATATGAGTTGAATGAGAAATATCTATCTGGTAATAAGTTTAGTAAGTTACGAGAACTAGATGGTGTTTCAGAATATTCAAAGGCATATTGGGAGAAGGAAAGAAAGAGTGGTGGCTCCCTTTGGGATACGAACCTTGCTATAAATGAAACCCTAGCAGAAATTGCCCGGATAGACGTGGGCGCATACAGAGGTGGGGATGTATCCAGTGTTGATCCGTTATGGATGGGCTTCTATAAGGAACTGAAAGCGAAGACATCCGTAAAGCAGAATAAGTTGTTCATAACAGGAGTAATCCATGCCTGAATCTGTTGTTTACCTCACAGAAGACTTCATCCCAGTTTCCAAGGATGATCCCCGCATGGTCATGGTCAAATGGCACAGGGAGGACGGGACAATTGTGTTTGGATATCCAGTGAAGGAGGAAGTGGAACAGAATAAACTGTTCATACA
>Ga0247828_10000375_pt1 | contig 15496 bp, 18 predicted proteins | sample 12C_Control_Day3_FD_192425 | JGI IMG/M metagenome (GOLD analysis project Ga0247828, IMG submission 192425) | Soil microbial communities from agricultural site in Penn Yan, New York, United States - 12C_Control_Day3 | ecosystem: Environmental > Terrestrial > Soil > Agricultural land | place... | reverse complement strand
GTTCGAACAGGACTGGGTCTGCCTGAGCAATCCGCGACACCCTCGCCTGGGCAAAGGCATGAGCGTGGCGCGCTACCAGGCCGAGGGGCATGTACAGATCAGTGCCGGTACCGGGCAGAAGTTGCTGGAGGCAGGCCTGGCTCGAGCCGGCATCGAGCGCAGGATCATGCTCGAGCTGCCGGCGTTTCTGGGGTTAGGCATGATTGTCGGGGCGACCGACCTGGTGGCTACGCTGCCACGGCACATCGGGCAGACACTCGCCGACATGCATGGTCTGCAGGTGCACGATTGCCCGTTTGCAGTGGAGGGCTTCACGGTCAAGCAGCATTGGCACGCGCGGTACCAGCAAGACAGCGGGAATCGCTGGATGAGGGAGGTAGTTCGGACCTTGTTTCAGGCAGGTGCCGGTTAGCACAGAAGACGAGCCCTTCCCTCGCCGAGCTTCCTTCCCTGGAAGCATCGGTGTACGGATCAAGCAGCAGGCTTGAGCACCACCTTCGTCCAGCCATCATCCCGCGCATCAAAGTGCTTGTAGGCATCGGGGCCTTCGGCAAGCGTCAAACGATGGGAAATGATCTGGGAAGGCTTTGCGCGCCCATGATGAATGAGCTGCGCCAGACGACGATTGTAGGCCTTCACGTTTGCCTGACCTGTGCGGATGAATTGGCCTTTGAACCAGAACGCTCCAAAATCGAAGGCCATCTTGCCCTGCTTCGCCAGCTCATTCTTCGCACCCGGATCTTCTGGCACGAACACACCCACGACGCCTATGCCACCGGTAGCCTTGGTTGAGGCAACCAGATTGTTCATGGTGAGGTAGTTCGCTTCATGACCATGCTTGTCGCAGCACTGGTAACCCACACATTCGCATCCACGATCGGTGCCTTTGCCATGGGTCAGGTTCATGATTTCCTCCACTGCCTTTTGCTCGACCGCGTTGATGGGGGTTGCCCCAAGCTGCGCGGCCAGCCTCAGGCGATCTGGCTGGTTGTCGATCACGAACACCTGGGAGGCACCCTTGATGATTGCCGAATAGGCCGCCATCAGCCCGACGGGGCCCGCTCCATAGATCGCAATGCTCTCGCCCGGCTGTAGGCCGGCCAGCTCTGTCGCATGCCAACCGGTGGGAAAAATATCCGAAAGCATGACGTAGTCGTCTTCACGCTCCTGGGCGTCCTCCGGCAGCACCAGGCAGTTGAAATCAGCGTACGGTACACGCAACAGCTCGGCCTGGCCGCCTTGATAGGGCCCCATGTCGGCAAAGCCGTATGCGGCCCCGGCAGCACCCGGGTTGGCAGTGAGGCAGAATCCTGTAAGGCCTTTTTCGCAGTTTTCACAGAACCCGCAGCCGATATTGAAAGGCAGGCTGACCCAATCACCGACCTTGACCCGGTCTACCCCTGCACCCACCTCGATCACCTCACCGAGGTTTTCATGACCGAACACGCGCCCGGCCTCGAACGATGTGCGCCCCTCGTACATGTGAAGGTCGGATCCGCAGATGTTGGTAGTGGTTATGCGCACCAGCGCGTCTGTAGGTTTCTCGATCCTTGCATCCGCGACATTGTTGACGGCGACGTCGCGCGGGCCGTTATAAACGATTGCTTTCATGCTGAACTCCCAGAAGTCAGGGGCGATGGAAAAGCGCCCTACCCTGTTGGGGTAATGGCCTTACCCCAAGTGTTCAGTGCCATACGTGAATAGCAGATCAGTGGCACTAATCATCGTCGCTCCATGGATCTCGACTGACTCGCGGTTCAACGGGCCTAGCGTGCCGCCTATCCGCCAAGCGCAGCGACCGCCGTACCGTTCAAGACTGCGGCCTTGATGCAGCGTGTCGATCGGCCCGATAACGGAAATATATTTTGCGCACTAACTATTACCGCGCAATATACCAATCACCCAGCAAGCAATCGCTGATCCCCTACCCAAGCCAACGGAGCATGACCATGAACTTCAGCAAAGCAATCGCCATCGCCACCTTGACCTTCGGCGCCAGCGTCAGTGCCTTCGCCCAGACCGCCTCGCCGTACCAGTACGGCATGCACCTGGACATCGCCCAAGTGATCGCCGTGGACGCCCCGGCCAACGCCACCGGGCACGCCAGTACTGCCACCCTGACCTACCGTGACAGCGACGGCAAGTTGCAGAAGGTCAGCTACCTGCGCCCGACCACCTACGCCAACCAGAACTGATCACCCTACCCAGCGCCCCAGGAGCTTGACCATGAAACTCTCCCGCCCCCTCGCCGCCGGCCTGCTCGCGCTCGCCGTCAACAGCGCCTTCGCCGCCGGTAGCCCCGGTGTGGAAACCACCACCCAGGCTTTCCTCCAGGTTCTTGAAGCCGGCGACGGCAAACCACTGGAAACCCTGTCGCCGAAAGACGCTCGTGCCGTGCTCACTGGCGCACAGGCCAGCGTGAATGTGGACGTATCCGGCATCCAGGTCGAGCGCCGCACTATTGCTGTCGACGGGCAGGCCCTGGAGATCCGCGTGGTACGTCCACAAGGGGCGAAAGGCGAGCTGCCTGTGTTCATGTTCTTCCATGGCGGTGGCTGGGTGCTGGGGGATTACCCGACCCATGAACGCCTGATCCACGACCTGGTGCTCGGCTCCGGTGCAGCGGCCGTCTATGTCGACTACACGCCATCGCCAGAAGCAAAATTCCCCACCGCCATCAACCAAGCCTATGCCGCCACCCGCTGGGTTGCCGAGAACGGCAGGCAGATTGGCGTCGATGGCAAGCGCCTGGCGGTTGTCGGCAACAGCGTCGGCGGCAACATGGCGGCGGTTGTGGCGCTCAAGGCCAAGGAGGCCGGCACGCCAAAGCTGCGCTTCCAGGCCCTGCTGTGGCCGGTGACCGATGCCAACTTCAACAACGGTTCGTACAACCAGTTCGCCGAAGGCCATTTCCTGACCCGCAACATGATGCAGTGGTTCTGGGACAGCTATACCAGCGACCCCAGGCAGCGTGACGACATCCACGCCTCGCCGCTGCGCGCCAGCCTGGAGCAGTTGAAAGGCCTGCCACCCGCGCTGGTACAGACCGCCGAGATGGACGTGCTGCGCGATGAAGGCGAAGCCTACGCCCGCAAGCTTGGCGCTGCCGGCGTACCGGTGACCGCCGTGCGCTACAACGGCATGATCCACGACTTCGGCCTGCTCAACGTACTCGGCCAGGTGCCCGGTACCCGCAGTGCGATGGACCAGGCTGCCCAGGCGATCAAACAGCATCTACAGTGATAGTGGTTCACGACCGGTGCGGCTTGGCCGCATTGGTCGTGGTTGCGTGCCTCGCGCCTACTATGCGTGCAAGAGGATCACGAAGTTCTTTTTCATGTCTTCCAGCACGGTCCATTTGCCCTTGGCGCCCGGTTCGATGATGAACGTGTCGCCAGCGGCCAGTGTTACGGGGGCGCAACCCTCAAGCTCGATGACGCAGCGTCCACTCAGGACATGGCAGAACTCCCAGACTTTGTAGTCGATGCGCCACGCTCCGGTGCTGGCTTCCCATTCTCCGGAAATGCGACCTTGCTGTTCATCGTGATAGTACTTGGACGTCAGCGTATGAGGGGTGCCTTCCACGACCTCTTCAAAAAAGGGCAGGTCGCGCACCGGTTGGATATCCAGTTCGCGGAACACGGTCAGTTTCTTGTTCATGGTTTTTTCTCGAGCACGTTGTGGGTAGGGCGATACATCAAATAGGCTTCACCGGTTACGCCCAGCATCGGGTGCGGAACGATCTGGCAGGTTTTAACAATCTGAAAACCGTGACGTTCGTAGAAGCGGCGTGCACCGTGGTTTTCTGCATAATCGATCAGGCATAGCCCATCCAGGCCAGAGTCCTCGGCGCGCTGCTGGGCGTGGCGAAGAAACTGGACGCCCAGCCCCTGGCTGCGCCACGCCTCATCCAGGGCCAGGCTGGATATGTACAAGGTGTCGGGTATTTCCATGTCGGAATAAGGTGCGAGGACCGGGTCTGTCTCGACGGGCCTGTCAGGGTTCTCGTGCAAGGCATAGCTGTGCATCATGCCGATTACGCGCCCTTCGGAAGTGGCCATCAGGCAGTTCTTGTAGGAAAAGTCGCCCTGTTCCCTGGCATAGCGAGACGCCCCGACACTCAGCAACGCTTCTCCAGGTGCGGCAAGCTTGCTCCATATGTAATCGGCCATGCCTTCCGATGTCAGTTGAAAGAAGCGCGCGATGTCTTGCGCGTCCGAGGCTTGAGCGGGTCTGAAATCGACAGGCATGTACAGTGCTCCCATGGGATCGGGTGGTCAGTTTTCAAGGATTACGCCTTTGACTGGGTGGCAGAGTAGCCGGATTGAACGGCTCCCATCATGCTCCAGGCGAACACCGTCAGCACGGCGAGCGACGCTGTCCCACCCTCGAAGTCACGTGGGGACGGTCTTTGCCCAGCATGTTTCGAAAATCACCAGCCATCAGGCATGCGCTGTACCTGTGGGAGCCGCGCTTGCCGGCGATGGGCCGCGAAGCGGCCCCGGTTACAGATGTTCGCTATGGGTCGAAAGCGGCGATTCAATTGGTCAGCCGCTTCTCCATCGGCTGATAGACCAACCCGGCAATTTCGCCCACTCCCCTTGCCAACGCAAAACCGTAACGTTCATAAGCTGCTACCGAAGGAGATGCGACTTTCAACAGGCAGCTTTTGAGGTTAACTTCCCTTCAAAATCACGCCGAGGCCATCTCCCTATGTCAATTGCTGACAACCTTCTTGCGTTCACCTTCGCAGCAACGCTGTTAACACTGACGCCCGGCCTCGACACTGCTTTGATATTGAGAACGGCCACCGTGGAAGGAAAGCAGCAGGCTTTTCGCGCCGCGCTGGGCATCAACACAGGTTGCTTGCTGTGGGGCGCCGCTGTGGCATTTGGACTAGGCGCACTGATTGCCGTATCAGAGTTGGCGTTCAACGTCTTGAAATACTGCGGTGCCGTCTATCTAGCCTGGCTCGGGCTGAATATGCTTTTACGTCCGCGTAAATCATTGTCGCCTGTCCAAGCGGCAGCAAAGCCAAGCCGTGACTGGTTCCTGAAGGGAGTGATGGGAAATATCCTCAATCCCAAGATTGGTATTTTCTACGTCTCTTTCTTGCCCCAATTCATTCCCCAAGGCCAGCCATTGATTACTTGAACGTTCGGCTTGGTAAGTATTCACGTGGTAATCGGGTTGCTATGGTCGATTATTCTGATCGCCGCAACCCAACCGCTGGCCGGCATATTGCGGCGTGAGAAGGTGGTTGCGTGGATGGATCGTGCAACAGGAATGCTCTTCGTTCTTTTTGCTGCTCGTCTCGCCTTCAGTAAACGTTAAGCCATTCAGTAAGGCGCCGGTGTATTGCCCGGAGGTTTACACATGAACAACCTTCCGCGAAGGACAGCAATGGGGCGGATCGCGACCGTCCACCGTATCGAGTTCACCCTTGTTCTCCCCTGACGCGAGGACAACCCATGAGCCAGCTCCCACAGGAATATCATTAGCCTTCAGACATGCGCTGTACCTGTGGGAGCCGCGCTTGCCGGCGATGGGCCGCGAAGCGGCCCCGGTTACAGATGACCTCTTCGGGTTGATAGCGGTCAGCTCGCGAATGGCTGTCAATGGCCCTTGGCTATAGACGGCAAACGGCAGCATTCGGCCCGAAGCGGACACTTGAGAATAACCGGCTTCGTGAGTGCGACACACACTCTGTGGGAGCGGGTTTACCCGCGAAGCAGGCGCCGCGGTGGATGGCACCGGCTGTGCCGGTGTTCGCGGGTGAACCCGCTCCCACAAAGTCCGCTGTAAGACGCAACGTCGGCTATGGGTCGGTTAGCGACCGTCCACCGTATCGAGTTCACCCTTGTCCTCTTCTAACGCGGAGGACAATCCATGAAAACCGCTGCTACCTACACCCATCGCCCGTGGAACAAGGGAAAACTAATCGGGCAGAAAGCCCCGCTCCGACTTAAAGATATCTGGGCCATCCGGGTAAGGCTCCAGATCGCGGAGAAATCTAGGGATCTAGCGTTGTTCAACTTGGCCATCGACAGCAAGCTGCGAGCCTGCGACTTGACCAAGCTTCGTGTACGAGACGTAGCCCATGGAGAGCATGTGTCGTCACGAGCGATCGTAATGCAGCAGAAGACTCATCATCCAGTGCAATTTGAGATCACCGAGCAAACACGTATGGCTTTGGAAGCCTGGATGCATCAGGCTCACCTCCGTAGCGAGGACTGTCTGTTTCCGAGTCGGCTACATGGTTCAGATCATCTCTCCACTAGGCAATACGCTCGAATAGTGAAAGCCTGGGTGACAGCCATTGGCCTTGATCCAGCGCTGTACGGCACCCACACGCTGCGGCGAACGAAAGCCTCATTGATCTATCGCAGAACCAAGAATCTGAGGGCAGTGCAACTCCTGCTTGGCCATACGAAGCTTGAAAGCACCGTCAGATATCTGGGGATTGAGGTCGACGATGCCTTGGAGATGGCAGAGCAGACGGAGGTCTGACCATCCAAAGCGACGGTCGAGGGTAGACCGTCGCTAACCGACCCATAGCAGCCGATAAGTTGCCGCAGCACCTTCTGCTCGGCGTCTGCCATCAGGGTTGTTTTAGCCGAGCCCTCAGCAGCACCTTACCCGAAAGACCGAAGCTTCGCGATATCTCGGCTCGGTGGGGCCCCAAACATCCGGCTGTATTCACGGCTGAACTGTGAGGGACTTTCATAGCCCACCTTGAATCCGGCTGTAGAAACATCCAGACCCTCTGAGATCATCAACCTGCGTGCATGCTGCAGGCGAAGTTGTTTTTGATACTGCAAAGGACTCATTGCGGTGACAGCCTTGAATCGATGGTGAAGCGTCGAGTTACTCAGATTGACATAGCTCGCTAGCTCATCAATGTGCAACGGCTCTGCATAATTGTTGTTCAGCCACTCAATGGCCCGAGTAACGCGATGGGTCTGGCTATCGGTTATGGCTATCTCATGTAAACGCTGACCCTGCTGGCCTTTCAGCAGCCGGTAGAAAATTTCTCTGAGTGCTAGCGGCGCCAACGCAGGTATATCCGATGGCACATCCAACAGACGTACCAATCGCAGCATTGCATCGAGCAAGGAGCTATCGATCTTATCCAGATATAGCCCTCGGTGGGGCTGTTGGCTCGGAACGCCGATAGGACTGACGTCTGCAATTAGCTGAGCTATTTCTGCCGGGTCAATATCCAGGCGGATGCAGAAATAGGGCTTTTCTGAGGATGCCTCTGTCACTTGACCCGCGAGAGGTAGGGTTACCGAGACGACCAGATAGTTCAAAGGGTCGTAGACGTAGCTTTCTTCCCACAGCTGCACCTGTTTACGGCCCTGCACAACGATACATAGCCCCGGCTTATGTACAGTGTGGATCACATCGGTTGGAGCATCACTGCGTATGAAATGCAGCGGAGCAATCCCCGTCTCAAACACGCCGTAGGTGGGAGCATAACGATGCATGGTTGATGCTAGCTCGGCTCTCAGACGCGTCAGCTCTTCGTCCCTATCATCCATTGCCATTACCTCCCGTTAGGCTTGTTCTATTGCAGAGAATAAATTGGTCCGCAGCCTTTTGGATAGATGCTAATGGACACCCTTCAAATGCAAGAGCCCGGCAGGCCGGGCTCTCGGTAGGATGGGCTATATACGTCAGGCATAGGTGACGCAATCTGTATCGAATTTAGCCACTCTACGGGCATTAAGAGGTTCCGCACCATCTTCAGCCACACGGCGATCATTCAGGCGATCCGAACCATCCTCAGCCACACGGCGGTCATTCAGGCGATCCGAACCATCCTCGGACACGCGGCGGTCATTGAGACGATCCCCACCACCCTCGGCCACGCGGCGGTCATTGAGACGATCCCCGCCACCCTCGGCCACGCGGCGGTCATTGAGACGATCCCCACCACCTTCAGCCACACGGCAGTCATTCAGCCGATCAGCACCACCCTCAGCCACACGGCGGTCATTAAGGCGATCCGCACCACCTTCAGCCACACGGCGGTCATTAAGGCGACCCGCACCACCCTCCGCCACAAGGGGAGCCATCACTTCTTTGCAGGTCCGATCGGTCCAACCACCAATTTCTTTGGCTGGCAGTGCCATCGAACCTGCGCTGAGAGCAGACAAGGCGATTCCAATCATCATGGTATGTACAGTTTTCATGACAGCGACTCCGTAATTTGCGATGGATTCGTTGCCGGTTGTCAGTGCAAAGCGTGACGTGGATTCCTGTTTTTTGCAGGCTCGGTCGCTCTGATGGCCGGCGGCAGTAGCGGGCTCGCTTTCTGCTTGGGCTTAGATTACGGCGGCGATAAGCAGGCCGTTATTTGGTTCCTGCGAGGCTTTTGCATATTTCTGCACAGGGCCGCCTTCTGGCAGATTTACTCGAGCGCAGGGCCTTCGAGGTTAATCACCGATTCACATCGAACACCAGTTTGCCGCGAGTATGTCCTCCACGGCTTAGCATCAAAGCCTCAGCCGCGTTGGAAAGCGGAACGACCTCAACCTCGGCGTGTAGCTTCTTCTCAGCAAACAATTTCGCTATAACCGCTAACTGGCGCCCATCCGACCGGGTTGCGAAGTTTTTGCCGACTACGCCGTACTCAAGAGCTTTCTGCGCGTTGGGTGTGCTGACAGGCGAGACTAACGCCCCACCGCGCTTGATCACCGTCCAGGACCGATCCTGAGTTTCTCCGCCGATCAGATCAATCACCATATCGACATTGCTGACGAGGTTCTCGAACTGTTGTGCGGTGTAATCAATGAACTGATGGGCGCCGAGTGATCGGAGGTAGTCTCGGTTTCTGGCCGAGCCCGTTGCCACTACATGAGCGCCGGCCAGCCGTGCTAACTGGACCGCGAAACTACCCACCCCTCCTGCGGCACCGTGAATCAAAACAGTCTGGCCTGGCTTGATTTCGGCGTGTTCGTGCAGCGCCTGCCAAGCAGTAAGCGCTGCGGCAGGAATTCCACCGGCGTGAAGAAGTGATAGCCCATCGGGTTTGTGCGCAAGCCTATCGGGCGTTGCAAGAGCCTGAGTGGCGTAACCACCGACTATTCCAATGAATCCGAACACCTCATCACCCACAGCGTATTCATGAATATTCTTTCCAACAGCTGCAATGGTGCCAGCAACCTCGACACCCGGCGTATAGGGGAAGGACATTGGGATGAACTGCTTCATGGCCCCCGAGAGAATTTTCCAGTCGATCGGATTGATTCCGCTCCCAGCAACGTCAATCAGAACCTGATCATCGTTGGGCACCAGCTCTTCAAGCTCTATCAGTTCAAGCCGCTCAACCTGACCGTACTCTGCCACTTGTATAGCTTTCATGAACTTCCCCGTCTGTAGGTAATGGTTTATCTAAGTCGATGGTTGACAGCGCGCGTCAGTTAATGGCGACGCGAATCCAAGCTGAAGCGGCCTGCGCCGTAGGCCACGATCTGCAGCAAACCGCCGGCCATCGCGATGTTCTTGAAGAAGTGAATGAATTGATTTTGATCGGCCAGAGCACTGTGGAAGATCACCGCGGTGAGGACACTGAAAAGCGCCAAACCTGCTGCGACAACACGGGTCTTATAGCCGGCGACTAGAGCTACACCGCCGGCTATTTCCACAAGAATGGCAAGCGTCAGCGCTAAGGAAGGAAACGGCAGACCCACTGAACTGATGTAGCCGATCATCATGGCCGGCGCGTTTACCTTGGATATGCCGGAGAGGATGAAGATCGCGCTCAGAAAAACGCGACCTACTAGTGCGGCGGCACCAGCTGTCGCAGCCGAAGGATGAGAGGCTGAGCTTGAAACGGTGGTGGCGTGAGGCATGGCATACGTTCCTTAATGTACGCATTCCGGAATGGAACGCTGGTAGGAGTAAGTTTGGAACAGCCTCACATAACTGAATAGCCGGTTAATTTCTTGGTTTATGTTCGATTAAATTGAAAAGTATCTTCCCTTTTGCCCACTGATAACGCGATGACCTCCAACCCCGACCACTAACGCAGGATCGTGCATGTTGGCCATAGGAATGGGATAACCCAGCCCAACTCAGGCTTCTTACTCTTGCTTCACCACCTGCCTGTCGGCGGTGGCCCCTCAAGCCAGAAACAGGAGTACGAAAAAATGCACGGCATCGAACAAAAAGTCATCGTGATAACCGGCGCCAGCAGTGGTATCGGCGAAGCAACAGCCCGCCTGCTAGCCAGCAAAGGCGCTCGCGTGGTCCTGGGCGCCCGCCGCACCGATCGCCTGGGAACTCTGGCCAAGGAGATTCGTTCAGCAGGCGGTATCGCTGATGTCCTGGCGCTGGATGTCACCAACCTGGATGACATGCAGTCCTTTATAGACTTCGCTGTCGAACTGCACGGACGCGTCGACGTGCTGATCAACAATGCCGGCGTCATGCCGCTTTCGAAACTCGAAGCGCTCAAGGTAGATGAGTGGAATCGGATGATCGATGTGAACATTCGCGGGGTCCTGCACGGCATTGCCGCAACGCTGCCGCTCATGCAAGAACAGCGCGCCGGTCAGATCATCAATATTGCCTCGATCGGAGCCTACGCGGTGAGCCCGACCGCTGCTGTGTACTGCGCTACCAAATATGCCGTACGAGCCATTTCCGAAGGTTTGCGCCAAGAGGTGGGGGGTGACATCCGGGTCACCGTCATCGCCCCAGGCGTCACCGAGTCCGAACTGGCCGACAGCATTTCCGATGAGGGCGGGCGGGCCGAGATGCGCGAGTTTCGCAAAATCGCGATTCCTGCCTCGGCGATTGCCCGGGCGATCGCCTACGCCGTAGAACAGCCTGCGGATGTCGATGTCAGCGAACTCATCGTGCGTCCAACCGCAAGTCCATTCTGAATGTCGGGTCGACAGCGAGGAAAATGCCATGGGTGAACCATCTGGAGATCAGGACAAATACGTTGGCATGTGGGTGACGGCTGACGGACGCATTCGCCATGAGCTCTTGCCTGGCGGCCGCTATGACGAAGCCCGCGGAGGGCAACAAAGCGCGTACCAAGGTCGATACTGGCTAGAGGGTGATCACATCGAGTATGTGGATGACAGCGGATTTACTGCCGACGGGGAGTTTCGTAGCAACGTGCTGTATCACGCAGGGATGATTCTATATCCCGAGCGTTGAAGGCCCGGCCGGAATGGAGACATTCCGGCTTTTTTTCGACCTTTACCTTTCAGAACACGCATCCAGAGCGGGTTCTTTACATCCCCAAACGGGTCCGCGATGGGCCTTCACCATTGAAAGCCTAGGCTTGAACTTCAAGTCCACCCTGTGAGACCAATGTCCGAGGTGGCTCGTTTGAGCAGGCGTACTGACTGAGGCGACGATTCCCATGGATGTCATAGAGCGGACTTCAGCCCATGGTTTGGAGGCTTACATTCGGGGTGAGCGGCTTGCCGCCTCGGACGTCCTGGCCGACAGGGATATGTTGGTGCAGATCTTTAACCGGGAGCGTAAAGAAGAGAGCTTTATCGTGCCCGCCGTAGCTGAGCCCTTGCTCGTGTGGATCATCTCCGGGAATGCTGCCGTTCAGGAGCGTGAGCTTGACGGCGACTGGCAATGTAGCCAAGTGTCCAAAGGTGATTTCTTCTTGACTACTTCGGCACGGCCTTACGAGATGCGCTGGAACGTAGACGGTGTAGAACCATTTGAAGTCATGCATATCTACCTCGGCATCCCGCTTTTGGAAAAAGCCATCCATGAGGTCTTGGGCGGGTCTGTGGAAGCGGTTCGACTACGTGAAGTCTCAGGCGGGCGTGACGATGGGTTGTCCGTTCTACTGGAGCAAGTTCGCCTGGAGCTGACGGGGCACAGGGCTAGTCCTCTTTATCTGCAGGGCCTGGCCCAGTGCATCGCCATTCACCTAGCCCGCAGCTACCTAGACAGCTCAGCGGACGATATCGTGCGCCGCAACGCATTGCCTGCTTACAAGCTGCGCCGCGTGCTGTCGGCGATGGAGGCGAATCTGGCTGAGGATTTCAATCTCGGGCACTTGGCCGAAATAGCTGGGATGAGCGAGTACCACTTCAGCCGGCTGTTCAAAAAAGCCGCTGGTTATTCACCGTCGCAGTTCTTTATCAGACTGAGGATGGCAAGAGCCCGGCAGCTCCTGGTCGAAACGGATCGGAACGTAATCGATATAGGCTTGGAGGTCGGATACAGCAGCCCAAGCCATTTTTCGCAGGTGTTCAAACGTGAGGTTGGCGTCACGCCCACTCAATACCGTAAATAGTGAGTGGGCTACGCCAGTCAGAGGTTCTGCGGACGAAATTGCTGGCGAAAATCCAAGGTTTCCCCAGCCACCATGAATTGACCGCCTCCCCTGTAGTGCAGCGTTCTGGGCTGCTTCACGGAGCGATCTACGTGCGCTTTGACGACTTCCCAAATGAACAAGCCGTAATCGCCAATCAGCTTCGAGTCGTACAGCTGGCATTCGAAGCTGGCATAACATTCGGCTATCAGCGGCGCTGCAACCCGCGTCGCCGCTGTCGCGGTAAGTCCGAATTCACCAAACTTGTCTACGTCACTGCCCGTACTGTTGCCCACCGCGACTACCTGGTCCGCCAGCTCCAGGGTGGGTACGTTAATCACACATCCCTGGCTGTTGCGGATCAGTTCGTAGCTGTGGTTCCCCGACCAGATGTAGCAGCCAAAAAGGGCTGGATCGAACTGCATCATCATGTGCCATCCCATGGTCATGATGTTGCTCTCGCCCTTCCAGGCTGAGGTCACGAGGACGATGGGCCCGGTTTCCAGATGCTGGCGAACGTCGATGAGGGGAAAGTCGGATTTTCGAGGTGCGGTCATAACGCCTCCGCTGAAAAGGTCTGCTAGCAAGAAAACGCGTTGTGCTGCCAATGCAGCACAACGCGGACAACGCGAAGGATTAACCTACCGGGACGCTCATGCCGCCATCGGCCATGACCACCGAACCGACAATGAAGCTGGCGCGCTCGGAAGCCAGGAAAGAGACAATCTCGGCGATCTCTTCCGGTGCTGCAGCTCGACCGATCGGCGCGGACTTGCCATGCTCTTGTAGGAACCCACGACCGTCTTCCATGAAGTGGTTCAACAGGTTGGTAACCACATCTCCCACGCCAATGGCATTGACCCGAATGCCATGCTCAATCGCTTCCAGCGCCTGGGTACGAGTCAACTGTGCCAAGGCGCCTTTGGACGCGGTATAGGCCGCGATACCGGGAAATGCGAAGTAGGACGCGTACGAGGCGATGTTCACGATCGCGCCGCTCTTGTTCTTCATCATCTCCTTCATCGCCTCTCGGGAATGAAGAAAGGCCCCCGTAACGTTGGTTTGCATCTGCCATTCCCAATCTTCACGGGTCATTTCGACGAGGGGCTTGTATAGGATGCGACCGGCGTTATTGACCAAGACGTCCAGCTTGCCAAACTTCTCTACCGCCAACGCCACCGCTTGCTCGGCAGAACCGTCAACGGTGATATCGGCGATAAAAGGAACCAGGCCGGGACGCTCAAGGGCGTTGACTTTCGGGTCGATATCCTCGGCGATGACTTTCGCTCCACGGCTGTGAAGGAGCTCGGCGATGGCCTTCCCGATGCCGCTAGCCGCGCCGGTTACCAGCACCACTTTGCCTGCCACTTCATTTGGGGTTGGGATGAAGTCAGTCATTTTGATGTCTCCAAGTCAGGAATTGGTTGTCGCTTTCGACGGTCCCAATCTCTCTCTTTTTGACATCCGACTCCTTGGCGACCTTGCTTTGCCTGTCGGAGTTTTGCTTCTTTCGTGTACTAGGCAGGGGCGCTAGCCCGGCATCACAACGGGGGAGTCCAAGGCGTAAGATGCCTGGACAGGATCGAAGTACTCACGAATATGCGTCAGCTTTCCCTCAGAAACGCTAACGAAAAGGACATATTCTTGTGAGTAGGTTTTACCCGTCTCAGTGATGATCCCCTGCGCCTTGACTTGCGCGACGGCGGACAGTGAATCAGCGAATTGCTGAATACGTATATCGTGGAATCGAAACGATTCAACCGCTCCGACAAACCAGGCGACGTGATTGAGCACTTGCTCGCGGCCGACCAGCTTTTCCGGGTGACCGAGACTCGGGGCGAAGGGCAGCTCCCAGACGATGTCTGGGGCGATTAGGGATTTCCATTTTTCATGGTTATCAACAAACGTTTCGAAATGGTGTTTGAGAAGCTCGGCTGCCGAATACATAGGTTCACCTCGTGGTACCGGAAAATTGTGACCATTGAGGCCAGGCACCGAAGCGCAGGTCTGGTCTATGAGCACAGCCTAACAGGGGGCTACCTGGCTAAAAACCAGAAGAATATCGAATGTTTTATTCGACTTATTCGACAAGTCTAGAGAGCTTCGGCTTGCTGACCGAAGCGTTGGATGAGCCATAGACCAGCCGGCCCAGGCGGCGAATCAGTAAGGTAAATAGCGTCAAACGCGTAAGAGCCGCCTTTGCAATCGGGCAGGTCGAGATGGATAAGATGTCCCGAATTGAGGTCCGCTTGGACCATAGGTAAGGGCATGTTGCCCCAGCCAATGCCTTCCTTAAGTAGCATATGTTTTGCGCCTAAGTCCGCAAGCCGCCAGGTGCGGGGGCTTACTACGGCAAAATCTCTGTCCCCGGTAAGCGTTGAGCGATCTGACAACACCAATTGGACGTGATTTCTTGCCGCCCCAGGCTCGTTGCGGCCGGCGAGGGCGAGTGGGTGGGCCGGGGCTGCAACGGGTACTAACTCAACACTGCCTACGCCGACACGCTCAAGGCCATCCCTCCCCGTATCCAGGGGCCCACTGATCCCAATGCCGGCTTTTTTCTCAAGTACTAGTTGCGTGACCGCCCCGAGCGCTTCCATGTGTAGATGCAAAGCCACGGTTGGGAACACCTGCCTAAAAGTACTAAGCGCGTCGACGACCCGCTCCGCTGGCAGCATTACATCCAGAACAAGATGCACCTCTGCTTCGAGACCATGCAGCAGTCCAGACACCTTCGATCGCAGCCCGTTGACCCCGTTGATGATGGTTCGTGCTTCGGCCAATACTGTACGGCCAGCCTCTGTCAGCTGTGGTTTACGTGTCGTCTTGCGGTCAAAAAGTGATACGCCGAGCTGCACCTCCAGATTGGAAATGGCATAGCTCACTACTGACGTTGCACGATGCAATTTCCTTGCAGCGCCAGCGAAGCTTCCCACTTCTACGACCGTCAAGAGAACTTTCAGCTGGTCTAGAGTTGGTGTACCGGGGTCTGAGATCATTTTACCAGCTCGGCATATTGGATTGAGGCATGCTATTTGGGACGCGTCACTATGTCGACAGGTGAGTCGATCCTCGGCCGATGATGGTTGAAGCGCCTGTCGTTCTACTGAGGCCATGAGCGGCAGCTATGGGTCGAAGGCAGCCGTTCGCGAATGGCTGCAACCGACCCATAGCCGACGTTGCGTCTAACAG
>Ga0247828_10000368_pt1 | contig 15639 bp, 17 predicted proteins | sample 12C_Control_Day3_FD_192425 | JGI IMG/M metagenome (GOLD analysis project Ga0247828, IMG submission 192425) | Soil microbial communities from agricultural site in Penn Yan, New York, United States - 12C_Control_Day3 | ecosystem: Environmental > Terrestrial > Soil > Agricultural land | place... | reverse complement strand
CGGAGCGCGACGGCCTGGTCTACGTGCTGAACGCCGGGGGCAGCGGCAACGTGGCGGGCTTCCGCAACCGCCAGGGCACGCTGGAGCCGCTGGACGACGGCGTCCGGCCGCTGTCGGCCGCCGGCGGCACCGCGCCGGCCCAGGTCGGCTTCAACCGCGAGGGCGACGTGCTGGTCGTCACCGAGCGCAACACCAACCTGCTGACCAGCTTTCCGGTCGGGCCGCAGGGCCGGCTGGGCGCGCCGGTCTCCACGCCGTCCGGCAACGCCACGCCCTTCGGCTTCGCCTTCGCGCGGCGCGACACGCTGGTCGTGTCGGAGGCCGCCGGCGGCGCGGCGCTCGCCAGCACGGTGTCGTCCTACCGCTTCGGCGAGCGCGCGCCGGCCCGGCCCATCGGCGTGAGCCTGGCCGTGCCCACCGGGCAGACCGCCGCATGCTGGGTCGCCGTCACGCCCGACGGGCGCTATGCCTACGCATCCAACGCCGGCAGCAACAGCGTCAGCAGCTTCTTCGTCGCGGGCACCGGCGCGCTGACGCGGCTGCAGAGCGTGGCCGGCAGCACCGGCGCGAACGGCGGCGCGCTGGACGCGGCCGTGAGTCGCGACGGCCAGCAGCTGCACGTCGTGGCGTCGAAGGCGCTGCAGATCGTGTCGTTCGAGATCGACGACGACGGCAGCCTGCGGCCGCTCGGTGCCGCGGGCGGACTGCCGGCCGGCGCGGCCGGACTGGCCGCCAACTGAGCGGAGGGGCCGGCTCAGCGCGGGTCCGAAGCCTGCTGCGCCTGCTGCACCGCCGGCCGGGCGGCCACGCGGGCCATGAAGGCTTCGAGCTGCCCCAGGCCGGAGAGGTCCACGCCGCTCGCCCGGGCCCAGCGCGTGACGACGTAGAGGTAGCCATCGGCCACGCTGAAGTCCTCGCCCAGGAGGAAGCTGCGGCCGGCCAGCTGGCCGTCGACCCAGGCGTAGCGCTGCTTCAGCTTGTCGCGGAACAGCGCCCTGGCCTCCTCGGGCATCTTCGGGTTGAACAGCGGGCTGTACTGCTTGTGCAGCTCGGCCGTCACGAAGTTGAGCCACTCGACGAGCCGGTAGCGCTCCATGGTGCCGGCCGGCGGCGCGAGACGCTTCTCGGGCCGCTGGTCGGCGATCCACTGCACGATCGCCGGGCCCTCGGTGAGCCGCGAGCCGTCGGCAAACTCGAGCGTGGGCACGTAGCCCTTCGGATTGATGCGGTGGTAGTCGCCGCCGTCCGCGAGGCGGTGCGTCTTGGTGTCCACGCGCACGGCCTCGAAGGGCAGGCCCGCCTCCATCAGGGCGATGTGCGGGGAGAGGGAACAGGTGCCTGGGGCATAGTAAAGCTTCATCGTCGCCACCGTCGAACAGGGTCCGACCACGGGCATATCGCATGCCCGCCATCGACGGCAGCCCCTTCCACCCCCTCCCGAGGAGTCGCCATGGCGAAGGTCCTGGTCCTGTACTACAGCATGTACGGTCACGTCGAGCGGATGGCGCAGGCCGAGGCCGAGGGCGCCCGCGAGGTCGCGGGCACGGAGGTCGCCATCAAGCGCGTGCCCGAGCTGATGCCGGAAGACGCCGCGCGCAAGGCCGGTGTCAAGCTCGACCAGCCCGCCCCGATCGCGGAGCCCAAGGAGCTGGCCGACTACGACGCGATCCTGTTCGGCACGCCGACGCGCTACGGCAACATGGCCGCGCAGATGCGCAACTTCCTCGACCAGACCGGCTCGCTGTGGCTGTCCGGGGCGCTGGTCGGCAAGGTGGGCAGCGTCTTCACCTGCACCGCCACCCAGCACGGCGGCCAGGAGAGCACGCTGCTGACCTTCCACCCGACCCTGCTGCACCTGGGCATGATCGTCGTCGGCCTGCCCTACAGCGCGCAGGAGCAGATGGGGCTTGAGGAGATCAAGGGCGGCAGCCCCTACGGCGCCTCGACGATCGCCGGCGCCAAGGGCGAGCGCATGCCGAGCGAGGTGGAGCTGAAGATGGCCCGCTTCCAGGGCCGCCACGTGGCGGGCATCGCGGCGAAGCTGTGCGACGGGACGAAGGGCTGAGCGGCCGCCCTGGCGCCGGGTCCGGGCGAAGGCCGTCGCGGACCGGCCGGGCGCCGTGACGGCGGGCTGACGGCCCGACCTCCGGGGCCGTGCGGCAGACGGGCCTCAGCCCCTGGGCCAGAATCCGCCCGCATGCGAAACCCGATGCCGGCGCGTGACGAAGCGGCCTGCGCGTCCGCGCCGGCGGTGCGCGCGCCGCGCCGCGTCCTGCCGGTGATCGTGCTGGCGCAGCTGGCCGGCACCTCGACCTGGTTCGCCGTCAATTCCGTGATGCCGGACCTGCAGCGCAGCTTCGGCTGGCCGGCCGCCGCGGTGGCGACGCTGACCTCGGCGGTGCAGCTCGGCTTCATCGCCGGCGCGCTGGTGTTCGCGTTGCTGGCGGTGGCCGACCGCTATTCGGCGCGCAAGGTCTTCCTGGCCTGCGGCGTCGCCGGTGCCCTGTGCACGCTGGCCGCCATGCACACGGCGCCCTCGTTCGGCGCGCTGTGGGCCTGGCGTGCGCTGACCGGCTTCTGCCTGGCGGGCATCTATCCGGTCGGCATGAAGCTGGCGGCGCTGTGGTTCCCGCGCGGGCTCGGCGCGGCGCTCGGGCTGCTGATCGCCGCGCTGGTGCTCGGCAGCGCGAGCCCGCACGCGTTGCGCGCGCTGTCGGCCGGCGCGCCCTGGACCGTGGTCTTCGAGGGCGTGGCGCTGGCGTCGGCGGCGGCCGGGCTGCTGGTGTTCCTGCTCGTGCCGGAGCCGCCGCACGCGCCGGCCCCTGCCGGCGGCCTTCAGCCGCGCGCGCTGTGGGCGGTGGCGCTCGACCGCCGCGTGCGCGCCTCGGTGCTGGGCTACTTCGGCCACATGTGGGAGCTCTACACCATGTGGGTGCTGGTCCCGGCCATCCTCGCCACGCGCGTGAGCGGCGCCGCGGCCTCGTGGGCCGCGTTCGCCGTGCTCGGCGCCGGCGCGCTGGGCTGTGCGGTGGGCGGCGTGCTGGCGCAACGGGTCGGCAGCGCGCGGGTGGCCGGCGCGCAGCTGACCCTCAGCGGCCTGTGCTGCCTGGTGGCGCCGCTGGGGCTGCAGGCCCCGACGGCGCTGTTCGCGCTCTGGCTGCTGCTGTGGGGCGTGACGGTGTCCGGCGACTCGCCGCAGTTCTCGGCGCTCACGGCCGGCAATGCGCCGCCGGCGCTGGTCGGCAGCGTGCTGACGCTCGCCAACAGCATCGGCTTCGCGATCTCGATCCTCAGCATCGAGCTGTTCGTCGCGCTCGCCGAGCACGCCTCGCTGGCGGCGGTGCTGCCCTGGCTCGGGCTCGGGCCGCTGCTCGGCGTGCTGGCGCTGCGCCCGCTGCTCGGGTTCGGCCGCTGACGGGAGCGCGCAAGGGCAGCGCCCGCAGCGCGGCGGCCCGGCCGAAGGGCCGGACCGGTGCGCGCGCCGGGCGCGTCGAGGGCTCGCGTCCGCCGTCACCGGGCCGTTGTCTAATGATCGACCGGACCCGGGAGGTGCCATGGCCGACGTCGATGCACCGAGCGAGCTGCTGTCTCGCCGCCACCAGATGTTCCCCGTGCTCAGCGAGGCGGAGGTGGCGCGCATGCAGCGCTTCGGCGAGCGCCAGTCGCACCCGGCCGGCGCGCGCCTGGCCAGCGCCGGCGAGCCGGCGGCCGGCATGTTCGTGGTGCTGCGCGGCGTGCTGGCGGTGAGCCAGCGCGACGGCCTGGGGCGCGTCACGCCCATCGTGCAGCACGGGCGCGGCCACTTCATGGGCGAGGTGAACGCGCTGTCGGGCCAGCCCTCGCTGGTGGACGGCATCGCGCAGGAGGAGCTCGAGGTGCTGCTGCTGCGCCCGGGCGGCCTGCGCGCGCTGATCGTGGCCGAGGCCGACCTCGGCGAGCGCCTGGTGCGGGCGCTGATCCTGCGCCGCGTCGCGCTGATCGAGGCCGGCGCCAGCGGGCCGGTGCTGATCGGCGAGCTCGGCTCGCCGGCGCTGCTGCGCCTGCAGACCTTCCTGCGCCGCAACGGCGAGCCCTACCACGTGGTCGACGCGTGCGGCGACGCCAGCGCCCGCGCGCTGATGGAGCAGTACGGCGCGGCGGCCTGCGAGCCGCTGGTCGCCTGTCCGGACGGTTCGGTGCTCGTGAACCCGGACGAGGACACGCTGGCGCGCTGCATCGGCATGGTCGGCACCGAGGCGCACGACGAGCTGTACGACGTGGCGGTGGTCGGCGCCGGGCCGGCCGGCCTGTCGGCCGCCGTGTACGCCGCGTCGGAGGGGCTGCGGGTGGTGGTGGTCGACTGCCGCGCCTACGGCGGCCAGGCCGGCGCCAGCGCCCGCATCGAGAACTACCTCGGCTTCCCGACCGGCATCTCCGGCCAGGCGCTGGCCGGCCGCGCCTACGTGCAGGCGCAGAAGTTCGGCGCCGAGATGCTGATCCCGGCGCAGGTGCGCGCACTCGAGTGCGCGGGCGACGGGCCGCAGCGCGAGCTGATCCTGCGCCTGGCCGACGGGCGGCGGCTGCGCGCGCGGGCCGTGGTGTGCGCCAGCGGCGCGCGCTACCGTCGCCCGGCCGTCCCGAGGCTGGCGGAGTTCGAGGGCCGCGGCGTGTGGTACTGGGCGTCGGCCATCGAAGGCCGTCTGTGCGCACACCAGGAAGTGGCGCTGGTGGGCGGCGGCAACTCCGCCGGCCAGGCCGCGGTCTTCCTGTCGCAGCACGCCGCCCGGGTGCACATGCTCGTGCGCGGCGCCGGCCTCGCGGCCAGCATGTCGCGCTACCTGATCGACCGCATCGAGGCCACGCCCAACATCGAGCTGCGGCCGCACACCGAGCTGACAGGCTTGCGGGGCGGGGGCGCCGCGGGCCTGGACGGCGTGGCCTGGCGCGACCATCGCCAGGGCGCCGAGGAGGAGCGCGCGCTGCGCCACGTGTTCGTGTTCGTGGGCGCCGACCCGGAGACCGACTGGCTGCAGGGCTCCGGCGTGGCGGTCGATCCGCACGGCTTCGTGCTGACCGGCGCGGCGCTGCACGGCGCGAGCGACGGCTTGCGGGCCTCGCTGGAGACCAGCGTGCCGGGCCTGTTCGCGGTCGGCGACGTGCGCGCCGGCTCGGTCAAGCGCGTGGGCGTGGCCATCGGCGAGGGCGCGGCGGCGGTGCCGCAGATCCACCGCTACCTGGCACAGGAAATCGGCGCCGGTTGATCCGCTCGCGCCGGACGCTTGCCGCGGCGTCCGCACAGGGCGCCGCCGGTCGCCGCCTGCGGGCCGTTGGTCCACCTGGGCGGCGATTCCTTCGCGTTCTAGGGATGCGGAGGCACGAAGCCGTCATAACCATTCGCTGGAATGGGCCCGTTTCCGCGCCCGCTCGCCTTTCCCCTCCGACGCCGCGTCCATCCGCCGCCATGTCCAACCGTCGACGCAGTCGCCGCCTCCTGGCGCTAGGCTCGGCGCTCGCGTTGTTGGCCATGCAAGGGGCCCAGGCGGTGCTTGCCTGTCCGCCGGAGCAGCGGTCGGCGACGGCGACGATGCGGGTCGCGGCTCTTCCCCGCGACGAGACCCGCGACGATGGGCCGGCACTGAGCCATCGCCGCGTGGTGCGGACGGCCCAGTCCGGCGAGCCGAGCAAGGCGCCGCTGCCGGAGCTGCCGGACATCGTGCGCGCGCGCAGCCTCCATGCGCCGGCGTTCGAGGGCGGTGCGGGCCGTGCCGCCCGGATGGCGCGGGCGGGCGACGAGACGCCGCCGTCCGACCCGGTGTATCTCGCCACGCGCCGATTGCGCAATTGACGCTTCGATCCCCCGGATCCCAGGGGCTGCGGAGGCTTTCCGCGCTGCATGCCCGGTCCGCCGGGCCCTGGGACCCCATCCGCGGCCTGCGCGGCCCTCCGGGCCAGCCGCATGGCGCTGCAACCGTTCGATATTGGAGGTCGGTATGAGCCCAGTCGAAGACGCGGAGCGGGGGCGGGACGGGACCCGTACCGACCCATGGGTGGACCGGATGCCCTGCGGCAGGGTCGGCCGCGTGGCGGGTGCTTTGCTGCGGCGCCTGGGGCAGCGCGACGCCGTCAGCGGCGCCCTGGATTCCGCGAGCTTCATGCACCGGCTGCAGCGCCTGCTGGATCGCCGCCGCATCGCGGACGGTGCCGTGCTGCTGTTCTCCCTGGCCGAGGCGCGGACGACCCTGGAACTGCTGGGGCCCGCGGACCACGATGCCGTCCTGCGGCACGTGGCCGAGCTGATGCAGGCGCAATCACCGCGCGCGCCGCTCGGGCGCGTGGAGGAGTTCGCGTTCGCCCTGGTGCTCGACGACGTCGAGCGGGCCGCCTGCGTGGCCGCGGCCGTGCGTGCGCAGATCGAGCGCCTGTCGGTCGGCCTGCGGGCGCGGGCCTATGCGGCCGCCGCCGCCGCGGGTGTACGGCTGCCGGTGGAGGACGTGCTGTCGATGGCCGTGAGCGTCCAGGCCGCGACCGGCTTCACGCGCGCCGGCCCGCTGCTGGAGCGCTGTCGCGAGCGAATCGGCGCCGCGGCGGCCGATGAAGCCGCGTCGGCCGTCCGCGCGCCCGGGCCGCGCCGACCCCTCTAGGCGCGGTCCGCCATGTCGAACGCCCGCCCGCTGGCGCTCACGCCGGCCCTTCAGCACGCCCAGCTGCTGCAGCGCGCCGTCTTCGACGGCTGCGAGGCGGCCGCGAGCGCTGCCGCATCCTGATGCATGCGGGCGTGCGCTGCGGCGACGCACGCTGTCCGGACGGCGCCGCGGCCGCCTTCCTGCTGCGCGACCGGCCCTCGGGGCAGCTGCGTCCGCTGCGCGCGCTGATGCGCGCCTACATCGACCGTGGCTACCTGCGGCTCGACGCGCCGCTGCAGCTGCCCGGTCACGCAGCCTGCGACGGCCTGCGGCCGCTTCCGGCGGCCCTGCTGCTGCGGCACGCGGAGGGTGTGGCCGTGCTGCTGGAGGCGGGCGCCCTCGCGCGGGCGCACAGCGCGGAGCATCTGCTGGCGGCGGCGGGGCGCATCGGCCTCGCCGATCTCCGCGGCGCCGGCTCGCAGGACCCGGACCGGCACGCGATGTTCGCCCGCCTCGCCGCGGAGCTGTGGCCGCGGGGCGAGGCCGTGCGCCGGCGCCTGGCCCGCCTCGCCGACACGAGCCATCGCGCGGCGACGCGCTGAAGCCGTGCGGCGGCCCTGCGAGCCGCTAGCGCTTCGCGTCGGCCTCGCGCGTGAGCGCGCGCCGGAACTCGGCCAGCTTGGCCTTGAGTCGCCGCTCGTGGGCGGGACCGACGCGCAGCAGCATCTTCTGGCCCGGTGTCAGGGACTCCAGCGCGGGGTCGGCCAACTCGTAGCGCACCCAGGGGCGCGCCGAGGGGATCGGGCCCTTCACCTCGGTGAGCCGGACCTCCAGCCGCTCGTCGGGGACCGGCGTGGCCAGCAGCTGGTCGATCACCTCGACGAGCCGGTCGTTGAAGTAGCGGTTCGGGAAGCCGATCTCTGCGTAGGCCCGCTGCAGCATCGGGTACATGCGCACGTACAGCTCGAACGCCCGCTCGGTGTTCATGCCGTCCACCATCGCGACCAGCGGCGCGTAGCGCGCGGCGTTGGCCGGGCTGATGCTGCGCGTGCCGCCGTGCTCCTCGACCAGGAAGCGGCCCGGCGCCGGGTTGACCGGCCACAGGGCCGCTGGCGCGTGGGAGCGGCCGAGGTTGTCGACCGTCGCCACGATGCGGCGCGGCAGCTCGTCGAGCTGCAGCTGCTTGAGGACGGCGGGGCGGCCGAGCAGATCGACCAGCGCCTGCTGCACGTCGAGCGCCGGCATCGCGGTCTCCGGCTCCGAGGCCGCCGCCTCGATCGGATAGCGGATCGCCGGTTCCACGGCGCTCGCGGGCGCCTGCGCCGGCGCGGCCGGCGCGGCGGCGGGCACGGTCGCCGTCGGGGAGGGCGGCGCATCGGCGACCACGAAGGGCAGCGGACGGTAGCGCCAGAGCACGACGCCGGTCACGGCGACGGCCACGGCCACGCCGCATCCGAGCAGCACGCGCGTCGTGAGGGTCGAGCTCATCCTGCCTCCTGCAAGGCCGCGCCGCGCCGGGCGGGCGGCATTGCCCGGCGACGTGGCGTCGGCATCATAAGAGCCGTCTGCCTGACGCGCCCGGTCGGGCGAACCGCAGGGCCGGCCTGGACGGCAGACCCGCGATCCGCGCCAGGGTTCAACGCCGCGCCGTGCCGAGGCGCTCCATGAAGCGCCCGAGGCGCGCGATTCCCTCGGCCAGCTCCTCGCGCGACGCGGCGTAGGACAGCCGCACGTGCGCGTCGGCCCCGCTCCGGCCGAAGTCGCGGCCCGGCGTGAGGGCCACGTGTGCCTCCTCGAGTGCGCGCTCGCAGAAGCGCATCGCGTCCAGCCCGGTGGGGCGCACGTCGAAGTAGACGTAGAAGGCGCCGTCCGGTGGCACCGGCACCGCCAGGCCGATGCGCGCGAGGCCTTCGAGCACCAGCGACCGTCGTCCGGCCAGCTCGAGCCGCCGCGCCTCGCAGACCGCGAGCGACTCGGGCGTGAAGCACTCCAGCGCCGCCAGCTGGGCCGGCGTCGAGGGACAGATGTAGTAGTTCTGCGCCAGGCGCTCCATCACCGGCACCATCGCCTCGGGCACCACGCACCAGCCGAGGCGCCAGCCGGTCATGCCGAAGTACTTGGAGAAGCTGTTGACCACGAGGGCGTCCGGGTCGTGCGCCAGCACGGTCTGCGGCGCGCGGCCGGCCGCGTCGGCATCGCTCAGCTCCAGGTAGATCTCGTCGACCAGGCGCCAGGCGCCGCGCTCGCGCGCCCAGGCGCACAGGGCCGCCAGTTCGTCGGCCGGCACCGAGGTGCCGGTCGGATTGGAGGGGGTCGCCACCATCACCCCGCGCGTGGCGTCGCTCCAGTGCTGGCGCAGCGCGGCCACGTCGAGCTGGAAGCGCGTGGCCGCGCCGGTCGGCACGAGGCGCACCCGTGCCCCGAAGCTCTGCAGGAACTGGCGGTTGCAGGGATAGGACGGGTCGCCGACGAGCACCTCGTCGCCCGGCTCGACCACCGCGGCGGTCAGCAGCAGCAGCGCGGCCGAGGCGCCGGCCGTGACGACGACGCGCTCGGGATCGAGGCGCAGCCCATGCGCCGTCTCGTAGAAACCGGCGATGGCGCGCCGCAGCGCGTGCACCCCGAGGGCGGAGGTGTAGGGCAGCCGGCCGCCCTCGCTGACGGTCTGCAACGCGCGGCGCACGGCGGGCGGCGCGCCGAAGTCCGGCTCGCCGAGGCTGAGCTTGACGACGTGGTGGCCCTGCGCCTCCAGCTCGGCGGCGCGCCGGCCGAACTCCATCGCGAAGAAGGGCGCGATGGATTGGGCGCGGGTGGAGATCCTCATCATTCCCCTTCGATGGGCGTGTGTAGCGGCGCGCGGCCCGCGCGGCATGCCGGGCAGCGTGGCGCTCGCTGCCCTGCAGGCGGCGATGCGCCCGCCTGCGCGGCGAGTCGCCCCATTCTCGCCGCCGCCCTGCCGGGCAGCCCGGCGGCCGCCGTTCCAGGAAGGGCGCCTGCGGCTGCGGTGCAGAATGGGACGGACCGCTGTCTTTGCCGCGTGGTCCGAGGCGCTCGCCGCGCCCGCCGCGTCCGCGGCTCCCTCGTCGAGGTCCCGGCGATGAACACCCGCAGCCCCTCGTCCGTCGAATCCCGTCTGCTCCGCGTCGAAGGGCGGGTGCAGGGCGTCGGCTACCGCGACTTCTGCGTGCGCCGCGCGCGGTCGCTGGGTGTCACCGGCTGGGTGCGCAACCGCCTCGACGGCTCGGTCGAGGTGCTGCTGCAGGGCCCGGCGGACACGCTGGACCGCATGGATGCCTACCTGCGCGCGGGTCCGCCCGCGTCCCGCGTGGATCGCGTGCGGCGCGGCGCAGAGTCGGCCGAGGCGGCGACGCTGCACGGTTTCGAGGCCCGTCCCACCGCCTGAGGCCGCCCCTCCCTCGGCCACGAACAGGATGCCGTTGAGGTCGTGGCGGATGTCGTGCACCACCATTGCAAACTGCACCTGGGCGATCCGTTCCTTGAGCGACTTCTGCAGCACGCTGCAGGCCGGCCCGGAGTCGGCCGCCCGGGTCGACGAGCTGCTGGACATGCCGCGCATCACCACCGGCAAGAGCTCGCTGCTCGCGGCACAGGCGCCTTCGACGCGGCCGCCGAGCGTGCGCACGGCGCGGTGGGTGGCTTGAACGGCGCGATCGCCACCGGCCGCTTGCGCACTGCGGATCACTGCCTATACTAAGCCGCGTGGCTAACAAAGAGCTGCAGCTCACCGAGGTGTTCTACGCGCTCGCGGACCCGACGCGCCGCGCGATCGTCGGCGCGCTCGGGCGCGGCCCCGAATCCGTGTCGACGCTGGCCGCGCCGTTCGCGATGGCGCTGCCCTCGTTCATGAAGCACCTTTCCGTGCTGGAGCGCAGCGGGGTCATCCGCTCCAGCAAGGCCGGCCGCGTCCGCACCTGCGAGCTCGCGCCGCGCGCGCTGTCGCAGGCCGAACGCTGGATCGCCGAGCAGCGCGCGAGCTGGGAGGCGCGCAGCGACCGCATGGCCCGCTTCGCCGAGAAGCTTCACCAGGAGGAACCGTCCCGTGCCCAACGAAAGCCGCGTCCGCGCTGAAGTGCAGGACCTCGTCATTTCGCGCCTCGTGCGCGCGCCACGCGCCGCGCTGTGGCGCGCCTGGACCGAGCCCGACCTGCTGAAGGAGTGGTGGTGCCCGAAGCCGTGGACGACCGAGGTCCGGGCCTTCGAGCTGCGTCCGGGCGGCGCCTTCCACACCTTCATGCGGGGCCCCGACGGCGGCACCAGCGACAACCCGGGCTGCTTCCTGGCGATCGAGCCACTGTCGCGCATCGTCTTCACGTCGCAGCTGGTGGGCGGCTGGCGACCGCACACGCCGTGGCTGTCGTTCACCGCCGTCATCACGCTGGACGACGAGGGCGAGGACACGCGCTACGTCGCCACCGTGATGCACCCGGACGAGGCGACCCGCGCGCGCCACGAGCAGCTGGGCTTCCACGACGGCTGGAACACCTGCATCGATCAGCTCGAGTCCTTCGCCCGCGGGCTGGGCTGAGTCGCGTCGGAGGCCGGCGGCGACGGGCCTCGCGCTCGCGATGGGGCTCGCGCCTGCGGCCGCGGTCGCGGATGCGTGCGGCAGGCGCCGCACGTGATCTGACGGCCGGACGGCCGGACTCGCCTCAGCCGCGGGCCGGCGCTGGCTCGCCTGCGGCCCCGCGCCCGCCCTCGGCCGCCGTCCAGCGCGGCTCCGGCGCGAGCGGGCCGTCGACGCCGAACAGGCCGTGCGCGCCGCGCGGCTCGCTGCGCAGGTACTGCTTCGGCGCGCGCACGGTGGCGCCCAGCGCCGCCGCCGCGTGCCACGGCCAGCGCGGGTCGTAGAGGGCGGCGCGCGCGAGCGCGACCATGTCGGCGTCGCCGGTGCCGACGATCGCTTCGGCCTGCTCGAAGCCGGTGATCAGCCCGACGGCGATCACCGGCATGCGCACGGCGGCCTTCACCGCGCGCGCCAGCGGTACCTGGTAGCCGGGGCCCGCCGGGATCTTCTGCGCCGGATGCAGGCCGCCGCTCGACACATGGATCGCGTCGCAGCCGCGCGCCTCGAGCGCGCGGGCGAAGGCGACCGTCTGCTCGAGGTCCCAGCCGCCCTCGACCCAGTCGGTGGCCGACACGCGCATGGTGACCGCGCGCTCGGCCGGGAAGGCGGCGCGCACGGCGTCGAACACCTCCAGCGGGAAGCGCATGCGGTTCTCCGGCGAGCCGCCGTACTCGTCATCGCGCCGGTTCGACAGCGGCGACAGGAACTGGTGCAGCAGGTAGCCGTGCGCGCCGTGCAGCTGCACGGCCTCGAGGCCGAGCCGGGCCGCGCGCGCGGCGGCGGCGGCGAAGGCCTCGCGCACGCGCTTCAGCCCCGCTCGGTCCAGCGCGGTCGGCGCCGGCGCGCCGTCGGCGAAGGGCAGCGCCGACGGCGCCTCGGTCTGCCAGCCGTGCGGGTCGCCCGGCCCGAACTGCGTCGGGCCGGCCCAGGGCACCTCGGTCGAGGCCTTGCGGCCGGCGTGGCTCAGCTGGATTGCGATCGGCATGTCGGACCAGCGGCGCACGCCCTCCAGCGTGCGCCGCATCGCGGCCTCGGTGCGCTCGTCCCACAGGCCGACGTCGGCCCAGGTGATGCGGCCCTCGGGCAGCACCGCGCTGGCTTCGATCGTGAGCAGGGCGGCGCCGGAGAGGGCGAGCTGGCCGAGGTGGATCAGGTGCCAGTCGTTCATGCAGCCGTCTTCGGCGGAGTACTGGCACATGGGCGCGATGACGATGCGGTTGGCGAGCTCGAGTCCGCGCACGCGGATCGGGCGGAACAGGGCGGGAGGCGGCATGCGACGTGTCCTCGGCGGCGCGAAGAGCCGCCATCGGCACCGATTCTTCCTCGGCGCGAATCCGTCTGCCGGCGCAGGGAGACCGGCGCAGGGAGACCGGCGCAGGAAGACCGGCGCGGCCGCCGTGCACCGTCGGTCAAGCTGAGGCGACGTTCGGGCAAGACGCGACGCCGGGCAGTCGGCACGCTCCGTTCGTGGCCTCGCTGGGGCCGGCCGGATCGCAGGAGCAAGCCATGTGCACCGAACCCTCGCCCGTCCTTCGCGCCGCGCGCCGCCGCGCGCTGGCGGCGTTGCTGCTGCTCGGCGCCGCGCTGCCCGGGCGGGCCGCGGACGACGCGCCGTGGTACCCGTCCGAATGGGGTGCGGAAGACCAGCGCGGCGCGGCCAACCGCCTGACCGCCGAACGCACCCGAGCGGCCCTGCGTCTGGCGACGACGGGGCGCATCTACCCGCTCGGCCAGCCCTTCCGCGCCGATATGCCGATCTGGGGCGGCCGCTCCTTCCAGCTGACCATCCCGCATGCCGACGAGCCGCCGAGCAGGAACGCACTGACGGCGAACCTGGACTTCGTGGCCGGCGAGCTGGGCCAGGTCGGCACGCAGCTCGACGGACTCGGGCACGTGGGCATCGGCGACCTGTACTACAACGGCAACGACCGGCGTCGCTTCGTGCAGCGCGGGGGCCTGCGGCGCCTGGGCATCGAGCACGCCGGCGCCTTCGTCACGCGCGGCGTGCTGGTCGACGTGGCGGCCTACAAGGGCGTGACGCGGCTGCCCGCCGGCTACGAGGTCACGGCGGCCGACCTGCAGGGCGCGCTGGCGCGCCAGCAGCTTGCGCTGCGCGAGGGCGACGTGCTGCTGCTGCGTACCGGCTGGGCGCAGCTGTGGGGCCGCGATCCGGCCGCGTACATCGGCTCCGCGCCCGGCTGGGGTCCCGACGCCTGCGACTGGATCGTCCGGCAGAAGCCCGCTGCCACCGGCTGCGACACCTACGGTTGCGACGTGGTGCCCAACCCGGCCGACGCCGAGGTGCTGTGGCCGTGCCACCAGATCATGGGCACGAAGGCGGGCCTCTACAACGTCGAGAACCTGGACCTCGAGGCGCTGGCCGCCGACGGCGTGCACGAGTTCCTGTTCGTCATGACGCCGCTGCCGCTGGTGGGCGCCTCCGGTTCGCCGGTCGCACCGGTCGCGATCCGCTAGCGATGGATCGTGAGCGCAACACCGGCGGTCGGCCACCGCGGTCGCGTCGTTCGTGCTTCCCCGGAAGGGGGGCCAGCGCGCTTGCGCGCCTCGTCGGTCGCACGCTCGCGTCGGGGCGTCTGCCCGAAGAAGCGGGCGCCATGAAGGGGACGAGGTGTCGATGCAAGAGGCGGTCTTGCGTTACGGGTCGCTCGCCAGCCTGGGGTTGCCGGGCGCGATCGCGGTGTGCGTGCTGTGGCAGCACAGGAACGAAGCGAATGGAGCCGAGGGCGTCGGGCCGCATGGCGTTCGTGGATGGCTGCAGTTCTACGTCCTCACGGCCTGCTACGTGGCGCCGCTGGCCGCGCTGCTGAGGACGGCCAAGGCGCTGAGCCTGCCGGGGCCGCATGCCTTCGACATGACGCAATACGGCACGTACCGGATGCTGTCGTCCCTGGCACTGGCGCTGGTCCTGGTGTGGAACTGGCGCGTGGCCTACGGCCTCAAGCATGAGCACCGCCCGTTCAGCGTGCACCATGCGCTGCTCTTCCTGCTTTCCGCACCCTTGGTCGGCACGTTGCTCGACTGCGCCGGCTTCTACCTGGCCTTCGGCGTCGACACATTCGGCAGCCTGGTGATGGACGCGTACAAGGGCTACGGCTGGAAGTTCGCGTGGGTGCTGGACTTCCTGCGCTCCAAGCGAGTGAGGAATACCTACCGGAAGCCTCTGGCGGGCGCCTTGGCCGCGCCGGCGAAGGCCGTCGCCTGAAGAGCGGGCGCGGATCGCGGTGCGGGGTCGGCCACATCGTGGAGGCCGAAGCGCTGGCCCCTGCCGGCTCGGCGCGGACGTCGGCCTGGATCCGGCCGAGCGCACGGAAGGCCTCGACCTCGCGCCCGGGCCGCTTCCGGCTTCTTCAGCTGCTGTCGGCCGGGAGCGGTCCGCGCGCATGACCTTGCCCGCCAGGCAGCCTCCGGCGGCTTCTCTGCGGCACGGCGTCGTCCATGCGGCGTCGCCCCGGGGCGCGGCGGGGGAGGGGGCCCGAGCAGGGCTCCCGGCCCTGCTCGGCGACACTCTCGTCCGATCACCGAAGGGAGGCGCCATGGTCACCGACCCGCACACCGGCACCCGGGTCCACGAGATCGCCGACGGCATCTACCGCATCAGCACCCCCGTTCCGCTGCCCGGGGGACAGGCCTTCAGCTTCAACCAGTACCTCGTCGTCGACGACGAGCCGCTGCTCTTCCACAGCGGGCCGCGCCAGCTGTTCGCCGCAGTGCGCGACGCCATGGCCGCGGTCATGCCGGTCGAGCGCTTGCGCTACATCGGCCTCTCTCACGTCGAGGCCGATGAATGCGGCTCGATGAACCTCTGGCTGCAGGCCGCGCCGGCCGCCGTGCCGCTGTGCGGAAGCCTCGCGGCGATGGTGTCCATGAACGACCTCGCCGATCGCACCCCCCGCGCGCTGGCCGACGGCGAGACGCTGCGGCTCGGCCGCCACGAGCTGCAATGGTTCGACACCCCGCACGTACCGCACGGCTGGGAATGCGGCCTGGCGATGGAGCGCAGCACGCGCACTTTCTTCTGCGGCGACCTCCTCACGCAACCCGGCGAGGGCGCCGAGGCGCTCGTCGAGCGCGACATCCTCGGTCCGAGCGAGGCCTTCCGCCAGGCGATGGACTACTACGCCCACGCGCCGCACACGCGCGAGACGCTGCTGCGGCTCGCCGCCGAGAACCCCGGCACGCTCGCCTGCATGCACGGCAGCGCCTGGCGGGGCGACGGCGGAGCCTTGCTGCGCGGACTCGCCGATGCGCTGACGGGCTGAGGCGTTCGCGGGCGAGCGCGGTCCTGCGGCGCGCTCGCCGCGCGCCCCCGTCGCCGGCACCGAACGCGCAGCCCCTCCCTCCATCGGAGGGAACGCTCGTCCTCAATCGGTAGGTTGGGCGTCCGCGGCGCGCCCCTTAGCCTTTGCGCAAAGGGGTGGCGCCGTACAGCGA
>Ga0247828_10000367_pt1 | contig 15649 bp, 18 predicted proteins | sample 12C_Control_Day3_FD_192425 | JGI IMG/M metagenome (GOLD analysis project Ga0247828, IMG submission 192425) | Soil microbial communities from agricultural site in Penn Yan, New York, United States - 12C_Control_Day3 | ecosystem: Environmental > Terrestrial > Soil > Agricultural land | place... | reverse complement strand
TCCATGAACTTCGTGCGCTCGACGATGACGCCCTCGGAGAACGGCTTGGACACCGCGGCCTCGATGCACTGAATGTTGGCTTCGGGCGCTTCGAAACCCCGGAACTTGCGTCCATTGGCCTTGCGAAATTCGTCGAAAAGGCCGGGGTTGTCGCGCGCTTCGGCCAGCTTTTCGTCCCGCTCCGACGACTTGGGAAGTGGGCGGATGTCCCTTACCTCTTCAGCGTAAGCCACGGCATGGGGAATAAGGTCGCCCTCAATTTGCCTGTCGATCAGCCCGACGCCGCAGGCTTCCTTGGCGGTGATCATTTTGCCCGTGGTCGCCATCTCGAGCGCCTTCGGAACACCGGCGACGCGCGGCAGGCGCTGGGTTCCCCCGGCTCCCGGCAACAGGCCGAGCTTCACTTCGGGAACGCCGAGCTTCGCGCTCGGAACCGCGACCCGATAATGGCAACCGAGCGCCACCTCGAGGCCGCCGCCGAGCGCGGTGCCATGGATCGCCGCGACGACAGGCTTCGAGCAATTTTCGATGGTGTCGACCACGGTCGGAAGCCACGGCATGACCGGCGGCTTGCCGAACTCGGTGATGTCGGCCCCGGCGAAGAAGGTCTGCCCTTCGCAGGCGATGACCACCGCTTTAACGCCTTCGTCGCTTTCGGCTTCCTCGATCGCGGCGACCAGGCCCTGGCGGACCGCTGCGCCCAGCGCATTGACCGGCGGATTGTTCGACTTGACGATCAGCACGTCGCCATGACGGCTGGTGGATATCGGGCTGGTGGCGGGTTTGTCGATGACGTCGGTCATGTGGAGGTCCGTCCGTAACTTTGGTGGTTGAATGGGTGCGATGCGCTCAAGCCGCCATCTACGACGATGGCCTGTCCGTTGACATAGCTCGACTCGTCCGAGGCGAGGAACAGTGCCGCCTGAGCGATTTCCAGCGGCTCGCCGCAGCGCTTCAGCGGGTTGAGGTGGCCGATCTGACCTTCCTGGCCCTTGCTCCGCGCGCGGTCGAAGATGAACTCGGTCATTCCGGTTTCAATGAGGCCGGGGCAGATCGCGTTGACGCGCACGTTGGAGCCGGCGAGCTGGGTCGCTGCAACCTTGACCAGATTGATCACCCCCGCCTTCGAGGCCGAATAGGCCGGCCCGCCTGCGCCGGAACGCAGGCCGGCGACGCTAGCCGTGGCGACGATAGATCCCCCGCCGCCGGCCTTCATGTGCGGAGCGGCATATTTCACCGCGAGGAACGGCCCGATCAGGTTGATGCGGAGGATCTCGGCCCAGGTCGCGGCATCTTGGTCGAACAAGCCGTCGAACCCGCCCGACACGCCGGCGTTGGCGAAAAACACGTCGAGTCTGCCGTGATCGCGGACGGTATGGGCGACAAGCGCCTCGACCTGGTCCTCGTCGCCTGCGTCGCACTCGAAGTCGCTACCGTGAAGGTCGGACCCGACCACCTTCGCGCCCTCGCGACGAAACAGCTCGACGCTCGCTTTGCCGATACCGGAAGCGGCGCCGGTGACGATCGCTACTTTGCCTTGCAGCCTGCCGCTCAAAGCCCGACCCCAATCATGCTTCCGCCGTCGACCACCATCGTCTGGCCGGTCATGAAGGTCGACGCTGGCGCGGCCAGGAAAACCGCGGCACCGGCAATCTCGTGCGGCTCGCCGATGCGGCGGAGCGGCGTCGTCTTCGTCACCGCTTTCAGCGTGTCGGGATTTTCCCACAACGCGCGGGCAAAGTCGGTCTTCACCAGCCCTGGGGCAATGCAGTTCACGCGCACGCCCTTGGGTCCGAACTCCGCGGCGAGATTACGTGCCAGCTGGAAGTCCGCCGCTTTCGACACGTTGTAGGCGCCGATAACAGTCGAACTGGTCAGTCCGCCGATTGAGCTGACGATGATGATCGATCCTTCCCCCCGCTCAAGCATCTCCGGCGCGACCATTCCGATCAGCCAGTGGTTCGAGAGGACGTTGTTGTCGAATATCTTGCGAAACTGGTCATCGGTGATTCCGGCCATTGGCCCGTAATAAGGGTTGGACGCGGCGTTGCAGACCAGGACGTCTATCCGCCCGAATGTCTTCCGCGTCTCATCGACCAAATTCTGCAGCGCCGCCTTGTCGGAGATATTGGCTGCGACGGCGATGGCCGTGCCCTCGCCACGCTCGGCGTTGATCGCGTGGGCGACCTCGTCGCATGCATCCTGCTTGCGGCTGGAAATGACCACTTTCGCGCCGTGTGACGCCATGGCTGCGGCAATGGCCAGCCCGATTCCGCGCGACGAGCCGGTGACGATCGCCACCTTGCCGCTGAGGTCGAACAGGCGCGGAACGGTCACGCCAACACCTCCGCATGCTTGGCAAACTCGATCAGCGCGATGGCACGGTTATGGACCTCGTCCGGCCCGTCGGCGAGGCGGAGCGTGCGGATTCCCGCCCAGCTCGCAGCCAGCGGCGTGTCCTGCGACACACCAGCGCCCCCGAATGCCTGGATGGCGTCGTCGATGACTTGAAGCGCCATTCGCGGCGCCTTGACCTTGATCATCGCGATCTCGGCCTTGGCCGCCTTGTTGCCCGCCTTGTCCATCAGGTCGGCCGCCTTGAGACAGAGGAGACGCGTGCAGTCGATCTCGATCCGCGCCTCGGCGACCCTTTGCTCCCAGATGCTGTGCTCGGCGATGCGCTTCCCAAAAGCCGTGCGCGACTGAAGGCGCCGGCACATCAGGCCGAGCGCTTCTTCGGCCGCGCCGATGGTCCGCATGCAGTGGTGGATGCGGCCCGGACCTAGGCGGCCCTGCGCAATCTCGAACCCGCGTCCTTCGCCAAGCAGCAGGTTTTCCGCCGGCACGCGCACGTCTTTTAGGCTGATTTCCATGTGGCCGTGCGGAGCATCGTCATAACCGTAAACCGTCAGCGCGCGGTGGACCGTGATCCCCTCGGCATCCATCGGCACCAGGATCATCGACTGCTGGGCGTGCTTGCGCGCGCCCGTGTAGGTCTTGCCCATCAGGATGGCGACCTTGCAGCGCGGGTCGCCTGCCCCGCTCGACCACCATTTGCGGCCGCTGATCACGTAATCGCCGCCATCGCGGTCGATCCGGCATTGGATGTTGGTCGCGTCGGAGCTTGCCACGCCCGGCTCGGTCATCAGGAAGGCCGAGCGGATCTCGCCGCGCATCAGTGGCGCCAGCCAAGCATCCTTCTGCGCGCGAGTGCCGTAGCGGTGAAGAACCTCCATGTTGCCGGTGTCGGGCGCGGAGCAGTTGAACACCTCACTCGACCACAGGATTCGTCCCATTTCCTCGGCGCATAGCGCATATTCGAGGTTGGAGAGCTGCTCGCCTTCGAATTCGAAGCTCTCGTCGACATGGGCGAGCGCGCTCCCGGGCGGCATGAACAGGTTCCAAAGCCCGGCCTCCTTGGCCTTGGGCTTCAGGCTCTCGATAAGGTCAACCGGCTGCCAGCGGTCGCCGCTGTCGATTTCCAACTTGTAGTCCGCGACTCGCGGGCGGACGTGCTCGTCGATGAACTGCCTGACGCGGTCGCGGAAGAAAGCCTGCCGTTCCGTAAGGTCAAAGTCCACGGGGCGCTCCCCTTCTTGCGCTGGGCATCCGTCTTGGTTCGAAACCGGCTAAGACGAGCAGCGCGTCAGGGCAAGGGGCAGCGCCGCTGATCCTCGGCCTCAAGCGGCGGATTGGGCGGCCTCCGGCTGAGTGAGAAGGCGCCAGTTCATGCGCGGATAGGAATCCAGTTGCCGCCCGAGGCTGCTGGTAATGAACGTCAAGCGCTCAACCGTACGGCTGTGGACCAAATCTCCGGCATCGAGAAATCGAAACGGAGTTCCAGAGGCCAAGGCCCTGAACTCGGCCTTTGCGGCTTCGTCGTTTCCGGTGATCAGCACATCGCTTACGCCCTCCTCGAACTGGGGATGGTCGAAAACTTCCCAGAAGACATTCTTGAATGCGCCGACAATGCGCGACTCAGGGAGATGCCGCTGCAGCTCCTCCGCGCCGCTGGTGTCCCACGGCGTGAAGAAATCGCTGTAGTCATCGTTGAAGGGATTGCTGATGTCGACGACGAGCTTGCCGGCCAGCGTGTCGCGGTGCGCCTCGAGCAGTTCGAAAAGTCCGTCCCGCATGAATACCGCAGGAAGAACAGCGGAGGCAGCGACAGCGTCTTCATTCGTCCCGGCACGAAGGTTTGGCAGGCCAAGACTGTCGACAATCTCCTGCGATCGTTCACGCTCGCGGGAGCCTAGCACGACACGGCGACCGGTCCGGGCAAACATGGCCGCAAGCCTCGATCCCATCCGGCCGGTGCCGATCACGCCGAGTTCCGGCAATAAGGTGTCTTGATGCACGATCCGCCCCTTCGTCCTGTTCAAAAGCTTGGTACGATTAGGGCGTAGATCAACGAACTGCCAACAAACGATTAGGTGGAATCAATAAGGTGTACTTATGATTCCCGAGATGTGACGGAGCAACTGGTCTTCCAACGTTGAGCTTGAATTGCTTCATTCCTTCGTCAACTACCGGCGGCCGGAGAATGTTTGATGACCGACCTAGAAAATTTTCGACAAGAAGCGCGCGCCTGGCTCGAGGCCAACTGTCCGGCCGAAATGCGCGCTCCGATGCGCGGCGAAAAGGACATGTGCTGGGGCGGGCGCAATTGGACCTTCCAGTCCGACGCCCAGAAGCATTGGCTGGAAGCCATGGCGCAGCGCGGCTGGACCGTGCCGGACTGGCCGAAGGACTATGGCGGCGGCGGACTGAGCCCGGCTGAAGCCAAGGTTTTGAAGGAGGAAATGGCGGCGATCCGCGCGCGTTCCCCGCTCACCAGCTTCGGGATTTCGATGCTCGGGCCGGCGCTCCTCAAATATGGCACCGAGGAGCAAAAGAAGCGCTTCCTGCCGGAGATCGCCTGCGGTGAGATCCGCTGGTGCCAGGGCTATTCGGAGCCTGGCGCCGGCAGCGACCTCGCCGGGCTCACAACCAAGTGCGAGGATCGGGGCGACCACTGGCTGGTCAATGGCCAGAAGGTGTGGACCTCTTATGCCGACCAGGCCGACTGGATCTTCTGCCTCGTCCGCACGTCGACCGAGAGCAAGCATGGCGGCATCAGCTTCCTGCTGTTCGACATGGAAAGCCCCGGCGTCTCGACCAAGCCGATCCTTTTGATCAGCGGGAATTCGCCGTTCTGCGAGACTTTCTTCGACGATGTGAAGGTGCCGAAGGACCAGGTCGTGGGCGAGGTCAACAAAGGCTGGGACGTCGCGAAATACCTCCTCGGGCATGAGCGCGAGATGATCAGCGGCATGGGCCTTGGCGGAAGCGGATCGCTCGGCGCTACCGTCGGACCGATCGGCGATCCCCTGCTTCGTGCCGAGATTGCCGATTTCGATGTCGACGCCCTCGCCTTTTCGGCGATGAGCGAGCGCTTCATCGACCAGCTGAAGGCCAGTGTGGCGCATCCCGCCATGCCGTCGATGATGAAATATGCGGGGACCGAGCTCAACAAGCGCCGCCACGAATTGCTGATGGCCGCGGGCGGAAGCGAATTCTTGGAGTGGGACAGCGAACGCTCGAAGTGCGGCAAGCCGGCCCGGGACTGGCTCCGCACCAAGGCCAACTCCATCGAAGGCGGGACCAGCGAAGTCCAGCTCGGAATCGTCGCCAAGCATATCCTTGGCCTTCCGGGAGCCTGACCAATGATGACGCTCAACGACGACCAGCGCATGCTCGCCGACACCGTCGCGCCGTTCATGGCCGAGGAAGGCGCGATCGGAAAACAGCTCCGCCACTGGCGCGACAACGGCTGCAGCGACGGCTTTGGCCACCGCCTGTGGAAGCAATTCGCGGAGCTCGGGCTGACCGGCATCCTCATTCCCGAAGTGCAAGGCGGCGCAGGCCTCGGCCAGGTCGAGGCCAATGTCGTGCTCGAGGAAATCGGCCGCAACCTGACGCCCTCTCCGTTCCTCACGACCGCCGTCGCCGCGGTCCGCGCGCTGGAAGGCTCGGCCCAGGCCGAGCGCTGGTTCCCGGGCATCGTCTCCGGCGAAACCGTGGCCGCTCTGGCAATCGACGAAGGCAAAAGGCACGACCCGGCCGGAACGGCGCTGCGTGCCGATCGGCAGGGCAACGGTTTCGTGCTTAACGGGGAAAAGAACTTCGTCGTTCACGGCGCGAGCGCCGACGTGACTATCGTCGCCGCACGCACGGCGGGCTCGCCCGGTGAAACCGACGGGATCACGCTATTTGCCATCGAGCGCACCGAGCGAGGGCCGGAAGGCGCCAACTTCGGCATGGTCGACGGCAGTAAGGCCGCGCATTTGAGCTTCGAGCAGTTCGCGGTCGATTCCGATGCCGTGATCGGCGAAGTCGACGGCGGCTGGGTCCCCATGACCCGCGCCCTGAACGCCGGGCGCGCGGGTGCAGCGGCCGAGCTTACCGGCGTCGCCGCTGGCGCAACCGCGATGACGGTGGACTATCTGAAGCAGCGCAAGCAGTTCGGCCGGCTGATCGGCGAGTTCCAGGCTCTGCAGCACCGCGCAGCGCACCTTTACGGCGAAATCGAGATCGCTCGTGCAGCGGCGCTCAAGGCCGCACAACTGCTCGATTCCGGTGACGAACGCGCGGCCCTTCTAGTCGCGGTTGCCAAGGCCAAGGCTGGGAAAACTGCCCGCCTCGCCGTGCAGGAGGGCGTCCAGATGCATGGCGGCATCGGCATGACCGACGAGCATGACATCGGCCTCTACATGAAGCGTCAGGCGGTGCTCGACGAGCTGTTCGGCGGTCCGCGCTATCACACCGGCGAAGTGGCACGCCTCAGTGGCTACTAGGGTCGTTCGAGCAGGAAGGTGATCCGCGCCGTCGCGACCGGCCGTTTATGGTCGGTTTGCCAGGCCACGGCATCGACATTGGCGATCCGGTTGCCGAGCCGTTCGATCACCGCATCGGCATGGGTGTCGCCCCGCGAAGCCCCGGCCCCTCGCAGGTAATCGACAGTGACGGTCACCGGCTTCATGACGACTTTGTCGCCGCCGATCGCCTTGCGAAGGGTCTCGAAGGCGGCGAACTCCAGCAATCCCGCAATCGCTCCGCCGTGCAGGTAGCCCGGGCGTCCGACGACATCCTCGTGAAATGGCATCGTGAAACGGCCGTCCTCGCCCCGCTCGAGCTGGAGCAATCGGCAATAAGGTGGAAGTCCGGTCACCCGCGCGTACTAGCGCGGGAAACGACTTGGGTCAGCCCCGCGCCTTGTAGCTCGCGACGCAACCCAAGATGAAGCTGGTAATGAGGGCGAGCTGGACCTTTCCGCCGGGGTCCGACCAGCCGAAGTAATTTGAGCCGAAACCGACCAGCATCACGAACATCGCCAAGGACAAAGCTGCTGCCATAGGCCCTCCCACGCTTGAGCACACGCAACCTGCGCGACTCCAAGGGACCCGCGCTCGGACAAAATCGGCGATGTTGGTTAAAATGGGGTAAAAACTTGCCCCCTCGGGCACGAGCCGTCATAGGGCGCGCAGATACCGCAGCAGGAAATTCGCTCCGATGAAAGCACGCGTCTTCGTCACCCTGAAGCCCGGCGTGCTCGACCCGCAGGGCAAGGCGATCCATCACGCGCTGGAGGGGCTCGGCTTCGAGGGCGTCAATGATGTGCGCGCCGGAAAGCTGATCGAGCTCGAGCTTGCCGACGGCACCAGCGACGACGCGATCGCCGACATGTGCCGCAAGCTGCTTGCCAACACGGTGATCGAGAATTTCAAGATCGAGCGCGCCGCATGAGCAGCGCGGTCATCGTTTTCCCCGGCTCAAATTGCGACCGCGACCTCGCGACCGCGATAAAGCTGGTGACGGGCAAGGCCCCGGCGATGGTCTGGCACCGCGATCCGGATCTACCCGAAGGCACGGATTTCATCGCCGTTCCCGGCGGCTTCTCCTACGGTGATTACCTGCGTTCAGGCGCCATGGCCGCACGAAGCCCGATCATGCGGGCCGTCGCCGATGCCGCCGGCAAGGGCACGCCGGTCCTCGGGATCTGCAACGGCTTCCAGGTTTTGACCGAGGCCGGCCTGCTTCCCGGCGCTCTCATGCGCAATGCGGGCCTCCACTTCGTCTGCCGCACGGTCGGCCTGAAGGTGGACAACAGTCAGTCGATCTTTACCTCGGCCTATCAGTCAGCCGAGGACATGGCGGTTCCTGTTGCCCACCACGACGGCAATTTCCAGGCCGATGCCGAGACGCTCGACCGGCTGGAAGGCGATGGCCGGGTAGCGTTTCGCTATACCGAAGCGGTGAACGGATCGGCGCGAAACATCGCCGGGATCCTCAATGCGCAGGGCAATGTTCTGGGAATGATGCCGCATCCCGAGCGGGTGGTTGAGGATGCGCATGGCGGCACCGACGGCCGGCGCCTGTTCGAAGGGCTGCTGGAAGCAGTCGCCTAGCGGCCGCGCCTCAGGGCGATCGGCTGGCAGCCAATGTTGCTCGGCGGCAGGAAGCAGTGAAACGCGCGGTCAGGGCCAGGTGCGTCGTTGACGACGACTTTCCGTTCCAGCGTCATCGGGTTGGTGTAGACAATCACCGTGTCCGCCTGAGCCATGCTCGGCCACGCGGCTGCGGCAACGGCAAACGCCAGGCCTCTAGCCATCCATTTCATTAGCCGTCCCCTTTAATTAATGGCAGGTTTCCGCCTTTCCGCGTGAATTGTTCATGAATGAAAAGCTTTTGGTGGGCCGGCCCAATACGGCTAGGGAGAGCGCCCGCGCGCCCGTAGCTCAGTTGGATAGAGCACGTGCCTTCTAAGCATGAGGTCGCAGGTTCGAATCCTGCCGGGCGCGCCAAGGGCTGAATGCGGTGGGCAGGCTCAGCTCAACTCGAAGTTGCACTTGCCGCATTGCCTCGCCAGACTTTGCAATGATGGCCGCCCAGCCGACTGATTCCCCCGCTCCCGAGGAACGCCGCTCCTTCCTGAAGGTACTCGGCCCCGGCCTAGTCACCGGGGCCGCAGACGACGATCCGAGCGGCATCGGCACGCATAGCCAGGTCGGCGCCCAGTTCGGCTATGGCCTCGCCTGGACTTTCGTCTTGAGCTTCCCACTGATGGTCGTGATCCAGGAGGTCTCGGCCCTCATCGGTCGGGTCACCGGCGTCGGCATCGCTCGCAACCTCAAGCGTCATTACCCGCGGCTGCTGTTGTCGATGGTGACGCTCCTGCTGATCGCCAATGTCATCAACCTGGGCGCGGATCTCAGCGCCATGGGCGCGGCCTTGCAGCTTTTGGTCGGCGGCAACGCCGGGCTCTACACCTTGCTATTCGGAATCTTGTGCATCGTGCTCGAAGTAGGTTTCAGCTACCCGCGCTACGCCGCGATCCTGAAATGGTCGACGCTCAGTCTCTTTACCTACGTCGGCGTGGTGATGGTCGCCAACGTGCCCTGGCCGCGCGCCCTTCGCGCCTTGGTGGTTCCGGAGGTCCAGTGGAACATCGCTTATGCAACCGCTTTGGTCGCGATCCTCGGAACGACCATCAGTCCCTACCTTTTCTTCTGGCAGGCCGGGCAGGAAATCGAGGAGCAGCGCCGGCATCACGTCAAGCCGCTTTGCATCACTCCGAAGGCGGCGGGTCCGGAGCTAAAGCGAATCCGGCTGGACACCCTCACCGGAATGGCTTTCTCCACGCTCATCAGCCTGGCCATCGTCTTCGCCACGGCAGCGACCCTCAACGCCAACGGCATCACCGACATCGCCACCTCTCAGCAGGCGGCGGAAGCCCTTCGGCCATTGGCCGGGCAGTTCGCCTTTGCGCTGTTCGCAATCGGAATCATCGGCACGGGCCTGCTTGCCGTCCCGGTCTTGGCCGGCTCGGCAGCCTATGCGGTAAGCGAGATGGCCGGCTATCCCGGCAGTCTCGACGCCGCTCCGATGAAAGCCCGCTTGTTCTACGCGACGATCGCGGTCACCACCCTGGCGGGCGCATCGCTCAACGCCGTCGGCATCGATCCCGCTCGGGCGCTCTATTGGGCAGCCGTCGTAAACGGCATTCTTGCGGCCCCTTTAATGGCGGTCATGATGCTGATTGTCAGCAATCCGCGCGCGATGGGGCGGCTCACGGTTTCGTGGCGCACGAAAACACTCGGTTGGGCCGCAACGATCGTCATGTTTGCCGCGTCAGCGCTGTTTCTGGCCTTTGTGATTACGGAATCGCTGTAAGCAGCCTCGATCCAGCTTTCCGCCCAGCGCCGGTTTGACCCCTCCAGTCGAAAAGCCGCTCTCCTAGACCAGCTTCCCCGGGTTCATAAGGCCATGTGGGTCCAGTCCGGCCTTGATCGCTTTCAATGCCGCGACCCTCTGGGGTGACAATCGAGCGAGCTCGTCGCGCTTCATTTGGCCGATGCCGTGTTCCGCGCTGATCGAACCTTCGGCGGCCGTGACTAGATCGTTGACCGTGCGGCTGACCGCCTCCCCTTCCCTCTCAAGCCAATCTTCGCCGCCGCGGCCCATCGCGCGCACATGGAAATGAATGTTGCCATCCCCAAGATGGCCGAAGCCGCTCGCGCTGACGCCGGGAAAAGCGCGCTCCACCTCCGCCGAGGCCTTTTCCAGGAAGCCTGGCATGAGGTCCACTGGGACGCTGATGTCGTGCTGGGTCGCAGGTCCGAAAGCCTTCTTCTCCGATTCCGACAGGCCATCGCGAATCCGCCAGAAGTCGCCCGCCTGCGATTCATTCGCGGAAATAACGGCATCGGCAATGAGCCCGCGCCCGATCAAGCGCGTGAGATGCCGGGAAAGGAGCGCCTCGGGCGCCTCCTGTTCGGGCGACGAAGCCGTGGCTTCGACCAGGGCGTGCCAGGGATGAACGGAGCCGAGGGGCGGCCTCGCGCCCGGCAAATGTGCGATCGCAGCGTCCAGCGAGTCCTGAGGCAGGATTTCAAAGCCTTCGATCCGATCCGTGGAGCGCTCAAGCGCGCGAAGCACGTCGAGCGCCGCTTGGGGGCTTTGAAGTCCCAGCCAAGCGACGGCGCGGGAGTGGATCGCGGGAACAAGCCTCAGGCGCGCAGCAGTGACGACACCAAGCGTTCCTTCCGCGCCAATCAGCAGTTGGTCCAGGCTTGGGCCACGATTGTCCTTCTTGAGGCCCGCCAGGCCGTCATGGATCGACCCATCGGGCAGGACGGCCTCGAGCCCATCGACAAGCCCGCGCATCGGGCCAAAGCGAAGCACCTGCGTGCCGCCGGCATTCGTGGACACCAGGCCGCCCACTGTCGCCGAGCCCTTGGCGCCCAGGGTCAGCGGAAAGCGCATCCCATCTTCGGCAACCGCTTCGTGCAATGCTTGCAGGATCACGCCCGCCTCGGCAATGCATCTTTGCGCGTCGTGATCGATACTTCGGATGCGGTTCATGCGCCGGAGCGAGAGGATGAGCGCGAACCCATCGGCAGAAGGCGTCGCCCCGCCGACCATCGACGTATTGCCGCCTTGCGGCACCAGCGGCACGCCGAATTCTCTCGCCAGCCGGATCGCAGCGGCGACACCCTCGGTCGAGTCCGGCTGCAGGATTGCCGGGCTGGCCCCTTTCCACCGCCCGCGCCAGTCGGTCAGCCATGGCGCGACATCGGCTTCGTCGGTCAGCACGGATCGCTCGCCATGTGATGCTCGCAATGTATCGATAAGCTGCTGCTGCGCTGGGGTCATCGCGCCTCCCTACGCTTGCCGGGCGAGGGCGGACAAGCGTAAGGCGGGCGAATGGCCAGCCGACCGCCGATCACCATTGTCCTTGCTCGCGCGATGAACGGCGTGATCGGCAAGGACGGAACACTGCCCTGGCACATCCCGGCGGACTTGAGACGCTTCAAGGCGCTGACCATGGGCAGTGCGATGATCATGGGCCGCAAGACCTTCGACAGCTTGCCCGGCGTTCTTCCGGGCCGTCAGCACATCGTTCTGACTCGCGACCCGGATTGGCGCCATGACGAGGTCGTTGTCGTACACACCCTAGAGGATTCGATTGCTGCGGCGGGAGAAACGCCGATTTCCGTGATCGGAGGAGCCGCTGTCTTTTCCATATTCGAACCCATTGCCGACCGGATCGAGCTTACCGAGGTGCTGGCCGAAGTGGACGGCGACGTCAGCATGCCGGACCTTCGCTCGAGCGAGCAATGGCTGGAAGTCGCCTCGGAAGACCATGCGCCAAGCGGCCAAACCCCGGCCTTTCGCTACACGACTTTGGTGCGGCCCTAGGTTCGGGGCTTCTGGACGACATATTCGCGGTAGTGACGGATTTGTTCGCCGAGGACCTTGTCGACGAGTGGTGCGAACGTTGCTGCATTGCCGTTCGCGAAGCCCGCCGCGCGATAATCCATCGTCACCTTGGCCCCGCCAGCGATTTTCTCGACCTTGAGGTCCATGACCCCGCTGACGCCTTCATAAAGCAAGGGACCGAGCGCGCCCGTCATGAGAACGCGCTCACCCGGCTGAACCAACGTCACGCGCATGTGCTCGATGCCCCCGCCCTTGTCGAGCCGTTCGCAGAAGCAGCCGCCGGCGCGCAGGGCCATGCTGAGGTTAGCGCTGTCGCCCGAATAGGTGTGATCCTTGTCCCACCAACGCGGAAGCTCCCCCAGCGCCGAATAAGCCTGGTCGGGCGGGACCACCAGGTTGACGCTGTGCCTGATGGCGAAGCCGTTCGGCCCGCTCTGGACCACGGCGGCGCCGGCCGGCGCGGACGCGAGCGCCGCAACCCCAATCAACCAATGTCGCATGGCAACCCCCTTCGCATGGGCGGGGATTGTGCCTGTCTCTGCCCTAGCTGTCGAGAATGGCGTCGATCTGTGCAGCAACGTTGGCAACGGCGGCCATTCCGTCGACCGGACGGAGTATGCCGCGCTCCTCGTAGAAGGGCAGGATCGGCTGCGTCTTGGCGCGATATTCGGCAAGCCTTGTGCGAACGGTCTGCTCGTTGTCGTCGTCGCGGCGTTTGAAATCGTGGCCGCCGCAAACGTCGCAGATATCGTCGACCTTCGGGAGCTTGAACGTGTCGTGATACGGCGCGCCGCAGCTCGAGCAGGAGAAGCGGCCGGTGATCCGCTCGACCAGCGCATCCTCGACCACCTCGAGCTCGATCACGTAGCTAAGCTTCCGCCCGCGCTCGGCGAGCAGCAGGTCGAGCGCTTCAGCCTGGGCGATCGTGCGGGGGAAGCCGTCGAAGATCGCACCGCGATTCTCGATTCGGTCGAGATTCTCGCCGATGAGCGCGCAGACGATGGCGTCGCTGACCAGTTCGCCTGCATCCATAACCGCCTTGGCCTGAAGCCCGACGGGCGAGCCTTCGCGAACGGCGGCGCGGAGCATGTCCCCGGTGGAGAGCTGGGCCATGCCCCGGTTGGTCACCAGCCGCTCGGCCTGGGTTCCCTTGCCCGCCCCCGGCGGCCCTAGCAAGATGATGTCCATTACGCCCCCACCGATGGATGTGCCGGTCAGCGCCGGCGTGCGCCCTTCAACTTCGCCTTCTTGATCAAGTCGCCATACTGATGCGCAATCAAGTGGCTCTGGATCTGACTTACCGTGTCCATCGTCACATTGACGACAATCAGCAGGCTCGTGCCGCCAAGGGCGAACGCCAGACCCATTTGCGAGGCAAGGATCTCCGGAATGAGGCAGATGACGACGAGATAGGCCGCGCCGATCACCGTCAGTCGGCTGATCAGATAATCGAAGTAATGCTCCGTTGCCTTGCCCGGACGGATGCCGGGAATGAAGCCGCCATGGCGCTTGAGGCCGTCGGCCGTCTCTTCCGAATTAAACTGCACCGCCGAGTAGAAGAAGCAGAAGAACGCGATGCCTGCAGCATAGAGGCCGAGATAAAGCGGCGCGCCGTGCTGGAGCAGGGTGCTGACCGTGATAAGCCAGTCGCTCGCGTTCGGATCATTCTGAGCACCGGACATCTGGATGACGGTCAACGGCATGAGCAGCAAAGACGAAGCGAAGATCGGCGGGATAACGCCCGCGATGTTGACCTTCATGGGCAGATGGCTGCGCTCCTGCTGAACCATGCCGCGCGCCGTCTGGCGCTTGGGATACTGGATCAGCACTCGACGCTGGGCGCGCTCGACGAAGCAGATGAACAGAACGAGGGCGATGACCAGCAGGACGATGCCGAAAACCACGACGGGGTCCATCGCCCCAGTGCGGCCGCCCTCGAGCAGCTGAGCAATGGCGCGCGGCAAGCCGGCTACGATACCGGCCATGATGATCAGGGAGACGCCGTTGCCAATGCCGCGGCTGGTGATCTGCTCACCGATCCACATCAGGAACAGGGTGCCACCCACAAGGCTGATCGTCGCTGTGACGCGGAAGAGCATGCCCGGATCGACGACTGCGCTGATCGCATTGTTGGCGCCAAGGCCCTCCAGCCCGACGGCGATGAAGTAACCCTGGACCGTAGTAAGAAGGACGGTGAGGTAGCGCGTATACTGGTTGAGCTTCTTGCGCCCGGTCTCGCCTTCCTTCTTGAGCGCCTGCCAAGGCGGATAAAGCGCGGCCATCAGCTGAACGACGATCGAGGCCGTGATGTAGGGCATGACGCCAAGCGCGATGATCGAAGCACGTTCGAGCGCACCGCCCGAGAAGGTATTGAAGACGCCCAGGATGCCGCCCGCCTGGGTGGCGTAGAGCTGCTGCATGGCGACCGGATCTATTCCCGGGATCGGAACGAACGACAGCAGCCGGAAAAGGACTAGAGCGCCGAGGGTGAACCACAGGCGCTTCTTGAGTTCGGTCGCCTTCGAAAAGCTCGACAGCGAGATATTGGAGGCCAGTTGTTCGGCTGCGGATGCCATGGAAGATCCCGTAAGAAACGAAAGGCGGCGGAGAGCTCGGATGCCCCCCGCCGCCCGATATAGTGTGTCAGGGCCGCTTGCGAAGCCCCGTCAAGCGACGAAGGCTTACTTGGCGGCCTTTTTGGCCGTGCCCTTCTTCGCGGCGGCCAGAGCCGCCGGGTCCTTGCGCTCGATCAGTTCCACCGAACCGCCGGCCTTCTCGACCGCCTGAATCGCGCCCTTCGAAGCGCCGGCAACCTTGAAATTGACCTTGGAGGTAAGCTCACCCTTGCCGAGCAGACGTACGCCGTCCTTGCCACCGCGGGCCAGGCCAGCGGCCTTCAGCGCCTCGTGGTCGAGCGTGCCCTTCGCATCGAGCTTCTTGGCCTCGATCAGCTTTTGGATCGCGCCGAGGTTCACCTCGGCATAGTCCTTGGCGAAGATGTTGTTGAAGCCACGCTTCGGCAGCCGCATGTGGAGCGGCATCTGGCCGCCTTCGAAGCCCTTGATCGAGACGCCGGAGCGGCTTTTCTGGCCCTTCTGGCCGCGGCCGCCGGTCTTGCCGAGGCCCGAACCGATGCCGCGTCCGACACGGACCCGGCCCTTGCGGGCGCCTTCATTGTCGCGGATTTCGTTCAGTTTCATGATTTGCACTCGCTTTCGCTTTTGTCGCGCATGAAACCGCCGGCGAACCGGCGGCTTCGATACCCTTGATTAGTCTTCGACCTTGACCAGGTGCTGGACCTTCTTGACCTGACCCAGCACTTCCGGGGTCGCTTCGACCTCGATCGTGCGGTTCATCTTGTTGAGGCCGAGGCCGACCAGTGTGGCAC
>Ga0247828_10000366_pt1 | contig 15654 bp, 14 predicted proteins | sample 12C_Control_Day3_FD_192425 | JGI IMG/M metagenome (GOLD analysis project Ga0247828, IMG submission 192425) | Soil microbial communities from agricultural site in Penn Yan, New York, United States - 12C_Control_Day3 | ecosystem: Environmental > Terrestrial > Soil > Agricultural land | place... | reverse complement strand
GTGCAGCACCGGCCGCATCCACGGCGAGCGGCCGGTGCTGCACTGAGCGCGGGCCGGCGGGGCAGACCTCGCCGGCGAGACACTGCGCTGCACGTGTGCGCGCCGCGTCGTCCGCCCGGGCGACGCGAAGGCCATGCCGAGCGCCTTGTCTCGCGGCCGTCACGGCCGGCGCGCATCGTGCGACTTGTTCCTGCCCTGCATCGCGACCGTGGCGCCGGGTGAATGTGGACGCCGTCCATATCGTCTGCTATCCTGCCGTGGACGCTGTACACAAAGGCGCCGCCCACGAGGCGGCCGCCGCGTCGGAGGGACGCACCGGACCCCACCACGATCAGGAGATCGTCCATGCAGAACCCGCAATTCCAGCCCTACCTCGTCTTCAACGGCGACTGCGCCGCCGCGATGCGCTTCTACGAGCGCGTGCTCGGCGCCAAGGTCGAGGTGATCTTGAAGATGGGCGACGCGCCCGAGCCCTGCCCCGGCATGCCGCCCGAGGCGAAGGACCTCGTCATGCACGCGCGCATCTCGATCGGCGAGCGCGCGCTGATGGCCTCCGACGCCATGCCCGGCCAGCCCTTCGAGGGCATGAAGGGCTTCTCGGTGGTCCTGGTCTATGCCACGGTGGACGAGGCGCGGCGCGTGTTCGACGCGCTCGCCGAGGGCGGCCAGGTGGTGATGCCGATGAACAAGACCTTCTGGGCCGAGAGCTTCGGCATGCTGGTCGACCGCTACGGCGCGCCGTGGATGGTCAACGGCGCGCTCGCGCCGATGTGAGACTCGTCCCCGCGGCCGTGGAGGCGGGGCGGATGGACGACCGGCGGCGCTCGTGGACCCTGGCTGTGCTGTGCGCCGCGGTGCTGATGATCGTGCCCGACACGACCATCGTGAACGTCGCGCTGCCCTCGATCCGCGCCGACCTCGGCTTCACCGGGACCTCGCGCGCCTGGCCCGTCAACGCCTGCCTGCTGCCCTTCGGCGGCTTCCTGCTGCGGGGCGGCGCGACGGCGCCCGGCGGCGCCGCGCCCTGAGGCCGCCGGCCGATCCCAACCCTACGAGGAGACGAACGATGACCCGCTACGTCGACGGCTTCGTGGTGCCGGTCCCGCTCGACCGCCTGGACGCGTACCGGAAGATGGCGCGCAAGGCCGGCCGGATCTGGATCGAGCACGGCGCGTTGGAAGTCCGCGAATGCGTGGCCGACGACGTCCAGCCCGGCAAGCTCACCTCCTTCCCGCAGAGCGTCAAGCTCAAGCCCGGCGAGACGGTGGTGTTCGCCTGGATCGCGTTTCGCTCCCGGCGTGATCGCGACCGCATCAACGAGCGCGTGATGAAGGACCCGCGGCTGGCGGCCATGATGGACCCGAAGGCCATGCCCTTCGATGCGAAGCGCATGTTCTGGGGCGGCTTCAAGGCCCTGGTCGAGCTCTGAGGCGCGGCCCGCCGGCGGGCGGTCGAGCGACCGGAAAACTTTGCCGCCACAAAGGTGCTTCGCCCGTGCACGGCGTGGCGCCGGGTCGCGCCCAGGCTCGGCGGTCCGGTCGTCTCGAACGCTGCGACGCGGCCTCGAGGACTGCCGAGCGCCGCGATCGCCACCGGCATGGTCGACTGGGTCCTGCCGGTGAGCGACATGCCGAGCCGGCGGATCGACTACCACCGCCTGGAGCCGAGCCTGAAGCTGCCGCCGGAGGAAGGGCCGCAGCCGGCCCAGGCCGCGGCGGCGCTCGCCCCCAGCAGCAGCGAGGGCGCGCTGCGAGAGGTGCTGAGCTTCCTGCACATGCGCACCGCACGCGACTTCTCCTACGACAAACGCGCCACCATCCTGCTTCGCATCGCAATGCGCATGCAGGTCAACGGGGTGGACGAGCTGCAGGCCTACCTGGCCTGCGTGCCCACGCGGCCGGGCGAACCGGCGGCCCTGCTGCAGGACCGGCTGATCAGCGTCTCCAACTTCTTCCGCGACCCGGAGTGCTGCCAGGCGCTCGAGGCCGAACTGCCCGCCCTCTTCGAAGGCAAGTCGGCCATGGACGCGGTGCGGGTCTGGGTGACGGGCTGCGCGACCGGCGAGGAGGCCTCCTCGGTCGCCATCCTGCTCAGCGAGTACGGCCGCGCGATCGACTCGCCGGCCACGGTCCAGGTGTTCGCGACCGACCTCGACGACGCGGCGATCCAGACCGCACGCGAAGGCTGCTATCCGTCGGCGATCGAGGCCGACGTGTCGGAGGAACGGCTGCGCCGCTCCTGGCCGTGGTGTCGCACGAGCCGCGCACGCCGCTCACGCCGTTCGTCTCGACCGTGCAGCGGCTGAGCCGGCGCGACGACCTCGACCCCGGCTGCTGCAGTCGCTCGAGATGATCCGCCGCAACGTGAAGTTCCGGGCCTACCTCGTGGACGACTTGCTCGACCTGACCCGCATCGCGCGCGGCACCTTCGAGGTCATGCGCGAGGACGTCGACCTGCGCCGCATCGTGCACGAGGCGCTCGACATCTGCGACACCGACCTGCGCGCGAAGCGGCAGGTGCTGCAGGTCTCGCTCGATGCCGATCGGCATGGGACGGTCGGCGACGGCGCGCGGCTTCAGCAGGTCATCTGGAACCTCCTGAAGAACGCGTCGCAGTTCAACGCCCGCCGCAGGCTCCATCTCCGTGCGCAGCCGCAGCCAGCCCGGCCGCCTGTTCATCAGCGTGGCGGACAACGGCGTCGGCATCGAACGGACCATGCTGAGCAGATCGTCCTCGCCTTCACGCAGGCGGGCGACTGGGTCGCCTTCGAGAACGGCGGCCTGGGCCGCGGACCCGCCATCTCCAAGGCAACGGTCGAAGCCCATGGCGGCACGCTGGCGGCCAGCAGTCCCGGGCCGCGGCCATGGGTCGACCTTCGTGGTCGAACTGCCCCTGGAGCTGCACGATGAATGACGGCCGACGCCTGCGCATCTTGCGGGTCGAGAACCACGCGGACACGCATCTCTCGTTGACGCTGCTGCTGGAGCAGTGCGGGCATGCGGTGACCGGCGCCTGCACCATGCAGGAGGCGTTCGACCTGCTGTCGCTGCAGGAGTGGGACGTGCTGCTCTCCGACATCGGCCTGCCCGACGGCAGCGGCTGGGGGCCGATGGGGCGCGCCCACCCGCGGCGCGAGCCCTATGCCATCGCCATGAGCGGCTATGGCATGAATGTCGACCGCGGGCGCAGCCTGGCCGCGGGCTTCCGCCATCACCTCGTGAAGCCGATGGCCCTCGAACCGCTGGAGGAGATCCTGCAGCACGTCGAGCCGGTCGCGGCCGGAGGCGCCGCTCCCTGAAGGCGGCCCGCGCGAGCCGCCCGACCTCGGCGCGTCGGAGCGGGGGCTGCACCGTCCGGCTCCGCCGGTCCGCCGGTTCGCCGTCTAGTCCCGGGTCGTGCCGTGTCATGTCGTGCCGTGCCGTGCCGTGCCGTGCCGGACTGCACGACGAGCGCCCCGCCCCGCTCAAGCGCGTCCCCCGCGTGCCGATCATGCGCGGATGCGCCACGTCGCGACTTCGCCGCCCCTCGCGGGCTCCGCCGGACACGCGTGCGCCCGAGCCGCCGCCGCGCGGCGCTCCATCCCTTCCTCCACCGCGCCCTCATGACCGACCGCCTGCCGGGGCTCGCCGAAGCCCTGCACCGCCTGCTCGAGGCCGACGCCCCCGCCGCGGACCCGCTGTGGACCGCGCGCATCGGCGCGCTGGCGCACCGGCTGGGCGCGATCGTCGACCGCGACGCCGACGGCAGCCTGTTCGCCCTCGTCGCCTCGGCCTCGTACGGCGTGGAGGCCTATAGCAGCCGCCATGCGCTGGCGACCGCCTGCGTCGCCTCGCTGGCCGCGTCGGCGGCCGGCTACACGGCCGCCGAACGGATGAGCCTCGCCTGCGCCGCGCTCACGATGAACGTGGCGATGACCGCGCTGCAGGACGAGCTGGTGCACCGCGAGCGCACCCCCACGCTGGCGCAGCGGCAGGCGATCGACGAGCACGCCGCACGCGGCGCCGCGCTGCTGCGCGCGGCCGGCGTGGGCGACGAGACCTGGCTGGAGATCGTCGCCCGCCACCACGATGCCCCGGCCGCCCAGGACGATCCGGAGCCCGCCGACGCGCCGCTCGCGCGCCGGCTGGCCCGGGTGCTGCAGAAAGCCGACGTGTTCCTCGCCAAGCTGAGCCCGCGTGCCGCCCGCAAGGGGCTGCCGGTGGGCGTCGCGCTGCGCGAATCCTGCCTCGACGCCAGCGGCCGCACCGACGCCGCGGGCCGCGCGCTGGTGCACGCGCTCGGCCTCTACCCGCCGGCCTCGATCGTGCGCCTCGCCAATGGCGAGACCGCGGTCGTGATCGGGCGCGGCGCACGCATCGACCAGCCGCGCGTGGCCAGCGTGACAGGGGCCGACCGGCGGCCGCTGCCGGCGCCGCGGGTGCGCGAGGCCGGCGCGGCCGAGTACCGCGTGCAGGCGGCGTTGCGAGGGCGCGAGCTGGGCGTCGCGCTGGGCGAGCGACGGCTCGAGCAGCTGCTGCGCGAGGTGCAGTCGACCTGCCTCGAAGCCCCCTGAGCGGCCGGCCGCGGCCTCAGCCCTCGCGCGGGATGTCGAGCAGGCGGAATCCCGGGCGCTGCGGGTCGGCGCGCTGCAGCAGCGGCTTGGCGACGTTGTAGACCGGGATGCCGTTGACCGTCAGCCCTTCCAGCGTGCCGCGGTGCGCGTGCCCGTGCACGACCGCCGTGACCGGGTGGCGGAGCAGCGGATCCTCCAGCCGGCTGCTGCCGAGGAAGGGGAAGATCTCCGGCGGCTCGCCGGCCACGGTGGCGGCGACCGGCGCGTAGTGCAGCATCGCGATGCGGCGCGGCGTGCGCAGCTTGGCGAGCGCCGACTCGAGCTTCAGCGCCTCCTGGATCGCCTCGTTGACGAACTGCTTGATGGCGGCCTCGCCCCAGGCGCCCAGCGAGCCGCGCCCGAAGCCGCCGCAGAAGCCCTTCACGCCGGCGATGCCGACGCCGTGCACCTCGATCGCCTCGCCGTCGAGCACCCGCACCCCGGCCTCGCCGAGGTGGCGGCACACCACCTCAGGGGTGCCGGACTCGTAGTCGTGGTTGCCCAGCACGGCCACGATCGGGAGGGAGCCCGCGGCCGACAGCTCCTCGGCCAGCACCTTCGCCTCCTCGGCCAGGCCGTAGTCCGTCAGGTCGCCGCACAGCAGCAGCGCGTCGGCCGCTTCGGCCGCGGCGGCGAAGAAGGCGCGCAGGCTGCCGCCGGAGTCCTTGGTGCAATGGAGGTCGCCGACGGCGGCGAAGCGGACGAAGTCACGGTGCGGGCCCATGGGCTCATCTTGTCATCGGATGGGTCTGCGACGGTGGCAAACCACGCGCCCGCCGCGGCGGCACACCGCTTGCCAGCAGCGCTCAACCTCCGACGAACCATCGTGCCGAACCTCGACTTGCCCTGCCCGGACGCGGCCCGTGACGACATCGAGCCGGACAGCCGTGCCTTCTATGCCCACGTGATGCAGGCCCTGCGCGCGGAAGGAGTGCCGTTCCTCGTGGGCGGCGCCTTCGCCTTCGCGCACTACACCGGCATCCGCCGCAACACCAAGGACCTCGATCTCTTCATCCTGCGCCGCGACTGGGATCGCGTGGAGCAGGTGGTGCGCGCGACCGGCTACCGCCCGGAGCTGACCTTTCCGCACTGGCTCGGCAAGGTCCACTGCGGCAACGCTTTCGTCGACCTGATCTTCAACTCGGGCAACGGCGTCTCGCCGGTCGAGGAGGGCTGGTTCGCCGCGGCGCCCGCGGTCGAACTGCTCGGCGTGCCGGTGCGGCTGACGCCGCCCGAAGAGACGCTGTGGACCAAGGCCTTCATCATGGAGCGCGAGCGCTACGATGGCGCCGACGTCGCCCACCTGCTGCAGGCCTGCGCCGAGACGCTCGACTGGCCGCGGCTGCGGCAACTGTTCGGCGAGAACTGGCGCGTGCTGCTGAGCCACCTGGTGCTGTTCGGCTTCATCTATCCCGGCGAGCGCGATCGCCTGCCGGTGTGGCTGATCGACGAGCTGACCGACCGGCTGCGCCACGAGGCGCGCGACGCGGAGCGCGGCACGCCGCTGTGCGCCGGCACGCTGCTGTCGCGCGAGCAATACCTGCCCGACGTCGACGGCGGCTACCGCGACGGCCGCAGCACGCGGCGCAGCACGATGCGCCCGGAAGACGTGGCGGCCTGGACCGAGGCCATCGGCAGCCGCGCCGCCGACCCGTCGCCCGCCGATCCGGCGGGCCAGGCCGCCGGCTGAGGCGCCCGCCCAGGCGGCTGGCGCGAGTCGGCGGAACCCGGCGGCGTGGTGGCGCGGGCGGCCGGGTGCTCAGGCGGCGCGCGGCAGCGGCTGCTGGAACACCGCGTCGAGGCCGCGCTCCGGCTGCGGCCCGCCCTGCCGGAAACCCATCTGCCGCAGCGCCTCGATCGCCCGTTCGCGCTTGGCCTCGCCGAACACGATCACCAGCCGGTAGACCGCGCCGGCGTGGTTGGCAATCGCGAAGCGGTACATGGTCGCGGTGCGCTCGTCGCTCAGGCCCGGCAGCAGCGGGCGCAGCCGCGACAGCAGCTCGACGTCGCTATCGGGCACCTCGGCGTGGGCATAGAGCGTGGACAGCATGGGCGAGCGTGTTCTCCGGACTCGTGTGCTTCCTTATCGACCGCTCCCGGGCGCGCTGTAGGCGGCGCCGGTCCCCGCTGTGCGATATCGCCGGCACGTGCCTTGCCGCACACGCTTTCGGTCTCAACTCGGGGGAAGAAGCATGGCGAACTTCACGCTCAACGGCCAGGCCACGACGCTGGAGGTGCCCGACGACATGCCGCTGCTGTGGGTGCTGCGCGACGTGGTCGGCCTCACCGGCACCAAGTTCGGCTGCGGCGTGGCGGCCTGCGGCGCCTGCACGGTGCACGTGGACGGCCAGCCGACCCGCTCGTGCATCACGCCGGTGTCGGCGGTGGCCGGCAAGCAGATCGTGACGATCGAGGCGATCGAGCGCGACCCGGTCGGCCGGCGCGTGCAGGCGGCCTGGGGCGAGCTGGACGTCGTGCAGTGCGGCTACTGCCAGTCGGGGCAGGTAATGGCGGCCACCGCGCTGCTGCGCGACAAGCCCGAGCCGAGCGACGCCGACATCGATGGCGCGCTGTCCGGCAACATCTGCCGCTGCGGCACCTACCAGCGCATCCGTGCGGCGGTGAAGCGTGCCGCCGCGCGCAAGGAGGGCTGAGATGGACGCCACGCGACGCGACTTCATCCGCGCCGGCGCGGCCGCCGGCGGCGGCCTGCTGATCGCCTTCGTGCTGCCCGGCTGCAACCGCGAGCCGCGCAACGAGAAGCCATCGGAGGCGGCGGTGGGCCACGCCACCTCGGAGGCGGTCGACCAGAGCCCGGGCCTCGGCACGGCGGGCTTCATCCGCATCGACCGCCAGGGCGCGGTCACCTTCGTCGTCCACAAGGTCGAGATGGGGCAGGGCACCTTCACCTCGATCCCGATGCTGCTGGCCGAGGAGCTGGAGGTCGACCCGGCCAAGGTGCGGCTCGAGCAGGCCCCGCCCGACAACAAGCTCTACGCCGACCCGCTGCTCGGCGGCCAGCTCACCGGCGGCTCGACCTCGATCCGCGGCGCCTGGGAGCCGCTGCGACGCGTCGGCGCGACCGCGCGCACGATGCTGGTGGCCGCGGCGGCGAAGCGCTGGAACGTCGAGGCCTCGTCCTGCACCGCGCGCGACGGCGCCGTCGTGCAGGCCGACGGCCAGCGCCGGCTGGGCTACGGCGAGCTGGTCGACGAGGCGGCCAAGCTGCCGGTGCCGCAGGTCGTGGCGCTCAAGAAGGCGGGCGAGTTCCGCCTGATCGGCCGGCCGGTGCACCGGCTCGACGGCGCCGACAAGGTCAACGGCAAGGCGGTGTTCGGCATCGACGCGCGGCCGCAGGGTGTGCGCGTGGCGGCCGTGGCCGCCTCGCCGGTGATCGGCGGGCGGCTGAAGGCCGTCGACGAGGCGAAGGCGAAGGCGGTGCCGGGCGTGCGCGAGGTGCTGAAGATCGACAACGCGGTGGCCGTGGTGGCCGACCACCAGTGGGCGGCCAAGCAGGGCCTGGCCGCGGCCGCGCCTTCCTGGGACGAGGGCGCGAATGCAAACCTCACCACCGGCGTGATCGTGGCCGACATGGAGGCCGCATCGCTGAAGGCCGGGGTGGTGGCGCGCAAGGACGGCGACGCCAGCGAGGAGATCGGGCGCGCCAAGCGCAGGCTCGAGGCGGTCTACCACATGCCCTTCCTCGCCCACGCGACCATGGAGCCGATGAACTGCACCGCCCAGGTCAAGGACGGCGGCTGCGACGTCTGGGTCGGCACCCAGGTGCCGGTGCTGGCGCAGGCCGCCGCGGCGAAGGCGGCGGGGGTGCCGCCCGAGCAGGTGCGCGTCCACAACCACTACCTCGGCGGCGGCTTCGGGCGGCGGCTGGAGGTCGACAACGTCGCGCAGGCGGTGGCCTTCGCGAAGCAGACGCAGGGTCCGGTCAAGTTCGTCTGGAGCCGCGAGGAGGACATCCAGCACGACATGTACCGGCCCTACTACCTGGACCGCATGGCCGCCGCGCTCGGCGACGACGGCCGTCCGACGGCCTGGTTCCACCGCATCGTCGGCTCCTCGATCCTGTCGCGCTTCGCGCCCGCGACGGTCAAGGACGGCGTCGACGCCGACGCGGTGGACGGCGCGCGCGACCATCCCTACGCGGTGCCCGCAGTGCGCGTGGAATACGTGCGCCACGAGCCGCCGCTGCCGACCGCGTTCTGGCGCGGCGTCGGCGCCACGCACAACGTGTGGGTGGTGGAGAGCTTCATCGACGAGCTGGCGGCCGCCGCGAAGCAGGACCCGCTGGCCTACCGGCTGGCGCTGCTGGACAAGTCGCCGCGCCTGAAGGCCGTGCTCCAGGCCGCGGCCGACAAGGCCGGCTGGGGCAAGCCCTTCCAGGCCCCGGACGGGCGGCGCGGCGGGCGCGGGCTCTCGGCGCAGTTCGTGTTCGGCACCTACATGGCGCAGGTGGCCGAGGCCTCGGTGGACGAGGCCGGCGAGGTGCGCGTGCACCGCGTGGTGTGCACGGTCGACTGCGGCACGGTGGTCAACCCGGACACGGTGGTGGCGCAGGTCGAGAGCGGCGTGGTGTTCGGGCTCAGCGCGGCGCTGTGGGGCGAGATCACGCTCGACCGCGGCCGGGTCCAGCAGAGCAACTTCCCCGACTACCGGGTGATGCGGATGAACGAGATGCCGCTCGTCGAGGTGCACCTGATGCCGAGCGGCGACGCGCCGGGCGGCATCGGCGAGCCGGGCACCTCGGCCGCCGCGCCGGCGCTGACGAACGCGCTGTTCGCTGCCACGGGGCAGCGCATCCGCAAGCTGCCGGTGGGCGAGCAGCTGAAGGCCCGGACGGCCTGAACGCGCGCTCCTGCCGGCGCTGGAGAAGCGCCGTCCGGCGTTCGAGAAGCGCCGTGTGTGCGTCCCGGAGCGCGCGGCGCGGGCGGCGCAATCTGCAGCGTGCGCAAGGGGCCGCGCCGTGCGGCCGGCCCCGGGCACGGACGTTGCCGACCCCGGGAATACCGGCTTCGCAAGGACCCGCCATGAAGACGCGCGTCTTACCCCTCGTCGCCGCCGTGCTGTCCCTGTGCGGCGCGGCGCTGGCCCAGCCGTCCGATGGCCTCGGCACGCGCACCGAGCGCGACGGCACCCGCACGACCACCGACGGCACCCGCAGCACGACCGACGGCACCAGGACCTTCACCGACGGCACCCGCGTGTCGCCCGACGGCGCGCGCCCGGCCGCGCCGGTTGCCCCGGCGCCGGCCCAGCCGGCCGCCGCCACTGCCGCCCGGCCTGCCGCCGCGGGCGCCTCGGCCGGCGACCTGGTCACGCCCTGCGCCGGCGTCGTCAACGCGCAGGTTCGCCAGGACTGCCTGCGCCGCGAGGCGGTGGGGTCCGGCGCGAGCGCGCCCGGCACCGCGGGCGGCCCTCCCGCAGCGCGTGCCCCGGCCGGCACGGTGCCGCCGGGTGCTGTCGGCGAGTCGCCGGGCGCGGCGCCCGGCACGCCCGGGCCCGGCGTGGTTCCGGGCGCCGCGCCGCCTGCGACCGGCACGGTGCCGGGCGCGACCGTGCCGCCCGGCACTGCTCCCGGCACGGCGGTCCCGCCGAGTGGCACGGCGCCGGGCAACCTGTCGCCCGGCACCCGCGGTCCCGACATGACGCCGGGATCCAACGCGCCCGGCAGCACCGACATGTCGGGAGGCTCCACCAGCCCCGGTGAGCCGCCGACGTCGCCGGGCGCGGTGCGGCCCGGCACGGCGCCCGCCGTGCCCGGCGCCGTGACCCGGCCGCCGGCCGGCATGGCGCCCATGCCCGCCACCGGCACGGGCAGCGGAACGAGTCCCGGTACCGGCATGGGCAGCGGAACGAGTCCCGGCACCGGCACGGGCAGCGGAACGAGTCCGGGTACCGGCATGGGCAGCGGTAGCGGCACGGGCACTGGAACCGGAACTGGAACTGGAACTGGAACTGGAACTGGAACTGGAACTGGAACTGGCGCGGCCCCCGGCACCGGCACCGGCATGGGTTCCGGCACGGGGACGGGCACGACGGGCGCGGGCACGGGTGGCACCGGTTCGGGCGGCGGCGCAGGTTCCGGCGGAGGCCGCTGAGGGCCGCAACTCCATGGGCGCGGGCCGGCGACCCCCGGTAGCGCGCCGAACGCGCGAACGCCCGCCGGCGCGACCCGGCCGCCGGGACGGAGGTCCGGGGATGGCCGGCCGTCCTGCCGAGGCCGGCGAGAGCCCCGCACGATCGCCTGAGGACGGCATGTCGCTTGCCGTGGCGAGGGTTCCGTAACGCCGCTCGAGCGGCGCGCGCTCGCCGGCTCGCCCCCGCCGGCGAGCAGCGCGCGCCGGGCGCGTCGTCGCGCCCGGCCGAGCCGGCGGGCGGCGTGACAGAGGAGGGAGCCGCGCTTGAACGCATCCGACACCCGTGGGGCAGGGCCGTCCGCCATGGGCGCGCCGGCCGACGGCCCGCCTGCCCTGGGGGACCGCTTTCGTCACCGGCTCGACCTTGGCGCGGAGCTCGAGCCGGACGGTCACACCCGCTTCCGCCTGTGGGCGCCGAGCGCCGCCGGCGTTGAATTGCTGCTGTGGCACGGCCCGGCCCGCGACGCCCGCGCGCCCGACGCCCGCCGGCCCATGCGGCCCGCCGGCGCCGGCTGGTTCGAGGACCGCGCCGCCTGCGGGGCCGGCACGCGCTACCGCTACCGCGTGACCCCCGCCGATCCGCAGGCCGCGCCGCTCGCCGTGCCCGACCCGGCCTCGCGCGCCCAGGACGGCGACGTGCACGACCCGAGCGTGGTGGTCGACCCCTCGGCCTACGCGTGGCGTCACGCCGGCTGGCGTGGCCGGCCCTGGCACGAGACGGTGCTGCTCGAGCTGCACGTCGGCGCCCTCGGCGGCTACGACGGCGTGCGGCGCCGGCTGCCGGCGATCGCGGCCACCGGCTTCACGGCCATCGAGCTGATGCCGCTGGCCGACTTTCCCGGCGCGCGCAACTGGGGCTACGACGGCGTGCTGCCGTTCGCGCCCGACGCCGCCTACGGCCCGCCGGAGGCCCTGAAGGCGCTCGTCGACGAGGCGCACGGCCTCGGGCTGATGGTCTTCCTCGACGTCGTCTACAACCACTTCGGACCGGACGGCAACTACCTCGGCGTCGGCGCGCGCGAGTTCTTCGACGAGAGCCGCCACACGCCCTGGGGCGCGGCGATCGACTTCGCGCGCCCCGAGGTCGGCGCCTTCTTCGAGGCCAACGCGCTGTACTGGCTGCGCGAGTACCGCTTCGACGGCCTGCGGCTCGATGCCGTCCACGCGATCGGCGACGAGGGCTGGCTGCGGCGCCTCGCGTCGCGCGTGCGCCGCGGCGTCGAGCCCGGCCGCCACGTGCACCTGGTGGTGGAGAACGACGACAACGCCGCCGCGCTGCTCGGCGAGGGCGGCTACGACGCGCAGTGGAACGACGACGGCCACCACGTGCTGCACGTGCTGCTGACCGGTGAGGACGAGGGCTACTACGCGGACTACGCCGACGCGCCGGCCGAGCGGCTGGCGCGCGTGCTGGCGCAGGGCTTCGACTACCAGGGCGGGCCTTCGGCGCACCGCGAGGGCCGGCCGCGCGGCACGCCGAGCGCGGCGCTGCCGCCGACGGCCTTCGTGCTGTTCCTGCAGAACCACGACCAGGTCGGCAACCGCGCCTTCGGCGAGCGGCTGCTCGCGCTGGCCGGCGCCGACGCGCTGCGTCCGGCGCTCGCGCTGCTGCTGCTCGTGCCGCAGATCCCGCTGCTGTTCATGGGCGACGAGTGGGGCGCGACCGAGCCCTTCCTCTACTTCACCAGCCACGTGGACCCCGAGCTGGCTGACGCCGTGCGCGACGGGCGGCGCCGCGAGTTCGAGCGCTTCGCCGCCTTCGCCGACCCGGCCCGGCGCGACGCCATCCCCGACCCGAACGACGCGGCGACCTTCGAGGCCTCGCTGCCGCGCGAGCGTGCCGGCGACGCCGCGCAGTCGGCGTGGCGCGCCTTCGTCACGCGGCTGCTGGCCCTGCGCCGCCGCGAGCTCCTGCCGGGGCTGGCGGGGGCACGCGCGCTCGGCGCCGAGGCGCTCGGGCCGCGCGCCGTGACGGCCCGCTGGCGGCTCGGCGACGGCAGCACCTGGTCGCTGTGGGTCAACCTCGACGCCGAACCCGTGACCCTCGGCACCCCCCGGCGCGCGGCCGCGGCGCGCGGCACGCCCTTGTTCGCGCTGCCGGACGCGGCGCCGGCGCTCGCCGGCGAGGGCAGGCTGCCCGGGCACGGCTTCCTGCTGTCGCGGACGCCGGCGCGGGAGAGCGCCCCATGATCCCGCGCGCCACGCTGCGACTGCAGTTCCACGCCGGCTTCACGCTCGACGACGCCGCGGCGCACGTGGAGCACTTCGCCGCGCTCGGCGTGAGCCACCTCTACGCCTCGCCGCTGTGGACCGCGCGGCCGGGCTCGACGCACGGCTACGACATCGTCGACCCGACGCGCATCAACCCCGAGCTGGGCGGCGAGCCGGCGCTGCAGCGGCTGGTCGCCGCCCTGCGCTCGCGCGGCATGGGCCTCGTGCTCGACATCGTGCCGAACCACATGGGGGTCGGCGCCTGCGACAACGCCTGGTGGCAGGACGTGCTGGAGCGCGGGCCGGCCAGCGCCTACGCCGGCTGGTTCGACATCGGCTGGCACCCGCCCGACCCGACGCTGCAGGGCCGGGTGCTGGCGCCCTTCCTCGGGCGACCCTACGGCGAGGCGCTCGACGCCGGCGAGCTGGGCCTGCGGGCCGACGCCGCGCACGGCAGGCTTTGCTGCAGCTACTACGCGCACCGCTTCCCCCTGGCGCCGGACACCTATGCCGACGTGCTGGAGGCCGCCGGACCGCGGGGCGACGCGGCCTGGAACGGAGCGCTGGCCGCGATGCGGCGCCTGCGCGAGAGCGGCGGCGCCTCCGCGCCGCCCGGCACGGGCGCCGGCTCCGACGACACCTCGTTCGCGCAGGCCCAGGCGTCGCTGGCCCGCGCGCTGGCCACGCCGGCCGGCGAGCAGGCGCTGGCCGCCGCGCTGGCGCGCTTCGACGCCGCCGATGCCGACGGCCGCGAGTGCCTGCACGCGCTGCTGGAGCGCCAGCACTACCGGCTCGCGCACTGGCGCACCGCGGCCGACGAGATCAACTGGCGCCGCTTCTTCGAGGTCAACGACCTGGCCGGGCTGCGCATCGAGCGCGACGAGGTCTTCGAGGCGGTCCACGCGCTGACCTTCCGGCTCTACGCCGAGGGCCTGATCGACGGCGTGCGGATCGACCACGTCGACGGGCTGGAGGACCCGGGCGGCTACTGCCGTCGCCTGCGGCGCCGCCTGGAGGAGCTGGCGCCGCGACGGCCTGGGCCGCTGCGGGGCGACCGCGCCTGGCTGGTGGTGGAAAAGATCCTGGCCGGCGGCGAGGCGCTGCCGGCCGACTGGGGCGTGGACGGCACGACCGGCTACGACTTCATGGACCAGGTCGGCGCGCTGCTGCACGATCCCGCCGGCGCGGCGCCGCTCGCCGCGCTGTGGCACGAGCAGGCCGGCGGCGCGGCCGACTTCGAGGCCGAGGTGAGATCGGCCAAGAACGACATCCTCAACGAGAACCTGGCCGCGGAGCTGGCGGCCACGGCGCGCGCCTTCCACGCCGTTGCGCTGGAGGACCGCGCCACGCGCGACATGACGCTGCAGGCGATCGCGCGCGCGCTGCGCGAGTTCCTGGTCCAGCTGCCGGTCTACCGCGTCTACCCGCGCGCCGGCGGCCGCTCGGCCGAGGACACCGCGGTCATCGAGGGCACGGTGGCCGCCGCGCGGGCGACGCTGCGCTCGCCCGACCATGCGGTGCTCGAGCAGCTGGGCCGCTGGCTGCTGGCCGACGCCTCGACGGCCTCGCCGCTGCTGCGCCGCGCCACCGTGCGCTTCGAGCACCTCGCGCCGCCGCTGGCGGCCAAGTCCATCGAGGACACCGCCTTCTACCGCTACGGCCGCCTGCTGTCACGCAACGAGGTCGGCTCGGGCGGCAGCGCCTTCGCGCTCGACGTCGAGGACTTCCATCGCCTGGCCGAGCGCCGCGCCGCCACGTTTCCCCACGCGATGCTCGCCGTCTCGACGCACGACCACAAGCGCGGCGCCGACCTGCGCGCACGGCAGGCGGTGCTGAGCGAGCGGCCCGAGCAGTGGGCGCAGACGGTGGCGCGCTGGCGGGCCCTGAACGCGGCGCACCGCCGTCCCGAGCCCGCCCCGTCCGAGGAAGGCGCCGAGGCGGCCGAGGACGAGACCGCGCCGCCGGAGGCGCCGGAGCCGGCCGACGAGCTGATGCTCTACCAGATGCTGGTCGGCGCCTGGCCGCCGACGCTCGCGCCGGAAGATCGCGACGGCCTCGCGCGCTGGGCCGAGCGGATCGCCGCCTGGCAGCAGAAGGCGCTGCGCGAGGCGCAGCGGCGCTCGAGCTGGGCCCAGCCGGACTCGGCCTACGAGGCGGCGTGCGAGCGCTTCCTGCGCCGCATCCTCGGCGTCGACGAGTCGGTGGCCGGCCACGAGGCGCCCTTCCTGCAGGCGCTGGCGGGCTTCGTCGATGCGATCGCTCCGGCCGGCGCGCTGAACGGCCTGGCGCAGGCGACGCTGCACCTCACCACGCCCGGCGTGCCCGACCTCTACCAGGGCTGCGAAGGCTGGGACTTCAGCCTGGTCGACCCGGACAACCGCCGCGCCGTCGACTTCGCCGCGCTCGCGGCCGGTCGGGCCGATCCGCGGCCGCTGCCCGCGCAGGCGGCCGCCTGGCACGACGGCGCCGTGAAGCAGGCGCTGACCGCCCGCCTGCTGGAGCTGCGTGCACGCCGTGCGGCGCTGCTGCGCGATGGCGGCTACCGGCCGCTCGTCGTGGAGGGGCCGCTGCGCGGGCACGTGCTGGCCTTCGCGCGCGAGGCGGGCGACGAGCGCGTGCTGGTGGTGGTGACGCTGCGCGCCTCGCACCGGCTGGAGCCGGGCGAGCCGCCGCGCGTGCCGCCCGGGCGCTGGGCCGCCC
>Ga0247828_10000356_pt1 | contig 15845 bp, 16 predicted proteins | sample 12C_Control_Day3_FD_192425 | JGI IMG/M metagenome (GOLD analysis project Ga0247828, IMG submission 192425) | Soil microbial communities from agricultural site in Penn Yan, New York, United States - 12C_Control_Day3 | ecosystem: Environmental > Terrestrial > Soil > Agricultural land | place... | reverse complement strand
GAGGTGGCCGAGTGGCGCTGGGTCCCCTGGGCGTCGTTCCGCACCCTGGCCGCCGCCGCCCCCTGGGCCCTCAGCCCGTGGGCGGTCGAGCAGGTCGGCCAGCTGCCCGCCTGATCCGCCTGGCTCTCGCCGCGACCCGGCCCTACGGCACCTCGGTGGTGGAGTCGGGGTCCAGGTCGTAGGTCTTGATGGCCTCGGCGACCTTCTCGCGGTCGAGGTCGCCGGTCAGGGCGAGCTCCTGGAGGACGGCCACGGCGATGTTCTCGGCGTCGATCTTGAAGTGGCGGCGCAGGGCCGGGCGGGTGTCGGAGCGGCCGAACCCGTCGGTGCCGAGGACCGTGTAGGGGCGCGGTACCCAGCGGGAGATCTGGTCGGGGACCAGCTTCATCCAGTCGCTGACGGCCACGATCGGCCCCTCGACCTCCTCGAAGGTCCGGGTCACCAACGGCTTGCGTGGCTCCTCGGTCGGGTGCAGGCGGTTCCACTCCTCACAGTCCAGGGCGTCCTGGCGCAGCCGCTGCCAGCCGGGGGCGCTCCAGACGTCGGCGGCGACGTCGAAGTCCTCGGCCAGCAGCCGGGCCGCCCCAAGGGCCAGCGGCATGGCGCTGCCTGAAGCCACGATCTGGGCCCGCAGGGCGTGGTCGCCCTCGGCGGCCTGGTAGCGGTAGAGGCCCTGGAGGACCTGCTGCTCGTCCAGCCCCTCGGGCATGGGCGGCTGCACGGACGGCTCGTTGTACACCGTCAGGTAGTAGAAGAGGTCCTCGGCCTCGGGGCCGTACATGCGCCGCAGCGCGTCCTCGACGATCACCGGGATCTCGAAGGCGAAGCTGGGGTCGTAGGCCACACAGGCCGGGTTGGTCGTGGCCACCAGGGCGGAGTGGCCGTCCTGGTGCTGGAGGCCCTCGCCGTTCAGGGTGGTCCGACCGGCCGTGGCCCCGATCAGGAACCCGCGGCAGCGCTGGTCGGCGGCGCTCCACATGGAGTCGCCGGTCCGCTGGAACCCGAACATCGAGTAGAAGATGTAGAGCGGGATCATCGGCTCGCCGAAGGTGGCGTGGCTGGACCCGGCGGCCGAGAACGACCCCATGGCCCCGGCCTCGGTGATGCCCTCGTGCAGGATCTGGCCCTTGCGGTCCTCCTTGTAGGACAGGACCAGCTCGCGGTCGACCGCGTCGTACTGCATCCCCTTGGCCGAGTAGATCTTGAGGTTGGGGAAGAACGCGTCCATGCCGAAGGTCCGGGCCTCGTCGGGGATGATGGGCACGATCCGCTGGCCCACGTCCTTGTTGCGGAGCAGGTCCCGGATGAGGCGGACCAGGGCCATGGTGGTGGCGACCTCCTGCTTGCCCGAGCCCTTCTTGAGCTGGGCGTACAGCTCCTTGGCGGGGAGGTCGAGCGGGCCCGAGCGGTCGACCCGGGCCGGGACCGGGCCGCCCAGGTCGCGGCGCCGCTCCAGCAGGTACTTGTGCAGGTCGGAGTCGTCGGGGGGCCGGTAGTAGGGCGGGTAGCCCTTCTCCAGGGCCTCGTCGGGCACGTCGATGCCGAGGCGGTCCCTGAAGGTGTTGAGGGTGCCGCGGACGAACTTCTTCATCTGGTGGGTGGCGTTGCGGGACTCGAACTCGCGGCCCAGCCCCCGGCCCTTGATGGTCTGGGCCAGGATCACCGTCGGCTGGCCCTGGTGGTCGAGGGCGGCCCGGTAGGCGGCATGGACCTTGCGCAGGTCGTGGCCGCCCCGGTCGACGGCCAGGGCGACCACCTCGTCGTCGGACAGGCCGTCGACCAGCCGCCGCAGCCCCTTGGTGTCGAAGAGCTTCTCGCGGATGTAGGCCGGGCTCTCGGCGGCCAGGGTCTGGAACGCCCCGTCGGGGGTCGAGTTCAGCTTGGCCACCAGCTCGCCGGTCTCGTCCCGGGCCAGCAGGTCGTCCCAGAGCCGGCCCCAGACGACCTTGACGACGTTCCAGCCGGCCCCGCGGAACAGCGACTCCATCTCCTGGATGATCTTGCCGTTGCCGCGGACCGGGCCGTCCAGGCGCTGGAGGTTGCAGTTGAGCACGAAGGTCAGGTTGTCCAGGTTCTCCCGGCCGGCCACCGTCAGCGCGCCCTGGGCCTCGGGCTCGTCCATCTCGCCGTCGCCGACAAAGGCGTACACCCGCGACCCGGAGGTGTCGGCCAGCTCCCGATGCTGCAGGTAGCGGTTGAAGCGGGCCTGGTAGATGGCGTTGAGCGGGCCGAGGCCCATGGAGACGGTCGGGAACTCCCAGAACTCGGGCATGAGCCGCGGGTGCGGGTAGGACGACAGGCCCTCGGGCTTGCTCTCCTGGCGGAAGGCGTCCAGGTTGGCCTCGGTGAGCCGGCCCTCAAGGAACGCCCTGGCGTAGACGCCGGGGGCGGAGTGGCCCTGGAAGTAGATCTGGTCGCCGGCGCCGCCCTCCTTGCCCCGGAAGAAGTGGTTGAAGCCGACCTCGAACAGCTCGGCCGCGGACGCGAACGAGGCCATGTGCCCGCCGACGCCCAGCTCGGGGCGGTTGGCCCGGGACACGATGGCGGCCGCGTTCCAGCGCACGATCGCCAGCAGCCGCCGCTCCAGCTCCTCGTCGCCCGGGTAGTCGGGCTCGGCCGAGGCCGGGATGGTGTTCACGTAGTCGGTGGAGGGCAGCGGGGGCAGGCCCACCTCCAGGGTGCCGGCGTGGCTGAGGACCTTGCGGAGCAGGAAGCGTGCCCGGGCCGGCCCCTCGCGCTCGACAACGTCGCTCAGCGAGTCAAGCCAGTCTCTGGTCTCGTCGGGGTCGGGGTCGGGGAGCTGGTCCAGCGCCCCGACCGCGGTGACCTTTTCGCGCTCCTCGCTCACCGTCGGCTCCCTGGGTCTGGGGGGTTTGTCGTCTCCGGCCCCCACATTAGTCGCCGTCGACGGCCACTACCATGACGGGCGTGACCGAGGTGCTGTGGCTGGGGATGCTGCTGGGAGTGGGGGCCGCGCTCTCGGTCGGGCCCATCTTCGTGGTCATCATCCAGCAGGCCGCCACCAGCGGGTTCGGGGCCGCGTTCCGGGTCATTCTCGGGTCGGCCACCGCCGACCTGGTGCTGCTGCTCCCGGCCCTGGCCTTCGCCTGGATCATCCGCTCGCTGGACCGGGGGGCGCTGTGGGTCGGGGCCGTCGGCGCCCTGTTCCTGCTGTACCTGGCCTGGCAGGCGGGCCGCGACGCGGTCGCCCTGTGGCGGCGGGACCGCCAGCTCGAGGTCAGCCACCGCTGGGCCTTCTGGAAGGGCGTCACCGGCAACCTGGCCAACCCCCTCACCTGGACGTTCTGGCTGGCCACGGGCACCCCGGCGATGCTCGCCGCCCAGCGCGCCGGGGGCACGGCCGGGCTGGTGCTGTTCACCGTCGTCTGGTTCCTGGTCGCCTCGGGCCTCGAGGCGGTGATCGCCCTGGCCGTGGCCCGCTCCGGCCGGCGGGTCGGCCCCCGCGGCCAGGCCTGGCTCACCGGCATCTCGGCGGTGGCGTTCGTCTTCCTGGCCGCGACCCTGGTCGCCCGCGACGTCCTGCCGCAACTGGGCTAGGCGACCTCCGGCCGGGCCCTGGCCGCGGCCAGCTGGGCCAGGACGACCCCGGCGACGACCAGGCCGGCCCCGGCCAGCTGGGCCGGGTTGAGGCGCTGGCCGAGCAGCAGCCAGGCGAAGGCGGCCGCGAACACCGGCTCGGCGGTGGCGGCGATCCCGGCGGTGGCGGCGCTGATCACCCGGACCGCCCCGACGGCCAGGGCGAACGGCAGCAGCGTGCCCAGCAGCCCGACCCCCAGCACGGCCCCGGCCACACCCGGGTCGGCCAGGAAGGCCAGCGGCCACGACCACCACGGCACGGCCAGCGACCAGATGGCCACCGCGACCAGGAACCCCCACAGCAGCGTGGTCGCCGGCTCGGCCCCCCGGCGGCCGGCCAGCTCGGCCGACAGCAGGTAGGCGGCGAACAGCACCGCCGAGGCCAGCCCGGCGGCCAGCCCGGGCAGGTCCAGGGCGCCCAGCCCCTCAAGGGCCCGGCTGACCAGCACGGCCCCGGCCAGCGACAGCCCGGCCGCCGCCCAGGCCAGCCGCCCCGGACCCCCGGTCGAGGGGGGGGGGGGGGGGGAGCCCCCCGGGCCCCCTGTCGACCGGGGGGCTAGGCTTGCGGCTCGGGTCCCTCGCAGCAGCAGGGTGGTCATGGCCAGCAGGATCGCTGGCCCGGTGTACTGCAGGGCCACCGCGACCCCGACCGGCAGGTGGTCGATGGCCAGGTAGTAGGTGAGGTTGACGGCGGCCACACAAGCCCCGAACCCGGCCAGGGCCGGCCAGGTCCCCGGCGGCGGCCGCAGCAGGCCGGGCCGCCGCCAGGCCAGGAACGGGGCCAGCGCGACCAGCGCCACCGCGACCCGGGCCTCGGCCAGCCGCACCGGCGGCACCCCCCGCTCGAAGGCGTACTTGGCCAGCACCGCCGCCATCGCCCAGCAGGCCCCGGCCAGCACCACCCTGAGCAGAGCGCCGACCACCGCACCCCGGTCCGGCCGGGTCTCAGCACGCATCCCCCAACAGTAGGGGTCTGAGACCGCGGTTGGCTGGGAACAACAGGCCAAGCAGGCCGTCGAGCTGGAGGTAGGAAGGACCATGGCACGGACCTGGAGGCGGCGTCGGACCAGCACCCGGCGCAGGAGCGGGTACCGGCGGGGACAGTCGGGGATCGACCCGCTGTTCTGGGTGGCGCTGGGGGTGGCGGTGCTGATCGCGCTGTTCGTGGTCGCCCGCTGAGCTCAGCTGGGGAGCAGGTGGCGGGCGACGATCGCCGGGGGCGGGGCGCCGGACGCGAGCAGGCAGTCATGGAAGCCGCGGAGGTCGCCGCCGACCTGGTCGCGGAGGGCGAGGATCTCGAGCTTGCCGAGGGTGTAGGCGAAGTAGCCGGGGTCCCAGGTGCCGCGGACGGCCTCCAGGCGGGCATGGTCGGGGTCGAGGCCGGCGGTGGTCTCGAACTCGGTCGTGGCCTCGTCCAGGGTCATCCCCTGGGTGTGCATGCCGACCGCGCACAGCAGGCGGGCCGCCCGGACCAGGGCGTCGGTCCGCATGGCCACCTCGGCCTCGGGGTCGCCGGCCCGGAAGCCGGCGTCGAAGGCCGCCTCCTCGCAGTAGTGGGCCCAGCCCTCGCCGAGGATCTCGTTCCACAGGGCGGTGGCGACCCGGCTCGGGGCCCGGCGCAGGTGCAGCTCGTGGGCGTGGTGGCCCGGGTAGGTCTCGTGCAGGGTGCAGACGGCCATGATGTGCGGCTCGAACAGGCCCATCCAGCGCCCGGTCCGCTCGGCGTCCCACTCGGGCAGGGGCGGGGTCAGGTAGTAGCGGAAGCTGGACGGGGGCACCGGGTCGAACGGCCCCGGGGCGTGGTGGAAGGCCAGCGCCCCGCGCAGGTACAGCGGGGCGGCCTCGACCCCGGGCGGCTCGTCGGAGGGCAGCGACATGAAGCCGCTGTCGGCCACGAACTGGCGGCACTCGGCCACCGAGGCCGCGGCCGCCGCCAGCAGCTCTCCGGCCGCCGGGGCCCGCTTGGCCGCCCGGGCCCTGACCTCGGTCGGGGTGCCGCCGGCGTGGGCGGCCGCCTCCCGCTGGAAGGCCAGCTGCCGGTCGGCCTCGGCCCGTCCCCTGGCCAGCAGCCCGGCCGGGTCGAGGGCGGTGCCGGTGCGGACCCGCAGCAGCTCGGCGAAGTCGGCCGGCCCCCAGGGGGCCAGCGGCGGCCCGTCCAGCCCGGCCACGGTGGCCGCGTACCGCTCGACCGCGGCCGCGGCCCGCTCGGCCACCTCGGCCCCGGCCTGGGCGGCGACCTCGGTCCGGTAGAAGCTGGCGTACCCCGGGAACACGTCGGCGGCCGCCTCCCGGAACGCCAGCGGCACCTCCTCCAGCCCGCCGGCCAGGCCGTCGAGGGCGTCGGGGACCTGCTCCAGGTGCCGCCGCAGCCCGTCCGCGCGCTCGGCCGCGGTCCCGGGCGGGCCCTCCAGATAGGAGGTCACCCCCAGCACCCGGCCCGCCCACAGCGGGTCCCGGCGGGCCTGCTCGCGCCGGGCCAGCAGCAGCTCCTCCTCGGCCAGGACCAGGGCCAGGTGGTCGCGGTCGGCCGCCTCCTGGCCGCCGGCCGCGGGCAGGGCGGCCAGGGTCTCGAGGTGGCGGCGGCGCTCGGCCGCCCGGCGGCGCAGCCCGGCGGGGGAGAGGTCGTCGACCCGCCCCTCGTAGGCGCGTAGGCCCAGGTCGCGACCCTGCGACGGGAACGCGTCGAGCATCGCGTCCAGGATGGCGTCGAGCGTCCGTCTTGTCGCACCTGTCATGGCCGGAGTCTGTCATATACTCCGCGTGCCCGGCGCCTCCGCCGGGTGCCACGGAGACCAGCGAAGTCCGGTGCGAATCCGGCGCTGTCCCGCAACTGTGAGGCCCCGCCAGCCGTGGCGGGGACAAGCCAGGTCGCCTGCCTCCGTGGCCGCAAGCTCAGTCCTCGGAGGAAGGGCGGGTTATGCCTCGGGTTCCCACCGGCCTCGCATCCTCCGACCGAGAGGAGGATGCATGAGGAGATCGCTCGTCCCCCTGCTGCTGCTCGTGGCCCTAGTGGCCGGCGGCTGCGGCAAGGACGGGACCACCCAGAGCGCGGCCGCGCCGGGGCCGAAGCGCATCGTGTCGCTGTCGCCGACCGCGACCGAGATGCTGTTCGCCATCGGCGCCGGCGGCCAGGTGGTGGCCGTCGACAGCAACTCCAACTACCCGGCCGAGGCGCCCAAGACCGAGCTGTCGGCCTACCAGCCGAACATCGAGGCCATCGCCGGCTACAAGCCCGACCTGGTCGTCTACTCCGACGACCCCGGGGAGCTGAAGGCCGGGCTCGACAAGCTGCGCATCCCGGCGCTCAAGCAGCCGGCGGCCACCCGCCTGGAGGACACCTACGCCCAGCTCGACCAGCTCGGCAAGGCCACCGGCCACGTGGACGAGGCCGGCCAGCTGGCCGCCACCATGCGGACCGAGATCGAGAAGATCGCCGCCGCCGACCGGCCCGAACGGCCGCTGACCTACTACCACGAGCTGGACAAGAACCTGTACTCGGCCACCTCCAAGACCTTCATCGGCCAGCTGTACGACCAGCTCGGCATGAAGAACATCGCCGACGCGGCCGACAAGCAGGCCAGCGGCTACCCGCAGCTGTCGGCCGAGTACGTCATCAAGGCCGACCCCGACCTGATCTTCCTGGCCGACACCAAGTGCTGCGCCCAGTCGGCCAAGACGGTCGCGGCCAGGGACGGCTGGGACAAGCTCACCGCCGTCAGGTCCGGCGGCGTGGTCGAGCTCGACGACGACGTCGCCTCCCGTTGGGGCCCGCGGGTCGTCGACTTCCTCAAGGTGGTCGCGGCCAAGGTCCAGGCCCTGGAGGCGGTTGGTTCGTGACCCGCGGCGGCCTGCTGGCGGCCGGCTGCGCCGGCCTGGCCGGGGCGGCGCTGGCCGCCGTCCTGGTCGGGCCGGTCCCGCTCAACCCGGGCGCCGTCCTGGTCGAGCTGGCCGGACGGCTGCCGCTGGTGACCACCCACTCGGGGCTGTCGCAGCAGGAGGCGGCCATCCTGTGGCAGCTGCGGCTACCCCGGGTGGTCCTCGGCGGGCTCGTCGGGGCCATGCTGGCCCTGGCCGGGGCGGCCTACCAGGGGGTGTTCCGCAACCCCCTGGCCGACCCGTACCTGCTGGGGGCGGCCGCCGGGGCCGGCCTGGGGGCCACCCTGGCCATCGCCTACGGCCCCGACACCGCCTCCTGGCCGGTCGACCTGCTACCGCTGGCCGCCTTCGCCGGGGCCGTCATCGGCGTCGTGGCCGCCTACGCCCTCGGGCGCTCGGGCGGGGCCAGGACGACCACCACCCTGATCCTCTCGGGGGTCGCTGTCGCCGCCTTCCTGACCGCCGTCCAGACCTACCTGCAGCAGCAGAATGCGGAGACCCTCCGGGAGGTCTACGGCTGGATCCTCGGCCGCCTGACCACCGCCGGCTGGCACGAGGTCGCCCTGGTGGTGCCGTACGCGCTGCTCAGCACCGTGGCCATCCTGCTCCACCGGCGACTGATCGACGTGCTCGCCGTGGGCGACGACGAGGCCGCCAGCCTCGGGGTCCGGGCGGCCCGGGTGCGGCTGGTGGTGGTCGCGGCGGCCACCCTGGCCACCGCGGCCGCGGTCGCGGTCAGCGGCCTGATCGGGTTCGTCGGCATCATCGTGCCCCACACCATCCGGCTGGTCGCCGGGCCCAGCCACCGGCTCCTGGTCCCGCTCAGCCTGATCGGCGGGGCGGCCTTCCTGATCCTGGCCGACCTGGTCGCCCGCACCGTGATGGCCCCGGCCGAGCTGCCCATCGGGGTGATCACGGCGTTCTTCGGGGCGCCCTTCTTCGCCCTGGTCCTGCGGTCCTCCCGGCAGGTCGCATGACCACCGTCGAGGTCAAGGGGGTGTCGGTCGCGCTGGACGGGCGGCCGGTGCTCACCGACCTGCACCTGGTCATCGCCGGCGGGTCCCGGCTCGGCCTGATCGGGCCCAACGGGTCGGGCAAGACGACCCTGCTGCGGGCCATCGCCGGGCTGATCCCCTACCAGGGCGAGATCCGCGTCGGGGACGCCGCCGGGGGCGGGCTGTCGCGCCGGGAGCTGGCCAGGCGGATCGCCATGGTCCCCCAGAACCCGGTGGTCCCGGCCGGGATCACCGTCACCGAGTACGTGCTGCTGGGGCGCACCCCCTACATCCCCACCTTCGGCACCGAGTCCCGGCGCGACCTGGCCATCGTGGCCTCGGTCCTGGACCACCTCGACCTGACCGGTCTCGCGACCCGCCGGCTCGACTCGATCAGCGGCGGCGAGCGTCAGCGGGCCGTGCTGGCCAGGGCCCTGGCCCAGCAGGCACCGGTGCTGCTGCTGGACGAGCCGACCACCGGCCTGGACGTCGGCCACCAGCAGCAGGTGCTCGAGCTGGTCGACACCCTCCGCGACGACCTTGACCTGACCGTGGTCAGCGCCATGCACGACCTGACCCTGGCCGGCCAGTTCGCCGACCAGCTGGTCCTGCTCGACGGCGGCCGGGTCGCGGCCGCCGGCCCGCCGGCGACGGTCCTGACCGAGGAGGTCATCAGCCGGCACTACCACGCGTCGGTGCGTGTGCTCGAAGATCCCGGCGGCGGGATCGTGGTGGTCCCTGTCCGTCACGTCGAGAAGCAGGTGGCAACATGAGCTCTCAACCCCCGGTGGACCCGCCGCAGCGGCCGGCCCGGCGCTCGGCACCGTCGCTGGTGCTGGTCAACACCGGCGACGGCAAGGGCAAGTCGACGGCCGCGTTCGGGACGGCCCTGCGGGCGGTGGCCCGCGGCTGGAAGGTCTGTGTCATCCAGTTCCTCAAGTCGGGCCGCTGGCGGACCGGCGAGGAGGAGATCGGCCGCCGCCTCGGGATCGACTGGAACCCGCTCGGCGACGGCTTCACCTGGGACTCCGACGACCTGGAGGCGACGAGGGCCAGGGCGGTGGGCGCCTGGGCGGCGGCCCGGCGGGTGCTGGAGGGCGGCGACTACCAGCTGGTCGTCCTGGACGAGATCACCTACCCGATGAACTGGGGCTGGATCGACAGCGCCGAGGTGGCCGGGGCGATCCGGGACCGCCCGCCGGCGGTCAACGTGGTCGCGACCGGCCGCGACGCCCCGGCCGAGCTGGTCGAGGTGGCCGACACCGTCACCGAGATGCGCAAGCTCCGCCACGCCTACGACCGCGGTGTCACAGCGCGGCGGGGGATTGACTACTGATGGCGCTGACCCTGCTGCTCGGCGGCGCCCGCAGCGGCAAGTCGGCCCTGGCCGAGCGGCTGGCCGCCCGCTGGGACGGCCCGGTCACGGTGGTGGTCACCGCCGAGGCCGGAGACGCCGAGATGGCCGAGCGGATCCGCCGCCACCGCGCCCGGCGGCCGGCGGGCTGGCGGACGGTCGAGGAGCCGCTCGACCTGGAGGCGGCCCTGGCCGGCGCCCCCGCCGGCGCCCAGGTGCTGGTCGACTGCCTCACCCTGTGGGTCGCGAACCTGATCGGGCAGCAGGACCTGACCGACGAGCAGGTCGGGCGCCGGGCCCGCTCGGCCGCGGCCGCGGCGGCGGCCAGGGCGGCCCCCACGGTGGTGGTCAGCAACGAGGTCGGTGCCGGGATCGTCCCCGCCGACGCCCTGTCCCGCCGCTACCGCGACCTGCTCGGCGAGGTCAACGCCGTCTGGGCGGCCGCCGCCGACCACGCCCTGCTGCTGGTCGCCGGCCGGGCCGTGCCCCTGCTCGACCCCCTGGCCCTGCTCGGGCCGGCCCCGGAGGCCAAGGCGGACGCCCGTGGCTGACCTGGTCGGCCTCGACCGGCAGGTGGCCCACCTGCTGGTCCGGGCGCCCGGGCCCGACCGGGAGGCGGAGGCGGCGGTCGCCGGGCGGGCCCGGCAGGTCCTGCGGCCGTCCGGGGCCCTTGCCCGGCTGGACGAGCTGGCCGCGTGGCTGGCCGCCTGGCAGGGGACCAGCAGGCCGGCCGTGCGCCGCCCGGCCGCGGTGGTGTTCGCGGCCGACCACGGGGTCGCGGCCTCGGGGGTCAGCGCCTACCCGGCCGAGGTGACCGCGGCCATGCTCAAGGCCCTGCGCGAGGGCGCGGCCACCGCCTGCGTGCTGGCCAGGCAGGTGGGCGCGACCCTGGACGTGGTCGACGTCGGGGTCGGCGAGCCCACCGGCGACCTGGCCCGCCAGGCGGCTCTCGACCCGGCCCGGTTCCGGGCCTGTGTGCAGGCCGGCCGGGACGCCGTGGCCAGGCTGGACACCGACCTGCTGGTCCTGGGCGAGATGGGCATCGGCAACACCACCGCGGCCGCCGCGGTCACCGCTCTCCTCCTCGGCCGCCCGGCCGAGGCCAGCACCGGCCGCGGCACCGGTGTCGACGACACCGGCCTGGCCCGCAAGCTGGCCGCCGTCGAGGCGGCCCGGCACCGGGTCGGGGCCGGGGCGGCACCGCTGGAGGTGCTGCGCCAGGCCGGCGGGGCCGAGCTGGCCGCCCTGGCCGGGGCCGCTCTCGAGGCCCGCCTGCGCCGGCTGCCCCTGGTCCTGGACGGGTTCGTGGTCACCGCCGCCGTGACCCCGCTGGAGCTGCTGTGTCCCGGCGCCCTGGCCAACGCCGTCGCCGGCCACCGCTCGGCCGAGCCCGGCCACCAGGCCCTGCTCGAGCGGCTCGGCAAGCAGCCCCTGCTCGACCTGGGCATGCGCCTGGGGGAGGCCAGCGGCGCCCTGGCCGCCGTCCCCCTGCTGCGCCTGGCCGCCGCCGCCGTCACCGAGGTCGCCACCTTCGCCGACTGGGGCCTACAGCGGTGAACGGGTTCCTCGGGGCGGTGTCGTTCCTGACCCGGGTGCCGACCGGGACGGGGACGCGGCGGCCCGAGGAGCTGGCGGGGTTCGTCCCCTGGTTCCCGGCGGTCGGCGCCGGGGTCGGGCTGGCCGTGGCCGCCGTCTACGTCGGCGCCGGCCAGCTGCTGCCGCCGCTGCCGGCGGCGTCGCTGGCCGTGGTCGCCGGTATCTGCCTGACCGGGGCGTTCCACGAGGACGGCCTCGGCGACACCGCCGACGCGTTCGCGGGCGGCCACGACCGCGACAGCACCGTCCACATCCTCAAGGACCCGCGCCTCGGCACCTTCGGGGTCCTGGCCGTCGCGGCCAGCCTGCTGCTGCGGGCCGGGGCCGTGGCCGCCCTGGCCCCGGCGGCCGCCCTGGCCGCCCTGCCGGCCGCCCACGCCCTCAGCCGGGCCGCGGCGGTGGCGACCATGACCGTGCTGCCGCCGGCCGCCGAGACCGGCCTCGGGGCCAGCTACGCCCTCGCCCTGTCCCGCCGCCGGGCCGTGGCCGGGGCCGTGGCCGGCCTGGCCGTGGCCGTGGCCCTGCTCGGCCTGCCCGCCCTGTGGGCGGCCGCGGCCGCCGGGCTGGCCGCGTTCGCGCTGGGGCGGCTGGCCGTCCGGCGCATCGGCGGGGTCAGCGGCGACGTGCTCGGCGCCGTCCAGCAGCTCGGGGAGATCCTGACCCTGCTGGTGGCGGTGGCCGTGACCGGCGCCCCCGGGTGGGAATCGCCGGTCTCGTCCGTGCTTGCCTTAGTGTCCGGTTCCTGGTAGCCGGGTAGGGGCCAAGGATCGGACAGACCACTCGAAAGAGGAGGGAACGATCTTGGCGGGAACCAACCGCGGCGTCGTCTACACCGGACCCGGCAACGTCGAGGTGCAGAGCCTCGACTACCCCAAGCTGGAACTCCCCGAGCAGAGCAACCGACAGCTTCAGCACGGCGCGATCCTGAAGGTCGTGGCCAGCAACATCTGCGGCTCCGACCAGCACATGGTCCGCGGGCGGACCACCGCCCCCGAGGGCCAGACCCTGGGCCATGAGATCACCGGCGAGGTCGCCGAGGTCGGCCGCGACGTCGAGTTCATCAAGCAGGGCGACCTGGTCAGCGTCCCGTTCAACATCGCCTGCGGGCGCTGCCGCAACTGCAAGGAGCGCAACACCGGCGTCTGCGAGAACGTCAACCCGGCCCGGGCCGGGGCGGCCTACGGCTACGTCGACATGGGCGGCTGGATGGGCGGCCAGGCCGAGTACGTGACCGTCCCCTACGCCGACTGGAACCTGCTCAAGTTCCCCGACAAGGACCAGGCCATGGAGAAGATCCAGGACCTGGCCATGCTGTCGGACATCTTCCCGACCGGCTACCACGGCGCCTGGACGGCCGGGGTGACCACCGGGTCGACCGTCTACATCGCCGGCGCCGGCCCGGTCGGGCTGGCCAGCGCCACCTCGGCCCACCTGCTGGGCGCGGCGGTGGTCATCGTCGGGGACATGAACAAGGACCGGCTGGCCCAGGCGGCCAGCTTCGGCTGCGAGACCATCGACCTGTCGGCCCACGACGACCTGCGCGAGCAGCTCCAGCAGATCCTGGGCGGGTCGGGCGAGGTCGACGCCGCCGTCGACTGCGTCGGCTTCGAGGCCCGCGGCCACGGGACCGAGGGCTCCCAGGGCGAGGCCCCGGCGACGGTGCTCAACTCGGTCATGGACATCACCAGGGCGGCCGGGAGGCTCGGGATCCCCGGGCTGTACGTGACCGGCGACCCGGGCGCGGTCGACGAGCCGGCCAAGGTCGGGTCGCTGTCGATCCGGATCGGGCTCGGCTGGGCCAAGTCCCACTCCTTCACCACCGGCCAGTGCCCGGTGATGAAGTACAACCGCCAGCTGATGATGGCGATCCTCCACGACAAGGTGCAGATCGCCAAGAACGTCAACGCGACCGTGATCCCGCTCGACCAGGCCCCGGAGGGCTACCAGGAGTTCGACAAGGGCGCGGCCAGGAAGTACGTGCTCGACCCGCACGGCATGGTCGCCTGACCCGCTAGCCGGGCAGGGCGAGCATCCGCTCCAGGGCGACCAGGGCTTCGGCCCTGGTCGCCCTGTCGACGCTCACCCGGTTGGGGACCCGGCCGGCCACCAGCTCCTCCATAGCCCAGGTCAGGTGGGGGAGGTCGATGCGGTTCATGGTCGAGCAGAAGCACACCGTCCGGTCCAGGAAGGCGATCGTCTTGTCGGGGTGCTCGGTGGCCAACCGGTGGACCAGGTTGAGCTCGGTGCCGATGGCCCAGCTCGACCCCGGCGGCGACGCCGCCACCACCTTGATGATCCGCTCGGTCGAGCCGACCTCGTCGGCCTTGGCGACGACCTCGTGGCGGCACTCGGGGTGGACCAGCACGCGCACCCCGGGGATGCGCTCGCGCACCCGGTCGACGTGCTCAGGCAGGAAGCGGTGGTGGACCGAGCAGTGCCCGCGCCACAGCACCACCTTGGCCGCCCGGGCCCGGTCCGGGTCGAGGCCGCCGTCGACGCGGTGCGGGTCCCAGACCACGCAGTCGGCCGCCTCGAGGCCCATGGCCAGGGCGGTGTTGCGGCCCAGATGCTGGTCGGGCAGGAACAGGACCCGCTCGGCCCGCTCGAACGCCCAGGCCATCGCCGTGGCCGCGTTCGAGGAGGTGCAGATGGCGCCGCCCTCGCGGCCGGTGAAGGCCTTGATCGCGGCCGAGGAGTTCATGTAGGTCAGGGGCACGGTCCCGCCGGGCACCCACTCCTCGAGGATCTCCCAGGCCTCGTCGACCTGCGCCCAGGTCGCCATGTCGGCCATGGAGCAGCCGGCGGCCAGGTCGGGCAGGATCACCTGCTGGTGCTCGCCGGTCAGGATGTCGGCCGACTCGGCCATGAAGTGGACCCCGCAGAAGACCACGAACTCGGCCTCGGGCCGGGCCGCGGCCTGCTGGGCCAGCCGGAAGGAGTCGCCGCGGGCGTCGGCGAACTGGATGACCTCGTCGCGCTGGTAGTGGTGGCCGAGCACGAACGCCCGGCCGCCGAGGGCGGCCCTGGCCGCGCGGGCCCGCTCGACCAGCTCCGGGTCGGACGCCGGGGGCAGGTCGCCCGGGCAGGTGGTGCCCTTCTCGGACGCCCGCTGGGGGCCGAGGAGGTCGAGGAAGACGGTGCTGGAGGCCATCGGTCGCTCCGTCCCTGGAATCGTGAACGCGCCGTGGATCGTGAACGGGCGCACATTCTACCGGCGGAGCAGGCTCGCCGCCGCGACGGCGTCCCGGCTCAGCTGACGCTGCTCAGGGTGGCCGCCACCGCCGCGGCCAGGCTGGCGTCCCCCTGGACCTCCCAGGGGTCGCCGGAGGTGCGGCCGGCGGCCCGCAGGACGAACGCCAGGGGGTCGGCCTCCAGCACCAGGTCGGGGTTGGCGGCGGGGTCGGGGCGCTCGCCGGCGGCCCCGCCGAGCAGCCACTGGCCGGCGCCGAGACGGACCAGGATGACCGCGCCCGGCCGGGCCCGGCCCCCCCGCGACAGGCCGCTCGGGATCGTCCGGGCGGCCAGGTCGGCCAGCAGCGCCAGGGTCGGTGCGTCGGCGTCGAACCGCCGCCCGGTGGCCTGGGCCATGTCGCGGCCGTGGTGCCAGGCGTCGTTGAGCCGCAGCGCCCCAAGGGTCCTGACCGAGATCGTCCCCGCCACCCAGGCCACCCGGCCCCGCCATCCCTCGGCGTCCAGGGCGGCCAGCTGCCAGCGCCAGGCGTCGGCGGCCGCCTCCCAGCCCTCCAGCCGTCCCTCGGCCGGCTCGCCGTTGTGGGCGGCGACCCCGGCGGCGGTCCAGTCGTCGAGCGAGCCTTCCAGCGCCCACGCGCCCCGGGTGCTGGCCAGGGCCGCCCGGTCGCCCTCGGCCAGGTGGGCGACGACGTCGGCGACCGACCAGGCCGGGGTGGCGGGCACGGTGGCGTCCCAGTCGGCCGGGCCGAGGCCGGCCAGCAGCCGCCCGACCCGGCCGTGGGTGGTCTCGGTGGCCTCGATCAGGGCGGCGGTGGTCAGCTCGATGGGTCATCCCTGCCGAGGAAGGCCGCCGTGACCCCCCAGGCCACGGCCAGGATGACCAGCAGCACGGCCGAGCTGAACCAGGACGCCTCCCTGGTGACCATCCCGAGGACCGCGAACAGCACCGCCAGCAGGCCGAACCCGATCGCCCCGGTCCGGGCCCGGGACCGGGTCAGCTGCCGGAACTTGAAGGGGTTGAGGGCCCTGAGCCAGCCCCGCCGGGGCCTGTCCGGGACCGGGGGGACCGCCCCCGGATCCTCGGCCACCGCCGAGGCGGCGGTGCGCTCTCGCGCCCGCGAACGTCGTCCCATGCGTCCGGCCTCCCTCCGCCATCTCCCAGCCGCCACATCGTATCCGGGAGCGGCTAAGCTCCGCTCCATGCGAGTCGTGGTCGCGCCGGACCACCTCGGCAT
>Ga0247828_10000355_pt1 | contig 15882 bp, 15 predicted proteins | sample 12C_Control_Day3_FD_192425 | JGI IMG/M metagenome (GOLD analysis project Ga0247828, IMG submission 192425) | Soil microbial communities from agricultural site in Penn Yan, New York, United States - 12C_Control_Day3 | ecosystem: Environmental > Terrestrial > Soil > Agricultural land | place... | reverse complement strand
CCCCTGTCTGGGCCGGCCAGCACCCGGAAACCGAAGCGCAGCCCATGGAGGCCGCCAGCGAAGGCGCGGTGCCGCCGTGGATGGCCGACCGGCCGGCCGATCCGGACACGATGCGCAGGCCGGCGATGCAGCCGCGGCGATCGGGCTGGGCGTGGGCGGCCGCGTTGGTCGTCGGGATCGCAGCCGGCGCAGTGGCCTGGCGCTGGAACGAACTGCAGGACGACCGCTCCGCACGCATGGCCGCGGCGCCGGCCGCTACCGATCGTGCGGGCGACGGGGCGCGGCCGCCGGTGCAGCGTGAGGATGCTGCACCCCCGGCGACTGCGGCCGTTCCGCCGGCGGCCGTGCCGGATCCGGCCACGGCGCCGCCGACCGCGGCCGGCGAAGCGGCTCGTCCATCGCCGGCGCCTGCGCAGCCCCTGCCGGCGGAACGGCAGACGGCCCAGCCACCCGTCGGGGCGGCTCCCGACACCTCGGGCGCGGTCGTGGCTGCGGCGCCGATCCTTCCCACTGAAGGCCCGGGCGGCGACACCGCCGGCGCGGCTTCTCCCCGGCGCGCGGAATCGACCGTGGCGGAGGTGCCCGAGCCGGCCGCCCGGACGCCTGGCGCGGCGCCACCGAAGCCGGCCCGGCCGGAGCCGCGGCATGCGGCGGCGCAGCCGGCGTTGCCGAGTCCTCGCGCCGTCTGCGGCGACCGGACCAACTTCTCGCTCGTCTACTGCATGCAGCTGCAATGCCGCAAGCCGAGCTACAGCGCACACGCGCAATGCCGGGAGTTCCGCCGCACGGGCGAGGTGGGCTGAGGCCGGAGCGCGGGGCGCTCCCGCGGCGCCGCGTGCCCATAATGCGGGCATGCCGCGCGTGCGCATCCAGACGGAGGACTTCGACCTTTCAAAGGAGGTCGACGGCCTGCGCCACGAGGATCGGGGCGTCGGGGCCGTGGCGGCCTTCGTCGGCACCGTGCGTGATGCCGACGGAGGGCGACGCGTGCAGGCGCTGGAGCTCGAGCACTATCCCGGCATGACCGAACGCGCGATCGAATCGATGATCGACGAGGCGCTGCGGCGATTTCCGGTGCGGGCGGCGCGCGTGGTGCACCGGGTGGGTCGGCTGGAGGCGGCGGAGCGCATCGTGCTGGTCGTCGTCACCGCGGCGCACCGGCATGCGGCCTTCCAGGCGTGCGAGTTCCTGATGGACTACCTGAAGACGCAGGCGCCGTTCTGGAAGAAGGAAACCACCCCGGAAGGCGAGCGCTGGGTCGATGCCCGCGTCGCCGACGACCAGGCGCTCTCGCGCTGGGGCCTGTCGAGCGGCAACGCCGCGCGCTGATGCTGGCCGCGGCGCTGCTCTGCGTGTTCCTGGGCGCCGGCATCGGCGCCTGCCTGCGCTGGGGACTGCATCTGTGGCTCACGCCGCTCATGCCCGCGATGCCGCTCGGCACGCTGGCCGCCAACCTGATCGGCGGCTACCTGGCGGGAGCTTCGATCGCGTTCTTTTCGCTGCGGGCGGACCTGCCGGCCGAGGTGCGTCTGTTCGCCGTCACGGGCTTTCTCGGCGGCCTCACGACGTTCTCCGCGTTCTCGGCCGAGGTCGTGGAGGCCCTGCTGCGTGGCGACGTGGGTTGGGCCGTGGCGGAGCTGTTCGGGCACGTGGCCGGGTCGCTGGCCCTCACGCTGCTCGGCTTGTGGAGCGTGCGGTGGATCCTCGCTCCGGCGTGAACGGCGCGGCGAGCCCCGGCTTGCCGCCTGCGTCGCTGCGCGCGGCGCTCAGCCACTTCGCGACCGGCGTGACGATCGTGTGCTGCCTCGATGACGCCGGCGTGAGTGTCGGCCTCACGGCGAACTCGTTCAACGCGCTCTCGCTCGACCCGCCGCTGGTGCTGTGGTCGCTGCGCCGGTCCAGCCCCAGCGTGAGCGCCTTCATGCAGGCGCCGCACTTCGCGGTGAACGTGCTGTCGGAAGCGCAGGTGGACCTGTCGCGCCGCTTCGCCTCGCAGGTGCCGGACAAGTTCACCGACGGCGCGTGGAGCCGTGGGGAAGGGGGGGTGCCGGTGCTGACCGGGTGCGCGGCGGTGTTCGAGTGCGAAACCGTCTCGAGCCAGGAGGCCGGCGACCACGTGCTCTTCATCGGCCGCGTGCTCCGCGCCACCGAGGCTGCGCTGGCCCCGCTGGTGTTCCACGCCGGGCACTATCACCTGCTCGGGGAGATCCTGTGACCACCCCGCCATTTCAAGGATTGGCCATGGCTCACATCGCAGGCAACCCGGGCGCGCTAACCGCGCGCCAGCGCGAGCTGATCGATCTGGCGGCGCGGCTCGGGCGCGAGAACTTCGCGCCGCGCGCGTCGAAGCACGATCGCGAGGCGACCTTTCCGTTCGAGAACTACGACGACCTGCGCCGCGCGGGGCTGCTCGGCCTGTGCGTGCCGCAGGCACACGGCGGCCTGGGCGCCGATTTCGAGACCTACGTGATGGTGTCGGCCGAGCTCGGGCGGCACTGCGGCGCCACCGCGCTCACGTTCAACATGCACGTGAACTCCTGCCTGTGGAGCGGGCCGATCGCGGATGCGCTGGACATGACGCCCGAGCAGCGGGAGGACCACGAGCGCAACCGCGCGGGCCACTACGAGGACATCGTGGTGCGCGGCAAGGTTTATGCGGAGCCCTTTTCCGAAGGCGGGGCGGCGGCGGCGGGCAAGGCGCCGTGGAACACGCTGGCACGCCGCGTGGACGGCGGCTATGTGATCAACGGGAAGAAGATCTTCGCCTCGCTCGCGGGTGCGGCGGATGTGTACGGCGTGCTGTGCACGCTGGACCGTCCCGGCGCTTCGCAGCGCGACACGCTGTACCTGGCGGTGCCGGCGGACGCGCCGGGCGTGAGCGTGGTCGGCGACTGGGATCCGCTGGGCATGCGCGGCACGGTGTCGCGCAACCTCGTGTTCCATGACGTGCAGGTGACCGACAGCGCGCGGCTGATGCCCGAAGGCGTGTACTGGCAGGCGGCTGCACGCTTCCCGCACATGTTCTCCACGCTGTCGCCCACGTACATGGGCATTGCCCAGGCGGCTTACGACTTCACCGTGCAGTACCTGCGCGCCGAGGTGCCCGGCCAGCCGCCGGTGCGCCGCCGCATGTATCCCACCAAGCAGATTGCGGTGGCGGAGATGCGGGTGCGCCTGGAGCAGACGCGCGCTTTGTTCCTCGCGAACGCGCGCGATGCGCGCATCGACCCCGACAAGGATGCGCGCATGCGGCTCCTGTGCGCGCACTACACAATCATGGAGAACGCGAACGAGATCTGCCGGCTGGCGATGCGTACGTGCGGCGGTCAGGCGGTGCTGAAGTCGCTGCCGCTGGAGCGGCTGTACCGCGATTCGCGCTGCGGCTCGCTGATGCTGCCCTGGACTGCGGAGCTGTGCATCGATCGCCTGGGGCGCGAATGCCTCTACGAGGCCGGCGACCAGGACGAGGCGATCGAGCCTTGAGATCAGTTCAGCATCGGCGGCGCCTCGGCCGGCTCCGGGGGGGCCGCCGGCGCTGCGGCCGGCACGCTCCACTCGGAGGCCGCGAGCGCGCGCTCGAACAGCTGCGTGACGGCGTTCGTGAGCGAGGCGGTGAGGGTCATCGACAGGTGGCGGCCGCGATGCTCCTGGATCTTGAATGTCATGCCCTGCTGCGGCGTGGGCGCCAGCTCGACCTGCGACGCGAGCAGAGGCTCGGCCCCGAGCGGATGGCCGGCCGGCGTGCGGTCGAACGGCGTCTCGAAGTCGGTGTCCTCGAGCACCCGCTGGCGCGCGGCCTGGGACAGCATCTCCCGCGCCTCGGGCACCGCCACGGCGTCGGGCGTCGTTCTTGCGACGGCCAGGCGGCCCGCCAGCTCCTGCAGGGGCTTCCACAGGCGCAGCATGAGGCGGCGCGTGAACCAGATGGAAACCACCTCCCCCGCGCGCGTGCGCACCTGCATCAGCATCCGGTCGGCCTCGGGCAGGTAGCGAACTTCGATCTGATGGATATCCACGAACGGGATTGTGGAGGCCTGCCTTCTTGAAATGATGCGCGCTTCCCCCATGTCCAACGGCAAAGGGAACCACCATGGCCATCGAGAACAAGTTCACGACCGCTTTCCAGCAGGCGCTCGGCGAGGCGCAGAGCCTGGCCGTCACGCGCGACAACCCCTATATCGAGCCGGCCCATGTGCTGGCGGCGATGCTGGCCCAGCCCGACGGTCCGCGCGCGCTCGTCGAGCGGGCCGGCGCCAACGTGGCGGGCCTGCGCACGGCGGGCGAGGCGGCCATGGGCGGACTGCCGCAGGTGCAGGGTGCCGGCCAGGTAGTGCAGCCCGGGCGCGACCTCATCGCGCTGCTGCAGGCGGCCGAGAAGGAGGCCAGCAAGCGCGGCGACCAGTTCATCGCGAGCGAGATGTTCCTGCTGGCGCTGGCCGATGCGCGCACCGACCTGGGCGGCGTGGTTCGCGGCCATGGCCTGACCCGCAAGGCGCTGGAAGGCGCGATCGAGGCGGTGCGCGGCGGCGCGAAGGTGGACAGTGCCGAATCGGAAGGCCAGCGCGAGGCGCTGAAGAAGTACACCCTCGACCTCACCGAGCGCGCCCGCCTGGGCAAGCTCGATCCGGTGATCGGCCGCGACGACGAGATCCGCCGCGCCATCCAGGTGCTGCAGCGGCGCACGAAGAACAACCCGGTGCTGATCGGCGAGCCGGGCGTGGGCAAGACGGCCATCGTCGAAGGCTTGGCTCAGCGCATCGTGAACGGCGAGGTGCCCGAGAGCCTGAAGGACAAGCGCGTGCTGGCGCTCGACATGGCCGGCCTGCTGGCGGGTGCCAAGTACCGCGGCGAGTTCGAGGAGCGGCTCAAGGCCGTGCTGAAGGAGGTGAGCCAGGACGAGGGCCGCATCGTTCTGTTCATCGACGAACTGCACACGATGGTGGGCGCGGGCAAGGCCGAAGGCGCCATCGATGCCGGCAACATGCTCAAGCCGGCGCTCGCGCGCGGCGAGCTGCACTGCATCGGCGCCACCACGCTGGACGAATACCGCAAGTACGTCGAGAAGGACGCCGCGCTGGAGCGCCGCTTCCAGAAGGTCCTGGTGGACGAGCCCTCGGTGGAGGCGACCATCGCCATCCTGCGCGGCCTGCAGGAGCGCTACGAAGTGCACCACGGCGTGGACATCACCGACCCGGCGATCGTGGCCGCGGCCGAGCTGAGCCACCGCTACATCACCGACCGCTTCCTGCCCGACAAGGCGATCGACCTGATCGACGAGGCGGCAGCGAAGATCAAGATCGAGATGGACTCGAAGCCCGAGGTGATGGACCGCCTCGACCGCCGCATGATCCAGCTCAAGATCGAGCGCGAGGCGGTGAAGAAGGAGAAGGACGAAGCGTCGCAGCGGCGCCTGGGCCTGATCGAGGACGAGCTCACGAAGCTGCAGCGCGAGTACAACGACCTCGAGGAAATCTGGAAGGCCGAGAAGGCCACGGCACAGACGTCGGGGGACGTGCGCGCCGAGATCGAGCAGATCAAGATCCAGATCGAGGAACTCAAGCGCAAGGGCAACTTCGACAAGGTGGCGGAGCTGCAGTACGGCCGGCTGCCTGACCTCGAACGCCGGCTGAAGGAGGCGCAGGCGCACGAGGAGGCGAAGACGCAGGCGCACGCGCCGAAGCTGCTGCGCACGATGGTCGGCGCGGAGGAAATCGCCGAGGTCGTGTCTCGCGCCACCGGCATCCCGGTGAGCAAGCTGATGCAGGGCGAGCGCGACAAGCTGCTGCAGATGGAGGCCCGGCTGCACGAGCGCGTGGTGGGCCAGGACGAGGCCATCTCGGCGGTGGCCGACGCGATCCGTCGCTCGCGGGCGGGCTTGAGCGACCCGAACCGGCCGTACGGCTCGTTCCTCTTCCTCGGGCCCACCGGCGTGGGCAAGACGGAGCTGTGCAAGGCGCTGGCCGCGTTCCTGTTCGATGCCGAGGACCACATGATCCGCATCGACATGAGCGAGTTCATGGAGAAGCACTCGGTGGCGCGGCTGATCGGCGCGCCACCGGGCTATGTGGGCTACGAGGAGGGCGGCTACCTGACCGAGGCCGTGCGGCGCAAGCCGTACAGCGTGGTGCTGCTCGACGAGGTGGACAAGGCCCACCCGGACGTCTTCAATGTGCTGCTGCAGGTGCTCGACGACGGGCGCCTCACCGACGGACAGGGCCGCACGGTGGACTTCCGCAACACGGTGATCGTGATGACGAGCAACCTCGGCTCGCACCACATCATGCAGATGGCGGGTCGCCCCTACGAAGAGATCCGCGATGCCGTGTGGGTGGAGCTGAAGGCGCACTTCCGGCCGGAGTTCCTGAACCGGATCGACGAGACGGTGGTGTTCCATGCCCTCGACGCGGCGCAGATCGGCGCGATCGCGAAGATCCAGCTGCGCGCGCTGGAGCTGCGGCTCGAGAAGATGGAGATGAAGCTGGACGTCTCGCCGGATGCGCTCAGCGTGCTCGCCAAGGCGGGCTTCGACCCGGTGTTCGGGGCGCGGCCGCTCAAGCGGGCGATCCAGCAGCGCATCGAGAACCCGGTGGCGAGGCTGATCCTGGAAGGCCGCTTCGGCCCGAAGGACGTGATCCCGGTGGACGTGCACGACGGGCAGTTCGTCTTCGAGCGCACTGTGCACTGACGGCGCGTCCGCACGCCGGCGGGCGCGCCGCCGTCAGGTGCGCGCGTCGAGCGTCTCGTCCAGCCGCTGCAGCTGCAGCCTCACGAGGGTGAGGTTGGCGACGCTGCGGTCGAGCACCGCATGCAGCGCCAGGCCGGGATGGTTGGGCAGCGGTCGCAGCAGCAGGTGGTGCGAGGCGAGCGTGACCGCGGCGTCGGGCAAGGCCTCGCCGAGGCCCATGAGCTTGCCGGCATCGGTCATCGCGGCCAGCAGGGCGGCGCCCTGCGCCGCGAGGCTGGCCGGGCCCGGACGGGTGCCGGCGTGCGCAACGGGGCGCTGGGTGGCCGTTTCGAACAGGCAGCAGCTGACCATGCCCTTGATCTCCGCCACGCGCTTGGCGTAGGCCGCCAGCAGCGGCTCGTGGCCGACCCCCTGGCTGGCCGGCGGCGTGACGGGTGCGGCGCGGGGCGCCGGCACCGGCACGAACGCGGGTTGCGCGGCAAGGGTGGCCGCCGGGCCGGAGGCGAACTCGGCCGTGAACGTGAGCGGCGCCGGGCGGGTGGCGCCCGTCGTGGTGCCCGGCGCGGGTGCCATCGTGACGGGCGGCGCGACTGGCGCCGCCGGTGGGGAAACCGCCGGACGGGCCGATGGTTCGGAAGCCGCCGGACGCGCCGGCGAGGCGATGACCGGGCCGGCCGCAGAGGTGGCGGACGTTCCCGCCTCGGGCGTGGCCGGGGCGCGCACGCCGGCGCTGAGCATCGGCAGCTCGGTGCCGGTGGCTGCAGCATGCTCGCGCAGCTTGTTCCAGGTGCCGACGATGAAGTTCCAGGCGTCGGCCGGACGCGTGACTTGCGGTGTGGTGCGCACCGACACGCCGGTGCCGCGTGCGATCTGGGCCGCCTGCGCGGTCACGGCGCTGGCCGACGACAGCGGCAGCAGCAGCAGGTGGCGGTTCGGCCAGGGGCCGCGGGTGATGGCCTCGCGCAGCGGCTGCAGCGAAGGCTCCAGCGCGTGCGCCGGCAAGTCGCCCACCATCACGACGCCGAGCCGGCTGAAGGCGAGCAGCACCTTCGCGAGCTCGCGGCGCTGGTTGGTGTCGGCATCGACCTCGGTGGTGTACAGGCGCAGCGGCCGCGTGTCGCCGGTGTTCAGCTCCACGAACTCGAGGGTGGCGAGCGCGACGCCGTGGCCCTGGCGCCGGATGACGAGCTTGTGAACGGGCGTGCCGGTGGCCGCGGCCAGCCCGCCGAGCAGCCGGCGCGACGAGGTCGTGCCGATGTCGTGGAGAGCGATGTACTCTGGGCGCAGGTGCTCGAACTGCTGGTGCATCGCCTCGCCGGGATCGCAGACGACGAAGAGCTCCCACTGGCCGCCCCCGAGGTCGCGCCCGACCTCGCGCGCGCCGGCGGCGAGGTAGTCTTCCTCGTCGCCCACCATCTGCGTCGCCTGACCACCGACCTGCCGGGTGGCCTGCCACGAGTCGTCTTCCTCCGGCGTGCGCGAGTGCGCCGACGGGTTCCAGGAGGACATGTCTTGAAGCGGCTTGGTCATGGGCGGACGAGGGCAGCAGCGTGCGAGGGCAGTGTAAGACGACGCCGGGGGCGCGGCGTCCATAGAATCCCGCCATGACCGCCACTCCGCCGCCCGCCGTCCATCCCGTGGTGATCGTGGGGGCCGGCCTGGCCGGGCTGACGACGGCGCTGCACCTCGCCGCCAGCCGGCCGGTGGTGGTGCTCGCCAAGCGCAGCATCGACGAAGCGGCCACCGCCTGGGCGCAGGGCGGCATCGTGGGCGTGCTGGGCGACGACGACAGCGTCGACTCCCACGTGCGTGACACGCAGGATGCCGGCGCCGGCCTGGTGGACGAGAACACCGCCCGCTTCATTGCCGAGCACAGTGCCGCCGCGGTGGAGTGGCTGGTGGCGCAGGGCGTGCCGTTCTCGGCCGACCCCGCAGGTCCGCTGGGGCTGCACCTCACGCGCGAGGGCGGCCATGCCGTGCGCCGCATCGCGCACGCTGCCGACGCGACGGGCCGGGCCATCCACGAGGCGCTGCTCGAGAAGGTGAAGCGCCACCCCGGCATCACGCTGCGCGAACGCTGGATGGCGGTGGACGTGATCACGTCGCGCCACCTGCGGCGCGACGAGCCGGCGCGCTGCTACGGCGTGTATGCGCTGGACATCGCGAGCCAGCGGGTGGAGACGCTGGCCGCCAGTGCCGTGGTGATGGCCACCGGCGGCGTGGGCAAGGTCTACCGCTACACGAGCAACCCGGAGACGGCCACCGGCGACGGCATTGCGATGGCCTGGCGCGCCGGCTGCCGGATGGGGAACATGGAGTTCATCCAGTTCCATCCGACCTGCCTGTACCACCCCCAGGAGCGCACCTTCCTCATCACGGAGGCGCTGCGCGGGGAGGGGGCGCTGCTGAAGCTGCTCGACGGCACGCGATTCATGCCGTCGCACGACGCGCGAGCGGAACTCGCCCCGCGCGACATCGTGGCGCGCGCGATCGACTTCGAGATGAAGCGCCACGGCATCGACCACGTGTGGCTGGACGCGACGCATCTCGGCGAGGCGTTCCTGAAGGAGCATTTCCCGACCATCCACGCGCGCTGTGCGCGGCTCGGCATCGACATCTCGCGCCAGCCGATTCCCGTCGTGCCCGCGGCGCACTACACGTGCGGCGGCATCGTGACCGACCTCGAAGGGCGCGCCGACGTGCCGGGGCTGTATGCCGTCGGCGAGACCACCTACACCGGGCTGCATGGGGCGAACCGCCTCGCGAGCAACTCGCTGCTCGAGTGCGTGGTGCTCGGCCGCACCACCGCCGCGGCCATCCTCGCCTCCGAGCCGACGGACGGCGCCGTGCTGCCTCCGTGGGACGAAAGCAAAGTGGAGAACGCGGACGAGCAGGTGGTGATCTCGCACAACTGGGACGAGCTGCGCCTGCTGATGTGGAACTACGTGGGCATCGTGCGCACGACGAAGCGGCTGCAGCGGGCGCTGCACCGCATCGAGCTGCTGAAGAGCGAGATCGGCGAGTACTACGCCAACTTCCGCGTCAATCGCGACCTGCTCGAGCTGCGCAACCTCGTGGAGTGCGCGGAGCTCATCGTGCGCTCGGCGCTGATGCGCCACGAGAGCCGGGGCCTGCACTACAGCCGCGACTACCCCTACACGCTGCCGGTGAGCTTCCCGACGGTGCTGATCGGCCGCGGGCGCGAGCTGAACCCTTGATCGCACCTCAGGCGCGGGCCCGCATGGCCGTGCGCGCCTGCACGAACTCGAACGCGAAGGCCACCGTCTCCTCGACGGCGCGGTCCTGGTCGGCGCGCTCGCGCTCGCTCAGGTAGAACGCGTAGTCGACCTCGTGGCGGATGTAGCGCGGCTGCAGGCGGTTCAGCGCGACGCAGGCCACGTCGGCGAGCAGCGCGGACTGGTTCGCGACCCCGGGATAGCGCGGCATGGCGGCCAGCACGGCGGCGAAGACGGCCTGCTCGTGGTGGTTGCGGATGGAGGAGAAATCGACGGTCATGGGCCGTTATCGGCCCGCGCCGCGCCGCACTTGAGCTTCAGCCGGGCAGCATCCGCATGGAGTAGTCGACGGCGGCGACGTCCTTCGTGAGCTTGCCGACCGAGATGCGGTCGACGCCGGTGGCGGCGATGTCGCGCAGCGTGGCCAGCGTCACGCCGCCGGAGACTTCGAGCAGCGCATGGCCGCGGTTCATGGCCACCGCCTGGCGCATGTCGTCGAGGCCGAAGTTGTCGAGCAGCACGCTGGCCGCGCCGTGGTCGAGCGCCTCCTGCAGCTGCGCCAGCGTCTCGACCTCCACCTGGATGCCGACGCCGGCGTCTAGCGCCTGCGCGCGCCGCAGCGCGGCGCCGACGCTGCCGGCCGCCGCGACGTGGTTCTCCTTGATGAGGATGCCGTGCCACAACGCCATGCGCTGGTTGGCGCCGCCGCCCACGCGCACCGCGTACTTCTGCGCCTGCCGCAGGCCGGGAATGGTCTTGCGGGTGTCGAGCACCAGGCAGCCGCGCGGGTTGGGCGAGGCGCCTGCGATGGCTTGCACGTGGCGGCGCGTGATGGTGGCCGTGCCGGACAGGAGCTGCAGGAAGTTCAGCGCCGGCCGCTCGGCGGACAGCAGGGCGCGCGCGCCGCCTTCCAGCTCGACGACGGGCGTGCCGGCTTCCATGTCGGCGCCTTCGTCGTAGCGCCACGCGATGCGGGCCTGCGGATCGATCGCACGCACGCAGCCTTCGAACCAGTCGCGCCCGCACAGCACCGCGTTCTCGCGCACGGTGACGCGGGCGCTTGCGCGCGCATCGGCGACGAGCTGGGCGGTCCAGTCGCCGGTGCCGAGATCCTCGCGCAGCGCGTCGGCGATGTTGCGCTCGCGCGCCTGCTCGAGGGTTTCGTTGGCGGCGAACACGGCGGTCAGGCCGCGCCGAGCTTCGGCACGAAGCCCTGCTGCGGCTTCGCGATGCTCGACGGATTCTTCGCGACGAACTCGAGCATGCGCTCGATGCAGCCGAGCGCTTCGCTGCGCGTGGGCTCGGGCACGACGATCTCGCCGCTGCCGGTCTCGAGGGCCTGCACCACGCCCTGCAGCGCGTTCATCGCCATCCAGGGGCAGTGCGCGCAGCTCTTGCACGTGGCGCCGGTGCCGGCGGTGGGCGCTTCGATCAGCGTCTTGCCCGGGGCGAGCTGGCGCATGCGGTGCAGGATGCCGTTGTCGGTGGCCACGATGTATTCCTGCGCGTCGCCCTCGACCACGGCACGCAGCAGCTGCGTGGTGGAGCCCACCACGTGGGCCTGGCGCACGACGCTCTCCGGCGACTCGGGGTGCACGAGGATCTGCGCGTGCGGGTGCTGGGCGCGCAGCAGGTCGAGCTCGATGCCCTTGAACTCGTCGTGCACGATGCACGCGCCGTTCCACATGAGCATGTCGGCGCCGGTCTGCTCCTGGATGTAGCGGCCGAGGTGGCGGTCGGGCGCCCAGAGCACCTTCTCGCCGCGCGCCTGGAGGTGGTTGACGATGGCCAGCGCGCACGAGCTCGTGACCATCCAGTCGGCGCGCGCCTTCACGGCGGCGCTGGTGTTGGCGTAGACGACGACGGTCCGGTCGGGGTGCGCGTCGCAGAAGCGGGCGAAGTCTTCCGGCGGGCAGCCGAGATCGAGCGAGCAGGTGGCCTCCACGTCGGGCATCAGCACGCGCTTCTCGGGGCTGAGGATCTTGGCCGACTCGCCCATGAAGCGCACGCCGGCCACCACCAGCGTGCGTGCCGGGTGCTCTCGGCCGAAGCGCGCCATCTCGAGGGAATCGGCCACGCAGCCGCCGGTCTCCAGCGCCAGGTCCTGCAGGTCGCCGTCGACGTAGTAGTGGGCCACGAGCACGGCGTCGTGCCGCTTCAGCATCTCGGCCGCGCGCTGCTTGTACTCGCGCCGCTGCAGCGTGGTGAGCGGCTGCGGCACCTTCGCCCAGGCGTGGGAGACGCAGGAGGCGCCGCTGGCGTCCTGGCGGGTGTAGTCGAAGAGAACCTGTTCCATGTCGAGCGGAAATGGTAACCCGCAGTCCGCCCTCAGGCGGCGGCGCCGAAGAAACGCCCCGGCGGCGCGCCGACCGAGCGGCGGACCATCGCCGTGAAGGCGCTGGCGCTCGCATAGCCGAGCTCGGAGGCGATCACGCCCATCGGCAGGCCGCGCGCCGCCAGCGTGAGCGCGCGCGCGAGCAGCACCTGCTGGCGCCACGGGCCGAAGGAGGTGGACAGCTCCTGGCGGAACAGGCGCGCCACGGTGCGCGTGCTGGCGCCGGCCTCGCGGGCCCAACCCTCCAGCGACGCGTGGCGGCCGGGGTCGGCGATGACGGCCTCGCACAGCGCGCGCAGGCGCTTGTCCTGCGGCAGCTCGATGCCCAGGCGCATCGGTGCCGCGCGGCGCAACTCGTCCAGGGCGAGGGCCCCCATCAGGCGCTCGCGCGCCAGCAGCTTCGGCGGCGGGGCCACCTGCGTGCCGTCCGAGGCGGCGTCCATGGCGACGTCCATCTGCATCACGAGCTCGCGCAGCAGCGGCGACACCTCCAGCACGCGGCAGGCGGCCCAGGCGGCGCGCGCGGCGGCCGGCACGCCGGGGCCGACGCCGTCGGACTGGTCGATGTAGAGCGTGCGCAGCTCGGCCTTCTCCACGGCCATCACCACGTGCTCGATGCCGGGGGGTATCCATACCGCGCGCCAGGCAGGCACCAGGTAGGTGGCGTGGGCGGCGGTGACGCGCGCCACCCCGGACACCGAGATCGCCACCTGGGCCCAGGGGTGGCTGTGAGGCGCGATCTCGCTGTCGGCTTCGAGCGTGCGGGCCTTGGCGCGCACCGGCCGGCCGGGCGTCGGCGCGTAGCGCACCGGGTCGAGCGGCGGGAGCAGGGCGCGGCGGGGGGGCGTTGGCATGATCTCGACAGAAGTTGACGAATTATCGCCACTCGGCCGTGTCCGCGTTGGCCAGAATGCCTTCATGACGACACTCGCCGCCCCGCCGCTCACGCCGCTGCGGCGCGATGCCTCCACCATCGGGCTCGTGAGCGTGGCGCACGGGCTGTCGCACTTCTGCCAGCTCATCGTGCCGCCGCTGTTCCCATGGATCGCCGCGGCGTTCACGTTGAGCAACACGCAGCTCGGCTTGCTGATGACGGTGTTCTTCGTGGTCTCCTGCGTGGGCCAGGCGATGGCCGGCTTCGTGGTCGACCGCTACGGCGCGCCGCGCGTGCTGTTCGGCGGCATGACCTGCCTCGCGCTGGCGGCGTTCGGGCTGGCCGTGGCGCCGAGCTATGCGTCGATGTTCGTCTTCATGGCGCTGGCCGGCCTCGGCAACTGCGTCTTCCATCCGGTGGACTTCTCCATCCTCAATGCGCGCGTGAGCCAGCCGCGGCTCGGGCATGCGTATGCGGCGCACGGCATCTCGGGCAACCTGGGCTGGGCGCTCGCGCCGGTGTTCGTCGTCGGCGTGGCGCAGGCCTCGTCGTGGCGCGTTGCGCTCGCTTCGGTCGGCGTGCTCGTGGCCGCGGTGCTGGCCGTGCTGGTGTGGCAGCGCCAGGCGCTTGCGATGCAGGCGGCGGGCGCGGTGCGGCACGCCGGCGGAGGGGCCCACGGCAGTCTCGGGTTCCTGCGCGTGCCGGCGGTCTGGTTCTGCTTCGCGTTCTTCCTCACGTTCGCCGTCGCGCTGTCGGGCGTGCAGACCTTCGGGCCGGTGGCGGCTGCGCGGCTGCACGGCGTGTCGGCTGCCGATGTGGCGGTGTGCCTGTCGGCCTACATGTTCGCGTCGGCCGGGGCGATGGTGCTGGGCGGGCATCTCGTGAGCGATCCGAGGCGCACCACGCTCGTCGTGGCGTTCGGCTTCGGCCTCGCGGCGCTGGTGGCGCTGGCGATCGGCTTCGGCACGTGGCCGGGGTGGATGGTGCCGGTGCTGTTCGGCGTGATGGGCTTCGGCGCCGGCATTGCCGGGCCGTCGCGCGACCTGCTCGTCAAGCAGGCGACGCCGGCCGGTGCGACCGGGCGCGTCTATGGCGTCGTGTACTCGGGGCTGGATGTCGGCCAGGCGATCGCGCCGGCGCTGCTCGGCGTGCTGATGGACGACGGCCGCTACGCCGCGGTGTGGACGGTCGTTGCGCTGGCGCAGGCGCTGCTGATCGTCAACGGCTTCAACCTGAAGCGGCGCGCGCCGCCGGTGGTCGTCGCCGCCGCCGCATGAGCTCGCGCCAGCTACTCCTCGTCGCCTTCTTCGGGCTCCTCGTCTTCCTCGTCCTCGCTCTTTTCGAACGGCGAGGGCATTTTCGTCTGTTCCGTCTGCTGGTTGTCCATCTGCGGGTAGCCACCGCTGCCGCCGCCGGGAGGAATGCCGATGCTCATGGGGTCTTCTCCAAGTCAAAGATGACCCCAGCGTAGGCGCACCGGGCCGCAGGCGGCGAGCTGTCGCGAAGCCGCGTGCGGGGCGGCGAATCAGACGCAGCGGCGGTGTCTCTCGATGCAGGTGGCCAGCACGTCGTCGCCGGCCATCGACCACCAGCGCCTGGAGAAGATCTCCACTTCGCTGTAGCCGGCGAACCCGGCGGCCTCGACCCAGCCGCGCACACGCTGGATGTCGATCACGCCGTCGCCCATCATGCCGCGGTCCTCGAGCAGGTCGGTGGTGGGCACGAGCCAGTCGCACACGTGCAAGGCGAGCAGGCGCTCGCGGCCGGCACGCTCGATCTGCGCCTGCAGCTTCGGATCCCACCACACGTGGTAAAGGTCGACCGCCACGCCGATCGCGCCGGCGCGGCCGGGGTCCAGCGCGTCGCAGACGTCCAGCGCCTGCTCCAGCGTGTTGATGCAGGCGCGGTCGGCGGCGTACATCGGGTGCAGCGGCTCGATCGCCAGCGGCAAGCGGCGCTCGCGCGCGGCCTCCAGCAGCGTGGCGATGCCCTCGTGCACGACGTGCCGCGCACCCGCGATGTCCTTGTGCTCGGGGCGGCCGGCCAGCGCGCCGGGCAGGCCGCCCACCACGAGCACGAGGCACGGCGCCTGCAGCTCGCAGGCTTCGTCGAGCGCGCGCAGGTTGTCGTCACGGGCATTCGGCGAGGTGAACATGCCGCCGCGGCAGTAGCCCGAGAGCTCCATGCCGTGGGCTTTCAGCGCGCGGGCCGTGGCGGCGAGGCCGGCCTGCGCGACCTGGTCGCGCCAGGGCGACATGGCGCGGATGCCGTGGCGCGCGCACGCGTCGAGGATCTCCAGCAGCGGCCAGTCGCGGCCGTGCTGCCGGCGCACGGTGGCTGTGTTGATGGACAGCCAGCGGTGGTCGGCGGTGAAGTCGCGCATCGTCAGTCGACACCATGTAGCGCCAGCAGCGTCTTCATGCGGCGCACCGCGAGCTCCGGCTGCTCGAGCAGGCCCGCCTGGTCGGCGAGCCGGAACGCTTCGGCGAAGTGCAGCAGGGAGCGTGCGCTCTGCTGCCCGCCGACCATCACGAAGTGGTTCTGGTGGCCGTTGAGCCAGGCCATGAGCACCACGCCGGTCTTGTAGAAGCGCGTGGGCGCCCGGAAGATGTGGCGCGACAGCGGCACCGTGGGCGCGAGCAGGTCGTGGAAGCGCTGGCTGTCGCCGGCCGCCAGCGCCGCGAGCGCGGCGCTGGCGGCGGGCGCGATGGCGTCCAAGATGCCGAGCAGCGCGTCGCTGTGGCGATGGGGC